>Ga0210123_1000394_pt1 | contig 27742 bp, 23 predicted proteins | sample Muzzi_PWB_D2_FD_185535 | JGI IMG/M metagenome (GOLD analysis project Ga0210123, IMG submission 185535) | Wetland microbial communities from San Francisco Bay, California, USA, that impact long-term carbon sequestration - Muzzi_PWB_D2 (SPAdes) | ecosystem: Environmental > Aquatic > Marine >... | reverse complement strand
CAAGAAAAACTGCGGTGTGAGCAGCAACGCCTCAAAGAGGAAGTTTTTTCAGATTACGCTCCAGAGCCTGAAAAAAAGGACGTATCTATCCCTGGCGAGCTTGCTGAAAACGAGAAGTTGTATCTCTTTACTTCCTCTTCCATCCCGGATGAAACGATCCACACATATCTGACTGCAATGGAAGGATTGAAGGAACCAGGTATGACCATGGTGATGAAAGGCTTTGTCCCAGGTGAACGTGGCCGGTACCTGAACCGGATTGCTCAAAAAGACCGGAGCTGCGTTGACCGGATGCAACAAAACAAACCGGTGGTCTGTGAGCGATTCGAGATACCGATCAAGATTCAGCCGTCTTTGTTTGATAGATACAAGGTTACCCAGGTACCAGCAGTCGTATATGAGCGTGAAGGACAGGCCTGGAAGATCACTGGAGATGCCGGACTCGATTACCTGTTGGCACGAATTAACCAAGAAGCGAAGAGCCCCGGCCTGAGTAGCCTGGTCACGGCACTACAAAGGAAGTGAAATGAGTGATAGCGAACACGTACCCAAAAGTACCAGGCTGACTCCGGGATACTTAGAGGTCATTGTAATTGTCCTGATTATCGTCGGTGGGATCCTTTTTAGTTATGACAGATATTTTGCTCAGAAAATCAAGATAGTGGATGTGGGTGGGTATCTCAGGGAACAAAAAGCGCTTATGGCTGCCGGCGAGATAACAGAAGCTGATTTCAAGGTCAACCTCAGCAAGATGGACGCTCTTATCAGCCAGGATGCCGACCTCCATAAAAACCAGATCTACATCCTTAAAGAAGTTGTACTGAAAAATGGTGACGAACTCATCCTCAAATAAAAACCGGCCTTTGTGGCGACTCAATAAAAGGGAGCAGCGCATAGCTTTAGTTCTGTTGGCTGGACTCCTGGCCGGCCTGTTTCTACCCCAACGGATCATCGTTGCCACCAGCGACTCACTGAACCACCGCATATTTTTCAAGGTACCGGTGAATACCTCCGGAATCAAGCACGGAGATTATCTGCTGTTCCATCTGCAGCAAGGAAATCACCTTCCCTTTATCAGCCAAGGACTCAAAGAAAACAACGTACTGATCAAGGAGGTTGGCTGCATCCCGGGAGATTATTTATCCAAGGATGCCGAAGGAGTCTTTTTCTGTCAACAGACCAGACTTGGCAAGGCCCTGACAAAGGACAGTAAAGGAAATGTCCTTCCTGTCTTTGATTTTAACGGCTCTATTCCCGAAGGGAGGTATTTCATGGTTGGCACCAATCCCCGTTCCTTTGATTCACGTTATTTCGGACTGATCCATGATGATGCATTTCTCTCAAAAGCTCTGCCGATCTGGTAGACCAGTTGTTCTGCTGCTCATGCTTGGGCTGGTTTGTCTGCCTCCCAGCGTTTTGGGTCAAAGCACAGAGAATTTGAAATTCTACGAAAAGCAGAAAGAAGGATGGTTCTGGTACCACGATCCAACGCCGGAAACGCAAAAAGAACCGGAGCAAGAAAGAAGTCAGGTGCAGGAACTCCAACAACAACCGGAAAACAGGTACCGAAACGCGGATCTTGAACAAGTCAGCCTGGAAGCGTTGTGGACAATGTACCCCGATGATTTTCAGGAGCTACTCGATCATGTCCAGAATCTGGCCGTTCAGGCTCCTACAGAAGAGAACACCCTGAGGTACCTGATCATGCAAGACGTGGCCAGAAGAAAGGCTCTTGCCTACACCAACAGTGCCATGTATGTGACCCAGAAATACGGGAATCTGTTCAACATCAACCAGGTCTATCCGACGTCCAAGCCGGGAGTCACTGCCAGGGTACAAATGCAGAATCAGGAGATCGAGCAAACCATAGCAAATGCCGGGAACACTCATGCCCTGATCTATTTCACCAGCCCCACATGTGGGTTCTGCGAGAAGCAAAACGGCATTCTCGCCTATTTCATCGATAAATACGGTTGGACGGTAAAACCGGTGGATATACGTCGGCAACCTGATATTGCAACAAGGTTCGGTATTGAGACTACTCCTACTCTGCTTCTTATCAAAAAAGAGATGGAAGACTATATGACCGTATCCGTTGGAGTTGTCGCGCTTACTGAACTCGAGCGCAAGCTCTACCGTGCAATCCGCTATCTGCAAGGTGAAACCGTAGATGACAATTTCCTGATCTACGACTTTCAAAAAGGGTCGGCATTCGATGCGACCTCGATCTTAAACAATGAGAGCAAGCAACCATGGCAAAGAGAATAATCTCAATTACTATCGGTGTCCTTCTATTGTTCCAGGCTTCAGCCCATGCCCAGTGGGTCGATGATTGGCTGCAGCAGCGCAGCACAAGCGGCCCCAACTATTTTAACGGCCAGGAACGGGGCTTTTACCAGGCCGGAACTTTCTCCACCCGCTGGTCAAATACCAACGACTATCCTGTTACCGTTGAATCCCCCAGGATCAAGGCCGGTTGTGGCGGGATCGACGTGTTCCTTGGTGGGATGTCCTTTATGAACTCCGACTACCTGGTGGATAAACTCCAGGGTATTCTCTCCGGTGCCGCGGCTGTCGCCTTTGACCTTGGTTTAAAAACGCTCTGTTCCCAGTGCTCCAACACCATCAAAAACTTCGAGGCTATTGCAGATAAGCTCAACTCCATGCAGCTCGAAGAGTGTGCGACCGCCAAAGAATTGGTTGGGGTAGTAATGGATGAAAACGGTTTTCACTCATCCGAGGCTATGCGGGAAAAACTCGGTACCGCGATCAAGGAAAACAAGCTGTCCCAGGGTATCACCGAGATGTGGGACATGGCCACCAAGGAGGATCAGGCCAATAACAACGTACCGCAAACCGCAGATGTAACTCGGATCAACAGCGGCTGCAATGCAGATATCCGTAACACATTTTTATCTGGCGGCTCACTGCTTGACAACCTTGGTTCCAGTATGGGAATCCCTTCCGGCCACACCGATCTTATCCGTGGTCTGGTTGGCGATATTACCCTTCAAGGACCGGCCAGTGCCTATAAGGTGAGCTACGAAGGTCCTTGCCCTCAGAACAACCCGGACGATATCAAGGGAATCTCTGAAGGAGGGCTCTATTCCAAGAGTTCCGGCGGGACCTGTACACAGATCACAGATGCCAACAGGGACCTGGTTCAGTACGTCACCCATACTTTGAACTCCATCGTCTCTAAGATAGAGTCCAGGGCTGCTCTCAGCACCACGGAACAGGATTTCCTGGGGACTACCCCACTTTCCCCGTTGCCCATCCTCAAAACCGCCATTGGCAGCGACATGAAGCAATCCATGGTTGCCAGCCTGGCCGATCTCACAGCCAAGGCCTACAGCCTGCAGATGCTCTCTGACTTGTATATCCGTGCAGAATCCATTGGGATCAAGGCCAAGGAAATGCTGGAGAAAAAGGCAGGAGCCGCCAGTGGCCAACCTCCAGAAAATTGCAATCCGGCAGTATTTGCCGGCCACATCGACACTGATCTCGGCATCATGCTGGGAAGAATACAACAAAGACGGGAAGCCTCCAGAGAGGCCTATATAGCAGCCGCAGGTGAGATAACCACCATAATGGCCTATCTGGAAAAGATGCAGAAAATCGAAACCCAGATGTTCAGTGAAATTACCCGCAGGTACGGCAAGGATATGGCCACACGGATGCAACTTTGATCGCCATGAAAAAAATCAGCACTCTTTTCATAACCAGCGTAATGATACTGGCTGCAACTCCGGCAATGGCCATAGATATGGAGTTCTATACCTATGGCGGCTTCAACCCTGTTGTGCAGGCCTTTACCAAGGTGGCTCTCATTTTTGGGGACAATGGTTATAAGGGACTGCTTGTTGTGGTAACTATTTTAGGCATAGTAGCAGCTGCAGTAGGGATGATTGCCAAGGCTACAATCGGCGGCAAGATCAGTCTGACCTGGCCGATACCGGTACTGGCTGGGATGGTGATCTATATTGCTTTATTTCTACCCACCGGCAACATCACGGTCTATGATCCGGTGCTCAACCGCTTTCAGATTGTCCCAAATGTGCCGGATGCGATCGTTGCCACTGCAGGAATGCTCAATAAACTGGAAAAAGGCTTAGTCGACATCATCGACACAGCTTCCGCCCCCAACGCCCAGTATCTCGATACCGCAGGTGGCAAGGGGTTCAAGGTCCTGGAAGCAATCAGGGGCTCGAGTCCCAAGGACAACCACGCCAGAACCTCGATGATCCGCTATATCAAGGATTGTGTCACCTTTGAGCTGCTCCGGCCAGGTTCCACCATATCCCTTGATACCATGCGCAACAACTCTACTAACTTCCTCACTGAGCTATCCAATGCACAGAATCCGGCTATCTATACGGTTTATTACGACAGTGCAAACCCTGAGGGACAAACCATGACCTGTACTCAGGCATGGAATCAGCTGCAACCGATCTATGCCAATCCAACCAACTATGATGAGGCCATCAAACGAGCCTGTGCCAAGGCGCATTTTGATCCGAACAGCACGACTGAAATGCAGAGATGTGAAGCACTGATCTCAACCACCATGCTCCATGTTACCGGGAACTCGTATACTCCCGATCGACTCATTCAACAACGCCAGATAGCAGAGGTCCTCTATAACTTTTACTATCAGGATGATTACGAAACCTCGGTCCTGATGGAGTCGGACAGAAAAATCGTTGCCACCGGCATGGGGATCGGGATTACCATGAATGAGTGGATCCCAATTATCCGGGCAATTATGACGGCAGTTGCAGTCGGCACCCTCCCCTTTCTCGCCCTGTTCCTGCCGACACCGGTTATCGGCCGGGCCGCCTCCGTGATGTTCGGCTTTTTTGTATTTCTCACAACCTGGGGAGTCACTGATTCCGTAATCCACGGTGCCGCCATGGACTATGCAGCGTATGCCTTTGAAGATGTACGCCAGTCCAATCTCGGTGTCTATGCCATGGCATCCTTTCCCAACATGTCGCTCAAAATGATGGCCATGTTCGGGGTGATCCGCTCTGCCGGGATCATGCTGGCCAGCATCTTTTCCATGATGCTGGTTCGATTCGGCGGCTCAGCTCTCGCTCACTTCGCAACCAACCTCGGTTCCATTGCCAGAGGGGCAGGTGCCCAGGCGGGAGCACTTATCACCCCTGAAGGCAACGCCTCTGCCATGGCCGAACAAATAAGGATTGCAGGCCTGCTGGAAGGAATGCAGGAACATCGGTTTACCAATATGGCGGCGGCCGGTGCCTATAAGATGCATTCAAATGTTGGGGGCTATCATGCGGCCATGAACACCAGAAATGCCCTCCAGGACTCCGGCCATATTCCACACGGAACAACTGCAGCCGAATACGCCCAGGCCGAGGCCTCCGCCGGCAGATCTGCAGGTACTAACACTGGTGTTGTCAGCGTCACGACCGGCACTGATGGAAACGCCTCCAGAATGAAAGGTGAATCGGTCAATGCTGATGGATCTGCAACTACCATGACAACCGGTGCCGGCGGAACAGGTCAGGCCGTGGATACGATGCCTGCAGGCACCGCAAAGTATGTTGTGGATGGTGCCGGCAACCAGAACCTCACCTATGCCCAGGTCAACGGTATGAATCCTATCAGTATCGGACAATCTCTTCAAAATCAACTCATCGGTTCGGCTTCGAACACCCTTGGTGGTTCTTCCAACTGGAATATGATGACCAGGCAGTTGCAGAAAGACAGCCTTTCCAGCGCCAGTGCGCAGAGTTACAGCGAACGGCTCGATAATTCCATGCGGTCAAATTGGCAGAGATCGTTTAATGATTCCTCGAGCTTTATGCATTCGATGGACCAAGTATCTCGAACCCAATTGTCATCAATGCTCAATGCAGGAGGGAGGATAGGTCTTGGTTTATCAGCTGGAGTCGGAGGTAGCGCTCAGATATCTGTGATAGGAAATGATGGTGAAACAGTGAGTTTTGATGTATCAGAACAAACAGCCCAAGCCTTTGCCCGTGACCAAGCGAGAGTAAGGGCTGAGGCTATTCAGGAAACTTTTTCAGGATCTCAGGGCCTTGATTATCTCACAGATATTTCCAAGCAAATTGGAGCTTCAGAAAGCTACTCTTTCCTTGAGGACGCGCGAAGGGTTGAAGCGGCAACACAATCCTATGGAGCCAACATACAGACTGCATTTGTCCGTGATTTTGCTGGGAATCATTTTGGAGATGAATCACCAGACAGTATTCGAAAAGCTATGGGTAGCTTAGCGTACATGGCCCAGGATAATCCACAAGCACTGAATAGGATGGTCGATGGGTTTGTCAGCGGTAATGGTTACGGGTGGGGACACACCAGCAATCAGGTGAGTAGTGCCATGAATTCGGTGAGTAACCGAACTCATGACGATGCAATCCTTAAAGGTGCTGTGGACCATACTACCAATGCTGCAAAGCAAAAAGCGTCAGGGGTCACACCAAGTAGTTTGGTTCCGCCAGATCAAAAAGGTTTACGCGAACCAGACTCAAATTCTGCAAGAGACAAGGCGGATCATCTAAGAAATGTTGCTCGTCATGAAGAGTCCGGTGAGGGAAGAATACGAACAACCCCGACAGGAATGGCCAACGAAGGTGTAGGAAAAGTATTTGATGGACTTGTAGATAGCCAGGGAGATAGGCCTACCAAGGAAGGATACTTCGATTATACCGGAACAGTACAAAAAACGGGAGATGCACATCCGGTAGGCCCAATTCCCAAGGATGCACCAAGCACCCTTGGAGGCAAGAAAAAGTAACAATTAATGGATGTTACTTATCGGTTACGATTATGGATATTTGTAGAAAGAATAGCCCAACTTGAATCTACATCTAAGTCAGAATCTTGGTCCAACGAGTACGGGTAGTTTTCAGGTGAGTGGGTGTGCCATCCTTCTTTACGACTATCTTTTGCTGTTTTTTTTAAAGATGACCGTAGACCACTCCCCATAAGTCTCCGGAGAGAGAAAGTATGAGCTGGAACTGTATCCTCATGGAAAAGTTTCCCGCAGGCAGCACAGTATTCGTCATCTTCACAACGACAGCCGCAATGGGGACAAATAGTATAATCAAGGGTCATAATTTGCACCTTTTTCGAAAGGTCAGCTTCCATACATAATTATATAGCTTATTCACGTTTTTTTACAACTCAGCGCCTAAAAGTCAAGTATCACCCTGGGCATCCAGGATAGCCAACACCTTAACCGTATATAATATTTCGGAGAATCAAATTGATTATCATGAGATCCTGCCATTTTGATCAACCCATCCCTATGATCTCACCAGGAAATTCATCATCTTCCTGTATTGTCAGGAAGCTAAAGATGAGCATGAGCTACCAGAAATTTATCAACCTTAGATGATCAGCTTCAGTTATCCGAATATTTCGGACAACTGAAGAGCTGAAAGAATACCCCCCGAACATAAGGCCATATTCACCATCAGTAAGTCACCCAGCCAATAGGCTGGCAATTTGGCCCTTACGCTTTTTTCAATCACCAAAATCTAGAATTATTCCTTCCGGTTTTAAGTAAAAACCGACCTGTGATTCAGCAATAATCATCATCAGTGCTGGCATACCTTCTGTTTGAAGCTCACTGGATATAAATTTGAGTTGGCCAAGGTCATCTTGACTAGGTAATGCACCGGAACTTGGAGGGTGGGAATGCCATTCGCCAATATATGTTACATTACCGGCTGTCCGTTCATGACATATGTCGAGAATTTCTGTTGAAAGATAAGCTGCTCGCTCGAAACTTGAAAGGGTGGATTTACTATGATCAGGAGCAGAACAAGCCTTAACTAGAGAAACTGTCCTGTCCTTTTGGTCAATAATTCCAAAAAGAATCCCTCCAGTCTCATCCGGTAAAACTTCTGCACGATATTTTCTTGCACTCCCAATAAATCCATCGTCCCAGATGATCTTCCAGCCAGCTATTTGGGCGGATCGTGAGTGAAAAACTGGCACATTATAAGGGACCAATCCTCCAGTCTCGTCCTGGTAGTCCCAGATGCATATTTTAGCTTCTTCCTGAGATGCACTTTTTCTGAGTTGTCGGGCCAAAGTTGCTGCATGGAGATGCACTAATTCGTCAGACATGGAAAGCGTTATTTCCCTGCACCCGGCCCCAACCCAGTAACGACCAAGATGACCTAATAAATGCTCCTTCCCCCAATCTGAATCCAATACGGCTCGATAGTATTGAGCCTCCAAACTATTGCATCTTACAGCCCTCTTCGTATCTTCCAGCAACATCGCAGAAGCCATGCCCGAGGGCGTTAGAAAAACGCTTGCTGTACGGGGATAGTGATCCTTAAAAGAAATATCTCTAGGGACATGCAAGGTCGTTGTTGCATCAACTAAAAGATCAGACTCGTTGATCGTGTCAACCAATGCCTCATCATCAGATAAAATGTCTGTCACAAAATACCGAGGCTCTCTTGCCTCGTTGATTTGGTGGATGTTGCTGACAATCGAATTAACGACAAGAGATTTTGGATGGCCAATACCATCGTGAGGTGAAATATGACGGGTAATATTGTGCGCTTCGATCAGATCGTTATCTACATAGGACCATTTGCCCCAACATTCTGATTCCCATATTTTTGCTAGCAGTCCCCCTAACGCTCCAACACCAGCAATGATACCATTTGGGCCATCATCATCAGGATTTAAACCGGAATAGCTTCTAATATCTTTTTTAGAGGGGTAGCATTTGACGTTTACAGGAAGAACTTGTAGCGTCTTCCATTCTTCGCTTTGGCTTTTTCCTAGTAGGGATGTATCTCTGTAGAATTTATTTTGCCCTGGAAACTTAACCAATACCGAGAGCTTCTCGCCAAGCGATGAAAGCTCTGAATCAACAAGAAATCCCAAAGTTTCAGTTCTTTCTATCTCCCCGTTTCTTGATCTGGGAATACCCAGTAGCAAAAGAATTACTTCCTTTTTATCTGGCCTAGATTCAATACCATCTTCATTTACCAACTCTAACACGGCCTCTTTCAGTGGGGCGAGCACACTGCTTCCTCGTTGCTCAAGAAGTTCCTGAAGCTTGCCTAATGTATGTGGATACTCCTCTATAGGACCATTCTCTACAGGATTTAAAAGCAAAGACACAGATACGTAAACATGTCCATTACTTTGAGGGGCATTGTTTGAGTATGCACCTATTAGCGTTGTTGTCCTGGTACCCTCATAGTTGATTGGATTAAATAATAATTTCTTATGGGTATTTTCCTCTGATATGAAGTGACCTTCAGGAAGAAGCACATTGTACGGGCTCGAAAAAAATAGTTGCTCAATAGGCTGGTCATTACCATGAATTTTGCCATCAGCAGTTGCTTTCAACCACCACAAAATCCTTTTAAGAAATAAGTGTGGGGTCCAAGACCTTTCTACTATCTCCCATGGCTCAATATAGAGACAAATGGAACGGGGTTCTTCTGCAGGGACATGATTCTGATGAATAGTTAGAGGAAAATCTTTCCGTAACAGTCTTACTTCCCAATGAAAATCTTTAATCGTAGTATAGGTGAGAGCAAGACGCTCCACCCTATGTATTCCTACTGGATTCTCAATTTCGAATGAGCCATCCCCCAATTCGACAATAATAGACTGGCTTTGGTTTTCTGGGTCAGCCCTTAATTCTATGATTTCGCATGAGGAATTGTCGCGGCAAGCCATATAAAGCTCTTGAACATTTTTATCAAAATGGTCCAGATCAGAACTGACGGCCCCTCCCCAATCATAGTAAGTTATTTCCATGCGCCTGCTCGCGGTGGTGTAACGGAAGTGACAGAGGCAGCAGCGGATATTGTCGCGGCAAGCTTAAATCCTTTTCCTGTTGTTTCTATTTCCAGAGGAGCAGGATTATTTTTTGAGGGCTCCTCACCCGTACATTTAAAGATACCTGAAGCCCCCATCAGTATTGAACGATATTCTCGTTTAGCCCTGATACAGGGTGGGTCGCTATCATCATCGGCTATGGGTTTACTGCTTGATATAATAATGGCTCCATCTTTTGCCTGTTCAAGAGCTTTTTTAGCCTTCTTGGACACCACAGCATCTTCACCTTTTTCTGACCAGCTATCATGTGACAAGCTGCGCCATGAGCAGTGGTGAGGTGCAAGTAGCAAATCATATTCAGTGTCGGCAGGAAGGTACTCGTCCGAAATCCGCTCCCAGATTTCAACACCAGCGTCACCGCCAGTTAGAAACTTACTTATGTTTGTACTGAATGCTGAGTTTTTGATCTCAAAATTTATAATAACGCTTGATTCATTTTTGGATAATTTTTCTTCAGTCTCTTCATCTTGTTTGCTGAAGGGCGCAAGTAGCAAGGATGTCAAGAAACCGGACGCCTTTCCATTAATCCCGGAAAACTCTTCGCCTGACTTTATTAATATTGGTGTTAAATCGTCAGTTTTGCCGTTCTCATCCTCACCCATGATAAGGATTCTATCCCCGTCACTGACTGAAAACTCATTGTCTTTATTTACCTTTATCCTGCGTTTTGCCTCTTTGTTAAAAGTTTTTGCATCGCTACAGAGCGAATGGTTTTTTGATGCACGCCTAAAAACCATAGGTGATGACCATAGCTGGCGGATGACAATACGCTTTTCATTTTTGGGCTTATTGTCATCAGCGTATTCTGATAAAGGCCCAAGCCAGAAATGCTTCTCCAGTCCAAGGCAGTGGTCTTCATCTGGGTGGCTCAGTAGCATAGCGTCTACAAAAGGGCGGCCATTACTATCCGTTTTCAGTCTGCTCCTGAGATCTTTTGCGACATCCCGCGTTTCATCCTCTGAATCATCGGCGGCAGACCGAATATTGCAATCAATCAATAAACTCGTGGTATCTGAATCTGCGAGACGAAGTAATGTCATGTCCCCATTATCAATTGGAAAAAATGTTATCTTTGCAACCATTAACACCTCCAAAGTAATCTATTCAGCCGCAGCAACGGCATTTACGACAAAACGATTTCCCGAGACACGAGCTGCAAGGAACGACAAAAACACAAAAATGCCTTGTGTCATAAAGACAACAGGCTTGATTTCACCAAGAATTTTTGGGTCAGCAGTGATCGACCAAATGGCTGTTGCCAAAAGAATTAAGAGCAGCCCTGAGAAAGTATCTCTATAGAGCAAGAATGAACGATGGGCCTGCAGCACTTCTTTGGTATCTTTCACAGGCTTGTAAATCTGTTGATACCATCTGCTGTTTCGTGTGTTCGGGGGAATATCATCTGCAAAAACTTCAGGCCATTTGCTTTTGACAGAACTATATTCAACTCGACTTTCCCCTTGGCATAAAGCATCTACTCGACAAGCAGGCAGTTCGTTTTTTAGCTGTGTGAACAAGAGTTTATGTTTGATACTTTGGGGGATAATATTTGTTACCATCAATGAAACGGCAGAAAACATAACACTTCCGCCGCCTATAACTGCAAGGTTGATGAAACTCGTCACGGATGCTGCGCCCATTTGGATCAAAGCAGAACACACCAAAGAGGCAGCCATGAGAAGGAAGATGGTTTTACTATTCTCTTTTTTCAAATCTATTTCCATTCTACGATTGGCCTCTTCTCTAAATTTTCCCCAGCAACGGGAGTGATCTCGTTGTCATAGCATCTAAAAACAGATGGCTCATAGAGCCTACCCTTACACAAAAAAGAGCAATACTCCTGGCAACAGCTTCCCTTTTGGTTTCTGGTTCCCAATCGTAAGCTTTTTTAGTGGCGTATCCGATTGATGCGAGAGCCAAAAAACTATGAAAAAACTGGCGGTGATGGGGATTGCCAAGCGAGGGCTCTATTATGTCCGGTAGTTTACCAGCAATAGTTCCTACTCCGATGGCTGCTAGAGGATTATGTTGACTGTTGCCGTTCTTATCTTTATCCAATGCGGCAAAAGTCAGCCCTGCAAGTCCTCCGGCAATTGTGTGTGTTGTAGAGATTGGCATTACTATTTTTCCTTTCTCACTCCTTTGAATGGTTTCTTGTCTGATGTTTTGACATCCATGAAGCGACCAGTGCTAGTGTCGCGTTTCACGTAATGTCCTGAAGGTGTCTTAGTCTGCGATCTACCGCGAACAGCTCCGTTCCGGTGTCCATCGCCTTTGGGTGGGTTTGTAGCCATACTGAATACCTCATTCTGCTTAAATTAATCTGTTTTACCGGAGCCCTTAAAAAAAGAACCACATCAGTGATTCTTAAATAATGATAAGTCTTGTTTCTGCTTAACGCAAGCAGTTTTATCAGATTTTTCTGATTGCTGTATAAACAAACTCCATTCCGCCAGATTCAGCAGCTTGTTTAGAGGCTAGGACGAGGCCTACTGACAAGAGCTTTTTAAGTTTGGCACTAGCATTTTGTGCTGAAATATCATAAGATTTCGAAACCATTGAGGTGGTTACTGTGCCATGTTCCATGATAAAATCGAGCAAGCTTTTGGAGCCAGGATTCAAGGACTTTCCTATCAGCTCATACCCATTATCAACCATGACTATCATAGTCTGGTCCTTGGCCTTAGCAGCATAATCCCAGTTATCCATTAAATCTCTAGTTACGAAATCTTGAAGAAAAAAACCCTTTTCTCCATTTCTGGATTTTGCTAAGGAGATAACACTCTCTCTGGGAAAAGAAGCGTCTGTTCGGCTAATTCCACTTAGTGAGATGCCTATAACCTTCTTTTCTGGGTGTTCATCAAGTTGCTCAAGAAGCTTTTGGTATACATCCCTCCCTTCTTTGTTGCCAAAGGGAGTAGCCCCTGCAAAATCGACCAAATTTATGATAAAATTCTCGTTCATCCCCTTAAATTAACCTGATTATTCAGGTTAGTCAATGTAGAAGTCGAAACAAAGATGGGTGCCATGAATGGTCTGTAGGTCGATTTGTCTTTTTATATCGTGCAGTTTTCCGTCAACATAATTTATATCGAGGGAAAAATTTTCCTGTCGCACTGACAAGCGCGCATCAAATTTTGTCGCTTGCTCTCGACTACTTTTGAATCCCAGCCCTCTCCCTGTTCCAAAGCGGCTGATTTCTCCCTTGGTCAACACATCAATCACCAAGTCAATATCAGACTGTTCAGCTTTATAACGTTTATAAATATCAGGGTAATGCTCTTGCAAAGATGGTTTTAAAGTCTCTGCTATTCCTAGACCGCTATCAGAAACAACCGTTTGAATATGGGGGTGTCTGCCACCATATTTTTGAAGTGCCGCAAAGCCAGAAATTGGAGTCTGGCTATGTTCAGATACATTGCCAATAAGTTCACTAAAAACTGTAAAAGCCGCAGTTTCAAATTTGACATCTGAAAGTTTCACAAAAGAGTTTGTTAGCTGGTTAACCAACTCTTTGTCGGCTTCTCTTGGGTCTAATGATCCAAACTCCACTAATGAATCATTACTTCCTTTGTATTTTTTAGCACCAGACGTATAAGGTCTTGCAGGAAGAACTGTCACATTACTGTGCAAATGGTCCATGAAACCAATTCGGTTGAAATAATAAAGTGTTGATTGACAGTCGTTAAAGTCTATAGAAACGTGTTTGCCAGCATTAACCAACTGATTGCATAAAGCAAGGAACCTCCCAGCAGCATCGAGCAAAATGCTACATTTTTCAGGCAGAATAAAAATTATTTCGAGAGCATCTGCCGAAAGCAGCGTGCCACACTCAAGTAACGAGCTTTCAAAAGAGAAGCAATTCATCCATTTGACAGGAGTGAATTCAACACGTATTTCCTTGGGTTGTACAAGAGACCAACAAAAGTTTTCATCTTGTACAAAACACTCTGAATTACTGTGTAAAAATGAATTTATCTGCTTCCTTTCATAACCAAGTTTTTTTGCAATTTGCCTCCCCTTTAAGGCTGGAGTGTCCTTTAGCAGTTTCTGTATAGCTTCTTTCATTTGAACATATCCGTTGGCAATAGTTCTCAGGCACTCTTGCCTATTGTTTCACAGAGATGCATCATACTCTGCATAAAGGAAGCCTTGAAAGCATCGTCATTCGCAAAAAGTTTATAGAATTCAAGGTCTTCTTTTCGTCGCTGTAGCATGATCTCTTTTGCAATCTTTTCAAATGCAAGCTTCTGATTATGGGGGTCAGGATTGTTTTTATATTTTTCGTCAAAATCTTTATGCGCCTTCATTGCATCAGCAAAACTAAACAAGCGCACTCGTTGCTCCTCTGGCGTAGCACTCCAGCCTTGGAACCAACGCTCATTGAATGTTCGGACTATTTCATCGAGCGGATCAAGTTCCTCATCGGTGCCGTGTGCTCCACGAGGGTTCGGATTTTGTGGATCGAGTTCTGCATCGGCCTCATCCAGACCTATGGATTGATTAAGTCTTGTACGCTGAAGTCCATAGGAGCTTAAATCTACTGAATCCAAAAGTTCATCGAGCATATCTGCTCCAGGGTCTTTGACTATCAGCTTAGGAATGAGAAATTTCAAAAACCAGAACAGCTTTTCCCACTGGACCATCTCATAGGGCATAATCGCAGCCATTTGCCCGTATATTTTCACAAACTGTTTGGCCTTGATCTTAAAATCAGCTTTTTGATCGTTATCAAGCTCAAGTTCAGTATTGAAACGGTCTGCCGCAGTGTCGATTATGGGACTTAGCGCCTGAGCATCTTCATTGTCGAAGTAGCGCTTAACAAAATCCTCTACCTCGTACCATTCGTAAACCCCTACACTGTCCATCTCGTCTTTCAGTTCGTGAAGGACATTAATGTTTGTCGCCTCTGATAAAGACGTAGCTGTGTAAAAAGGATCAAAGGCCTTTTTGACATCATCAACACTGTTGAAAAAGTCCAGAATAAAGAGGTCTTCAGTTTTTTTGCCAAGTCTGGGAGCTGAGCGGTTCAGGCGTGAAAGGGTTTGTACACATAGGACATGGGCTAGCTTTTTATCAACGTACATGGCACAGAGTTTCGGTTGATCGAAACCTGTTAAATATTTGTTGGCCACAACAAGTAGTCGATATTGGTCTTCATTTACGCCCTTAGGCTTCACTTTGCCGACGTAATTTTTGTCGAATATCTCCTTGGTATCATTGTCCGAAAAACCGTTTATGTCTGCTTCTGTATACTCAATACCATCAACTTCTTTTGTCCCTGAAAAAGCGACCAACGCTTTAAATGGATTGCCGTGTTTTTCAAGAATACGGGAAATGGCCCTGTGATAGCGAATGGCTGTCTCAATGTTCTGTGTAACAACCATGCCCCTTGCCTTGCCTCTCAGCTTTTTTGCATTCACGATTTGTGGAATGAAATGCTCCAGCATGATTTCCGCTTTTATATCTATGGTCTGCTGGCTGCGCTCGACATAAGCTCTGAGCTTTTTCTGCGCTTTCTTGGTGTCAAATTCAGGGTTATCGACTATGGATTTTTTAATCTCATAATAGCTTTTATACGTCGTGTAGTTAGCGAGCACATCAAGGATGAAGCCTTCTTCAATGGCCTGCTTCATTGAGTAGAGATGAAATGGCGCAAATGTTCCATCATCCTGCTTTTGCCCAAATTTCTCTAATGTTGTGTTCTTGGGCGTCGCGGTAAAGGCAAAGTACGATGCATTACCGCGCATCTTCCGCGATTGAATGGCTTTCAGGATTTTGTCTTGAGCATCTTCTTGCTCCTCATCATCCTTACCCATGGCACGGTTCATATTGTCATGAGCCGAACCAGATTGAGAGCTATGCGCTTCATCAATGACAACCGCAAAACGATTGTTGCTCAGATCATCAAGCCCCTGAATAACGAACGGGAATTTTTGAATCGTCGTAATGATGATTTTTTTGCCATTCTCCAGTGCGGCCTTTAACTCAGAGGATTTATTTGCAGGTGCCACTATGTTTTTGACTTCTGAGAATTCCTTGATGTTGTCGCGAAGCTGCTTATCCAGAAGCCTTCTGTCTGTCACCACGATGACCGAGTCAAATAGCGGCTGATCTGCGCCCTTACTGCCGGGCAAATCCTTTGAGGTAGGGTATGTCTCAATGAGCTGATAAGCCGCCCAGGTTATAGAGTTTGATTTACCTGAACCTGCGGAATGCTGGATTAGATAGGTATGACCAACGCCGTTATCGGAAGCGTGAGCGATCAGCTTGCGGACTACGTCCATTTGATGATAACGGGGGAAGAATAGAGTGCGTTTGCTAAACTGTGTTTTGCTGGTGCCATCTAGTCTGACAAAATGTTGAACGATATTGGCAAGGCTTTCTCTGGTAAAGACTTCCTCCCAGAGATAGGCTGTCTTGTGTCCATTGGGATTGGGTGGATTTCCTTGACCGTGGTTATGGCCTTTATTGAACGGTAAAAAGAATGTGCTCTTTCCAGCAAGTTTAGTTGTCATGTAGACTTCGTCGGTATCTACTGCCATATGTACAAGGCATCTTCCAAAAGTCAAAAGTGGCTGGCTTGCATCCCTATCATCCCGATACTGTTTTTGCCCGTGGTATCGTGCTGTCTGTCCGGTCCAGGCATTTTTAAGCTCTAATGTTATCAATGGAATACCATTGATGAACAGCACCATATCTATTTCTTGCAAAGGGTTGGCTTGCGAGTATCGGACTTGGCGTGTACAGCTAAAGATATTCTCCTCAAAATTTTGTTTAACCTTCTCGCTGCTGCTTGCAAGTGGAGCAGGATACATGAGGTTGAAGTGAGCATCATCAACACTGAGCCCCTTTTTAAGCAAATGAAGAATGCCGTGTTTCTTGATAAGTCGGTCGAACCGCTCTAATAGCTTTCTTTGCCAATCATTGGGACTGTTCTTCTTGATCTTCTCCAGCTCTTGATCTTGTTTTTTCTCCAAAAACGCCCAGAAAAACCGCTCATCAATGGAATACTGCGGATTAAAATCGGTCGAAAAACCAGTTTTGTATCCGGCTCCAAGGTTAGTCGGCTGCTCACCAGCTTTCAGCTTTTCAGAACTAATGCCCGTAAGAGCCGCTTCAATTGCGGCTTCCAGTGCTTGCTCATTCGTTTGACTAACCATGATTACTCCTTGCTACGTGACCTTGATTTTACCAGTTACAGCACTGTTGATCAGGGTTGCTTTATATTCCTTGAGTTTTCCGATTTGAGACACATGCAATTCAATTGCATTATCATAAAGCAACGACTTTTCTGCTATGTCTTTCAGTATTTCTAGTTGTTCAGCTGCAGGCGCAATTGGTACTGATATGTCAAATAAATCATCGGTATACAATCGGATAAGACCTTCAACAATTCCAGTGGCTCTTACTATAAACTGCTCTATATAAGCAGGGTTCCTAAAGAGATGTTCCAGAATTTTAGCATCAACTGTAAGTGGTCAAGATAACTGATGGAAAATAAGTGAAAAATGTGCAAGATAAGTGATGGAAGGGTAAGGAGCCCCCTCACGTACCTTGCAAATACCTAAAGAGGGCTCCTGCCTAAAACAATAAGGCAGGACAATGTTACCAGAACTACTTCAATCCACCAATCTATTTCATCTTCTCCATCGCATCGACCTTGATCTTGCAGTTCAACAGCAAAAGGCCGGTTGTCCTTTTTGCGGTGGTTCGTTGCATTATTCCAACTACCTGCGTAAGCCTCGTGGTGGCCCCTGTCTTCCTGAAGATTTCTCTATTCGACGCAGTCTTTGCTGCAGCAAAGAACAGTGTCGTCGCCGGACGTTACCAAAGTCAACTCTATTCATGGACCGGCGAGTATATTTCAGAGTGGTTATCCTCATTGTAACAACGCTAAGACAAAGCAAACCGCAAAAATACAGTAAAAACATGCTCTCCAAAATGCTTGATGCGGATAGAAAAACCATAAACAGATGGCTGAACTATTTTCGTGAGTTATTTCCCAAAAGCCAGACCTGGAAAACAGTACGTGGTTTCATATCCCCTGTGGTTAGAGCTTTCATCCTGCCTGGGGCTCTGGTTGAATATTATCTTGAAAATAGTCAATGCACTACGCAAGCAATTACCCACTGCCTCGTGTTACTGACGACAGGGTCTCAGACAGGAAAAATGATGTCGTGATAATTCCCCGCAAAAGTTGGGGTCTTTTTCTTTTCGCCCAACTTTCTAGACTGGCTTCTGTTTCAAAACGGGCAAATCTTCATAAAGAAGAGCCCATAATCCAGACAGGAGTCAAGCTATGAGTACGAACAACCGTTCCCGGTTGAATTCCTGGGCACAACTTCGTTTTTCTATAATAGGAGGCTTACTGGCCAGCCCTCCTGAGCCGGGAGAACTCGGAAAACAGATCAAAGATCTTGCCAGCCGTGAGTACCAGCATCCGCATAAAGATAAACTCATCACCTTCGGAGCTTCCACCATTGAGCGCTGGTATTATAAAGCATTGAATGGAGATAACCCGGTAAGAGATCTGGCTCGTAAATTCCGTTCGGATCTTGGAACACGGCCAGCTCTCACCGGGCCAATGCTGATCGAACTCGGCAAACAATATCGTAGCTTTCCTCACTGGAGCTATCGACTTCACACCGACAACCTGCTGGCCCTTATCGAAGAGCGGCCTGAGCTTGGCCCTCCACCATCTTATGCCAGTGTTCGCAGGCGGATGAAAGAGCGGGGATGGTACAAGAAAAAATCTCCACGCAACAAAACCGATGGACAACAAAAAGCAGAAGCCTACCTTGAGAATATGGAGGTCAGAAGCTACGAGGCATCGCATGTTCACGGTCTCTGGCATCTTGATTTTCACAAAGGAAAGTTACGGGTAGCGGACAGTACGGGTACGTGGCACACGCCTATAGCGCTGTGCATACTCGATGACCGTTCCCGGCTCTGTTGCCATATCCAGTGGTATTTTCAGGAAACAGCGGAGGTTTTGCAGCACGGTCTGCTTCAGGCCTTCATGAAAAGAGGGCTGCCCCGCAGTCTGATGACGGATAACGGGAGTGCAATGATCGCCCATGAAACCGTAAATGGCCTGGCGGGATTGAGCATAAAACATGATCGGACATTGCCGTACAGCCCATATCAAAATGGGAAACAAGAGTCGTTTTGGGGGCAACTCGAAGGACGGCTGATGTCCATGCTCTCCCGGGTTGAGTCGTTGACTCTTGAGGCTCTGAATTATACGACCCAAGCCTGGTCGGAAATGGAGTACAACCGAAAGCGACACCAGGAAATAAACTGCACACCTGTTGATAAAATGCTGGAAGGGCCTGACGTCGCAAGACCGGCTCCCGGTAATGAGGAGATGATCTTTTCGTTTACTCTCCAGGAACGTCGCTCCCAGCGAAAAAGTGACGGCACACTGCAAATAAAGGGTGTCCGGTTCGAAGTTCCGTCCCGTTTCCGTCATTTTGACAGGTTACATATCCGATATCAAAGCTGGAACCTGAGTCATGCGTGGTTAATAGATGAAAGAAGTTCAACGCTCCTGGCCAAAATTTATCCACAGGACAAAACCAAAAACAGTGAAGGGATAAGGAGAACGCTGGTTCACGAACAGAATTTACCAGAATCAGACTGCTGTGCCGATCCATATCCGCCTCTATTGCGCAAACTGCTGGCCGATTATGCTGCCACCGGACTACCTCCTGCCTATATTCCCATGGAGGTTGCTCATGAATAATAAACGACTCCTTGCTCTGTTCGGCCTGAAATGGAACCCGTTCCTTCCCAATATCCCCGTTCAATCCCTGTGGGTGGCTCCCGGAATGGATACTTTTCTCTTTCAAATAGAGAATCTGGTTATGGATGGCGGTTTTGCTCTCATGAGCGGAGAGCCAGGTCTTGGAAAATCGAAGAACCTTCAGTATCTGGCCCACAAACTGGAACGGTTGGAAAACGTAGTTGTCGGTGTTATGGAGAGACCGCAGTCGAGTCTTGCGGATTTTTACCGTGAGATGGGGGAACTTTTTGGCGTTAACTTGACCCCCGCCAATAGGTATGGCGGTTTTAAAGCTCTTCGCGAACGGTGGCGACAACATATTAAATCAACTTTGTTCAGGCCGATACTCTTGGTTGATGAAGCCCAGGAGATGGCAACCAATAATCTCAACGAGCTGAGACTGTTGGGTAGTGCTGAATTTGACTCCGAATGCCTATTGACTGTTATTCTCTGCGGAGATCTCACTCTCCCCGAGCGTTTTCGCAGCAATGGACTTTTGGCTCTTGGCAGTCGTATCAGGTTCCGGAGAACACTTTCTCCTTATGATAAAAAGGAACTGAGACAGTATCTGGAATATTCGCTACAGCAGGCGGGGGCACCGCAATTAATGACCAAACCACTCATAACAGCCCTTGTTGAACATAGCGCAGGGAACCTGAGACTGCTCAATGTCATGGCGGCAGAACTTCTTACCGTCGGGGCACAAAAGGAACTTGCACAACTGGACGAAAAGCTCTTTCTGGAATTGTATTCTCCAACGCCACAGAAAAAACGGTAAGGAAAAATGAAAAGGTATTCCTGCTTAATGCAGGTAAAGAGGTCTGGTGAAACGGAGGCAGGCTCTGCTGGGGAGCAACCTGTCAAGGGATAGCCAGATGGGAGCGACGGATTAGAGATAATCGTCCGGGGAGTCTTTGGGCTCCCCACCCTTTTCTAAGCCCGAGCTCTCTTATGCCTTGAAAAACCCAAAACGCTGAGGCGAAGCCGAGTCCACCAAACCAGTCTATCACCAAACATCAAATAGTGTGAAAAAATATCCATCAGATATCGTGAATCAGCTCACAACGATGTGGCTCTTACACTCATATACTGCATAGTCAGGGCTTACCAATCCTTTGAAAGCTATATTGCTTTTGAAAAACACCCCCAAATGTGCTTTTAATTTATTAAAAACCAAATCATTTTTATATACGATTTTATTATCAATATTACTTGCCGCAACTTCAGCTTTATCATGATAATCAGCACGGACAACAAGACCATGTATTTGGCTCATCATAAACAACGGTTCTTCACCAGTTTTTGACCTCTCGTTCCGTTCTTTCAAAACGTATTTTAAACGTCTTACAGTCCAATGCTCAGGAATTAGGCCGATCCAGTCTATGCCTGAATACACCATAGGGGCATCGGGATTGAGGCCTTGAGTCACTGCCTTTTGGATAATGATTTTTTTTCGCTCTTTGAGTAGCTCAATTTGCTTTTCTTTTATTGCAATTGCTTCCTCAATTTTGGCAGTTTTTTCATCAAGAAACTTGGCAATTGCCTCCTGTTCTTCTATTGGGGGTAAATAAATTGGTACTCGCTTTAGTTGGGGCCAGTATAAATTTCGTTGTATAGTCCCAACACCTTTTGAGCAAACCAAATAATGTGAGACCATACTTCCATCTCGAAAAAAGAAGTTTGCGAATTTAGGAAATATTTCCGGGGATAATTCAAGGACCAAATAGGCTGGACTTACTATTCCATTATATCCAGAGACCCCAACAGAACCTCTCCAGGCCTGTTGGTTATTCAAAACAAAATCACCAGGTTCAACTAATTGGTACTTGCTAAGGTCTAAGCTGGTCACATTTGTTCGTTTTTCTTGAACATCAGTGAAACGTATAACCCCTCGGTCCAAATAGACGGACAATAGTTCTTCGTGAACTCTGTTAGTTACAGACTTTATTTTAGCTTTAGCACATAGGGGATATTGATCCCAAGTTTTAGGTACTTCACCAAGCCATTCAATACCAGAATCCTTATATTCTTCATATTGTGGCATATTTTTGAAGGTCATATGATTATTCCCCCTGTACCTCAGCAACTTCAACGCCTAAGATCTGTGCAATCAGACCTTCAGCTTTTTGCTCCAGAGCGATAATGTCATCTGCTACTTCTTTTAAGGAGCGCAATGGCTTATGGCGATAGAAGTATTTATTGAAACTGATCTCATAGCCAATCTTGGTGCTATCAAGATTGATCCAGGCCTCTTCTACATGAGGTTTAACTTCGGCCAAGAAATAGCGATGAATTTTGTCCTCCAAAGGAATGGATTCAGAGTCACGTAGATCGCTATTGGACTCATATGTCGTGAATTGCCCAGTCTTACCTGTCGGGTAGTAACCAAAATCAGGCAGTTGCTCTTCTGTACAATCAAGATGCTCTAACAATGCCCAAAGCTTGTCACCTGGCAGCTTGACGACCTTCTTAATAACTTTGGCTGCTGTTTCGTCATACCAGCTTACAGCATTCAGGATGGCTTTTTTCTCAGGTGCAGCCAACTTAATCTTTTTCGCCTTTATGACTGCATCGACTTCACTCTGAAAGATGTTGAAATCATCGTATTCTTGATCGCCAATTTCTTTCATGAGTATTTGAGCAGCCTCAAGGAGACCGCGCATTTTACGCCAATACTTGCCATCGAGGAGCTTGTTTTTGCTCTTTGTATTGAGGGTAAAATCATTATCCTCACACCACCGTACGATTTCCTTGCTGATTGATTTTAAGAATCCCTTTTCATAGACCTTGTCACCGTGTTCAGCATAGAGGGTTTCCATCACCTCGCTCAAAGACTTATCAAAGCGTAACGGGGCAATAGATTCTTCAGTGAATCTTGCCTTTCTGCGATCTGGTCTTTCGATGCTGACCTTGTAATATCCGAAATCCTGGTTGTTAAAGACCTGACTAGCTATGCCAATGGGGTCATTATTAGCGTCCAGCTCACGTTCAATAGTAGCAAATTCACGATGAGCTTTTGTTATGTCCGCAATATTGTCGGGTGAGAATTCGCAATTTTTAGCGCCAAGATTCTTTCGAAGCTTGCGGTACATAAGATTGGCATCAATGAGCTGTACTTTGCCTTTGCGTTTTTCAGGCTTTTTGTTGTTGAGCAGCCAGATATAAGTTGTGATACCAGTATTATAGAACAGGTTGTTGGGGAGCTGTACGATAGCCTCAAGCATATCATTTTCTATTATATAGCGGCGGATATTGCTCTCCCCGCCTCCGGCATCGCCTGTGAACAAACTGGAGCCATTATGAACAGATGCTATGCGGCTTCCAAGAGGGCTGACAGATGGAGATTTCATCTTGCTTACCATCTCCATCAGGAACAGGAGCTGACCATCGCTAGAGCGTGGGGTGGCGTCAACGGTCTCGACATTCCCCCAATAGTCAGTAAGATTGACCTTAAAACGAGGGTCAATGACATCCTTGCCGTCTTTAATGTTCTTTTGCTCAGACGCCCAGCTTTTGCCATATGGGGGATTGGAGAGCATAAAATCAAAGCGATCAGAGGCAAATTCGTCTGTAGACAGGGTAGAGCCCACTTTGATGTTTTCGGGATTATTGCCCTTAATCATCATATCAGACTTACAAATCGCGTAAGTCTCGTCATTGATCTCTTTGCCGTATAGATAAATATCTCGGTTGGTTCCAAGGCTAGGATATTTTTCTTCAATGAATTTTTGAGATTCTGTGAGCATGCCTCCACTACCGCATGCTGGGTCGTATACGGTAAATGTAAGCGGTAAATCATCTTTGATCGGATCAAAGACAAGGTGTGTCATCAGCTCGATAACTTCACGCGGGGTAAAGTGCTCTCCGGCTTCTTCGTTGTTTTCTTCGTTGAACTTTCGGATCAGTTCTTCGAAAACGTATCCCATTCCAAGATTATCAAGGGGTGGCAATTTGTTGCCGTCAGGATCTTCTTTAGGGTTAGGCGTGAGATTGATATATGGAGAAACAAACTTTTCCAAAACCTCAAGGAGAACGTCTTTGCCTGCCATGTGGCGAATTTGGGTTTTCAGATTAAAACGTCGGATAATTTCTTTAACATTATCGCTAAACCCGTTGAGGTATTCTTCAAAGTTCGCCAGCAGTATCTGTTGGTTATTGGTGGCTGTCTTGTACAGGCTTTTGAGTGTCCATTTTGAGGTGTTGTAGAAGACATAGCCAGATGCTTCTTTTAGTGGCTCATCATCCAGCTCAGTGCTGTTCATTTCTTCTTTCTGGAACTTTACCTCCTCCAGAACAGCCTCCTTCGTGGGTTCAAGAAGCGTGTCTAAGCGGCGCAGAACCACCATTGGTAGGATGACATCACGGTATTTTCCGCGGACATATACATCGCGCAAACAGTCATCAGCAATGTTCCAGATAAATGAAACTAATTTATTATGTACAGAGTGATCCATCAGTAACCTTAATTATTGTACTTTTTATTAAATGCTCATGCCGCCAACTAAAAAGGCACAATCATCTTTGATCTAAATATCTATTCTCACAATTTAAAAGTGAAGAAAGTCCACTTGACAGAATACGAAATATTATAGCATCCAACAACTACAAATCTGAAAGGGCTACAATGTGACATAGCACCTCATCCAAGACCTGCTGTTTTCAGTTCGTCGAAAAACGCTCGTTTTTCTTGCACTCATAAAAATTAGCGTTTATCATATTAACGCATGCAAGAAAACTCGTCGACAATCAATGTCAGAAAAACCCCGTTTCCAATATCTTTTCGACACGCACAAGAGAGAATAAATGCAGATAGGATATATTCGCGTCTCAAAAAATGACGGTTCCCAGGTTTTCGACCTGCAGCAGGATGCTTTGGTAGAAGCTGGAGTTGATCCCGAAAGAATTTACAAGGACCAGGCATCCGGAAGGATGGATGACCGACCTGGTTTGCAGGCCTGTCTCAAAGCTCTTCAACCAGGAAATACCCTTGTCGTTTGGAAGCTTGATCGGCTTGGACGCAGCCTGAAACATTTGGTTTCCATAGTTGACGACCTCAACAACCGGAAAATCGGGTTTAAAGTCTTGACAGGAACCGGTGCCCAGATTGACACTACTACATCTAATGGAAGATTAGTTTTTGGTATCTTCGCTGCACTTGCAGAGTTTGAAGCAGACCTTATCCGTGAAAGAACCAAAGCTGGCCTCGCCGCAGCCAGGGCAAGAGGACGGCTAGGCGGAAGGCCACGCAAAATGACCAAAGAAAAATTGCGAATGGCAATGGCTGCGATGTCAGACCCAAAATCAAATGCAACCGAAGTCGCCAGTAGCCTGGGTCTCACACGATCATCGTTGTACGATTACGTAAATGGGGATGGCTCATTAAAAGAACATGGTAAGAAGTTATTGGCCGACTAATCGAAATCTCTCACTATGGAGCAATATCTCAAATGCAAGACTTGGCATTATAGTATATACTAAAAGCAGAAAACGACCTTTACCAGAGTAGTACTGGTAACCTCAATTTGAGAGGATAAAATGGATGTAAAAGACGTTATAAACAGTGCAAAACACTTAAATTCAAGAGACAGGGCATTTCTTGCTCATTGTTTAATTTCATCTCTTGAAACTGACCATGAATCTAATGTTGACCAGAGTTGGGCAGAATTAGCAAAAGAAAGATTCGAAGAGCTTGTTTCTGGAAATGTTTCTTCACAACCGTGGAATGAGGTAAAAAGGAAGGTACTCTCCTGAAATGCCTTCATTAAGATTTCACCCCGATGTCGCCAAAGACTTAAAGTCTTCTTACTTGTGGTATCAAAGTCAAGCTCAAGGTTTGGGGGATGATTTTCTCAATGAGCTTGAAACCGCATATAATGCCATTCAAGAACTACCAACAACATGGCCCCTCTTTCAACATGGATTCAGGCGATACCTTCTTTCACGGTTTCCTTTTTCTATAATCTACAAAGAACATCTGGAGTTCATTTACATTGTTGCTGTAATGCACAACAGCAGAAAGCCTGGATACTGGGTAAAAAGGAAATAATCATATTTTTGACACAAAAATACACGTGTTTTTGTGTCAAAAATATGATGAGTAAACCCAAAAATAGCATTGATAATAAGATAGTTAGCAGGATTTACAGCATAGATGGGGTCGTGTGTTCACCGCTAATCATTTCAAAGGTCTCGGCAGCTGTGACGCAATTGCTTCGGTCTTGAAACGCTACATACAATCCGCTTTGATTCGCCTGCTTGCCAGGAGGTTATATGATTACCCTCAGACCGACCCTACCCCCAGGCCTTTGGAACCGGCCAGTGAGGGTATTACCAAAGCATTAGCCAGTCGCGACGCCACCCGCCTACAGCCTTCCGGCGATTTTGCTGCAAATCTTTTAGTTTATTCCACCCTGGTACCGACGAAAATAGATTATCTCCTTATACCAGAGTAAAGCAAAGGGAACCATCGTTCGACAACGTCTACCGGGAATCCGAGACGCACGGGACCTCTGGGCGTATCAGAGACAAGCAATCCTTTCTTTACGAGAGCATAGAGAACTTCCCTGGCGGCACGATCTTTAAAACCTGTAATCTCCTGAGCCTTTCCTCTTTGAAATTCACCTATCAGTAATGCTTCACGTAACAGAGCGTAACTGCCCTTAGGAAGTTCTTTCATGGCGATCATCTCCTCAACATGGAGACGAATGCGCTCAGAAAGCACCTTGAAGTCAAGAAGAGTGCTCATGTATTCCACCTGATCGATACAGATCTTCAGGAAGAATTCACAGAATTTAACAAGTGCTTTTTGAGATAAGGCTCCTCTACCATCCAGGTCTCCCTGCCGTGGAGCATCGGCAGCTTGCAGGATTGATTTATACTCATCTTTCTGCCTTGCCAATCCTCGTGCCACAGACCAAAGCTCACTTCCTACATTGATATTTTTAAAGGCCGCATAAGACATCAAGCGAACCACCCGGCCGTTACCATCGAGAAACGGGTGTATCCAAACATAACGATGATGAGACGCCGCAACAGAGGTAATACGTTGCAACTTTGAAAGCCGCCTTGCATCGTAAGCTTCATCGAAGCGCTTTAAAAACATATCAAGGTTTTCAGGGTGTGGCGGAATATGCCTTCCGACCCTGACGGTTTTTTCGCGATGGACACCCGAAACAACTTTGATTTTCTCGCCGGAATCTGGATTTTCAACCCAGAGCAGCTCTTCCGGCATACGATCACAAAATTCCTTATGTATCCACCTGCCGTATTCTGACGAAATAGGACAGGCAGCCGGCGCCTTTCCTTCATCTATCATTTTTTGTACAGCGATATGAGCAACAGCCTCTTTTTGCAGAGCACGTTTTTCGGGCTCGCTTGAATAATCTTGCGCGATTGCTCGGTCAATATCATGAGGATGTGTGTCATGCCCCTCGATCAAGTTGGAATAATAGCAGTTCATGGAACGAACCAGATCACCTACAGAACGTGCCACAACAGGGTTCAGCATTCCTGCAAAAGCGCTGGCTTTAGAAACCAGGTCAATCGCAAGATCGTTAAGGTCGCTTTCGTTTTCCGGTGGGAGCAATGGCTCCATTGATCCGATTGTTTCTTTCATAAACACCCTTTCTCATGCCACTATCTTTGCCACTAATAGCTCTTGTATAACATACATTTACAACAAATCACACAAAACATTACGCCACTATCTTTGCCACTAATCGAACAAAAGACATCGATTTACGTTTATCGCTGTACGAATCTGCCTCGAGTGCTTTCCATGTTGGCTATATTTGTAACGAGCTATCACTTGATTTAACTTCCGAAACAAGATACTTTATTTGTGCGACAGATAAATTGTTATCTTTTTACCTTTTTCCTAATTAATCTTTTTATACCTTATAGGCAGTTATGAAAACCATTTCATTCGTCTCACAAAAAGGTGGTGTCGGCAAAAGCACGCTGGCCCTCGCGACCGCATATGAGGCATCCAAAAGTGGATTGTCGGTAAAAGTCGCTGACATGGACACTCAACAAGGTACCCTCTCGGATCTTCATAGACAGCGACTGAACAATGGCATCTCT
>Ga0210123_1000393_pt1 | contig 27811 bp, 20 predicted proteins | sample Muzzi_PWB_D2_FD_185535 | JGI IMG/M metagenome (GOLD analysis project Ga0210123, IMG submission 185535) | Wetland microbial communities from San Francisco Bay, California, USA, that impact long-term carbon sequestration - Muzzi_PWB_D2 (SPAdes) | ecosystem: Environmental > Aquatic > Marine >... | reverse complement strand
GAGCCAGAGAACGTGGCCAAGGGAGCGTGGCGGCCCGTGGGCTCGCCCCTCGAGCGGATCCTGGTCCCCGACACCGAGCCGCCCCCGCCGGCGGCCCCGCTCCCCGAGCGCCCGCCCCTGGCCCAGGTGACCACCTCGAACCTGGAGGCGCTGAAGGCCTACTCGGCCGCCCTCGGAGAGTGGGAGGCGGGGGATCTGGAGAAGGCGCTGTTCCTTCTCCGAGGGGCGGTGGAGCTCGACCCGGAGTTCGCGATGGCCCGGGCCAAGCTGGGGGCGATGTGGCGGAGCCTCGATCGGTTCGACGAGGCGACCGAGCAGCTCGAGGCCGCTCGCGCCAGCCCGGCCCGGCTGACCCCCCGCGAACGGCTCTACGTCGACGCCTGGCTCGCCACCATCGAGCCGGACCCGGAGCGGGCGCTGGAGCTCTGGACCCAGATGAGTCATCTCTACCCCGACGACTGGGTCGGGCACTACAACTTGGCCCAGGCGTACTGGCTGTTCTTCGCGGACTTCGAGAGCTGTGCCGAGACATTCGCCGGGGCGCGGGGTACGGTCGGCCCCCGGCGCCGTCCGTACTTCGTCGCCATGGAGGCCCTCTGCCGAACCGCCCTTGGCGAGGCCGCGTCCGCGGGGCGGCTCCTGGACGAGGTGCTCGCCCATGGGGAGGTGCCGGCCCCGGTCCGCCCCTTGGTGATCGAGGTCTTGATCGCTCTCGGGCGGCACCAGGAAGCGGGCCGGTTGATCGAGGAGATGTCGGCCGATCGCCTCCATGTCAGCAGCAGGAGCTTGAGGCTGCTCGCCCTGCTGGACGTCGACCGGGGAGACTGGCAGGCGGCGGCCGGGCGCTTCCGGCAGGCGGTGGAGCGCTACGAGGCCGAACCGGGCGCCCACCGCGAGATCGCGGCGCGCATCTGGGAGCTCCTCTCGCTCCAGGAGAGCGGTGCGACCGGGGCGGTGCCCGACCGGCTTCGAGCGGCGATCGAGCGGGCTTCGCCGCTGGACGCGGGGAGCCCTCACCAGAGCTTCCGTCGCCAAGCCCTCGCGCTCCTCGGGGTGATCGCGGTCCGCGCCGGCGACCTCGAGACGGCGCGCCGGCTGGCGGACGAGCTCCCGGCGGCCGGAGAGGGCTTCGATCCGTTGCGACCGTCGTTCGGGCTCGTCCAGGCGCTCCGCGCCGAGATCGCGCTCGCGGAGGGGCGGCCGGAGGAGGCTCTCGGGATCGCCGAGCACACCGTCCGCGAGGTGCCGACAGCTCCGTTCCAGGCCTACGACGTCCTGGCCAGGGCTCGGCTCGCGACGGGCGCCGAGGAGGGTGCGTCGGAGGTCCGCCGCTACCTCGCGGAGCACCGCGGAGCGGCCTTCGTCCGGTGCGCGGCACCCCCCATCTGTCTGGAGCAGCTCCACGCCGTGGCCGCCTACCGCAACGCTGCGGCGGCCCTTGCACCCTGAGCGGGAACGCCGCGGGGGCACCGCCGCCGCCGGCTTGACTCAGCCGTCGGCTCGAGATCGATGAGCCGCGCCTCATCCGCGGAGGCAAGTCTTTTTTCTAGAGTCACTTCTGCGGTCATCTGGGAATCATCTCAGCTCATCTTCCGTCCATGGATTCCGCCGAGCGGACGCCCTAGCGTGCCTCTCGACGCGACCCCGAACCTGGGGGTCGGACACGACGAACCGAGCCATTGGAGGAAGATGATGAAAGCAACGCTCCCACAGCATCTGGCCATCTTGTTGGTGGTCGCGGTCCTCTGCGCGGCACCCGCCGTCGGCCAGCAGGTCTACAACGGCCTCGACGGGCAGATCGCGTTGATGGTCTACCACACGAACGATCCGGTGACCGGAAACTGGACCTGTACGTCCGCCTCGTCACCGCTCGAGTTCAACAGCACGCCCGGGATCCAGGCCGACGAGTGCTACACGGCACTGCCGGCGAGCTGGAACAACTTCGGCGGGCTCTGTACCAGCGGGGCGGTCAACAGCTCCCTCGAGCTCCAGTCCCTGACCGGAGACAAGCCGGGTCGCCGAGGGAGCTGGATCTACCACATGGTCCAGTCGACGAACTTCAGCACGTCGTTCGGGGCCGTTCCCGACACGGGACCGGGCCAGATCGTCGGAGACAACTTCGTGCTCTTCCGGTGTCCGTTGAGTGACCCGAACTGCAAGACCACCGCGCCCGTGCTGATCGACGCCGTGCTCCGGCCGGACAACGATCCCTGCAGCAATCCTGACAATGAACCGACGTGCGATCGCTACAACTGGCAGCTCAAGGCGACCAACGAGTTCGCTCCGAGCTACGACAAGCTCGAGGTCTGGGCGAAGCTCCAGAACGACGGCCCCAAGTTCCCCCACACGGACGTGACCGACACCGGTCAGTTGCCCGGAACGTCCGAGTACTTCTTCAAGGATGCGGTCGTGGTGATGAACCGGACCAACGCCGACCCTCCGTTCAGCGGTACGTTCGATCCTCCGGAGTGCGCCCTCGGGGAGAAGTGCTGGGAGGGCCCCTCGAACCCGCGGCCGGCGGGCAAGGGGTGGGAGAACGCCCTCGTCTGGTACATGGACAACCGTTGGTGTGACGGCAGCTTCGGTTACTCGGTGCCCGGCGGATGCCCGAGCTCGCAGCCCCTCGAAGCGCGGTTGACCGACTTCAACGTGGAGCGCAGAGTCTTCACCGCCCAGTTGCCCAACCTGTCGGGCGAGCCCGACTCGGGCCGGTGCACCATCGGCGTCGACTGTAACTTGGCGTCGACGACCGCCGACGGCGTCGGGTTCGTGAACTTCCACGTCGATACCGACCGGGACGTGCTGGCCCAGAACGGCGGTCTGTGCGTGGATACCGTCAAAGGCGGGGTCACGCCGTGCGCCAACCCGACGATTCCGGCCGCCTGCGCCGACCGCTCGAACACCTCCGCGGCCTGCAAGCCGGTCACAGGGTGCAACTGCTGCGAGCCGACGAACACGAACCAGTGCAAGAACCCCTACCTCGAGGAGCACTCCGCCTATGTGATCGTCGACGCGCGCAAGGCGCTCTTCTTCCCGGAGTACAACACGGCCGGTACGAGCATCGTCGGCTGGACGTGGGTCAAATGGGGGAAGGTGCTGACCGAGGTGCCGCCGCTTCATCCGGGCATCCGCTTCCGCGTCGTCGAGGTCAACGTCGCCACCACGGCCGCGGGGACCGAGGAGTGGCAGTTCTGGCAGGTCCGCGGCGCCGGGGCTATGGCCACGAACCCCCTGCCCGTTCCGACCTGCGACCAGGCGGTCGACTCGACGACTGTGCCGACGCCCGTTCCGACCCCGTTCACGACGCACAACCAGATCGGAACGCTCAGCTCCCAGAAACAGGATGCCTGGAGCTGCAACCAGGGGGCCACGGACTATGCGACCCTCAGCTCCCGGGGGAGGGTCCTCAAGTACGGCACCTTCGATCCGAACACCGGCGTGGTCACCACCACCTCCGCCGCGAAGGACAGCGCCATGCGCATCCCGGGCTACACCAACCCCCACATGCCCACCTGGTACAGCCGCGGTATCACCTGGCTCGCCGGGTTCCTGGAGGTCAAGGACGGCGCCGGGGACGTGACCTACCGGTCGATCTCGTGGGGTGGCCAGCCCCAGTTCACCTGCAACGTGGCCAACACCACCCCGTACAGGATTCCGGGGCGCGCGATCCTCTACGAGCAGCTCGGCTTCACGGGCGAGTAGGCGGCTCGGTGCCGAAGCGGTATCGCACCGCATGAGACCGAGCCGGTGGCCGGGCCCTCCGTGATCTCACGGAGGGCCCGGCCGTTTCTTCGTCGGAGATCACCCGTTCCGGGGGCGGTTGCGCCAGGGCCTTGACAGGGAGGCTCGACAGGTCTATTCTTTTTTTGACCGACTGGTCGGTCATAATCCCCAACAAACGCCACCGCCCGCCCGAGCCCGCACGAGAAACCGAGCCATGGCCCCGAAAATCGTCGACCGAGAAGAACGGCGCCGGACGCTTGCCGCGGCGGCGGCCGAGGTGTTCACCGAGAAGGGGTTCGCCGGGACGAGGATCGCCGACGTGGCCGAGCGGGCCGGGGTCGGCAAGGGGACGGTCTACGAGTACTTCCGCAGCAAGGAGGAGCTCTTCTTCGCGGTGTTCGAGGGCATGACCCAGGAGGAGATGGCCCGCCTGGGTGCGGAGCTCGATCGCGACGCGCCGTCCCTGGACCGGCTGGCGGCGATGGTCCGCTCCATGGTCAGCGACGCGGTCGCCCAGGTGGAGCTCTACGGCCTCACCCTCGAGTTCTGGTCCGGGTGTACCAACGAGGTCTTCGGCGAGCAGCTCCGGAAGGAGTTCTCCGCCCTCTACCAGGGGTTCCGGGCGCACGTGGCGGCCATCGTGCGCCAGGGGCAGGAGGCGGGCGAGCTGCGCCCCGAGGTCGATCCCGAGGGGCTCGCCGCGTCGGTCGTCGGCGCCATCGACGCCCTGGGGCTCCAGTACTGGATCGATCGGCAAGTGGACGCCGAGGCGGCGGCCGAGGCCCTCCTCGAGGTGCTCTCGGCCGGTCTCGTGGCGCAGCCTCGAGCGCCAGATCGAGCCTGAGCGGTCTTTTTCACACGAGCGGGAGACGACGATGGAGACGACGAATCGATCGGCTGTGACGACGGCTGCGATCGCACTCGCGGCGCTCGGTTTGGCCTTCGGGGTCGGGATCGGCCCTCCGGCGAGGGCGGACGACGCCCCCGAGGCCGGAGTCCTCGTCCGTGCCGCCTTCGAGCACTACCGGGGGGACGCGTCGGTCGGCACGGCCGACATGACCATCCACCGGCCAGGCTGGGAGCGCACCATGGCGATGCGGGTCTGGACCGAGGGGGACGCCGACAGCCTGGTGCGGATCACCGCCCCGGCCAAGGACGAGGGCAACGGGACGCTCAAGAAGGGCACCGACATGTGGCTCTTCAACCCCAAGGTCAACCGGGTGATCAAGCTGCCGCCGTCGATGATGTCCCAGTCCTGGATGGGCTCGGACTTCTCGAACAACGACCTGGCCAAGACCGACAGCCTGGTCAACGACTACGTCCACGAGATCCATGCCACCGAGAGCCGGGACGGCCACACCGTCTACCAGGTGCGCTCGACACCGAAGCCGGAGGCGCCGGTGGTCTGGGGCTCGCTCGAGCTCGAGATCCGGGACGACCACGTGCTCTTGGCCGAGCGCTTCTTCGACGAGGACGGCGCCCTGGTCAAGGAGCTCACCACCAGCGAGATCGGCGAGCTGGGCGGCCGGGTGCTGCCGGCGACGCTCCGCATGCAGAAGGCCGAGAGCCCGGGTGAGTGGACCGAGCTCCATTACCAGAAGCTCTCCTTCCCGGACAGCCTGCCGGAGCGGGTGTTCACGCTCACCAACCTCCGCACCCCCGAGGACTGAGCCATGTCGATCGAGCTTCGCATGGCCTGGCGCAACGTCTGGCGCAACCCGCGGCGCACCTGGCTCACCGTCGCCGCCATCGCCTTCGCCTGCCTGGTGCTGGTCTTCATGCTGTCGTTCCAGCTCGGTAGCTACGCCTCGATGATCGACTCGTCGGTGAAGATCGAGGCCGGGCACCTCCAGGTCCAGGCCGAGGGCTACCAGGACGACCGGGAGATGCGCCAGGTCGTCCGGGACCCGGCGGCGGTCGAGCGGGCGCTCTCGGGCATTCCGGAGATCGAGGCGTTCACGCGCCGGGCGAGCGCCTTCGCGGTCGTCTCGTCCGAGGACCGGACGTACGGCGCCCTGGTGATCGGTGTCGACCCGGTGCACGAGCCGGAGGTCTCGAGCCTCGAGTCCCTGGTGCGGGAAGGGAGCTTCCTGTCCTCGACCGGGAGCTCGTCAGGAACCGGGGGGGACGGCGCCCTGGTCGGCGAGCTCCTGGCCCGGAACCTCCAGGTCGGGCTCGGCGACGAGCTGACGGTCATTGGCCAGGGGCGGGACGGCTCGGTGGCGGCGACGGTCCTCGTGGTGCGCGGGATCTTCAGCTCGGGGATCGACGACTTCGACCGCTCCGCCGTGCACATGCCCCTCGCCACCTTCCAGGAGGTCTTCGCCATGGGCGACGCGGTCCACGAGGTCGTGGCGGTCGGCCGCGACCTCTGGGACGTGCCGGAGATCGTGCGGCGGCTCCGGGGAGCGCTCGCCGGCATCTCCCAGACCCCGCCTCTCGTGGTCCTCGACTGGAACGAGCTCATGCCGGGCCTGCTCCAGAGCATCCAGGTCGACCTGGTGAGCGGCCTCATCTTCTACGTGGCGCTCATCCTGGTGGTGGCGTTCAGCATCCTCAACACCTTCCTGATGGCGTTTCTCGAGCGGACCCGCGAGCTCGGGGTGATGATGGCGATCGGCACCACGCCCGGCCGGCTGGGCCGGCTGCTGCTCCTCGAGTCGCTGTTTCTGACCGGTGTCGGGATCGCCGTCGGCATCGCGCTGGGCTGCGCCGTGACCCTCTACTTCCAGGTCCACGGCATCGACGTCTCCGGCGCCAACGAGCTGCTGGCGCGCTTCGGCATCTCGGGGCGCATGTATCCGCGACTGTCAGTCCTGAGCGCCCTGGTGGGACCGCTCCTGGTGCTCGTCGTCACCGGCGCCGCGGCGCTCTACCCGGCGCTCAAGATCCGGCGGCTGCGGCCGGTGGAGGCACTGACCCATGTCTGACATGTCTGAAGCTCTCGCACGCTTCGGCGTCTACCTGCGGATCGCCTGGCGGAACCTGTGGCGCAACCGCCGCCGCACCGCCGTCATCCTGACCGCGATCGTGCTCGGGGTCTGGAGCATGATCCTCCTGGGCGCCCTGATGCGCGGCCTGGCCGAGGAGATGGTCGAAAACGGCATCCGGACGCTCACCGGTCACGTGCAGATCCACGCCGAGCGCTACCGCAGCGACCCGGTGGCCGCCCACCCCATCCGCGATCCGGAGGCGGTGACGGCGACCATTCGCGAGGTGCTCGGGCCGGGCGCGCGCTGGGTGAGCCGGGTGCGGGTGCCGGTGGTGGTCGACACGGCGCGCAAGACCGGCGGCGCCACGCTGGTCGGAATCGACGTCGAGCGCGAGCCGGAGCTCTCCTTCATCGGTCCCGACGCGATCGTCGACGGCCGGTTTCTGGAGCCCGGCGAGGCCGGGGCGGTGGTGGTGGGCCGGGCGCTCCTCGACGAGATGGAGACCGAGCTCGGCCACAAGCTGGTGCTGCTTGCCCAGGATGCCCACGACGCGTCCGTCTCCCGGGCGTTTCGCATCGTCGGCGTCTACCGGGCCGAGCTCGAGGCGACGGAGAAGCAGTACTTGTTCGTGTCCAAGGAAGCCGCGGACGGCTGGCTCGCCCTCGATGGCGCGGTCTCCGAGATCGCCGTCGAGCTCGCCGACCACCGCCAGGCGGAGGGGGCGGCGCGGAAGCTCCGGGCGGCGCTCGTGGCCGATGGGGTGGGCGGGGAGGACGGACAGCCCTTCCAGGTGGCGAGCTGGCGCGAGCTCCTGCCGGTCCAGCGGGCGGTGCTCGACATCTTCGAAGGCTTCGTCCAGCTCTGGTACGTGGTGGTGTTCATCGCCATGGGTTTCGGCGTGGTCAACACCATCCTGATGGCGATCTTCGAGCGCGTGCGCGAGCTGGGGCTTCTCCGGGCCCTCGGCATGCGCCCCGGCGCGATCGTCGTCGAGGTGCTGATGGAGGCGGTCATGATGCTGCTGATCGGCGCAGCGGCCGGCAACCTGCTCGGCTGGGCGAGCGTGGCGGCGCTCGCGGTCCACGGCATCGACCTCTCGGCCATGGCGGCGGGGATGGAGCTCGCCGGCCTGTCGCGGGTGGTCTACCCGGTGGTGACCCGGAGCGACCTGCTGCTGGCCAACGGGGTGGTGCTGATCCTGGGCGTGGTGGTGAGCCTCTACCCGGCGGTCAAGGCGTCGCGGTTCACGCCGGTCGAGGCGATGAGGCAGGGATGAAGGAGGTATCGAACACCATGAGCATCGTGGCATGTCACGACGTGGCAAAGATCTACCACCAGGGGGCGGTCGACGTGCGCGCCCTCGACGACGTCGACCTCGAGGTGGAGGCGGGAGACTTCGTCGCCCTCGCGGGGCCGTCCGGCTCCGGGAAAACGACGCTCCTCAACCTGATTGGTGGCCTCGACACCGCCGACGCCGGCGAGATCAACGTGGCCGGCCGGAACGTCCGGGAGATGAGCGCGGCCGAGCTGGCGGAGCTCCGGCTGCGTCGGGTCGGTTTCATCTTCCAGTCCTACAACCTGATCCCGGTCCTCTCCGCGGAGGAGAACGCCGAGTTCGTGATGATGCTCCAGGGGGTGCCCGCGGCCGAGCGCCGACGGCGTGCCCGGGAGATCCTGGACGAGGTCGGCCTCGAAGGCCTCTACGACCGCCGGCCGTCTGAGCTCTCCGGCGGCCAGCAGCAGCGCGTGGCGGTGGCGCGGGCGATCGTCGCCGACCCGGCGATCGTGCTGGCGGACGAGCCGACCGCCAACCTGGACTCGGAGACCGGCCGGGCCCTGCTCGAAACCATGGAGGAGATGAACCGGACGAAGGGCGTGACCTTCATCTTCTCGACCCACGACCAGATGGTGATGGACCACGCCCGGCGGCTGGTCCACCTGAAGGACGGGCGGGTGGACCGCGATGAGCGGCGGGAAGGCTGAGCGGCGGACGAGGCCGCGGCTGCTCGGGGTGCTCGCCGTCGGCGTGCTCGCCCTGGCGGCTCCCGCATGGGCGGAGGACGGAGCCCCGGCGGACGACGCCAGCCGCCCGGGTGTCCCAACTCGGTGGGAGACCCGGTGGGGCGGCCACCTGCGGCTCCGGAACGTGGCGGGGTGGGTCGAGGACGACAACCTCCTCGCGCTCGCCGGCCAGGGGCTCGTCCTCGACACCGCCCCGGAGGCGCGGCTCAAGCTCCAGGTGGGGCCGTTCGGTCCGGAGATCCAGGGCGGCCGGCTGAGCCTGGATCTCCACGCCGAGACCGTGCTCCGGGCGGGCGACACGGTCTCCGCCGGGCGGGAGCTGGCGCGACTGGTGCAATTGGTGCAATTGGTGCAAGTGGTGCCGAAGGAGCTGGCCGGACAGGGCACCTCGGCCCTCTTGACCGGTTTCGCCGGATCGACCGGCGGAGGCGGCGCGGACGAGGACGCGCCCCGGCTCTTCGACCTCACCTGGGTCGACGAGGGCTCCCAGTACCGGCTCACCGGGCGCATCGACCGGCTGTCGCTCACCTGGCGGCCGGACTGGGGGAGCGTCCGCCTCGGGCGCCAGGCGCTCACCTGGGGCAACGGCCTGCTGTTCAACCCCATGGACCTCTTCAACCCGTTCTCGCCGTCGGACGTGGAACGGGACTACAAGGTCGGCGACGACATGGTGACCGTCCAGATGAGCGACGTGGCCGGCGGCGAGCTCCAGCTCCTCGGAGTGCCCCGGCGCGATCCGGCCACCGGCGACCTGGAGTGGGACCGCTCCTCGGTGGCGGCGAAGCTCCACCGGCCTCTCTTCGGGAGCCTGTCCGACGCGCTCGGCGGCGTTGCGGTCGACGTCCTGGCGTCGCGCCACTACGGCGAGACGGTCCTGGGCGGCGGGGCGACGGGCACCCTGGGCGGCGCCGCCTGGCGGGCGGACGTGGTCTGGACCGATCTCGAACGCGGGGGCGACTTCGTCACCGCGGTGGCGAACCTCGACCGGGCGTGGATCTGGGGTGGGCGCAACTGGTACGGCTGGATCGAGCTCTACTACGACGGGCTCGGCGAGGCGGACGCGGTCCGCGCACTGGACGACCCGGCTCTCGTCGACCGGCTGGCCCGCGGCGAGCTCTTCACCCTCGGCCGGCGCTACGCCGACACCTCGGTCAGCGTGGAGCTCCACCCGCTGGTCAACCTCTGGGCGACGGTCCTCCACAACCTGGACGACGACTCCGGCCTGCTCCAGCCCCGCCTGATCTGGAGCGCCGAGGAGAACTTCGAGATCACCGTCGGCGCAGATCTCTACTACGGCGGCCGGGGCACCGAGCTGGGCGGGCTGGAGGTGCCCGGCTTCCCCGGTGCGGAGCGCCCGCCCGTCGTCGCCTCGCCGGACCGGGTCTACCTCTGGGCGAGCCTGTATTTCTAGAGCCGTAGGGTGCGCGCACCCTACGCGCCCTACGCGCCGTTCGCCTCACTCGGCGAGGGGGGCGAGGGTCTCCTCGAGGTGGGTGCGGAAGCTCTCCGCGTCGACCAGGAACGGCGGGTGGACGAGGTCTCCGATGCATGAGGCGTCGAGGCCTTCGAGGCTTCCCTGGTCGATCAAGTCGGCCCAGATCTGGTGCACGCACACCCAGGCTCCCTGCTGGTCGAACGGGCCGTGCTGGGCTTCGGCGAGCACCAGGTGGAGGGCGTTGGGGAAGTAGGCGGTGGCGTCCTCGGCGTAAGCGGGCGGGGTCACCGGGTCCCACGCGCCGGAGAGCAGCAGCGTCGGCACGGGGAGCGGCCTGGGCCGCTCGACGCCCAGGGTGAGCCCGGTCTTTCGATGAGGCCACGCGGCGCATCCCTGGATCTGCTGCTCCAGCCGGTAGTTGCCGAAGAGTGTGCTCTTGCCCCGCGCCAGGGCCCGCCCGGTGTCGAAGTCCATCCCTTCCGAGCACTGGACCGTCAGCAGCACGCCGTCCGCGAGCGTGGAGCTGAAGAAGCGCTCGATCAGGAGGGCGAGCTCGGTGAGCGGGCGCCAGTCGTCCTCGGCGTGGGCGCGGTGGACCGCCCAGGGCAGGGCGCGGGAGGTGAAGCCGTAGTAGAGGAGCAGCCGGATCTGCTCGGCCAGCCAGTCCCGGCCCACGTGGACGACCATGGTCTCGCCCGGCTGTTCCGGATCGGCGACCTCGACGGCGCGGGGTCCTTCGCCGAGGCTGCCCAGGAGATCCGCCACCATCCGGTCCATACGGGGTGCGATCCGGGCGCAGGCCTCCTCGTGCGCACACTGGAGCGCCACTCCGGCGAGGGTGTGGTCGGCCCAGATGCCCCGCTCCGCCAGGTTCGAGCGCAGCGGCGAGTCGACGCCGATGGCGAAGAGGGTGCGCGTCGACTCCGGGTGGCGCTGGGCGAAGACCATCGCCGCGTGGGTGCCGTAGGAGCCGCCCCGGAGGTTGAGCGGCCCGTAGCCGAGGCGCTGGCGCACCTCTTCGACGTCGTCCGCGTGTTGGACACTGGTGTAGAGGCTGAGGTCTGCCGTGCGCGAAAGTCTCTCGGCGCAGGCACGGACCTCCGCCGGCGGGAACATCTCCGGCAACTCGCCGGTGGCGTCCCCGGGCGCTCCCAGATCGCAGTCGAGGGGATGGGAGGCGCCGGTGCCCCGCTGGTCGACCAGGAGGATGTCCCGGGCGCGGAGCACCTCGACCCGCGCCAGCCCCGGCGCGCGCCGGGTGGCGGCGCCGCCCGGTCCGCCTGCGAACACCGTGATCGGGTCCGCGGGTGGCGTCTCGACGTGCGCCGGGAGCACCACCGCGTGGAGGCCGATCCGGCGGCCGTCGGTGCGGCTCCGGTCCTCCCGGACCTCGAGCGTGCCGCAGAGGACGGTCTCCTCGACCCCCGGCACCTGGCAGGGCTCCAGGAGCGGCAGCCGTGCGGCGGCCAGGGCCGTCCAGTCGGGTGCAGCGCTCTTCTCGGGTTGTTGCTCGGACTGAGAGGTGGCGTTCTGAGCGGGCCCGGCAGCGCCGGCCGGTCCGGCGGTGAGCGCGGTGAGGGTGACCAGGCAGGCCCCGGCGAGGAGGGCAGTGGGCTTTGGCGGCATGGCCGGGAGTCTACTCTCCGGTCTCGATCCGGAATCGATCCGGGATCGATCCAGTCTGGGGGCGGTGTTGTAAGATTTCGCCAATCTTCAGCAAGGAGATCTTCGAAGTTCTTGGCCGGCGGGGCCGATTCCGCCGCAGAGAGGAGCGAGGACCGATGAGCGACAACGTCGAGCGGTCATCTCCGGCTCCGGAGAGCGAGCCGTCGTTTACGGAGGAGGACTTCGGCCACCCGCGAGGGACCCTGGCCATCGTCCTGATCTACGGACTTCTGTTCGTCCTCTCCTGGGTGGGACTGTACGTGTTCCAGTTCCTGGAGCGGGGCGCGCCTGGGCCTTGAGGAGGATTGAGCCGATGAAGGTCGACCTCTACGAACGGGCGTGGATGTGGATCGCCGCGGTGCTGATCGCTGGGTTCCTGGGTGCGATCCTGGTCGCCGCCGGGGTCCAGGCGGTCCGTCCGCCGAGCCACGTCGAGACGATCAACCCCCAAGAGGTCTACGACTCCGAGGAGTTCTCCTCGGCCGGGGTCGAGACCCGTCCGGATGGCAGCGTGCTCGTGACCATGGTGGCGGAGATGTTCTTCTTCGATCCCGACCAGGTGGTCGTTCCCGCGGGCAAGCCGGTGACCTTCCGGGTCACCAGCCCGGACGTCATCCACGGCCTCGAGATCGTGGGCACCAACGTCAACTCCATGGTGATTCCGGGCTACGTGAGCGAGCTCACGATCACCTTCCACCGGCCGGGGGAGTACTTGATGGTCTGTCACGAGTACTGCGGAGTGCTTCACCACGAGATGCAGGGTGTGGTGATCGTCGAAGAGGAGGGCGTCTGATGACCCATTCCCATCGGCTCGCCGGCGCCAACTTCGGCGTCGCCATCGCCTCGTTCGGCCTGGCCGCGATTCTCGGTCTGGTCCAGGCCCTGACCATCGCCGGCATCGAGCTGCCCGGCGTGGCCCCCGACGTCTACTACCTGTCGGTGACCGCCCACGGCGTGCTCATGGCGCTCGTCTTCACCACCTTCTTCATCATGGGGTTGGGGTACCTGATCGCCAAGGAACGCCTCGGCTTCCTGGTCGGCGAGAAGGTCGCCTGGCTCGGGTTCTGGCTCGCCCTGGTGGGGACCGCGGCGGCGGCTTTCTACATCCTGGCCGGCAAGGCGACGGTCCTCTACACCTTCTACCCGCCGCTCGAGGCGCACCCGGTTTTCTACATCGGTGCCACGCTGCTGGTGGTCGGCTCGTGGATCTGGGGCGGCGTGCTGATCGCCAGCTACCGGCGCTGGAAGCGGCAGAACCCGGGGACTCCGGCGCCGCTCGCGGTCCACGGCATGATCGCCACGGTGATCGTCTGGTACCTGGCCACCGCGGGCCTGGCGGCCGAGGTGCTCGGCATGCTGATCCCCTGGTCCCTGGGGTGGGTCGAGACCATCGACCCGGTGGTGGCGCGGACCTACTTCTGGTGGTTCGGCCACCCGCTCGTCTACTTCTGGCTGATGCCCGCCTACGTGCTCTGGTACACGGTGCTGCCGAAGGCGGCCGGTGGCAAGTTGTTCAGTGATTCGCTGGGGCGCATGGTCTTCGTGCTCTTCGTCGTGCTTTCGACGCCGGTCGGCTTCCATCACCAGTTCACCGATCCGGGCATTTCGGCCGGCTGGAAGCTGCTCCACACGGTGACCACGTACGCCATCCTCTACCCCAGCCTGGTGACGGCGTTCACCATCGTGGCGTCGCTCGAGGTGGCGGGGCGGATGAAGGGGGCGAAGGGGCTGTTCGACTGGATCGGCCGGCTGCCGTGGAAGGAGCCGTTCTTCGCCTCCGTGGTGCTCGCCATGTTCACCTTCACCCTGGGTGGCATCGGTGGCGCGATCAACGCCGCCTACGCGATGAACGCCATGGTGCACAACACGGCCTGGATTCAGGGTCACTTCCACCTGACGGTGGGCACGACCGTCGGCTTGACGTTCATGGGTGCGACCTACTGGTGGCTGCCCCGGCTGACCGGCCGCCGGCTCACGCCGGCGTGGATGGCGATCGTCCAGCCGTACCTCTGGTTCTTCGGCATGATGCTGTTCAGCATTCCGAACCACATCGCGGGGCTGATGGGGTTGCCGCGGCGGGTGTATGACGCTTCGTACTTCGGCGCGGAGCAGGCGGAGCGTTGGATGGGGTTGACGCGGATCTCGGCGGTGGGGGCGGCGTTGCTGTTCGTGAGCTCGATTCTGTTCGTGGTGGTGGCGGTGGGGACCTGGTTGGCCGGCCGGCGGGCGGAGGCGCCGGCGTTCGAGTTCGCGAAGCCGTTGGTGCCGGTGGAGGGGACGGGGGTGTGGGATCGGTTGGGGTTGTGGACGGTGGTGGCGGTGGTGATGATCGCGGTGGCGTACGCGTATCCGATTTATCACTTGCTGACAATGGAGCGCTTCGGGTCGCCGGGGTTCATGCCGTATTGAGGGGAGTGTGGTGGTCGCCCGGGGTCGGGGCGTGGGGGCAGGGTCGGGCGCGTCTCGGGGCCTCCCGGCCGGGGACCGGCCTGCGCTCGGGTGAGGGGATGGGGCGGGGCTCGGCCTCGGTTCAGGAGGGCGGCGAACCGGTGTTGTCAGGGCGCCGTCCCTGCGCGCGCCCTCCTTCAACGCCCCCGGCCGGGAGGCCCCGAGACGCGCCACCGATCGACCGCTCGTTGCCGTACCGAGCGGCCGGACTCAGCTCACTCACCGGTCTCGAAACCTGAAGCGGCCGGTCTCCGTGCCGGCCGAAGTGCGAGCGTAGCGAGCGGCCTCTGAGCTGCCGAGCACACTTCACCGGCACGGGGAAGAAGGGCCGCGAGATTGGGAAGGGGCGGAAGGGCCGGGGATCGAGGGTGATGGGGGTGATGGGGGTGATCAGGTCAACTGATCAGGTCAACCAGGTCGTCGTGAAGGATCTCCTCCAGCTCGTCCGCCCGGTCCTCGGGGGTTTCGACGAAGACGAAGCCGAAGAACGGGTAGCGGTGGTGGTCGACCCGCCGGAGCTCGATGGGGTTCGTGAACCGCGTGAGCAGGCGGTCGTAGTCGAAGCGCTCGACCTGTCGGTGGTCGACGCCCGTGGTGTTGTCGAGCACTACGATGCTGTAGAGGTTGCCGTCCATCGGCCCGAGGCCGCCCCGGTCGCCGTTGAGGATCTCTTCCCAGTCGGGCCGCTGGTGCTCCAGGTAGGCCACGTAGGGGTTGAAGCCGTAGGCGTGGAACGCCATGTCGGCCGTGCTGCACCAGCCGCCGAAGCGCACCGGGTTGACCTCGATCGGTGCGATCGTACCGTCCGCAGAGCGCCGGATCTCGACGTGGACCGGGAGGTCTCGCACCCCGGCCTTCGATCCTGTGAGGGCGCCGATCTCCGCCAGGTGGGCCGTGACCTCTTCGAGGTAGGTTTCGACGATCTCCTTCGAGGTCGTGTAGAGGCGGTCTCCGGTGTCCGCTTCCGAGGAGAAGGCGTGTCTCCAGAGGCTCAACACGACCGGCTCTCCTTCGTCGTCGTAGTAGGCGTCGACCGCCAGCTCCTCGCCCTCGATCACCTCTTCGATGATGAACGACGTGGTCCGGAGGACCTCCGCCGGGTAGAGGCCCGCGAGGGCGTCCGTCTCGGCGTGGATGGTTTCGAGCGTCCGCCGCCACTGGCCCCGGTCTGCGACCTTGTGGACCCCCATGCTGAAGAAGCCGACGGCCGGCTTGATGACGAAGGGAAGGGGGAGCGTGCCCTCCGCTCGAAGCCGGTCCCAGTGCCGGTCCAGGTCGTCGAGCTCCCCGAGCCCGATCTCGCGGAACCGGAACTCCGGGTACATGCCGGCGATCAGCCGCCGGAACTTCACCTTGTCCTTGAACAGGTCGATGGTGGCCGGCAGGTCGGTCTCTGCCAGGTTGCGGGCGATCCAGCCGATCGAGCTCTCGGAGACGGTGTAGACGCGCGGGCGCTCACCGGTGTCGCCGAGGTCCCGGGCCCGGCGCAGGGCGTCGGCCTCGTCCACCGTGTGCGGTCCGGGCTCGAACCCGAGGCTCCGGGCGGCCTCGGTGAGCACCAGGGGCAGCCGGTGGCGCGCGATGGTCTCGCGCAGGAAGTCGGACACGTACGGCTGGTCGACCAGGAGCAGGCGGTCTGTCATGGTGCGGGGATTCCTTCGGGGTGGCCGGTGCCGGGAGGGGGTCGGAGTCGGATGGGGGATCGGTGGGGGCCGCACGAAGTCTATCCGCCTCCGAGCCGCTATGCGTTGGCGTTTGATCGATCGCTCGACGGAGGGCGGAAGCCGTTTAGAATGCCCGTCCCATGAGCTTCTTCGGCATCTTCGCGGTTCTGGTGACCCTGGCGGCGGTCTTCGGCTTCGTCAACGAGCGGACCGTGCGGTTACCCACGGCGATCGGGGTCACCCTGGCGTCCTTGGTGCTGTCGCTGGGGCTGATCGTCCTCGACCTGGTCGGCCTGCCCTTCGGAGCCTGGGCCGAGCGCGTGCTCGGGCAGGTGTCCTTCGGCGAGCTGGTGATGCAGGGCATGCTCTCCTTCCTGCTGTTCGCGGGCTCGCTCCACGTGGACCTCAACCAGCTCGCCTGGCACCGCTGGCCGATCCTCTTCCTGGCTACCTTCGGGGTGCTGGCCTCGACGCTGCTCGTGGGCGGTGCGGTCTGGTGGCTGCTCGGTCTCTTCGGCATGGCGATCCCGTTCCTCTGGGCGCTGGTGTTCGGAGCGTTGATCTCGCCCACCGACCCGATCGCGGTCCTCGGCATCCTGCGCCAGGCGAAGACGCCGAAGAGCGTCGAGACGCTGATCACCGGCGAGTCGCTGTTCAACGACGGTGTCGGGGTGGTCGTGTTCACGGCGATCGCCGCGCTCGCCGCACCGGCGGCCGGCGGCCACGGGGTGGGGGGAGTGGGCCCGGCGGAGATCGGGATGCTCTTCCTGGAGGAAGCGGTGGGCGGCGTGGCCTTCGGCCTGGTGCTCGGCCTTGCGGCCTACTGGATGCTCAGGCGGATCGACAACTACTCGGTCGAGGTGCTGATCACCCTGGCCCTGGTCGCCGGCGGCTCGGTGGTCGCCGCGGCGATCCACACCTCCGGCCCCCTGGCGATGGTGGTGGCCGGCCTCTTCATCGGCAACCGGGGCCGCCGCTTCGCCATGTCGGACCAGACGCGGCGCAACCTCGACACCTTCTGGGAGCTGGTCGACGAGATCCTGAACGCCCTGCTGTTCGTGCTGATCGGCCTCGAGGTGCTGGTCCTCGACCTCTCCTGGCGTGAAGTGCTGGTCGGGCTCGGTGCGATCCCGGTGGTCCTGGCCGCCCGGTTGGTGAGTGTCGGCTCGACCATCGGCGCGCTCCGCATGGTGCGCCGGCCGTTCGAGCGCTACACGATCCGGGTCATGACCTGGGGTGGCCTGCGGGGCGGCATCTCGATCGCCCTCGCCCTCTCCCTCCCCCAGTCTCCGGAGCGCGGGCTGATCGTCGGCATCACCTACGTGGTCGTGGTCTTTTCGATCCTCGTCCAGGGCCTGACCGTCGAGCGCCTCGCCCGCCGCATGCCGGCGCGCCAGGTGTGAGCCGGCGGAGGCTCCTCCGGTGCGTGCTCAGAAGGTGGTGATCTTCGTCCAGACCGGGTCCTCGTTCCCCTGCTCGTAGAACTGCTCGGTGATCTTGCCCTTCTCGAGCAGGACCGTCGCGAAGCCGTTCAGCACCCGGTAGGTTTGGGGCGGAACGTTGGTCGGGGCCAGCTTCGTCTGGGCGAAGTAGTCGACCGACGGAATCGGCTTGCCGTCGGGGCCTTCGAGGCCGTACGCCTTGGCGAAGGGGAGGCCGCCGTGGCCGCAGCAGCGGGCCAGGGTGGAGCCGGCGAGCGAGCGCTCGGTGTAGACGATGCCGTTGTGGATGTGACCCCAGTACCAGACCTCGGGCTCCTTGCCCAGAGCACCGCATACCTGGTTCCAGAGCGGCATGGGCTTCGTGCCGGTGTAGTCGAGCCCGTTGTGGTGGGTGAGCACCATGACCAGCTTGTTCGCGGGGTCGAAGCCCTTGATGAAACCGAGCTGGTCGGGATCGGTCAGCGCTCCATCCATGTAGAGGGCGCTCGTGTCGAAGTAGGCCGAGTCGAGCCCCAGGACCAGCCAGTTCTCGATCTCGATGGCGAAGTAGCTGGCGCCCTTCTGGACCGCGAAGAGTTGGTTGCCCAGGGCCTCGAACAGGCCGTTGGCGCCGCTGTACATCTCGTGGTTCGAGTTGAGCGCCAGGGCGCCGCGCGAGCCCGGTTGCCAGAGGTCGGTGAAGTAGCGCTTCTCCTCGTCCGGATCGATGACCGAGGTTGCCGGCGTGCCGGCGTAGTAGACGTCTCCCAAGTGGACCATGAAGTCTGGCTGGGTCCCGATCATCTGGTCGAGGATGGTCTTCGCCGGATAGACGTGACCCGGGTCGTTCCACTGTCCCGAGCCCCAGTCGCCCGCGAGGGTGAGCCTGAGCGAGCTGGGAGAGCCCTCGAGTTGGATCGGTCCCGACGCTTTCACGAACGGGTGGGGTTTGTCGTACTGGAGCTCGAGGAGCGCGTACTTGAGAACGGCGATCACCCAGCAGAAGTCGGCCACGGCGAGATCACTACGGGCGACGAGGGAGCCGTCGCTCGCCGGTTTGCCGGTCGAGTCGAGGATGGCGAGGTCCCGCTCCCACTCATCCTTGCTGATCGGAGAGTCGGGGAGCCCGAACCACTTCAGGAGCTCGATCAGCTTCTTGGTCAGCTCGTTGGAGGGTAGCTCGTAGTCGATGACCGGCAGGATCGGTCCGAACTCGTAGTCTCCGGGCTGGTCGTCCGGCGGCTGTCGTCCCCGGAGCAGGTCGTCCATTTTGATCGTGCTCTCGACCAGGAAGGACCACTTGATTCCCAGGGCTTCGACATCCGCGGCCATCGCCTCGGTCTGGGCCGCTTGCAGGTCGGAGACCAGCCCCTCCAGGCCGACCAGGCAGCCAGGCCATCTCGGGTTCCAGTTGCTCTTCGTCGACGTCGTGGTCATGGCAGGGCCCTTTCCCCCGGTTCGAACGCATCGACCGCCTGCGCCGGACTCGAGCTCGGTATCTATCGACAGATATGAAGTTGATTAATTATATCACAAATTGTGCAGTCTCGGGCTCTCGGTGCCTGCCGCCTCCGCTGCAACCGATCAGGGCTCTTGGTCGTCCAAGGGATGACGACGAACTATGGCTACTATTGGAGGTGCAACCATGAGCTACGAGCAAGTCTGGGTTCTGATCGGGGTTCTCGCCATCGGTTTCTGGGGTGGGCTGGCGATCTGGTCTCGCCATCTGCGCGAGGTCAAGCGGTTGAAGGTACGGGAGATGATCCACCGCGAGCGCATGGCCGCGCTCGAGCGGAGCGCGGGGCGTGCGGTATCGTTTCCCACGCCATGACCGACACCGACGATCCGCGCGCGCTCTTCGACCTCTCCGGCAAGGTTGCTCTGGTGACCGGTGCCTCCCGCGGTATCGGCGAGGCGATTGCCCGGGCGTACGCGGCGGCCGGGGCGGCGGTGGTGCTGGCGAGCCGCACACAGGAGGCCCTGGACCGGGTCGCCGCCGCGATCCGGGAGGAGGGCGGCACGGCGCTTCCGGTCGCCTGCCACACCGGGGACGGGGAGCAGGTCGAGGCGCTCGTCGAGCGGACGGTCTCCGAGCTTGGCGGCATCGACGTGCTGGTCAACAACGCCGGCACCAACCCCCACTTCGGTCCCCTGCTCTCCGCCGACGAGAGCCACTGGCAGAAGACCCTCGACGTCAACCTGCTCGGCTACTTCCGGCTGGCCAAGGCGTGTGTGCCGGCCATGGCCGCTCGCAAGCGGGGCAAGATCGTCAACGTGGCCTCGATCATCGGCCACACGCCCCACCCGGGCCTGGGGGTCTACGCGGTGAGCAAGGCGGGGGTGCTGATGCTCACCCGGGTGCTCGCCCTCGAGCTGGCGCCGGAGGGGATCCAGGTCAACGCGCTGGCTCCCGGGATCATCAAGACCCGGTTCTCCGAGGCCCTGTGGAAGGAGCCGGAGCGGAGCCGCGGCTTTCTCCGGCAGATCCCGGCGGGTCGTTTCGGCGAGCCGGGGGACCTCCTCGGCCTCGCCCTCTACCTCGCCTCCCCGGCCTCGGAGTACACGACCGGCCAGGTGTTCACCGTCGACGGCGGTCAGACCGTCTGAGCTGGCTCGTAGCGAAACTGAGGCTGAGACAAGGAAGGACGCTCCCCGAGTGCAAGGGTGGGAAGGGGATCGAGGGGTTGGGGGGTGATCCAAAGGCACCGGAACGGATCTTGCGTCCGTTTCCAGTAGCAGCGCGGTGGGTCGGAAGGGAGGAACCATGGACCGGGCCCCCTATCTGAACCGTGAAGAGGCCGGATGCGCGCTGGCCGCCGAGCTGGCGCGCGTCCTGGCCCGCGAGCCGGCGCGGGGCGCGCCGCTGGTGCTGGGATTGCCCCGGGGCGGCGTGCCGGTGGCGCTCGAGGTGGCGCGCAAGCTTCGCGCGCCTCTGGACGTCCTGATCGTCCGGAAGCTCGGCCTGCCCGGCCAGGAGGAGCTGGCCATGGGGGCCATCGCCTCGGGCGGCGTGCGGGTCCTCAACCGGGACGTCCTCGACCTCCTTCACGTCTCTCAGGCGACGGTCGACCAGGTGGCGGAGGAGGAGCTCCGTGAGCTCGAGCGCCGGGAGGCCGCCTACCGGGGCGACCGGCCCCGGCCGGAGCTGGCGGGCCGGTGCGTGATTCTGGTCGACGACGGCCTGGCGACCGGCGCCACCATGCGGGCCGCCGTCGACGCCGTCCGCCGGGCGGAGCCGGCCGAGGTGGTCGTCGCCGTGCCGGTCGCGCCCCGGGAGACGGTCGTCGGGCTCCGCCGGAGCGCGGACCGGGTGATCTGTCCCTGGACCCCCGAGCCCTTCTTCGGCATCGGCGGCTGGTACGTCGACTTCGCCCAGACCTCGGACGCCGAGGTCCGGGCGATTCTCGATCGGGCCGGGGACCGGATCCAGCTTCCGCCGGCGGGCGGTAGCGCCCGTCGCCTACCGGGCTAGCCCGGTAGGCAGGACCTGATCGCTTCCTTCGGCCAGTCGCAGGCGCACATGGGCACGGACCACGTCCAGGGCCGCCAGGTCCCGGCGCGTGGTCTGCTCCCGGAGCGCCGCCTCGGCCTCCAGCAGGTCGTTGACCGTGAGCCGGCCGGCCAGGTAGCGCTCCCGCTCGATGCGCAGGGTCTCCTCCGCCTGGAGGACGCCGCTGCGCCCGACCGCGAGCGCCTCGCGGGCCGAGCGAAGGTCGGCCAGCGCCGCGGCGACCTCGAGGGCCACGCCCCGCCGCGCCTCGGCGAGGTCGGCCTCGCGGGCGCTTCTCTCCGCCGCGAGTGCCGCCGCCCTGGGTGCGCGGGTGCCGGCGGCGAAGGGGTTCCAGGTCACGCGCACCGCCGCTTCCAACCACTCGTCGTTCTGGTAAAGGCTGCCGTCGGACCAGGTCCAGAGGGCCTCGGCGTCGAGTCGGGGGAGCGCCCCGGCCCGCACCTCCCGGCGCCGGAGCTCCGCCGAGCGCACCCGCTCGGCGGCGGCGGCGAGGTCGGTCCGTGCCGCGAGCGCCCGGTCGATCAGGGCGTCGTCCGTGCCGGGCCCGCTCTCGGCTCCGGGTGGCCCGTCGAGGGCCGCCGCGAGGTCGACGGGGGAGAGCTCCGTGCCTCCACCCGTCGGCTCGGCCGGTCCGTCGATGCCGATCGCGCGTCCGAGGGCGAGGGCCGCCACCCGTCGCCGGGCGGCGAGGGTTTCGAGGTCCCGTCGGGCGTCGTCCCGGGCCAGGCGCACCTTGAGGCCGTCCGCCGCGAGCACCCGCCCTTCGGCTACCCGCACCTCGATCTGCTCGAGCCGCGCCTCGACGCTGTCGAGGTAGGAGTGCGTGGCCTCGGTGACGGCGTCGGTCGCCACCACGTCGAGCCACGCCTCGACCGCTCCTGCCGCCGCCTCGGGTGCGGCGCGCCGGGCGGCGAGCTCGGCGGCCCGGGCCTCCGCGCGGGCGGCGGGCAGGCCGTAGAGCTGCCGGGAGGGCGTGAGGAGCGGCTGGGTGAGGCTCAAGGTGGCGGTGCTGGTGCGCGCGTCGCCGAAGGAGAAGCTGCCGATCGGCGTGGCGAGCTCCAGGGCCTCTTCGCGCTCCCGCACCTCGCCGCCGAAGCCGACGACCGGCCAGAGGGCGGCCCGTCGCTCGGCCCGGGCGGTCTTGACCGCCGCCAGGGCGCGGCTCCGGCTGGCCGCGACCGCCGGGCGCTCGCCGGCGCGCCGGGCGGCCTCGGCCAGGGTGACGCTGGGAGCCGTCGCCCGATCCACGGCCGGAGCCCGGCTCGACGCCTGGCCGAACGAGGGCGCGGGCAGGAGGATCGCTACCAGGGCGAGCGCCGCCGCGGCCCCGGCGAGCTTCCCCCCGACCGGTCGAGCCGGCTCGGGCGAGCGCTCCCGGCCGAAGAGCAGCATGTAGAGCGCGGGCACCGCCTGGAGGGTCAGCACCGTGGAGGCCGCGAGGCCGGAGATCATGGTCCAGGCCAGGGGCGGCCAGAGGGTGCTCTCGGAGAGCGCGAGCGGCGTCAGCCCGAGCACGGTCGTGGCCGCGGTCAGCAGGATCGGCCGGGTGCGGCGCCGGAGGGCGTCGCGGACCGCGTCGGCGACCGTCGAGCCCTCCTTGCGACGGTCCTCGATCGCCTCGATCAGCACAATCGCGTTGTTGACCACCACGCCGGCCAGGGCCATCAGGCCGAGGAGCGACATGAAGCCGAACGGCTGGTCCCCCAGCAGCAGGCCGGGCACGATGCCGGCGGCGGCGAGCGGCACGGTCACCAGCACCAGCCCGACGCGCCGGAAGGACCGGAACTCCCCCACCAGGACGCCGAGCAGCACGAGCAGGCCGGCGGGGACCGTGGCGGCCATGGCGCCGTTGGCCTCGCCGGAGCTCTCGGCCGCGCCGCCGACCTCGAGCTCGACCCCCGGTGGCAGGTCGAGCCGGTCGAGCCGGGGCGCGAGCCGCTCCATGACGTCGGCGTAGGTGGCGCCCGGCTGGAGCTGGGCGAAGACGGAGACCACGCGGCGCCGCTGGCGGTGGCGGATCTCGCCCGGGCGCCAGACCGGGTCGAGGGTGGCGATCTGCTCCAGGGGGACGGCCTCGGAGCCTGGACCAGCGCCGGGGCGGGCGATCTCGAGGGAGCCGAGCTCGGAGAGCGGGTAGCCCTCGCCGGCCGCGCCCCGGACCACCACCGGCACCGGGTCGTCGCCCGTGCGGAGCGCCCCGACCGGGAGCCCCCGCGTGGTGCCGTAGAGCGCCCGCGCGACGTCCTCCCGGGCCAGGCCGCGCTGGGCGGCGGCCACGTCGTCCACCGTGAAGCGGAGCATGGGCGAGCCCGGCGACAGGTCGTGGCGGGCGTCGGTCGCCCCCGGCGTCGCGCGGAGCTCGGCCATCAGGGCCTCCGCCCCCTGGCGGAGCGCTCCGAGGTCGGTGCCGTAGAGCCGGAGCTCCACCGGCGCCACCACCGGCGGTCCCTGCTCGAGCTTGCGCACCACTACCTCGACCCCGGGCAGCTCCCGGGCCGAGCGCTCGCGCACCCACGCGGCCACCGGCTCGACGCTCGCCAGCGAGTCGGTCTCGACCATGATCTGCGCCAGGTGCGGGCTCCAGGGGATCTGGGGCAGGTTGTAGTAGAAGTGCGGCGTGCTCCGGCCGACGAAGCCGGCGACCGCCGTCACGTGGGGGTGGTCGAGGAGCGCCCGCTCCAGGGTGCGCGCCGCGGCGTCCGACGTGGTGAGGTGGCTACCCTCCGGCAGCTTCAGCTCGACCACGAGCTGGTTGCGGTTCGAGGTCGGGAAGAAGTCCTTGCGCACCAGGGGCATGCCCGCGAACGAGACGGCCAGGAGCAGGCCGATCACAGCCAGCGCCCGCCACGGGCGCTCGACCGCGAAACCGGCGGCGCGTCCGGCGAAGCGTGCGAGGGCGCTCTCGCGCCGGTCCCTCGGCCGCGCCCGGAGCGCGCTCTGGGCGACCACCGGCGTCACCAGCACGGCGAAGACGTAGCTCACGGTGAGGGTGAGCATGATCACCACCGGGATGGCGCGGGTGAACTCCGCCGTCAGGCCGCCCGAGAGGAGCATCGGCAGGAACGCGGCCAGGGTCGTCGCGGTGGCGCCGGCGAGCGGCACGGCGAGCTCGCGGATCGCCTTGCCGGCGGCCTCGGCGGGCGTGGCTCCCCCTTCGAGTCGATCGAGCTCCCACTGGACGCCGTCCGCCATGACGATGGCGTTGTCCACCAGCATGCCCAGGGCGATGACGATGGCGGCGATCGACATCTGGTGAAGGGTGCCGCCGCCCAGGTCGAAGAGAGCGACCGAGGAGAGGGTCACCAGCGGCACGATCGAGGCGACCACCAGGCCCATGCGGATGCCCATGGTGAGGACCAGAATGCCGGCGACCACCAGCGCGCCGGTGACCAGCGAGCGCCCGAGGCCGGTGAGCCGTGCCTCGACCCGGGCCGGCTGGTAGATCAGCTCGCGGACGTCGATCCGGGTGTCGCCGGTCGAGAGCGTGGGCGCCACCTCGGCCACCCGCTGGCGGACCGCCTCGCCCCAGCGCACCAGGTTGATTCCCCGGCGCGGTACCACTCCCAACCCCATGGCCGGCCGGCCGTTCTCCCGCATCACGGAGCGTGCCGGCTCCTCGGGGCCGCGCCGCACGCGGGCGACGGCGGCCAGGGGAACGGTGGCGCCGGAGGGCAGTAGAACCGGCGTGGCGCGGATCTCTTCGACGTTTCCGAGCTCGCTCTGGGGGCGCAGGCGCACCTGGCGGCCGGAGACCTCCACCGAGCCGCCGGGCAGGATCCGGTTGCGCCGTGAGAGCTGTTGGGCCAGCGCTTCCGGGCTCACCCCGAGGCGCCGGGCCTCGCGCTCCCCGAGCTCGATGGTGATCTGCTCGCCCGGGTCGGCGATGCGCATCACCCGGGAGACGCCGGGCACGCCGAGCAGGGCGTCCTCGAGCGTCTCTGCCGCCTCGGCGGCGACCAGCGGGTCGGGGTCGCCGCTCAGGGAGTAGACGATCGACTCCTGGTCCTGGACCCGGTCGTCGAGCCGCGGCTCGGAGGCTCCCTCGGGCAGGTCAACCCCGGCGTCGACGAGGGCCAGACGGACCCGGTCCCAGGCCGGGTCGGTCTCGCCCCGGCCGAGGTCGTTCTGCAGCTCGACCTCCACCACCGCGATCTCGGCCCGGGCCCAGGACTCGATCTTGTGGACTTCTTCGACCTGGGCGAGGCGGTCCTCGATCGGATCGATCACCAGGCGTTCCACCATCTCCGCCTCGGCGCCGGGGAAGGTGACGATGACCTGACCGAAGTACTCCGGCAGCCGGGGGTCCTCCTGGCGCTCCATGGTGATCCAGGAGAAGAGACCCAGCGCGGAGAGCAGAAGCGCCACTGTCAGGATCAGCTTGCGCTGGCCGGTGACCGGGCTCATCGGGCCACCTCCACCGGGTCACCGTCGATGAGGGCGCCGTGACCGGCGACGATCACCTGCTCGCCGACGGCGAGGTCGCCGTGGACGAGCACCCGCTCGCCGGCGAGGGCCTCGACGTCGACCTCGACCCGGCGGGCGCGGTCGTTGCGCACGACGAGCACCGCCGGCGAGCCGCCACCCGGATCGAAGACGGCGGCGAGGGGCACGGCGACCGCGCCGGGGGTTCGGCGCTCGAGGAGCACGTCGACCGTGGTGCCGGGTGGCGGGGTGTTCTCCGCCTCCAGGGTCACCACGACGGGGAACAGCATGCCGCCTCCGATCGCCGCGTGGCCGACCGACGTGAGCCGGCCGGCGAGGGGGCCGTTAGGGCCTTCGACCCGGACCTCGGCGCCCGCTTCGAGGTGGGGCAGCAGCGACTCCGGGATCCGGATCTCGGTCTCCGTGGCGCCGTCGCCCGCCACGCGGAAGACCGGGCGGCCGGGGGTCAGGTACTCCCCGGGCTCGGCGAGCACCTCGACGATGGTGCCCGGGTAGGGCGCCTCGAGCGCGGTCTCGACCAGCCGCCGGGCGGCCTCCTGGAGGGCGGTGTCGGCGCGGCTCCGGGCCGCGTCGAGGGCCTGGGCGGTGGCGGTGGCCTGTTCCAGCTCTTCGGTGGTCGCGGCGCGGGCGGCGGCCAGGCGCTCGACCCGGCGCCGTTCGCGCTCGGCCTGGGCGGCGCGGGCGCCGGCTTCGTCCCGGGCCGCCTCGGCGGCGGCGACGGCGTGGCCGAGCTCGTCCGTCTCGAGCCGGGCGAGCACCTGGCCGGCGACGACCCGGTCGCCGAGGCTCACCCGACGCTCGGCGAGGCGACCGCCGACGGTGAACGCCAGGTCTGCCCGCCGCTCGGCACGCACGGTGCCGGAGAAGCGGAGGGTCACCCCGCCCTCGGGAGCCGCGACCGGGGCGATCTCCACGGGCCGGGGGGCGGGATCCGTCGCCGGCCGATCACTCTCGAGCTCGGAGGGCAGGGCGGCGAGGAGTAGAGCCCCGGAGAGGATCGCCACTCCGACGACCAGGGTCGCGAGGGTTGAAATGCGCATGGCTCGGTGGTCTCCGTTATTGATTGGTCGGCCGGTCTATTAGATTGACTGGTCGACCGGTCAATATGTGAGAAAAAAGAGAGAGTCGGCTCGTCCTAGCGGGGGCGGATGCCCTGCACGAAGATCTTCTGGATGGCTTCGAAGTACGCGTTGTCGTCTTCGAGGTCTTCGGTCCCGGCCCCTTGACCCTGGTCGGTCGCCTGCTGGCAGGCACACCGCAGCTCCTTGGTCTGGAACCAGTGCTCGCAGAGGCCGAGCATTGTGATCAGGATGTGGATGGGGTGGATGTCGCTTCGGATCTCGCCCTGCTGCTGGGCGCGGACGATCGCCTCCGCGCCGCGCTCGAAGAGCTCTTCGCCCGGCTCGAACGGGTCTTCCCCGGTCTCCTCGAGCTGCATCCAGGAGACCAGCCGGAGATAGGTGGGGTTGCGCCGCAGGAACTGGAAGTAGGTCTCGAGCGACCGGCTGAGCATCTCGGCGTCGTCGCTCGGCGAGGCGAGCAGGGCCGCCTGGAGCGCCTCGTAGTCGGCGAACTTGCGCCGCTTGACCTCCCTCCACAGCGCCTCTTTCGAGCCGAAGTGATGGTGGATGAGGGACTTGGTGATACCCGCGCCGCGCGCGATCTCGCTCACCGCCGCGTCCGCGAACCCCTTCTCGGCGAAGATCTCCTCCGCCGCGTCGAGGATCGCGGTGCGCGTGGCTTCCGGGTCGCGCTGGCGTCTGGTGGTGCCTTTGGCTCGGCTCGGCATGATCGCTTCGGGGTCGTCGGCTGGTTTGATTTCAGGGTCGAGGGTTGAGGGTCGAGGGTTATGAACTGGCCGACCGGTCAGTAGTGTACGGCGGGGCCGATTCCCTGTCAAGGGGGCCGGCCGACGGGGCCCGTCTCAGGCCCCTTTCATGCCCGTTCAAGATCGCCGCTTGGCAAGCCATCGGCCGGTGAGCCCGCCGTTTGACCCGGTCGCCACCCCGTCCCTGAGCTCCCCGCGGGCGTGGAGGATGGCCCGGCAATCGTCGCAGAACCGCTCGCCCTTGAGGTCGATTTCCTCGACGTAGGTCGAGCTTGCCATCACGCAGTGATCGTCGGTGCAGTGGAGGAGCCCGAACGTGTGGCCGAGCTCGTGGATCGCCTCCTTCGACAGTCGCTCGAAGAGCAGGTGCGGGTCCGCGGGAAGGCCGTAGAGCTGGCTGTCCAGACGGTACGCGGAGACCACCGCCGCCCGGTCGTCGAGCTGGGCCTCGCCGAAGACGAAGGTGAGGACGGCGATGAAGAGGTCGACGTTGGCGATGCCGAGGATGCGGTGAGCCGGCCGGACCGGCCCGGCGGCCGTCTCGGAGGCGCCCGCCTCGGCGCTCCCCTGGCCCGCCGGGTCCTCGCGCAGCAGTTGGGCGAGCAGCAGCCGGGAGTTGTACTGGCCGCGGGCGGAGTCGAACGCGAGCTCCGGATCGAAGGTCGGCGGGTGCACCTCCACCTCGAGATGGAACATCTCCTCGAGCTTCTGCGACAGG
>Ga0210123_1000392_pt1 | contig 27949 bp, 22 predicted proteins | sample Muzzi_PWB_D2_FD_185535 | JGI IMG/M metagenome (GOLD analysis project Ga0210123, IMG submission 185535) | Wetland microbial communities from San Francisco Bay, California, USA, that impact long-term carbon sequestration - Muzzi_PWB_D2 (SPAdes) | ecosystem: Environmental > Aquatic > Marine >... | reverse complement strand
CGAACAGGTTATCGAAGCGCTCGGCCCACCAGGCATCCTGGTCCATGGGGTCACCCTGAAACCCGGCAAACCGGTCTTAATCGGCCTGAGCGGCACTACGCCTATTTTTGGCCTTCCCGGCCATCCGGTTTCCGCACTGGTCTGTTTTGATTTCTTTGTCAGGCCGGCAATCGAACAGCTCTCCGGCCGAATCAATGGTTTGCAACTGCCTACCCCGTATATCATGGCCAGTCTTGCCCGCAATATTAATTCCGCCCCTGGCAGACGTGATGTGGTACGGGTAAAACTTACCGCAAAAGACCACTCCTGGCTTGCCACGCCGATTCTGGGTAAATCAGGTTCGATATCAACACTTTCCCGCTCCGACGGTTATTTTCTCATCGATGAAGACAGTCAGGGGCTTTCGGAAAACACAGTCATAAAGGTGTATGTATTCCAATGAGCAAACGTGACGTTTACCTGAGCAATAAACCTCTTGGCGAGGCCAAAGATCTTTGGCATGCCGCTCTTGTGCAGCATGGATTCTACTCCAGAGAACTGCTGGAGACCATCGAGGTTGATGCCGCCCTTGGCAGAATTACTGCAGAACCGATCTTCGCCCTGAGATCCTCTCCATCCTACAACGCGGCGGCCATGGACGGTATTGCCGTCCATTTCAGCGACCTCACCGGAGCGAGCGAGGCAAAGCCGATTCGTCTCGGCAGTGGCAGCTTCCTTCCCGTCAATACCGGAAACGCCATCCCGGAGGGCTTCAATGCGGTGGTGATGATCGAGGACGTCCACTACCTCAGTGAAGAAGAGGTTGAGCTGCACATGCCGGCCACCCCCTGGCAACACGTCCGGACCATCGGCGAAGACATTGTCGCCACCGAACTGATCCTTCCCGAAGGTCATGTAATCAGGGCCATCGACCAGGGGGCCATGCTCGCCACCGGAGTCACCGAGATCAAGGTACGTCGTTTACCAAAGGCCTGTGTCATCCCCACCGGCAGTGAGTTGATCCAGCCCAACCAACAGCCGAAGGCCGGACAGATCATCGAATTCAACTCCCGGATTCTGAGCGGCTATCTCAATGAATGGGGAGCGAACGCCAGCCGCAGCCTGCCGGTTGTCGACAATCCCGAACTTCTGAAAAAGGCACTGATCACCGCCGCTGCGGAAAACGATCTGGTCGTCCTCAATGCCGGCGCCTCGGCCGGTACCCGGGATTACAGCGCCAAGGTTATCGCCGAGGTCGGTAAAGTGATAGTTCATGGCGTAGCCATCAAACCCGGGAAACCGGTCATCCTGGCGATGATTGGCGGCACACCGGTCATCGGCTTGCCGGGCTATCCGGTTTCGGCCCTTCTTACCATGCGGATCTTTGTCCGGGAAATGATCTCCCTTTTCCTGGGCCTGGGGCAGCCACAGGCCCAGTATGCCGAAGCCACCCTCTCAAGACCGATACACTCGTCGATGGGTGTTGATCAGTTTGTCCGGATCACCCTTGGTCGGGTGGGAGATACTTTAATGGCAACGCCCTCCGGCAAAGGCGCCGGGGCGGTGATGTCGCTGGTGCGTGGTGACGGTCTGCTGACCGTCCCCTCCGGTAGCGAGGGGATCGGCGCCGGGGAAAAAGTACGGATCGAGTTACTGCGCTCCCAGACCGAGGTCGATGCGACCCTGGTCTGCATCGGCAGTCATGATAATATCCTCGATCTGCTGGCCAACCATCTGCACAAGAGACGGCCCATTGTCCGCATCTCCTCGGCCCATGTCGGCTCGATGGGCGGTATCATGGCCATAAAACGAGGCGAGGCCCACCTTGCCGGCAGCCATCTCCTGGATGAAGAAACCGGAGAGTACAACATCAGCTTTATCCGGAGGTTTCTGAAAAATATCCCTCTGCAGCTGGTCAACCTCTGCTACCGCGAACAGGGCTTGATTGTCGCCAAAGGTAATCCGAAAAATATCCGGGGATTTAAGGATATTGCCCAGGGACGATATGTCTTTATCAATAGGCAGAATGGTGCCGGTACCCGGTTGCTCACCGACAAGATCCTCCGCGATCAAGGAATAGCATCCGATGAGATCTTCGGTTACGACCATGAAGAATATACCCACATGAGCGTCGCTGCCTCCGTTGCCAACGGCAGTGTCGATACCGGTCTTGGTATCCGTGCCGCCGCCAACGCCCTCGGGCTGGATTTCGTCCCCATCGCCGAAGAGCGGTATGACCTCATTGTCCCAATTCAGCACCTGCAGGACAGCAAGGTTGCCGGCGTATTGGATCTTATCCGGACCAGTGAACCCTTCCATGAGGCAATTCTGACCCTGGGAGGCTATAACCTGCGCGACTGCGGCAGGGTGATGTACGAGCAGTAACCAAAGGAACTGAAGGGGGATAATGCCCCGAAGTAATGACCGTATATGACAAAAAAATACACTAAAGGAGACTATCATGGCTGACAAGATTTTTCGTGTGAACATGACGGATCTGACCGCATCCGTCGAAGAAGTGCCTGCAGCCTGGGCTGCTCATGGTGGTCGTGGACTGACTTCAACAATCGTTGCGGCAGAGGTCCTGCCTACCTGCCATCCGCTGGGACCGAACAACAAGATAGTTTTCGCTCCCGGGCTGCTTTCCGGCACCATAGCCGCCAACTCAGGACGCCTGTCAATCGGCGCCAAGAGCCCGCTCACCGGTACCATCAAAGAGTCCAACGCCGGAGGAACGGCATCCGCGCTGCTGGCCCGTGCCGGGTGCAAAGCCTTGATCATCGAGGGACAGCCGAAGGAAGACAAATGGTATAGCCTGGCCCTGACCCCGGATGGGGTGATGATCAACGAGGAGACCGAACTGATCGGCAAGGGCAATTTTGCCGTCGTCGAGGCACTGGCCACTCGACTTGAAGGAAAACCGGGGATCATCACCATCGGCCAGGCCGGTGAAATGAGAATGTCGGCCGCCAATGTCTCCATCAAGGATCCGGACGGAGGCTTGCGCTCCAGTGGCCGTGGCGGTCTCGGTGCGGTACTGGGTTCAAAAAAGGTCAAATTTATCACCATTGACCCGAAAGACGGCAAGGTGGTCATTGCCAAACCGGATGCGTTCAAGGAGGCGAACCGGGTCTTTGCCAAAGCCTTGGTCGACCATCCGGTAAGCCAGGCACTGGGCCAGTACGGCACCAACGTCCTGGTGAACATCATTAACGAATCCGGTGGCCTGCCGACCAGAAACTTCACCCAGGGGCAGTTTGAGGGACATGATTCAATTTCCGGTGAAACCATGCACGACACCATTGAGCAGCGTGGCGGTCGGGTGAAACACAACTGCCACCCCGGCTGTGTCATTCAATGTTCCCAGGTGTTCAATGACGCCAAGGGCAAGAAAATGACCTCCGGCTTCGAGTACGAGTCGATCTGGGCCATGGGCGCCGACTGCTGTGTTGACGATCTTGACAAGATCGCCGAAGCCGACCGGCTCATGGACGATATCGGAGTCGATACCATAGAAACCTCCGTTGCCATGGGCGTTGCCATGCAGGCAGGTGTTCTTTCCTTTGGCGATGGTGCGGGTGTCTGCCGCATTTTAAAAGAAGAGGTAGCCAAAGGTACCGGCCTTGGACGCATCATCGGTAACGGTGCCGGTTCGGTTGGCCGCGCCTACGGGGTCACCCGGGTTCCGGTGGTTAAAAATCAGGCTATTCCCGCCTACGATCCCCGGGCCATCAAAGGCATCGGCATCACCTATGCAACCTCGACGCAAGGTGCGGACCATACCATGGGCTACACCATCGCCACCAACATTCTGAATGTCGGCGGCAAGGTTGACCCGTTGACCAAAGAGGGTCAGGTGGAGTTGTCCAGAAATCTGCAGATCGCCACCGCGGCCATCGACTCGACCGGGATGTGCCTGTTCATCGCCTTTGCCGCCCTCGACGACGAGAAATGCCTGCCGGCCTTGATCGACCTGATCAACGCCCGGTATGACCTGTCGCTGACCGCTGACGATGTCGTCAATCTCGGCAAATATATCCTGAAGACCGAGAGAGCATTCAACACCGCCGCAGGATTTACCGCGATGGATGACCGGCTGCCGGAGTTTTTCTATAACGAGAAACTGCCGCCCCATAATGTTGTCTTCGACTTCACCGGTGAGGAGATTGATACATTCTGGGATTTTTAATGCCTTGTGCATGTTTTTGAATTAATTATGCCCTCTTGTGCCAAGAAAGGTTCCACCTCACAGGGGGAAGGAAGTCTGCAAATGAAAATAACAGTAAAACTCTTCGCTTATTTTCGCGATAATCGTTTCAAGATCGAACAAAGAGAGATAGGCGGGGAGACCACAGTAGGTGATATTGTCGACTCACTCGACATTGACCGCGAGGAAGTCGGTGTCCTCATGATCAATTCCCGGCACACCGAGTTTGATGTCCATCCGGCAGAAGATGACGTTCTGGCCATTTTTCCGGTCGTCGGGGGAGGCTGACAGTTTTTTTCCGCAAGGCCGTGCCGATACAAAAGAGGTCTGGATGAATCAATCATCCAGACCTTTTTTTGTTGGGCGAAAGCCCAAATTGCCGGTACCGAGGTTCAAGCTGTGGACGTCTGTATAATCTGTGTGTATATTCAGAGAGCATTGTTCTCAACGAAGGTGAGTAGAGAGTATCAATTCAGCCCAGACGTTTAGCCAACCGGTTATTTTGCAGATCAGGAACTCAGGAGGAGACTTGCCATGGCGGAGAGAGAGATCATTCACTACATCAAGCACGAAAACAATAGCGACCTTCTGTATCTTATCGCCGTTACCTGTCTGGAGAGGTTGGTGAAAATGGGCAAGGCTGCGACAATCAAGGCGGTGATCGATTCCGGCACGACCAGTCTCTGTAAGATGATTAAAAAGTAACTAAAGGACAATAGCCATCATAGAAATATCTGTGAAAAAAATTGATGTGCATTCTCCCCGGGCAGATGTCCTGAACAAATATCTTTTATGTAACATTGTCACCAAACTAATGTGACTAAGTCACTTGCGTTTCTTTGACTTTTTCCTAATATGCTAGGTAAGTATGCAAGAGATCGGAGCAGCTGATTCTTGAGCATGACAAAACTACGGGCTCATGTCGACCGACAGGCCTTCAGAAAAAAATCAGTTGGGGGGACAGAAATGAAGAAATCTTTGGTATTTGCTTTGATAACGATGGTTTTTGCTCTGGTGGCGACAGTGGCAATCGCCGAACACAAGACCAGCCTGGATCTGAAGATTGGCGATGAGGTCTATGTCTGTAACTGCGGGGAGGCCTGCCCCTGTCATACCATTTCCAACAATCCAGGGCAATGCACCTGCGGAAAAGATCTGGTCAAGGCCAAGGTGACAAAAGTAGATAAAGGTACGGCAGACTTTATGGCTGAAGGTTGGGAAAAAGCCAGAACCATGAAGACCGCTGGAAAATATGCCTGCAACTGCGGTCCTAAATGTCCCTGCGATACCATTAGCCAGAACCCGGGCAATTGTACCTGCGGTGTGGAAATGAAAGCGGTAATGTAAGAGAACCCCTCCCGCGAAAAGCAGATTAAGAAAATTTATTTACAATCATACCATCTTACATCTTAAACGGACGGCTGCCGATATAACCACCGGCAGCCATCCGTTTGATTCGGCGCGAGTTGCCCCCTGCCCTTGGGCGCTTTACCCGCAAATATCTTTTCCTCGTCGATTAACGATACATCCATCCACCTGATCCCTGACCACGCAAGTATTTTGCGTCGAATACGGGGACCTTGTCCGGCCAGTGATTTTGCGCAGGAAGAAACCTATTTGGACTATCCCGGTAATCGTCTCATTTCCGCTGAAGATGCCCGGGTTGATAGTTGAGGATCTCAATATGATTGCGGCCGCAGCGGATCGTTTCTTTATCCTGAAAATCCTTCAGCAGACGGCTGATTACCTCACGGGATGTCCCGAGGTCATTGGCAATGTTCTGATGGGTACGGGAAACGATGCCATCCTCTGAGCGTTCGAGCAGATAATCGAATAATCTGGTATCCAGCCGGTTGAAAACGATCTCCTCAACCAGGGTCATTATCGTCGTCAGCCGGTAGCTGAGCAGGCTATAGACGAAGGTTTGGATCTCCGGATAGGTCTTGAGAAACTGTCTGAAAATCCGTGCCGGCAGGAGAAGTACTTCGGTATCGACCAAACTGAAGGCATTGGCCGGATAGCGGGTGTTGGAGAGCAGACAGGACGCGTTGAGAATGCAAGAATCACCGGCGCCGATCTCATACAGGGTTATTTCCCGGCCGGCAGGGCTGGCCTTATAAACCCGGATTTCACCCTTCAGGACGAAGGCCAGCTGGCTGCATTGATCGCCTTCCAGAAAAATGGTGGTGCTGGCCGGCAGTGACTTGAAAATAGCCTGTTCGGAAAACTCACGGAGAAGGTCCTGATTACCCTTGAAAAAAGAAAAGACCTGGGCGATAGTTTCAATGGAGATTGCCATAATCGAAAGAGAGCTTTATAAAAATAGATGGTTGAGCGTTTACCTGTTTCAAACCAGAGGACGCAGTTGTCACTGCCCCAGCCTTCTCACCTCATCATGGCGAAAGCAGGTGACGATATGGTCGTTGACCATGCCGACCGACTGCATGAAAGCATAACAGATCGTTGGCCCGACGAAATTGAACCCCCGCCGTTTCAGATCCTTGCTCATAAGATCCGATTCCTTCGTCCGTGCCGGCAGCTCGGACATGGCAGTCCAACTATTCTGCAGCGGACGGCCATCAACGTAGCGCCATAAAAAAGCATCGAGGCTGCCTACGTCCTCGGTAATAGCCAGGACGCCCCGGGCATTTTTTATCGCCGATTCGATTTTCAGCCGATTGCGGATAATCCCCGGGTCGGCCAGAAGACGATTCACCTCGGCCTGAGAATACCGCGCGACCTTTTCGGCGGCGAAATTATCAAAGGCTTTGCGGTAGTTGTCTCTTTTCTTTAAGATGGTCAGCCAGCTGAGACCTGCCTGCGCCCCTTCCAGGATGAGCATTTCAAAGAGCTTCCGGTCATCGTGGACGGGCACCCCCCAGTCTTCATCATGGTAGGAACGATAGAGCGGATCGTCCCCGCACCATGCACATCTCGTCTTCATTATCATATCCTCAGGGAAAAAGGTAGCTGTCGAATTGCCGGCCGGCGACAATTGTCAAAAAGCAGACGGTCCCTTGATTACAAGACCGTCTACTGACGGCAAAGCTTGGCGAAGGTACTACATCAGAGCACTGAAGAAATCATTGCCCTTGTCATCGACCAGGATAAAGGCCGGAAAGTCAACGACCTCAATGCGCCAGACCGCTTCCATGCCGAGTTCCGGATAATCGATACATTCAACCTTCTTGATGTTTTCCTCGGCAAGAATCGCCGCTGGGCCACCAATGGAACCGAGATAAAAACCGCCGTGTTTCCTGCAGGCATCGGTAACCTGTTTGGAGCGGTTGCCTTTGGCGATCATCACCATCGAACCGCCATTCGACTGGAGCAGATCGACATAGCTGTCCATACGCCCGGCAGTGGTGGGTCCGAAAGACCCGGAGGGCTTGCCAGGCGGAGTTTTGGCAGGGCCTGCATAATAAATGGGATGCTTGGTGAGATATTCCGGCAGAGGTTTGCCGCTGTCGAGTATTTCCTTGAATTTGGCATGGGCAATATCGCGGCCGACAATGATGGTGCCGGAAAGCATCAGCGAAGTGCCAACCGCATGCTTGGTCAGTTCCGCCAGGATCTCTTTCATTGGTTTATTGAGATCGACACGCACGCCATGCTCATGTTTGGTGCGGTACTTCTCGGGAATCAAGCGTCCCGGGGTAGTATCGAGTTCTTCAAGCCAGATGCCGTCTTTATTTATCTTGGCCTTCAGGTTACGGTCAGCCGAACAGGAAACGCCCATCCCGACCGGGCAGGAGGCACCATGGCGTGGCAAACGGACCACCCGGATATCATGGGTGAAGTACTTGCCGCCGAACTGTGCACCGATACCGAGATTCTGGGCCGCCATCTGCAGCTTCTCCTCCAACTCGACATCCCGGAAAGCCCGGCCATGGTCATTGCCGGTGGTCGGCAGCTCGTCATAATATTTGGCGGAGGCCAGTTTTACGGTCTTCAGGTTCGTCTCGGCACTGGTGCCGCCGATCACAAAGGCCAAATGATAAGGAGGACAGGCGGCGGTACCAAGGGTTTTCATTTTCTCGACCAGAAATTTTTCAAGGGTCTGCGGATTGAGCAGCGCCTTGGTTTCCTGGAAAAGGTAGGTTTTATTGGCACTCCCCCCACCCTTGGCGATGAAAAGGAATTTATACTCGGAACCTGAGGTGGCATAGAGATCAATTTGGGCCGGCAGGTTGGTGCCGGTATTTTTTTCCTTGTACATATCAAGGGCGACAGTCTGGGAATAGCGCAGATTTTCCTCGGTATAGGCCTTGAACACCCCTTTGGACAATGCCTCGGCATCATCAGCCCCGGTCCGGACGTTCTCGCCTTTTTTGCCCATGATGATTGCTGTTCCGGTATCCTGACAGAGAGGCAACTCAAATCTCGCGGCAACCTCGGCATTTTTCAAAAAGGCCAGCGCCACGCCTTTTTCATTGGCGGAGGCCTCCGGATCATCAAGAATCCTGGCCACCTGCTCGTTGTGGGACGGGCGCAGCATGAAGGATACATTTTTCATAGCCGCTCCGGCAAGGACAGTCAAGCCTTGCGGATTTATTGTCAGCACGTCCTGGTCCTTGAACCGCTCAGTGCTGACAAAGGTCTCGGATCCATCAATTTTCCGGTACTTCGTCTGATCCTTGCCCATGGGAAAGGGCTCCTGATAGATAAATTCAGCCATGCGAATAACTCCTTACTTCATCTTTATCATGAAAAAGTGGCCCGGGCCGGTGTATGCCGACATACCCGGCGGCAGGTCGTAAGCCTGAACCTGTGGCCTCGGTAACAATGAGGCGCATTGTACGGGGTACTGTAAAAAACCGCAGTCAGTTTACTGTATCCTGCTTTAAAGGCAATTGATTTCACGGGCAAAGGTAAAGATGGGTCCGGTTCCTTGAGATTGACGAGCTAAAATTTGCACATAATCCATTTCCTTGCTACTTTCCCCGGAGAGTCATATAGATTAACAAGAGAGTATCTGGAGGTACTCTCCTGCCGGCTATCGACCGCTTTTTCTTTTATTTTGGGGTGAGAACATGGAGCTTAATCTTGAGGAAACAATTCTCAAATACTTCCTGGAAACGGTAAGCGATGAAATTTTCATGGAAAAGGTGAATTCCCTGCAGGCCAAGGCGGGGAATACCGTCTATCAGACCCTGTTCAAGCTGCTCGCCGGGATCGATATTCCTCAGGGCAAAAGTGAAGAACACTGGCAGAAGGCCGTACAACATCGCCGCGATATGCGGCAACTGCTCGGCAGAGACATAGACCTCACCACCGCCCTCAGCGACTATCTCCGCACCTCGACCAACTTTCTCTGCCGTCCCCGCCTGATTGAGGCCGATATCTACGAAAGCATCGTCCGGGGCACCATCCACGACAAACTCACCGGCCTGTTTAATCGGCCCTATTTCGATGAAGCTTACAGCCAGCAGGTATCACTAGCTAAAAGATACCATGACGATTTCACCATTTTATTTCTCGATATCGATAACTTTAAGGATATCAATGATACCTATGGTCATCTGGCAGGCGATGAGGCCCTCAGACAGCTCGGTAAAATCATCGATCAGCAGAAGCGTGACAGCGATATCGCAGCCCGTTACGGCGGCGAGGAATTCGTTTTGCTCCTGACCCATACCGACAATGTCAGTGGCTATATTTTTGCCGAAAGATTGCGCCAGGCCGTCGAGGTCCATTCCATTACTTTCCAGGACCAGAGTTTTAAAATTACCATAAGTGGCGGACTGGCGTCTTTTCCCTTTAATTCACCAGAACCCGAGCAACTGCTGAAAATGGCCGACAGTGCGGTATTTTTATCCAAAGGAGCCGGCAAAAACAGGATCTCCCATTTCAAGAAAGAAAAAAGACGCTATCTCAGGGTGAAAATTAACCAGCCGATCCTGGCCAAAGAACTTGATTTCAGCAACACCGAACCCTTTGTCGGGACCAGCAAAGATATCTGTGTCGGCGGGATTCTGTTTGAAAACGACAGTCCCCTGCCCCTTGGGGCACTGATTAAGGTCAAAGTTCCGGTGAGCGATGGGCCTCCGGTGATGCTGATCGGCACGGTGGTTCGGGTTGAGACCTATCCGGACGGCAGGTACGATATCGGGATGACAACCTCCTTCAAGGAGATGGATAAGATAGTCAACAGCGAGGTAGGCAGTATTTTACGCAGCAAAAATGTAACATGAATCTCAGCGGTTGTGACGCTTTTCACCTGATAAATCAACGCAAGATAACGTTATAACGGGAGAACAGTGTGAAAACGATACATGCAATAGTGGAAGGTCGGGTGCAGGGAGTGTGTTTCAGAGATTACACAAAAAACCAGGCACATCAGTTGCGTTTGAACGGCTGGGTCCGCAATAAGCGGGATGGCACGGTCGAAACTGTCTTTACCGGCACCGAGAAAGATGTCCAGGCCATGCTCGAATGGCTGAAACAGGGGTCGCCGAGTTCGCGGGTGGATGCTATCCACGCAAGGCAAATAGAGGCAGAGGAACAGCTCCCTGTCTTTGAAGTGCGATATTAAGCCTCGATGCAGCCTGACTAAATCATCCAGACCTGCACGGCAGATTTGCAATCCTCCTGTGCAGGTCTGTCGGGCCATTGATTTATACAGCCCTTGATTCCCCTTCCTTAGTCCGCGTTCTCTGCTTTTTTGCCATGACGGCATTTGTCGCCGGCGATATCGTCCTTAAAGAGTGAGAAGCCCCGCTCCATGGCACAGAAATCGCCACACATGGTGCAGGTGGACTCATTGTCCGGCTTTCGGCTGTTGCGCACCTCGCTCATCTTTTCGGGAAACATGGACAGCTTGAAATATTCGGCAAAATCACTGTCCCTTCTGGCCAGTGCCACCTGTTTTTCCAGCTCTCGTCTCTCAGGATATTTAGCAATATCACCGATTCGGGCAGCCAGTCTGGTTGCCCTGACTCCTTCCCGCACATCATCTTCGTTGGGCAGGGCCAGATGCTCCGCCGGAGTGATATAACAGATCAGGTCCGCCCCGTGCCAGGCCGACTGAGCGGCACCGATTGCCGCTGTAATATGATCATACCCGGCGCCGGAATCCGCCGGCAGAGGTCCGAGAACATAATACGGAGCGTCACCGCTCATCCTTTTTTCGAGCATGATATTGCCGGCGATCTCATCAAGGGGGACATGGCCCGGCCCCTCGACCATCATCTGGCAGCCCATCTCCCGGCCGAGTTCGGCCAGTTCGCAGTTGATAATCATCTCCGCCATCTGTGCCCGGTCGTGGCTGTCATGGATTGCCCCAGCCCGAATACCGTTGCCAAGAGACAGGACCGCGTCGTACTTCTTCATCAGGGCGCAGACCCGATCGAACTGCTCATACAGGGGATTCTCCCGCTTATGGTATTCCATCCAGGAGACCATGAAGGTGCCGCCTTTGGACACCAGACCGCCGTAACGAAAGCCCTGTTTACGCAGTCTTTCTACGGAAAACTGATTGATACCACAATGAATGGCCATAAAAGACATGCCGTCGGCAAGTTGCCGTTCAATCAGTTCGAACAGGTACTCCGGATCAAGTTTATTGGGATTGTGGTACTTCCGGCTCGCCTCGGCAAAGGCTTGATAAAGCGGCACGTTACCCACCGGCAGTTGACAGCTGTCGAGTACAGCCCTGCGAATAGCGTCGAGATCGCCACCGGTGGACAGCTCCATCAGGGTATCGGCCTGTTCCTGTTGGGCAATTTTCGCCTTACGTATTTCAAGCGCCACGTCGGAGATATCCGAAGAGGTGCCGATGGAGGCATTGACCTTGGTCCGCAGTCCTTTGCCGATGCCGCAAACCTTCTGCATAGGTCGGTTCGGGTTGCAGGGGATAACGATGTGACCCGCCGCCACTCCTTTTCTGATTACATCTGCTGCCAGATTCTCATCTTTGGCAACCTGTTCCATCTGGCTGGTAATTTTTCCGTCTCTTGCCAATTCAAGCTGTGTTTTCATCACTTCTTCTCCATTTTGGTAATCTCTGTCGTACGGGCAAAAAAAAAGTCCGTGCCACGGGATTCCCCGATGCACGGACTTATAACGGACAGAAAAGTCTTGTTCTCCCAGGCAGGTCTTCTGACTTGCGGCTCGTCCTCCGACTGCACCTTCCCGCCCGAAAACAAGGCAGTGGTTGCCAGCAGTCGTCGTCCCCGCTCACAGCGCTGGCCCTACGTTACGGATTTACACCGTATTCCCTTTTCACCCCGGAAAAATTCCGGCGGCACCTGGTAGATATGGTTGTACTGCGGCTGCAATAGTACCGAAGAAAGTTTCTTTTGTAAATCAGAGAATGTATTTTATGCAGGAGGTTAATGACGAGGCCGGCCAGATGATTTATGTTCTGTTGCAATACTTGCTTTTATCCATATCTACACCGGAGCAATTATCTATGTTTCCAGAAGCAGCCCTTGCCTCCGCCCCCCATGCGCCCGGGGTGTACATGATGCTCGGTGCAAAATCAGTCGTACTCTACGTCGGCAAGGCAAAAGATCTCTTCAAGCGGCTCTCCTCCTATGCCCATTTTTCAGGGGCGGAGTATAGCAAGACCGCAGTGATGCTCGACAAGGTCAGCAAAGTCGATACCATCATCACCAACACCGAAAAGGAAGCGCTCATCCTCGAAGCCTCCCTGATCAAAAAACATAAACCGAAATATAACATCATCCTCCGGGATGATAAAAATTACCCCTATATCAAGGTCACCGTCCAGGAAGAATGGCCACGGGTGGTAATGGCCAGGAGAAAGAGTCGGGACAAGGCCCGTTATTTCGGACCCTACTCGTCTTCCGGGGCCATGTGGTCGACCCTGCGACTTCTCTCCTCGCTTTTCCCCCTGCGTAACTGCAAGGGAAGCAAACTGAAAAAAAGGGCCCGGCCGTGCCTGAACAGACAGATCGGCAAGTGTCTCGCACCCTGCGCCGGCAATGCCGACCGGGAACTGTATTTGGAACATGTAGCAAAAGTCATCATGCTGCTCGAGGGACGCAATCAGGACCTGGTCGGCACCCTGACAAGGCAGATGCAGGCTGCCGCTGAAGGTCTCGATTTTGAAAAGGCGGCAACGATCCGGGACCAGTTGTCCGCCCTCTCCCGGACCCTTGAAAAACAGGTGATTGCCGCAAGTCACAGCAAGGATCAGGATGTCTTTGGTTTTGCCAGGAAAGACGCCGCGGTCTCCCTGGCCGTCCTGTTTATTCGAAATGGTCTGATTAACGGGAGCCGGACCTTTTATTTAAATGACCCATACGGCGACGACCCGGCCATTCTCTCCCAGGTTCTTGGCCAGTTTTACGACAAAGAGAGTCTTATCCCCAAGGAAATTCTTCTGCCTTTTCAACCTGCCGACCTTGAGCTGCATGAAGAGTATCTATGTGACAGCGCCGGCATGCGGGTCCACCTCAAAATCCCCCAGCGCGGCGACAATCAACAGCTCGTTGCCATGGCCAACACCAATGCCCAGCAACTTTTTGAAGAAAAGGAAAAGCAGAAACATTCATGGCAGAACCTCAGTGAAACGATGGTGAAGACCCTCCACCTCAACCGGTCGCCGAACCGGATTGAGTGCCTTGATATCTCCAATATCAGCGGCAAACAGGCGGTTGGCTCCCTGGTCTGTTTTTTTAAAGGGGAACCGGATAAGGTAATTTCCGGCATTATAAGATCAGGACCGTCGAGGGCCCGGACGACTATGCCATGATGAAAGAGGTGCTCGAACGCAGGCTCAGACGCGGGATGGAAGAAGACAATCTTCCCGACCTCATGGTCGTCGACGGCGGTAAAGGCCAGCTTGGCATAGCCCTCGCTGTTGCCGGAGAACTTGGCATTACCGACAGAATCGACTGGATCGGCATCGCCAAGGAGCGGCAGGAGGAGGGAGAAAAACTCTACAAGCCGCACCGGAAAAACCCGATCCTTTTACCCGCCCACAACCCAATCCTCCTCTATCTCATGCGCATACGCGATGAATCCCACCGCTATGGGATAACCTTTCACCGCAAACTGCGCAACAAAGCGACCCTTGCCTCCAACCTGGACAAGATTCCCGGTATAGGCACAGAGAAAAAGAAACAGCTGCTCAGGCACCTGGGCAGTATGAAACGGGTCAAGAGCGCAAGCTTAGATGAACTCATGGAGGTAAGAGGCATTGGTGAGGAGCTGGCCAGGGGGATCCTCAATTACTTTCATCCAGCATGATCCGCCCTTCCCCTGTGCCTTGATTTGTATCGCAACGCTGCCTCCTCCGACAATCGCCACTTTCCTGACAGGCCGACCTTGACTCTATCGCCTTTGAGTAAGATATCTTAAGAAGACAGGTAACTCTTATTTACTGTGAAACCATAGGAGGACCGTATGCGCTTTCTCGACGAACTCTCGCTGGATAAACTGATGTCCGGAGCCTCAACCGGTACAAGATGGCTTTCAGGGGGAAGTGAGCAAACGCTTCCCGTCTTCTCTCCGGTGGATGGAAAAACCTTTGCCTCGGTCGCCAAAGCGGACAGGTCTGCCTATGACCAGGTATTGGCCGAGGCTGAGCGTGCATTTCCTCGCTGGCGCGCAATTCCCGCACCGAGACGTGGAGAAATCGTCCGGCAGTTTGGTCAGCGGCTGCGAGAGTTCAAAGTCCCGCTCGGAACGCTCATTGCCTATGAAACAGGCAAACCTCTTCAGGAAGGTCTGGGCGAAGTGCAGGAGGTCATTGACATCTGCGACTACTGCGTTGGCCAGTCGCGGATGCTCTATGGTATGACAACAGTTTCGGAACGGCCGAACCACCGTTTGTTTGAGCAATATCACCCTTTGGGAACGGTCGCTATTATAACCGCTTTCAACTTTCCCATGGCAGTCTGGGGCTGGAATGCGATGATCGCCGCCATCTGCGGGGACGTTTGTCTGTGGAAGCCTTCCTCCAAAACCCCGGTGTCGGCCATTGCCCTGCAAAAAATCCTGGCCGAAGTCCTCAGTCAGAACGATTTACCGGATGGTGTCTTTTCCCTGCTGATCGGTGATCGCGATACAATCGGTGATAGGATTCTGGCTGACAAAAGAATTCCTCTCGTCTCCTTTACCGGCTCGGTAGCCGCAGGAAGAATTGCCGCCAAAAAAGTCAGCCGGCGGCTTGGCCGAACTATTCTGGAACTTGGGGGCAACAACAGCATCATCATCACCGAGTCCGCTGTGCTGAAGCTGGCTATCCCCGCTGTGGTTTTTGGAGCGGTCGGAACCAGCGGACAACGCTGCACGACGACAAGAAGGCTGATTATCCATGATTCCTGCTATACGCAGGTGAAAGATCATCTGGTCAGAGCCTATGGGAGTCTGAAGATAGGCAGTCCCCTGGTGGAAACCAACCATATGGGCCCACTTATCGACCAACAGGCAGTCTCCGGTTACCAAAAAGCATTGGAGGATATAGCTGCGCAGGGCGGGAAAATAATCTTTGGCGGCAAGGTGCTGGAAGGCGCGGAATATGGTTCGGGATGCTATGTGGAACCGGTCCTGGCTGAAGTGGAAAATCAGCTGCCGATAGTCCGGCAGGAGACCTTTGCCCCAATCCTCTACCTGATCAAATATAGCGGAGAAGTGGAAAACGCCATTGCTTTGAACAACGAGGTTGACCAGGGTCTCAGCTCGGCAATTTTCAGCACGGATCATCGTCAGACCGAAATCTTTCTGTCGGCCGATGGCTCCGACTGCGGTATTGCCAACGTTAATATCGGCACTTCCGGGGCTGAGATAGGCGGGGCCTTCGGCGGGGAAAAAGAGACCGGAGGCGGCCGTGAGAGCGGTTCGGATGCCTGGAAAGCCTATATGCGCCGTCAAACGGTGACCGTCAATTACGGCTCGGACCTGCCTCTTGCCCAGGGGATCCATTTTGCAATCGACTAATCAGGGAAGAAGACCATGATCGCCGCAAATGAGATCAAAAGGATCATTGGCAACCATCTTCTCTCCGATGGGTTTGACATCCTGTTGATCTTTGACGAGGAGAAACTTGTCGATAATGCTTGCGACGGCGGCAAAGAACTGCTACAGGAATGAGTGAGTCCGGAAAGTGAGTTCCCAACAAAATGAGACCATACAATGAACTTTACAACCGAAATTACCGACTATATGGGTCTGCGTGACCTTCTCTCCGACGAAGAAAAACTTGTACAACAGACCGCTAGAGAGTTCGTCAATAAAGAGGTAATGCCGATTATCGACAGCTACGCCCAGGAAGAGAAATTTCCGGCCCATCTGGTCAAGACTATGGGTAATCTCGGTTTCCTCGGCCCCACCCTGCCGGAGGAATATAACTGTGCGGCTCTGTCCAATGTCGCCTATGGCATTCTCATGTACGAACTGGAACGGGGAGATTCGGCGATCCGCAGTTTTGCCTCGGTCCAGGGCTCGCTGGTCATGTATCCGATTTTTGCCTACGGCAGCAAGGAACAGAAACAATACTGGCTGCCCAAAATGGCGGCAGGCGAAGCCATCGGCTGTTTTGGGCTGACCGAACCGGATTTCGGATCCAACCCATCCGGCATGCGGACTCAGGCCAAATGCAACAATGACGGTACCTGGACCCTGAACGGCACGAAAATGTGGATCACCAACGGCAGTATTGCCGATGTCGCCGTCGTCTGGGCCAGGACCGAGGAAGGGATCCGGGGGTTTCTGGTGGAAATGGGCAGTCCTGGATTTTCCACGGTCCGGATGAAGGGCAAATGGAGCCTTCGGGCCTCGGTCACCTCCGAACTGATCCTGGAAAACGTTGTCATTGATGAAAAGAAAGGTCTGCTGCCCGAGGCTAAGGGTTTAAAGGCTCCCCTAAGCTGCCTGACCCAGGCACGTTACGGGATTGCCTGGGGTGCGCTTGGGGCTGCCGAAAACTGCTACCAGACTGCCCTGGAATACGCCCTGCAGAGAATTCAGTTCGACAAACCCATTGCCGGCTTCCAGCTACAGCAGAAAAAACTGGCAGAGATGGTAACCGAGCTGACCAAAGGCCAGTTACTGGCCCTGCAGCTTGGCAGGTTAAAGGATAAAGGCACCTCTACCCCCGCCCAGGTATCAATGGCCAAGATGAACAATGTGAAAATTGCCATGGATATCGCCAGAACGGCACGTACCATGCTTGGCGCCAACGGAATCATGGGCGAATACCCGATGATGCGCCACGCCAACAATCTCGAATCGGTCTACACCTACGAGGGCACCCACGATATGCATACCCTGATCATTGGTGAGAAGGTCACAGGAATCGCCGCTTACAGGTGATCCTCAGCTTCTCAATCTTGCATCACGCAGGGCTGAAATTCCCGCATGCAGAGCGATGACCGCGGTATCGACTTTTAGAATCCTCTCCCCGATACTGCAGCAGTTAAATCCCTGCTCCTGAAATTTTTGCACCTCATAACCGACCCAGCCACCTTCCGGCCCAACAGCCAGCGCTATCCTGCCGTCCTGGCCGTCTATGACTTCGTCCAGCCGCAGACCGCCTTTTGGATGGGCAACGAGCAGGTGGCAATACTTTTTCGCCAGGGCCGGGAAATAATCCTCCATAAACGGTTTGAACCTGGGATGTAGCCGGACAGCCGGCAGCCGGGTATCCACGGCCTGTTCCAAGCCGTGGAGTAGATGACTGTGATATTCCTTGGGCTGCAGGATTCCCGCTTCCCAGAAACTCTTCTCGACACGATTGGCATTGATGAGGTGAATGGTACCCACGCCAAGAGCGGTCACTTGGCTGAGTATACGCTTTAACATAATTGGCCGGGGTAGTGCGAGGATGAGATCGATAGCAGGCCGGGCTTGCGGCGGGTCGTTGAGTTCGAGGTCCAGTTCAACCATAAACGGAAATTTTTTCTTCATTGCCGTAATGGTACCTGATCCCATACTGCCGTTGATCAGGCCCACTTGCACGCGATCCCCGACCTCCGCGCGAAGAACCTTGACGATATGACCTGCGCGATGATCGTTCAGAATCAGTCTGCGGCCGTCTGTTTCCTCTGTCTCTGCCAGAACAATATTCATCTCAGCTTCCGTGTGCGGCTCCGCAAAATGTATATTTCTCCACTTACCGGTTAAAATTCTTGGATTTCCTGCCCCAAGTCCTTTAAGGTAGCCTTTCAGGTTGATAGTCAAATAGTCAGAAGGATACTCTACAATGTTCGTACTCTATAATATTCTACAGCTGCTCCTGCTAGCTGTTTTTTTTCCTTTTCTCACCCTCTTTGTCCTTTGCAGCCCTAAATATAGAAATCGAACCCCGGCCAGGCTTAGTGTTGGACTTACCAGAACATTGTCAGCTCCTGGCTTTTCCGGCAAAACCATATGGCTGCACGCCCTTTCCGTCGGAGAAGTCACCTCGGCCGTGCCTCTCGTTACAGGTCTGAGGAAATCTTATCCGGACAGCCGGATTGTTGTTTCGGTTACCACGCGTACCGGCAGACAGGTGGCCGACAGACTGCTTTTAAAACTTGCCGATCATATCATCGACGGCCCGCTGGATATCCTGCCGGTGGTCAGTCGCTTCGTTAAGCAGATCCATCCCAGCCTTTTCATCCTGGTTGAAACCGACTTCTGGCCTAACATACTTCTTCACATGCACCACAAGAATATTCCGACAATCCTGGTTAACGGCCGGGTGTCGCAAAAGGCAATGGCCGGCTACCGGCGATTGAGATTTTTCTTTCATCCGATTTTTCAAAGCTTTTCATTTCTCTGCATGCAGACGCAACACGACCGGAACAATATGCAGGATCTCGGACTCTCGCCTGAAAAACTTCGAACTCTGGGAAATCTCAAATTTGATACTGCGGCAGATAAGAACAATCCTGCGTCCCTTGCTTCTGATGGCTTCCTGCCAAAAGACCGAATTATCCTGATCTGTGGTTCTACCCATCCGGGAGAAGAGGAAATTGTTATGGATTGCTATCTCAAGGTGAGGACAAATAATCCGGAACTTTTCCTGATCATCGCCCCAAGAGATACCAGCCGGGCGGCAGAGATAAGATCACTTGCAGCGGCACGCGGGTTGAGCGTAATCTTGCGATCGGACATGCGAGCCACCGTGGCGGACATTTTTATTCTTGATACCATTGGCGAACTGATTGATTTTTATGCACGCTCTGATATCGGTTTTGTCGGCGGCAGCCTGGTCAACCGGGGCGGTCATAATCCAATAGAACCCGCTGCGATGGCGCTCCCGGTAGTATTCGGTCCGAACATGCAGGATTTCTCCGAAATTGCCGATGCCCTCATCGACACCGGTGGGGCCTCACAGGTCTCCGGCCCTGACGAGTTAACCGAGTGCCTTAGCAGATTGCTGATCTCACCGGAACAGAGATCCCGGCAGGGCTTGGCAGCGCAGCAATGCGTTGCAGGTCAACGTGGAGTAATAGACAAACACCTGCACCTGATACAACAGCTATTGTGAGACATCCGGCCGCTTATTTCCGCGAGCATCTCCTGGTTGCGACAACCCTTGCCTTTATGGGCGGTATAGCTCTCTCCCCTTCTCTTCACTTGCTGGCAAGAACACATTTTTTTCTGCTGACAACGCTGGGGACCTTGTTCGTTGTATCTGTTGCTCTCTACCTTTTCAACAGCACAAAACTGATTATTTACACCTTCCTGCCTCTGGCAACCTGCATCGGCTGGTACCACGGAGACCTGCATCTTCAGGCACCTGCTGATCCCCAGCACATTTACAACCGGATTGTTGACAAAACGGACGTGGTCGTTGTCGGTACGATGACCACGATGGCAGAATTTGACGGCAGGATGAGCCGGGTAACCATTGCCGCCAGCTCCATTCGTTTGCCAAAAAGCCCTGAGTTGCAGCCAGCAAAAGGAAATATACTTCTTCGATTGCAGGGACCGTGGCCGAGTGAACTTTCTCCCGGCGACACCCTGGCCATTCGAGCGGAGTTGAAACGACCAAACAGTTTCAGAACACCTGGAGTGTTTGATTATGCAAGATACCTGGCCCAAAAAGGAATCTGGGTTACCGGCTTCGTCCGGTCACCACTTTTGATGCAGAAGCTAGAGGAGCACCAATCCATTTTCCACAGCCTGCGCTATCTGCCGGAACGGCTGAGGACAAGAATAGGCAGAGAGGTTGATGCAGCCGTGCCGGCAGAAATAAGCGGCGTATACCGGGCCATCCTGATAGGCGATCGCAGCCATGTGAACGAAAACACGCTGGAAATCTTCAAGGGTAGCGGCACCATGCATATTCTCGCTATTTCCGGTTTGCATGTGGCCATCATCGGCACCTTATTGTACGCCGGAATCTTCTGGTTGCTCAGCCGATCGGAACAACTTCTCCTTCGTTTTACCTTGAAAAAATGGGCTGCGTTTGCCAGTCTGCCGGTGCTGCTCGGTTATGGGCTGCTGGCTGGAATGAATACCCCGGTTCTGCGGGCTCTGATCATGAGCGCCATTGTCATCGTTGCAATCTGTACCAATCGACAGAAGTCTCCCGGACCTCTGCTTGCCTTTGCCGCCCTGCTGATCCTCTCTCTTGATCCCCTGCAGTTGTTTACAGTATCCTTCCAGCTGTCTTTTGCTGCAATAACCGGCATTCTGTTTTTATTACCGATCCTGAAGAAAGTGCTCTCCCGATCAAACCAGTCCCCTTCCCGCTCTGCTGCAGGCCAAAGGATACTTATCTGGGCAGGCTTTGGTCTTTCTGTCTCCCTGGTTGCCAATCTGGTGACAGCCCCCATAGCTCTTCACTCTTTTAATCGATTTTCCGTCCTCGGCCCTCTGGCCAATCTGATTATCGAGCCACTGATCTGTCTCTGGAGTCTTACGGCTGGTTTTCTTGCCATTCCATTTTTTTTCATCCAACCTGCGCTTGGCTCTTGTTTGCTGCAACTTGGCGGTTTAGGCCTTGATGCAGCGCTGCGGGTAGCAACATTTTTCTCTTCTTTTACCTGGTCAACTCTTTGGCTGCCGACGCCACCTCTATGGCTGGTACTGCTCTATTACTTCTGCCTTGTTGTTTGCACCTGTTTCGTGTTGAAAAACAAAAAGGGATCGTTACCGTTGCTCCTTGTTTTGTCCGGCTGCATCGTGCTCTTTATTTATCCGCTGCCGCAGCAACCGGGAGGTGAAAAAGCTCCCTTTCGTCTCTCATACCTTGATGTCGGGCAGGGAACTGCAACCCTGTTGGAATACCCATCAGGATTTCGGGTACTCATTGATGGCGGCGGTTCTTCGCAGGCGGCAACGACTGTTGGCGAGCGGGTAATCGCTCCCTTCCTGTGGCAGAAAGGGATACGGAAAATTGACGCTATCGCCATTACCCATCCCGATGCGGACCACTACAACGGTCTTGACTTTATTATCAGACATTTCTCACCGGACATTTTATGGGTAAGGGACCGAGTCGGCCACGATTACCGCTTCAGGCGGTTGATCAGACTTGCCGAGAAGATGGGGGTAAGCGTCTTGATTCCGAAGGATGGCGATCTTTTACGAAAGCAGCCGGAAACTCTACGCTGCGTGGCAAATATATCAGGTTCTGCGCTTGGACCTGCTGCAAACGATCCGCGTGACAGGGCCAACAGCGGTCTTGTCTTTAATGCCTGCGCCAGGCAAATATGTGCTCTCTTTCCCGGAGATATAGGAAGAGCGAGGGAGCATTCCCTGGTAGACCAAGGTTTTCCCCTGAAAGCCGATGTTCTGCTGGCGCCGCATCATGGATCCATCACCTCAAACTCAAGTGAATTTCTCGCGGCTGTCTCTCCAAAATATCTCCTGGTGTCCGCGGGGCACTCGTCAAAAGGCTATTTTCCCCACAAGGGGCTGGCAGGACAATGCCGGGACCGGCAGATCGATCTATTTACCACTGCCGGCCAGGGCACCCTGCAGATCATCGTCAAAAAAGATGGCATGCAGATCTATGGTTACAAGAGAGTCGACGACAATCCACTCTCTTCCTACAAGGCAGGTATACTGACCGAGCAGTCGCTTACACCTCGGTAAAATCCGACGGAGCCTTCTTCAAAAATTTTAGAAACTTAGCCTTCTCAACTGCGTTGGAATAGGCGTCATCGGAACTGATCATCTTCTTCTCCAGTAGAAGCATTATCGCATCGTCAAGGGTCTGCATACCGTATTTTTTCCCGGTCTGCATGGTTGACAGGATTTGAAACGTCTTTCCTTCACGAATGAGATTTCGTACGGCCGGAGTAGCAATAAGAATCTCCAGCGCCGCACACCTTCCTTTGATATCCACCCGTTTGAAAAGAGTTTGCGAAACAACGGCTTTCAGGGCATCGGCGAGGGTGGATCGCACCTGGCCCTGCTGACTGGCCGGAAAAATTTCAATAATTCGATCTACAGTTTTCATGGCATTAATGGTATGGAGGGTTCCAAACACCAAATGGCCAGTCATCGCTGCTTCCATAGCCAAGGCGATGGTTTCCAGATCACGCATCTCACCGACCATGATAATATCGGGGTCTTCACGCAGGGCACCTCGGAGGGCGGCGGCAAAGCTATGGGTATGAGTGCCCACCTCCCGGTGATTGACAATGCATTTCTGACTCTTATGCACAAATTCGATGGGGTCTTCAATGGTGAGGATATGGTCCTTACGCGCCTTGTTACACTCATCAACCACCGCGGCCAGGGTGGTGGATTTTCCGGAACCGGTTGGCCCGGTCACCAGAACCAGCCCTTTGGGAAGATAGGCCAGACGGGAGATGACCGCCGGCAAACCGAGTTGTTCGACGGTCATTATCTCGCTGGGGATCTCACGAAAAACCGAGCCGATCCCATATTTCTGCTGAAAATAGTTACAACGGTACCTGGCAAGACCAGGGATCTCATAACCGAAATCGACATCACCGCTCTCTTCAAAGGCTTTAATTTTTTCTTCCGGACAGATTTCATAGAGCATGGCTCGAAGCTCATCGTTACCCAGTTTCTTAAACTTCACCCGCTCCATATCCCCACGGATACGAAGCAGGGGCTGTTGGCCTGCCACCATGTGCAGATCAGACGCCCCCTCATCGTTCATTAATTTGAAAAAGCCATCGATTTGAGCCATATTTCACCCCGGTATTCAGTTAAATCCAAGTAAAACAGCTATCTTGTATCCTCATCACACTTGTATAGTTTCTTTCAGGTAATTCACAACGTCATCTGCATCATCGAGAACCCTGATAAGCGACATATCTTCATGACTGATATTGCCGCTCCCCACAAGTTTATCTTTTATCCAGCCCACAAGTCCAGTCCAAAAATCACTGCCGACCAGAACTATGGGAAAAGGTTTGATCCGTTCCGTCTGGATAAGCGTTAGGGATTCAAACAGTTCGTCGAGGGAACCAAAACCACCGGGCATACAGACAAAGCCCATGGAATATTTCATAAACATTACTTTCCTTACGAAAAAGTATTTGAAATCCAAAGGAAAGTTGGCGTAAGGGTTGGGATCCTGTTCGTGGGGAAGATCAATGTTAAGACCAACCGAAATACCACCAGCCTCGGCAGCACCTTTATTTGCTGCCTCCATTATACCCGGGCCGCCTCCGGTGATAACGCAATAGCCGGCCTTGGCCAGGCCTGCGGCTATCTTTTCGGCAAGACTATAATATTCATGGCCGACCGGCGTTCGCGCCGAGCCATAAATTGTCACCCCAGGGACATCAATTGCCGACATGGCATCGAAACCGTTAACGAACTCGGACATGATCCTGAACATCCGCCATGAATCTCCGAGGACACTGTTATCGAGGACATATTTTGGTTCTTTTATTATTTTTCCCTTGATTATATCTTTCATGTTCTTTCTGCTGTCAGTCCATTGTCTTGATGATTCTTTTCAATTCCTTTTCCGCTTTAGCATAAAGATCCTGTCGCCGATCGGCTTGGGCCAATACCTTTGCGTACCAATTTTTAGCTCGACGCTGCTGACCGAGAAACACGTAACTTTGAGCGAGAAAGTACTGCGCGGCTATTTTGCAGTCGCGATTTTTCAGGCAACGGTAAAGATTTTCCCGAGCTTCCTGGTATAGGCCGCAGCGAAGCTGCACTTCGGCAAGATACAACAGGTAACGAGGTTTGGCGGGTTCCAGCTCGACACTTTTACGGCACAACGACAGCGCGATTTCATCTCCTTCCCCTTCATCCAGGTAGAGCCGTCCAAGCAGACTCATTGCCCTGTCATCCATTTCATCAAATCGCAACGCCCGCTGCAGCGCCGCCATTGCCTGCCTGTTCTTCTTCAAACCATAGTATGCTTCGCCGAGATAATAATAAACGCGTCCACCACTTTGAATTTTGGTGTTATCCTTTTGCCAGGGAAGAAGGTAGCCAAGGGCAGCCTCGTATTTGCCAAGTTCACAGGAAAGGATCCCAAGCTGCAGAGTAAGATCGTTGACAAGATCCGTTCCGCCCTCTTCATGACTGTAGTTGTGCAATGCTTTCTCAAGAAAGGCCAGGGCTTCTGCCTTTCTATTGCGTGCCTGTTCTCCCAGGCCAAGATTATACAAGGCCATAAAGTTGTCGCCGTCGATTGCGAGCCCATTGGCAAAACTCTGCAGTGCAGGAGTCAGCTTATTCATCATTACCAAAGCAACACCAAGGCTGTTATGCAGGTTGATATCCCGGCTATCGCATTTCAACCCCCTTTTGTATTCATTTACTGCCTTGGCCAGATCACCATCGCCAAAATATATATCTCCGCTGATGTTCAAACTCACCGCATCAAAAACAGCGGCGCTTGACCGGCCATAAAAAGCCGCATGCAGCAGAGCCTTACGGCAATTAAAGACCAATTCAGATTTTTTGAAATCACAATATGGATAACTGCTCACCCCGGCAGAGATATGAATATCTTGTTCAGGGTTCTCAAGGTCACCAAGCACCTCTTTTGTCCAGATCAGGGCCTCCTCCGCTTTGGCCCCATCCAGAAAGACAAAGACATCATCTCCAGCCGGCACAACCACCCCACGGCCGATCTTTGCCGGGACAACAGCATTTGCCGAACAGGTCTCACTGTCACTGCTGAATTGAACAAGGCTGAAAGTATCCGATTTGGTCCATAGTCTGCCCAGCCTGCGCACGAGATTTCGATCAGGCCGAGCCAGAGGATGATTTTCCGGATGGGCGAGCAGACTGAAATCGCAAAAGCCAAAAGGCCCCCGTTTTGCGGCATGACGTAGAGCGGTCCAGGCTTCATCCAATACCTGCCGGCTTTGGTGCCTCCCGCGTTCATCACCATCCCGCCCTTTTGAATAACTTGATCCGATATGCACTCGATGACAGCCTTCTCTCTTGAGGTAGGTAACCAGCGCGCTTTCAATCTCCGGCCGTTCTCCCCCCCCCTCTTGCTGTAGAACCAGAGCATAGGTTGCCAGCCCGAGATAATGCAAAGCTGAATCGGTCTGCACAAAATTATCCAGAAGAGTCGAACACTTATGTGAGTACCGCAGGACATATTGAAAAGAGGTTCTTTTGGGGGGCAATTCAACTACTATCAGATGCAAGCCCTCCTCTGCACCATAGGTCTCCAGTAAAGAAAACAGATTGGCAATATTGAGCAAGCCGGTTTGACTGTCAATCCGGGCCTGCTTCAAAAGAAGAAACTCCCGTGCAACGGCCTTTTTGGTCTCCTGCAACCAGTCTTCACTGACTTTCTGCAAAAAAAGCGGATCGACCTTTGAAACAATAGCCACACTTCTCTCACCAGCTTTACAATCAAAAGCAAGCATCAAGCAATCTTTCCAAACAGCATGGCCGGCATTGCCTTCTTTTACTTGGGAGAAAAGAGATGGCAGCTCAGCAAGGGATGGATCTGCCTGCCATTGAGCCTCAAGCTGTTCGGCGGATAGAACAAAGTCAACTCGCCCGTCCACAGGGAGATATCTCTGCAGAATCTCGCCATAACTCCTGGAAAAGCGTAGAAAGTCTTTGGCAGTCAGCGTGTTGTTATCGGAAAATATCGGAAATGATTCAATCACTGACGTCACCTCATCAACTAAAAAAATCTGTCAGCAGGGTAACGAGAGTAGAAATTTCTCGGTCCTGTACCGTCCGAACATCAAGGAGGAATCGCTCATTTTCAATCCTGCCGATAAGCGGTATGGAGAGATTTCTGAGTCTTTTTTCAAAGACACTGAGTTTCATGGTTGTCGGTTCAAGATCAACCGCCCAACTCTTTATACCGGATTCAGGCAGTGCGCCTCCACCAACCCGGGACACCGTCGGTATTATTTTAATTATACAGTGTTTATCAACCACTTTTTTCAGGCGACGCTGAATTCTTTGGGCTCTTCTTTTCAGTTCATCCGGGCTGATAGTCAGCATATTGAGAGTGGGTATGTTTCTCAGGGCCTGGGTGATATCAAAATATTCACGCAAAATACTTTCCAAAGAGGAAAGGGTGAATTTATCAATCCGCAATGCACGGTTTAGGGGGTTTTTCTTAATCGCTGAGATGGCCTCTTTTTTACCAACGATGATTCCTGCCTGGGGCCCGCCCAACAGCTTATCACCACTAAAGGTTACCACATCGACTCCGGCTTTGATAATCTCCTGTACTGTCGGTTCCTTGGGAAAACCAAACTGAGAGAGATCGATCAAACTGCCGCTGCCAAGATCCTCCATAGTCGCCAGATCGTTTGCTTTGGCAAGCGCCACCATCTCCTCTGCAGACACCTCCGAGGTAAAACCGATAATTCGAAAGTTGGAGGTATGCACCCGCAGCAACATGGCGGTATCGTCATTGATCGCCATTTGGTAATCATACAGGTGGGTTCGGTTGGTTGCCCCAACCTCCCTCAGAATCGCCCCACTTTTGGCCATGACATCGGGAATACGAAATGACCCGCCGATTTCTACCAGTTGTCCGCGGGAGACAATAACCTCTTTGTTTTTTGCCAGGGTATCAAGAGCAATGAATACCGCTGCTGCATTGTTGTTGACGACCAGGGCCGCTTCAGCACCGGTTAACTCACAGATAATGTCTTCAACCAGGCTGTATCGACTCCCTCTTTTTCCTGATTCCAGATTAAATTCCAGATTGGAGTAATAACCACCCGCCTGAACAAGACTGTCGGTGGTCTTTTGCGGCAGGATGGATCGGCCAAGATTGGTATGGATGACAACACCGGTACCATTTATCACCCTACGAAAATGGGGTAACATTTTGCGGATAATATTTTCATGAAAGATCTTCATCCATGCATCAAGAAATAATTCCTTACATTCAGGATCTCCCAGGAGTATTTTTTCTCTCTCGTACTCGATTGAGCTTTGGACGACCATCTTTATTATTCTGTCTGGAGCAACCAAATCCGGGTCGCTTTTCAGCATTGCAATACATTCGTCTACCTTAGGTAGCGCCTTCAGTAACGTAGATTTTTTATCCATTATAGTTGTAAAAATTACAGAATGAGGAAGAGATAGGTTCAGCAGGCAATCACTTTCCTAGCGGTTTTTCCAAGTTAAGAGCTATATGTTGCCTACATTTATAACAATCTTCCAGACATAATAGCTTATAATAAAAGAACGCCATACAATTTTTTAAAAATTGATTTTTCTCCTTGACTCGCAACGATCAATCAAGTAGTTTTCCGCGGTCTTTGAGTCAGCGGGAAGCGGTTGCAGGCTGTTTTGGTCCTGGTATGTATCGTCCCGAATCAGAAACGAAAAAGACTAAGAAAACCATTGACCGGGGGATTTGGTTATGGTAAATTATCCTGCTCACCGCGGAACTTGTACCGCGCGGTTTTT
>Ga0210123_1000390_pt1 | contig 28015 bp, 15 predicted proteins | sample Muzzi_PWB_D2_FD_185535 | JGI IMG/M metagenome (GOLD analysis project Ga0210123, IMG submission 185535) | Wetland microbial communities from San Francisco Bay, California, USA, that impact long-term carbon sequestration - Muzzi_PWB_D2 (SPAdes) | ecosystem: Environmental > Aquatic > Marine >... | reverse complement strand
AGAAGAAGCGCAGTGGGTGAACCGAAGCGGTCTCGATCGGGCGCCAGGGCAGGAAGTACCGCTCGTTCGAAAACGGGATGAAGAAGCCGATCCCTTTGCCGGCGTCGGTGAACCCGTCGAGCAGGCCGTGGGAGGCGACGGCCAGGAAACCGACCGCCACGAGGGCTCCGGCGTGGCGCCGCACCAGGTGACGGTCCCAGGTTGCGACGATGGCGACCGCCGCGCCGAGGAGCACCGCTCCCAGGAGGGAGTGCGAGAGCCCCCGGTGACCCAACGGGTGGCCGTAGGGGATGCCCACCGCGAAGGCCACCACGTCGAGATCGGGAACGGCCGCCGCCAGGCCCAGTGCCAGGGCGAGGCGCCAGCGGGGCAGATCGTTCGGCAACGTCTGTGCGGTGGCACCGCCGACGATGAGATGGGTGAACGCGGAGGGCATGGAGTGCGGACCGGGTCAGCCCGTCCGTACGGAGGTGATCGGCGGTAGGTGCCGGGCGGCGCTGATCCACACACCCGCCGCGGAGACAGCGACCGCGAGCCGGCCGGCGACCTCCATGGCGCCACCCCGCGGACCCCGGAGCACGAAGAGCCCTTTCTTGGTGCCGACCAGGAGCTCGGCTTCCGAAACGTTTTCCACCTCCGGACGACCACCGGGTCTTGATCTCGCTCCGGGCACTGCAGGTGTCCTGACACTCACGCCCCACTCCCTCCTTCAGGAACGTTTCCGTTGGCAGGTGTTCATCAGTCGTTCATACCCGTTCGGCTATGTTCCGCCGCGTTGACCCTTGACCGGCTTGTTGCTCTCGCCCGACGAGAGTGAGTTGAACAGGACGATTGCTGGAGGAACGTGCAAACGCTGCGCCGCTCGATCCTGACCATACTCTACCTCGCCTCCCTCTCTCTGGTGGCCTACTTGGCCTACCAGGGCCGAGCGTATTACCTCACCCCCATCGCTCTGCGCCCACGCCATGAGCTCTACTGGACGCTCAAGCCGGGGGGCGAGCTGGGCATCCTCTACGGCATGGCCGGCACGGCCATGATGGTGCTCATGCTCGGCTACTCACTGCGAAAACGCGTGGGGATTCTCAAGCGCCTGGGGAGCTTGCGAACCTGGCTCGACCTTCACATTTTCTTTGGTGTGATCGGTCCCGCCTTCATCGTTCTCCATACCTCGTTCAAGGCCGAGGGTCTCGTGGCCCTGAGCTTCTGGTCCATGGTCGTGGTGGCGGCCAGCGGCGTCGCCGGCCGCTACCTCTACGGACAGATCCCCCGGACTCGCGCAGGCGACGAGCTGAGCCTTGCCGAGGCAGAGGCTCTGGACGAGGAGCTGACGCGAGAGCTCCACCAGCGTTTCAGGCTGTCGCCGCAGGCCTTGACGGCTCTGCAGGAGCTGACGGCCAGGGGTTCGAAGCGCCCCCGCAGCCTGCCCGTCTTCCTCGTGCGATCGGCCTTCGACGCCATCGCCTTCCGTTCCCGGCCGTGGCGGTTCCGACGCCAGCTCGAGGGAGTGCCTCCCGAGCTGGCGAAGAGCTTCGTCCGGACGCTGCGCCAGAAGGCCTCCCTCGGACGCCGCATCGTCCTGTGGGAGCAGCTCCACCGGATCTTCCACTACTGGCACATCCTCCATAAACCCTTCGCCATCATCATGTACCTGTTCATGCTCGTCCATATCGGCGTCGCCTGGATGACGGGCTACGTGGGGTAACCGATCCAGTGAATCCAGAGCCCTGCACCACGCGGCGCCCGCGGTCACCCTGGTGGTTGGCCGCGGCCATCGCAATCACCCTGCCGCTGCTGTCACCGCCTCATTCGGCGGCCCAGCTCTCCCCGGGACGGCTCGCCCGCGCCCACACCGATCTCGAAGGCACCGGCCACTGCCTCGACTGCCACACGACCGGCAAGGGAGTCGATCCGGCCCGCTGCCTGGAGTGCCACTCGCTCCTGCGCGAGGAGGTCGACGCCGGGAAAGGCCTTCACGCCGGCAGCGAGTATCGGGCGTGTGAGCGCTGCCACATCGAGCACCACGGCGAGGGGTTCGAGCTCGTCTTCTGGGGTGAGAAGGGGGCCGAGGCCTTCGATCATCGCAAGGCCGGCTTCGTCCTCGAGGGGGCCCACGCCCGACTCACCTGCCGTGGCTGCCACAAGCCGGAGCTGATCGACCGAGCGGACCTGCTCCGCCGGCAGAAGAAGGATCTCCTCCGCACCTACATGGGCCTGGGAACGACCTGCCTGAGCTGCCACCAAGATCTCCACGCTGGCCAGCTCCGGGAGCGCGGCTGCACCGAGTGCCACGGCCAGGAGAGCTGGAAGCCGGCCGACGGCTTCGATCACCGAGCGAGTCGCTACCCGTTGACGGGGGCCCACGCTCGGGTCGCCTGCGAGCGCTGCCATCCGTCCGAGCCGACGAACGAGCCCGGCGTGACGCGCGTCCGCTACCGCGGCATCGCCGCCGGATGGTGTGGCGACTGCCACCGCGACCCCCACGCCGGCAGGCTGGGCAACCGCTGCCAGAGCTGCCACCACACCGCGAGCTGGAAGACCGCCGCGGAGCAGTCCTTCGACCACGAACGCACCCGCTACCCCCTGCGCGGTCGCCACCGCAACGCCACCTGCGAGAGCTGCCACCGCGGCGACCTTCTGGCGCGGATCTCCGACTTCGAGCGCTGCTCCTCCTGCCACGCCGACCAGCACCGGGGGCAGCTCCTCGAGCGCCGGGATCGCGGAGCCTGTGACTCCTGCCACGACCTACAAGGCTTCTCGCCCTCCCGGTACAGCCTGGCCGACCATCAGCAGAGCCCCTACCCCCTCGAGGGATCGCACCTGGCGGTTCCCTGCATCGCCTGCCACCGGCCTGTGGAGCCCCCACGACTCCGGCAACTGCTGCCGGCGGAGCGCAAGCGCGCTCCCGTGAAGCGCGAGAGGCCCGTTCTCCAATACCACTTCCCTTCCACCCGCTGCCAGGAGTGCCATGCCGATCCCCATCGGGGTGCCCTGGATCGCTATATGGGTGCTGACGGCTGCGCCGGATGCCACGACCTCGACAGTTGGTACACGACCCGGTTCGACCACCGCCGCGCTGACTTTCCCCTCACCGGTCGCCACGCTCAGGTGGGTTGCCGCCAGTGCCACCCACGCATCGTCCTCGCGGGCCGTCGCGATCCGATGGTGCTGAGCGACCTCCCGCTCACCTGCGTGGGCTGTCACGACGACCCCCACCAGGGCCAGCTTCTGCAACAGGGAGTCGAGGACCAGTGCACGCGGTGCCACACCGAGGACAACTGGCAAGCCACCAAGTTCGTCCACGACCGCGACTCCGCGTTCAAGCTCGAGGGCGCCCACGTGCGCGTGCCCTGTGCCGACTGTCATACGGAGGAGGTCGATTTCGGTCGGCCGCTCGTCCGATATCGCCCGCTGGCCACCGCCTGTGCCGCCTGCCACCAAACCAACATGGAGGTGACGAGGAGATGAGCTCCGAAGAGAGCTTGATCTGGGGTGCGAGCTTCATGGTGGTTGCATTCATCCTGGTGCTGTCTCTGGTCGCCTTCTGGAGCCGTACCCGCCGCGACCGCAAGCGGCTCGAGGAGGCGGCCTCCCTGGGGATCAACAGGGCTCGAGCCCAGTACCCCTTCGTCGACCCGGCGCGCTGCATCGGCTGCGGCACATGTGTCAAGGCCTGCCCCGAAGGGGATGTCCTCGGCGTGGTCGGAGGCACGGCGGTGGTGATCAACGGCCTCCGCTGCGTCGGCCACGCCCGATGCGAGGAGCTCTGCCCGGTGGGAGCGCTGGAGGTGGGCCTGGGCGACCTCAAGGGGCGCGCGGACATTCCCCTCCTGACCGAAGACTACGAGAGCACGGTGCCGGACCTCTTCGTCATCGGCGAGCTCGGAGGGCTGTCGCTGATCTACAACGCCTTCGACCAGGGCGCGAGAGCCGTCGCCAAGATCGCCGATCGGCTGCACAGCCGGCCGCGGCCGGTGAGCTCGGAGGTCCTGGATCTGCTGATCGTCGGCGCCGGGCCGGCAGGGATCAGCGCCGCCCTCAAGGCCAAGGAACAGGGCCTCTCCTACGTCGTCCTGGAAAAGGAACAGGGGCTGGGCGGCACGATCCTGAGCTACCCACGACGCAAGCTCGTGCTCACCCGACCGAGCGAGCTTCCCCTCCACGGACGCATGCGCAAGGAGGAGTACACCAAAGAAGAGCTGCTGGAGCTCCTCCAGGAGATCCTCGACCAGCAGTCCCTCCACGTCGTCTTCGGCGCGGAGGTGCGCAACGTGTCCAACAACGGGCGCACCTTCAACGTCCAGAGTGTGGCCGGTGCCTACCAGGCCCGGTGCGTGGTCCTGGCCCTGGGGCGCCGGGGCTCGCCTCGGAAGCTGGGCGTTCCGGGCGAGGAGCGTTCGAAGGTCATGTACCAGCTCCGCGACGCGGAGTCCTACCGAGGGGAAAAGATCCTCTGCGTCGGGGGCGGCGACAGCGCCGTGGAGGCGGCCATCGGCCTGGGCCGGCAGCCCGGGAGCTCCGTCACCATCTCGTATCGCAAAGACAACTTCTACCGCATCAAGAAGAAGAACCAGGACCGGCTGGCGAAGCTCGTCCGCCGGGGCAAGGTCCGGCCGTTGATGAGCTCCCGGGTGCTGGAGATCGGGCCGAAGACGGTGCGTCTCGAGGCCGACGGCCGCGAGGTCATCCTGGAGAACGACTACGTCCTGATCTTCATCGGAAGCGAACCCCCCTATCCCTTGCTGCACAACGCGGGAGTCGCCTTCGGCGGTGAGCCCTCGAAGGGCTTCCAGGCTGACTCCTCGGCTCTGTCTTCGAAACCGAGCTGAACCGACCGCCGGACCCCAAGACCCTGACACGACTGACGACGATCCCAGAAAACGATGCACCAGAAACGTCCAGGAAGGAGCAGCCCAAATGAGAGGTCTGATGTGGTTGTCTGGTCCACCGGTTCTCCTCCTCGCAGCGCTGGCCCTGCTGGGGGCTGGGAACGTGGAGAACGCCAACCCCCATGGCGACCTCAACGTCCCGTGCAGTGACTGTCACGGCACCGAAAGCTGGCTTCCTTTGCTGGAGCCACTCCCCTTTCGCCACGGGAGCGTCGGCCGTCCCCTGACCGGTGCCCACGCCGGGACGGACTGCCGCAGTTGCCACCAGAGCCTGGTCTTCGCCTTCGTCGGCACCGCGTGTCAAGACTGCCACCAAGATGCCCATGCGGGTGAGCTCGGGGTCGACTGCGAGACCTGTCACGACACCAACTCCTGGGAGAGCCAGCAGCGAGCCCTCGACGCTCACGACCGGTCGCTCTTTCCCCTCTTCGCTTCCCACACGGGGCTCGACTGCGCCTCCTGCCACGAAGGGCAGAGGCCCTTCGAGTACGTCACCACGCCGACGGAGTGCTCCGGCTGCCATCTGGGCACGTTCCGGGAGACCGCCAACCCGGACCACGTCCAGGCGGGCTTCAGCACCGACTGTCTGAACTGCCACCGCCGGTCGAGCATGGCGTGGGACCAGGCTGTTTTCCTGCACCCACCCACCTTCCCGTTGCGCGGAGCCCACGCCGCGATCTCTTGTGAGACCTGTCATGCGAGCGGCTTCTCCAGCCTCCCGCGCGAGTGCGTGGCCTGTCATCGTCAGGACTTCCAGAGCGCGACCAATCCCAACCACGCGGCTGGCGGTTTCAGCACCGAGTGCCAGATCTGCCACACGGAGAACGGTTGGATTCCCGCGACCTTCCGCCATGAGCTGACCGGTTTCCCGCTGCGTGGCGCCCACGGCAGCCTGGACTGTTCCGTGTGCCACGCCCAGGGCTACGCGGGAACGCCCACCGCCTGCTACGCCTGTCACAGGGCCGACTACCAGGGCACGAGGGATCCCAACCACGCCGCCGCAGGCTTCCCCACCAACTGTGAAGGCTGCCACTCCGAAAGCGCCTGGAGACCGGCCGCCGGCTTCGACCACAACACCTCCAGGTTCCCCTTGAGGGGCGCTCACGTCGGCCTCGACTGCTCGGCCTGTCACTCCCAGGGATTCGCGGGCACGCCCACCGATTGCAACTCATGCCACAGGAACGACTACCAGGGCACGACCGACCCCAACCACGCCGCCGCAGGCTTCCCCACCATGTGCGAAGCCTGCCATTCCCAGAACGCGTGGAGGCCGGCCACGGGCTTCGATCACAACACCTCCAGGTTCCCCCTGAGGGGTGCCCACGTCGCCCTCGACTGCTCGGCCTGTCACTCCCAGGGGTTCGCGGGCACGCCCACCGATTGCTACGCATGCCACAGCAACGACTACCAGGGCACGACCGATCCCAACCACGCCGCCGCAGGTTTCCCCACCAGTTGTGAAGCGTGCCATTCCCAGAACGCCTGGACACCGGCGACGAATATCGACCACAACCAGACCGCCTTCCCGCTCACCGGCGCCCACCGCAGTCTCGACTGCTCGGCCTGCCATTCCCAGGGATTCGCCGGTACACCCACCGATTGCTACGCATGCCACGCCGACGACTACCGGCGTGCTTCCGATCCCAACCACAACGCCGCCGGCTTCCCGACCACGTGCGAGGACTGCCACAACACCTCGCGCTGGGATCAGAGCTCGTGGAACCACAACATCTACTTCCCCATCTACTCCGGCTCGCACCGAGGGGAGTGGACCTCGTGCTCCGAGTGTCACATCAACCCCTCGAGCTTCGCCGTCTTCTCGTGCATCGACTGCCATGAGCATTCGCGGGCCCGAACGGACTCCGAGCACCGTGGCGTAGGTGGCTACCAGTACGAGAGCAACGCCTGCTACGCCTGTCACCCAACGGGCCGCGAGTAGGCGAGCGCCCACTGAGGAAGGAGGTTCCATGCAAACTCGAACGCAGAGTGTTTCCACGCCTCGTCGTGTGCTGGTCGTCATCGTGCTTCTGTGCTGCCTCCCGATCGGAGCGGCGGCACAGGAGGATTCCGTCATCTACACTGTCAGCTACGTCTCGGGGACCGCCGTCTATCTGGATGCGGGTCGGGCCGAGGGGCTCCAAGTGGGAGACCGGTTGCGGCTCGTGCGTAGCGGTGAGGCCGTGGCCGAGGTAGAGGTGGCCTTCGTCGCCGATCATTCGGCTTCCTGCCGGATCCTCACCCAGACCCGAGCCGTGCAGCAGGGGGACCGGGCGTTTCTCCTCACCACGACGAGGACGCCCGAAGAGCCCCCTCCCGCGCCGGCACCGGAGCCGGCCGTCCAGCCGGTGACCCCTCGCGAGCCCGCGGTGGGCCCTGGGGGACTGGGCGGGCCACGAGTCCCTCACGTGCCCTGGTCGCACCCGTCGGGCAGCGTGTCCATGCGCTGGCACAGCTTCCAGCCGACCGAGCAAGGCGCCGGCAGCTTCGACGAGCAGACGGCACGGCTCAGTCTCCGGCTGCACGACATGGGCCGGCTCCCCCTCGATCTACGCATCCGGCTACGCAGCCGCCAAGTGAACAGACCCAGCAGGGGCAACGAACGGAGCGACCGTCTCTATGAGCTGTCTCTGAGCTATGAGCCTCCGGAAGGCAGGTTCTCTCTCCAGTTGGGCCGCCTGGCCGCCAACCCGTTCGTCGGGATCGGCTACCTGGATGGCGCCATGGGCCAACTGAGACTGTTCCGCGGTTTCTACGCCGGCGCCTTCTACGGCTCTCGTCCGGTGATCGAAGAGCTCGGATTCCAATCCACGGGCCAGAAGTACGGCGCGTTCCTCCGCCTGAGCACCCAGCAGTCGGTGAATAGGCGGTTCGCGGAGGTGGTCCTGGCGGGCGTCAGCGAACGCGAGACGGGCAGCATCGTCAGTCGCGAGTACGTCGCTCTCGATACCCGCCTGGGCTCGGGGAGTCGGTGGTCGCTCTTCCAGCGCGCCGAGCTCGACCTCGACCGGCAGTGGGCCGATACGGCGACCGAGCAGACCTCCCAGCTCTCGCTGCTCACCTTTGCCGGCTCGGTCCGCTTCAGCGAGAGGACCCGGGCCAGCGTGACCTACGATCAACGCCGCAACTACCGGGTCTACGAGACCCGCGACGTGCCCGAGGACTTCTTCGACAACCTGTTGAGGGAAGGTTTGCGGGCAAGCCTGTACTTCGGCAAGCCGATCGGCTGGAACTTCTCGACCAGCTTCGGCGTGCGCCGCCAGGAGGGGGGCGACGAACCGACCTATTCAGGCGGCCTCTCGCTCTACCACCGCAGCGCAGGCCGCGCCAATCTGCTGCTGGGAGGAGACGCTTCCGTCTACTCCGGAGGGTTCGCCGAGGGCTACCTGGTCACCCTCCGGGCGGCGAGGTACTTCCAGGGCGGGCACGACCTGAGCCTGACGGCTGGCACCTCCGTCGCCACCGTACCCTCCGACTCCACGGACTTCCAGCGCCAGTGGATCCGGCTTTCGGGCACGATCCAGCTCCCGCGGAGATTCTTCCTCCTGGCCGAGGTGGAGTACAACACGGGCGACGACCTGGACGGGCAGCGCTATCGGGCAGAGCTGGGCTACCGCTTCTGATGCGCTTTCTGTCTGTCGCCCCGGCCGGGAAAAGCAGATACCGGTCGGCGTCGAGACCGCCGGACCCGTGATGCCTCAGAGGATGTCACCCGTCGGAGGGGGCGCTACCGTTTGCTCAGCGCCCCCTCCTCGATCATCTGCCGGAACATCTCGCAGACGGACTCCTCGAGCGGGCGGTAGGTCAGACCCAGCTCGGTCCGGCTCTTGGTGTTGTCGAAGCGCACCGGTAGGCCGACGTTGAGGCGGACGGTCTTGCGCGTGAGCGTCTTGTTGACGAACGGGCCGACCAGCCAGAGGAGCCACTTCGGCAACGTCCACCGCGGAAACGGAAACCCGTCGCCGAGCTCCCGCCGCAGGATGCGGGCGATCTCGAGGAAGTCGGTGTCGGCTCCCGAAACGATATAGCGCCCCTGGGCCTCCGGCACGAAGGCAGCCCGCATATGGGCCTCGGCCACGTCGCGGACGTCGACCGCTCCGAACGGAAAGTCCGGGGCGCCGGTCCGCATGGTGCCGTCGGCGAGTTGCTTCATCAGCGCGAACGACTCGGACGTCGCGTTGGGAGAGATGCCCGGGCCCAGCACCAGCGACGGGTTGACGGTCACGAGATCCCACCGGCTCTGGGCTCCGGCGATCTCCCAGGCTGCCCGCTCGGCCGTCACCTTCGAGTAGGAGTACGGCTGGTGGTCGAGGCTGGAGGTGCTGTTCCAGTCCTCCTCGGTGAAGCTTCCGGTCTTGGTCTCGGCCAGGTCCGCGTTGTCCCCGTACACCGCCGCGGCGCTGCTGGTCACCACCACGCGCCGCACGCTCTCGGTCCTCCTGGCCTCCTCGAGCACATTGCGCGTTCCGCTGACGGCCGGATCGATCAGATCACGCTGGGGGTCCGCGACGGCGGTCACGAAGGGCGACGCCGTGTGGAAGACCACCTGACAGCCCTCAATCGCCGGGCCGTAGGAGCCTTCGTCCAGGAGGTCCGCCCGGAAGTAGCGGATGGTCCCGGGGAGCTCCTCGGCCAGGGCGTCGAGATGCGCCACCTTGGCGGCGTTCGACGGGTCCCGGACCGCCGCGTGGACCGTGAAGCCCTCCTCCAGCAACCGCCGGACGAGCCAGCCGGCCACATACCCCGTGGCGCCGGTGACGAGGACCGGTGACGACGTATCGTAGATCGGGCTTCCCATGGTGCCCCCTTTCCGCCTTGTATCGAGCTCTGGCTATCAGGAGGCCCTATCCTAAGCGCTTTCTCTCCTACTGTGGTCTGGCGAAGCAGACGCCGGTCGGGTTCGAGAGCGCCGTGCTCGTGATCTGGCGCAGGACCTCGCCCGTCTCCGCATCGTAGACGCGAAGGGCCGACGGCTGCGACACGTAAAGCTTCGAGCCGTCTGGATGGATCGCCATCTGGTCGATGCCGAAGTAGGTCGGCGTATTGGAGATCGGCACGGTCCACCGCGGGGTGGCGCCGAACGCCCCCGTCAGCGGGTCATAGTCGAAGACGTCCACCGCCCCGTCGTTGTCCCGGGTGAAGATCCGGTCCCCGAGTGGGTGGAACAGCCCCGAGATGCCGAAGGAGCCCGACAGCGACCGCACCTCGACCGGGGTCAGGCCGGGGATGGTGAAGGACTGGATCTGGTCGGTGTTTCGGGTGACCACGACCCCCGAGCCGCTTCCCGGCGCGCAGTAGACGTTGTTGGGAGCCGCCGTGAAGAAGAGCTCCCCGGTGTCGGTCACGGCGCCCGAGCCGTCGATCGTGAGACGCCGTACCGCACCCCCGGCCGAAGTGACGAGCACCGAGCCGTCGTCACAGACGTCGACGGCGTTGCAGGACGACCCCAGGACGAAGGTCCCGACCTCGGAGCGGGTCGCGATGTCGACGATCGAAAGCGGTTGTGTGCCGCTGCCGTCGCAGACGACGACGTAGCGCTCGTCCGGCGTGATCGCGCTGTCCTCGCCGAAGTTCGAGATGAAGATCGGGTTCGGGCTGCCGGCAAGGCTCGGCGGAGTCGTCGTGAGGTCGACCACCCAGAGGCGCGAGTCGAAGTCGGTGACGAAGCCGAGGGTGCCGTCGGCCGTGACCGAGCAGTCGCCCGTGACCCGGCCCAGACCGATCGGAACCACACCCAGAACGGCATCGGTTTCGCCGTCGAAGACGACCACGGAGTGCGTGTCGCGGTCGACCACCATGCCGATGCCCTGGGCCGCCGACAGCACGATCGAGCCCACGTCGATGACGCCGTTGGGCAGGGGCTCGACCGGAGACGAGCTCCCTCGCAGCGTGCCGTTCGCGGTGTCGAGAACGGCGCTCACCGAGAACGCTCCGCGTGCCGTGGGGACCGCATCGAGGACGAAGCTGCCGTCGCCGAGGGAGGTGGTCGAGTGCTCGAGCGCGGTCACCGTCGCCCCCGCGGCGGGCGTGCCGTCCTCGAACGCGACGACACCCTGAACCGTGGTGCCCGGGTCCGGGATCACCGTTAGGGTCACGTCGGCGGAGACTCCGCTCTTTCCGAGGCTATCGATCGCCTCGGCCGATAGAACCACCTGGCTCACACCCAGTGGGACGTCGAGCGCCAGCTCGAACGGGGACGTCACGTCCTCAGCCACCGCTGCCCCGTCGACGAAGAAGCGCACGGAGGCGACGCCGACGTCGTCCATGGCGCCGGCCACCACCCGCACCCTCGCCCCCTCCACTACCTCCGCGCCGTTCACGGGCTCGACGATCTCGACGCTCGGTGGCAGGTTCGGGTCGACCGCCACCATCACCGGGCCCGCGCTCGCGCTCTGGCCGAAGTCGTCCGTGGCGGTCGCCGAGACCGAGAGCTCAGTGACGCCGACCGGGACCGACACCGCCGACCGGAGCCCCGACCCCGAGCCGTGGGCCACGACCACACCGTCCACCAGCAGATCGAGAGAGGCCACCGCCGAGTCGTCGCTGGCGCTGGCGGCCAGGGCGAGGCTTCCGCCTTCGGTCACCCGGGCACCGGCCACCGGCGACGTGATCCGCACGGTGGGCGCGGTGTCGGGCAGCACGGTCACCGCCACCTCGTCCGAGACTCCCTGGTTGCCGCCCAGGTCGGTGGCGACGGCGCTGAACAGGATCGTCCCGGCGCCCTCGGGCGCGGTGTAGTCCAGGGTGAACGGCGCCACCGGGTCGGTGCCGATCGGCTCGCCGTCAGCCAGGAACTGGACGGACTCGACCAGCACGTCGTCCGACGCCTCCGCCGCCAGGCTGACCACCCGGCGCTCGAGAACCGAGCTGCCATCGGTCGGCGCGGTGAGCCGGACGTCCGGGGCGATGCCGAAGTCGTCCCCCAGGATGGCGTAGCGGCCGATGTGGAGCCCGGTGTTGCCGGTCACGCCGTTGTCGACGATGGTGTAGCGCGCAGCCGCCAGGAAGACGAGACCGCCGTGGACCGCCACGCCGTTGCCGTTGTCGTCGCGGAAGCTCGGCGACCTGGAAAACTCGACAGTGCCGCGAATCGACGGCGCCGTCTGCCGGATGTCGAAGGCCGGGACGGCGTTGACGAAGAAGTAGTCCGCCGCCAGTGCGAGACCCCGGTCGAGCGACAGGTCTGCGAGCCCATAACCGTCCGGGGTGGCGGCCACGACCACCGGCAGGGCCGGGTCGCTGAAGTCGATCACCTTGACGCCGCCCAGAGTGCGGTCGGAGCCGTCTGCGACGTAGGCGAGGCGGTTACGGATCGCCACCGCGGCGGCGCGGGACGCCGTACCCCGCGTATGGGTCGAGCCCAGGATCGCCGGCGCGGCCGGATCGGAAACGTCGATCACGTGGACACCGCCGACGCCGTCGGCGACCACCGCGAGGCCACCCGAGACGTCGATCCCGCGGGCGTTGCCGGGCGTCTCGACCCGTCCCAGGAGCCGCGGCGCGGTGGGGCTCGACACGTCGACGACCGCCATGCCGGCGCCGCCGTCGGCGACGTAGAGGAGCCCCCCGGCCGCCATCACGTCCGTGGCCGTGCCGGGAGTGTCGACGGTGCCGAGGAGCGCCGGATGGAACGGGTCGGTCACGTCGATGACGGCGATCCCGGCCTCGCCGTCGGCGAGGTAGAGCGTCCCGTCCACGACGGTCAGGTCGTTGGCGTTGCCGATCGTGTCGAGGGAGGCGACGATCGCCGGCGCAGACGGGTTCGAGGCATCGACGACCTGGAGGCCGGTGGCGCCGGCCGCCACGAAGGCAAAGCTCCCTTCCACTGCCACCGCGTTAGCGAACCCGGGGATGTGCAGGAACGAGAGCGCCCGGGGCGAGAAGGTCGTGACGTTGACCGCCACCGTGATCGAGAACCCGGAGCTCGCCGCGGTGACGGTGGCGGTGCCGTCCCGGCCGGCGAAGATCCTCCCCGGCTCGGCGCCGAAGCTCGCCACGGTGAGGTCACTCGACGAGTAGGTGGTCCCCGGGCGGGCGGTGAGGTCGATCTCCGAGCCGTCGACGAGCAGGCCGCCGACGCGTACGCGCCGGCTCACCTCGTCCGGCAGGAGAGTGTTCTTGACCAGGGTGAAGCCCCCCGGCTCGACCGAGATCGACAGCAGCACCGCGCCGTAGTCGACGCTCGCACGGTCCGTGGGATCGGTTCCCACCCCGATCTCGAGCCCGTCCGGCACGCCGTCGCCGTCGCTGTCAGCGAGGAGCGGGTTGGTCACGAAGCCATCCCGCCCAGCCACCACCTCTTCACCGTCGGCGATGCCGTCGCCGTCCGAGTCCACGCGGTCGAGACGGGTGCCCAGCTCGAACTCGCCGAGGTTGGTCAGGCCGTCGCCGTCCAAGTCCTCTAGCGCGTCGACCGGGTCCTGGGGATCGAGCCCCAGGGAGAGCTCCAGGTCGTCGGGCAGGCCGTCGCCGTCGGAGTCGGGGGAGAGGATCGCCGTCACCAGCACCACGTCGAGGATCGCCTCGTGGAGCGCCGAGATCATCGCCCGGCCACTGCCCACGGCCTCCACCCTCCCGTCCGGCCCGACGGTGGCTACCGCGGAGTTCGACGTCAGGTAGGTGGTGCCCGTCGCCGCGGCCGTCACGTTCCGGGTCGAGCCGTCCGCAAAGCGGGCGGTGACCGTGGCCTGAGCAGTCTGGCTCGGGAAGCTGAAGGTGGTTACCGGGAGTTGGAGCAGGATCGACGCGGGGGTCGCGGCGCCGCTGCCGAGGACGATCCGGGGGATGGCGTTCATCCGGTTGGGCGTGATGGTGAAGAGATCCGAGGAGCCGGAAATCGTCTGTCCGTCCGCGACGCAGCTCACCCGGGCGCGGACCGGTCCCATGTTCGAAGGGATGTTCGGCACCTCCCAGGTGCCGTCGGCCAGGACGTTGGCCGTCTGGTTGAGGACGCTCACGGTGCACCGACCCTGGGAGAAGTCCTGGCCGCTGGCGGAGCCGGCGGCGAGCAACGAGGTGACGACCGCGATCAGGGCGAGCCGCCCCGGGCGGCGGTGAGTTCGCATGGCAAAGATGCCGAGATCTCTCATGGCTGCTCCTCGTTCGTCTCCGGCGCGTGGCCCGGAGCACCGCCCTCCCCGTCCTCCGGGGGCTCGCTTCCCTTTTCGTTCCACTCTTCGGGCCCCGGCAGGGGCACGACGATCTCGTCTTCGAGCCAGCGAGCGTAGCCCGGTGGCCGCACGAGGAGCGCACCGTCGTCGGTCCAGCTCACGCTCTCGACGGCGAAGAACGGCTTGCCCCCTGACGGTGCCACGTCCGGCTTCCGGTGAGCCATCCAGTCGAACGGCAGGTGGAGGAACCGGGCCCCGGAGAGACCGCGCGACAGATCGACGACGGCCAGGAAGACCCGCTGGGGCTCCTCGGGGGTGGCCGGGGCGTGGGTGCAGAAGAACACGAGCTCGGAGCCGTCGGGCGAGAAGAAGAGCCGCCCGGCGGAGTGCCGCTCTCCGGGGTCCGCGATCCACGCCAGCGGGCCGTTGAACTGAGACGGGCGGATCACCGAGCGCTCCGGGAACACCGGCCCGTGGTCGAGGGTCTCCACGTCCAGCACCTCGACCACCGACGAGCTGGCCTCGACCGGCGTGAAGCGCCGCTGGAGCACCTCGAAGGCGACGAGCCGGCCGTCGGCCGACGCGGCGACCTCCGGGGCGGCGACCAGGTCGAGCGCCTGGTCACCGCTCTCGAGGTCGAAGACCGCGATCACCGCCCGGGTGTGAACCAGCAGCCGGTCCCCGACGAGTTGGGCGTTCGCCTGCTCGTCGAGGTCCATCAGGTTGCCGGGTCCCCGGACCACGAAGCGCCGAGGCTCTCCGCCGGCGGCCGGCTGGAGGGTGACCGTGAGCTCTCTCGTCTCCCCCGGTCCTCGGTCCGCGGCGGCGGGCTGGATCGGGCCGACCGAGATCGACGGCGCATCCTCGGCGGCGCGCTCGTCCGCGCACGCCACCGAGGCCACCGCCAGCATCATCGAGACAACCAGCCAGACGATCTTCCTGCTCATGAGCTCGTCACCCTCGTCAGTAGAGCCGCAGCGTCACGGCGTCCGGCGCGAAGTCGCCGATGCCACAGGTACCGGCGTTCGAGAAGTTGTCGATCCGGCCGGCGCCACACCCGGGGCAACGGTCGGCGACGGACTTCTCGATCCCCGCGGCGGCACCGTTGTTGAAGATGCAGATATCGGTGCCGCACGGGAGCAGGCCGGTCAGGTAGACGTCGTCCACGGCCACCGTCGTCGCGCCGACCGCTCCGCCGCAATGGCCGTTGATCGCGCCCCCCTCGCGGAAGGCGGCCAGCCCGGCGCACAGGGGCGGTGGCGGGAAGGCCGCGAGCTGGGCCGGCAGCAGGCAGAACTCCTCGATCTGCACGGTGCCGTGCCCCGGCACCGAGCCGCAACCGGTCCCCTGGGCGGCACCGGTCACCTGCGTCAGCCAGGTCTGCGGCACCGGGTCCGGGCCATTGTAGCCACACCCCGCGTTCGTGAAGCAGACGTCCACGTTGCCGCCGCCCGTGCACGTGGCATCCCCGGCACTCGGACAGTTGTAGGCAGTGTGGCGAATGTGCCCGAGGGAGAGGAAGTGGGCGTCCGCGCGGTCCCGCGGCCCGACCATGCAGGTCCCGCACCGCCACTCAGCCTCGACCTCGGTGAACTCGACCTGCACCGGCAGGGCGTCGAAGTCGATCGGGTCGGTGTAGTCGCCTCCGGCACGGTCCTCGTTCAGGAACTCGTGCTTGGTGCCGCCCGGCTCGACCATGCTCAGGATCAACGGGCAGGTCAGGTCGGGATCGCTCGGCTCGAGGTGGGTCGTCACCGTGTTGCCGCAGACGTCGACGCCCATCACTTCGACGCCCGGGTTGAGCACCTTGATCTCGTCCTCGTCGGTGGCCCCCGTGGTCGTGCAGGTGATCGTCACTTTCGCCATGGCCACCCCGGCGTCGGAGCCGGCACTCGCCATGGTGTTGCACTGGGACTGATCGGCGCACAGACCGCCGCCGGACGGATCGAGGCTCACCACCGAGCTGTTCGTGCTCTCCCACGTGTACTCGGCGTCGCGGGGCGGTCCGCCGCCGGCTTCGATGGGCACCGGAATCGGCATACCCATCTCGTCCCGGCAGGGGATCACCGGCTCGGACGTCGAGATCGCCACGTGGAGCGACGCCCCCGCGCCACTCCCGCTCTGGGGCGCCGCGCAGTGCCAGCCGGCCTTGACCACGCCGAATCCGGGGTCGGAGCGGACCACCGTGCCGTCCTCGCTCACCGTGCCGGTGCCGATCGAGACGAACTGCCCCAGGTCGTGGTCGAAGGAGAACATCTCGGCAACCGTGCCCGGGGCGAGGCCGTCCACGTTCGGGTAGGCGACCGGCGCCGGCGGGTCGAAGGTCGTGCCGGCGGGCTGGATGGTGACGATGAACCGGGGCTGCATGCCGAAGCCGGGCGCCCGCGGGATCTTGTCCGGATGGACCGAGGTGACCGAGACGAGGCCGGTCTTCGAGCCGTCGGGGAAGGTCGCCGAGCCGGCGAGCACGGTGAGCGAGAAGCCCGGAACCTCCGGCACCTCGATGGTCACGTCCTCGGGCCCGCCGGCGATCTTGCCGTTGGCGAGATCGAGGGGGAGGATGTAGATCGGCTTGACGAGCCGGTTGTCGATGCCGGCGACGGTGTGGAGGTCGTAGGTCAGGCTCGCCCAGGTTCCGGGGCGGGTGGCGGTCGTGGCGTCGGCATGGAGCATGACGTCGCCCACCGGCACGCCGACGAGAGAGAACTGGCCCTCAGCGTCTGCGGTCGTCCGGAGGTCGGTCCCCAGGACTGACAGGGTCACGCCGGGAACCGGGTCTCCCTGGTTGTCCTGGACGACGCCGCTCAGGCCGGTGTCCGCCGGGGCCCCGGTCACGTAGGCCGACGCCTTGAACAGGACCGCCTCGTTGGCCAGACCGGCGAAGCTCGCACGCACCTGCTGGGAGTCGAGGCCCTCCTCGAGACCGAGGGTCAGCTCCGCTCCGGCCAAACCGTCGGAGTCGGTGAGCACCACCGCCTCGGAGTCGCCGCCGATGGAGCCCCCGCCCGCAACGACCTCGAAGGTGACCGCCGCACCCGCCACCGGGTTCTGGCCGGAGTCGGTGACGAAGACGACCAGCGGCCGAGCCAGAGGCTCGCCGACGCCACCCGCCTGGTTGTCGCCGGAGGCCCCGTTGATGCTCCGGGGCGTCCCGGTCGTCGCGGTGGGCGCGAACACCGCCTCACCCACTACCCCGACGGCGGTCGCCCGGACCCGGTTGACGGCTACGCCCGCCCGGTTGCCGAGGGTGAACGCGATGCTCGCCACGCCCTGGGCGTCGCCCTCGACGACGGCCGAGCGCCGGCCGCCCTCCAGGCTACCGTCACCCCGAACCACCCGGAAGATCACCTGGGCACCGGGGAGTGGATCGCCCGCCGGGTTCCGCACCTGGACACCCAGCGGCAGAGGGAGCTCGGTGCCGATCTCCCCCGTCTGGTCTTGGCCGGAGACGGCCTCGATCCCGGGCCGAGCGGTGGGGTCCAGCACCACCGCCAGGCACGACGTGCCCCGCGCGCCGGCCGTGCTCTCGGCCGTCGCCACCAGCGCGTTCAGCCCCTCGCGCAGGGGAACGTCCCGAGCCATGAAGCTCCGGTGCACGACCTCCGCCGGCTGGCCGTTGACCGACACCGCCACGTCGTCGGCCCCGACCGTCCCCGGGCCGAGGAGCTGCACCATGCCGGCGACCTCGATCGAGGGCTCGAAGAGCACCGCTCCGTCCAGGGGCTGCTCGATGTTGATCTGCGGCCGGCGCTCTCCCTCCGCCGCGTCCGGCACCGCCAGCAGCGCGTGCTCCCACGCCTGCCGGAGCGCCTGCATGGCCCCGGCGTGATCACCCGCAGCGAGCTCGGCCTCGGCGTCGGCGAACGCCTTCTCGGCCCGGTCGAGCTGGGCACGGGACGACGGCGCGTCGCCAAGACCCCGGCCTTCCTGGAGGGCCACCTCGGCGAGGAAGCGGTAGACCTCGATCACGTCGTCGCGCACGTCGGCGAGGATCCGCTGGAGAGCCGGAGGAAGGGGCAGCGCCGGGGCGTTCGCACGCTCGAGGGCCAGGTCGATCGCCAGGACACCTTGACGCGCCTCGATCCAGGCCATGAGCCCCTGGGGCGCCGGGCGAAGGTGGCAACTGTCGACCACCAGGGGCTCGCCGTCGGTCCCCGCGGTGCTCCGCTCGAAGCGAACGATGATCCCTTCGAGGAGGTCGCTCGCCGCCGGGAAAGCCTCCTGCGCAAACCGGAGCCTCGAGACGGCGTTCACGGTGACGCCTTGCGGATCGATCGACGGTTGGGCGGTCACCGCGACCGGGCTCAGCAAGAGCAGCGCCAGTGCCGTCAGCCGGCCGATCCCGGGGGATCTCTGCCACCTCGTCAAGACTCCTGAGCGTCTCATCTCGTTCCCCCAGCCAGAAAGGCACCTCGAGCGGCGAGCCCGGACCCGCTGGATCCGAGACGACCGGTCGGAAGCTCCATCGGTTGTCGAAGTCACGACAGATGTTATAAACAACAAAGATCAACTTTGCAAATAATGCCGGCCGGGTGCATATCTGAATGCGTTAATAATCCCTTCGCCTCAGCGCTGGCGGCACACCACCGCTGACCGGCCCGAGACACCTCCCCCACCGGGCTCTTCCCCACGGTTCGCCACGTCCCTATCGCCGTCAGCGTGTCGTCCCGACGGCATCGCCCTCGATCATCCGGTCAACCCCCGGCCGCGATCGGCGCGCCGAGCACGGCGTCCTCCAGGCCAAAGCCGTCGGCCAGGCCGGCGGCATGGGGCCGGAGCTCGCCGCACAGGCGGTTCACCTGGCTGCGGATCGCCCGGCTCTTGGACGAGTCGATGAGGCCGTGCTCGAGGAAGTAGCCCTTCTCCGCTTCGAGGGTCGCCAGCGCGTGGAGGTCGCCGACCGTGGCGAGCAGCTCCCGCAAGGGCTCCGGGGCGGTCTCCACCCAGCGCTCGTACATCTCGAGGGCGTGCCGGTCGACGAAGGCGAGCGCCGCCTCGAGCACGTGGTCCTGACACTCGGAGAGGGCCGAGAAGGAGTCCATTCCTCGGTCGAGCCGCGCCTTGAGCCGGCGACCGAGGGTATGGAGCAACCGCTCTTCCCGGCGCCGGAGCAGGTCGAGGTGGAGCTCCCGGTCCCGCAGGTGGGCCTCGTCCGTGCGTCCGGTGACCAAGGGGTTGTGATCGGCCAGGTTGCTCACCGTCTGCCCGACCAGCCAGCGCGCCAGGCCGACCGGGCTCAGGTCGCTGAACTGGCTCCGGTAGCCGGCCAAGAGCCCCTTGGCGACGAGCTGGAGGAGCACCGTGTTGTCCCCCTCGAAGGTGGTGAACACATCGGTATCGGCCTTCAATGCGGCGAAGCGGTTCGCGGCCAGGTAACCCTGGCCACCGCACGCTTCCCGGCAAGCCTGGATGGTATCCGTCGTGTGCCAGGTTGCGACCGCTTTCAGGCCGGCGGCGAGGGTCTCCAGCTCGCGGCGGTCCCCCTCGTCGTCGGCGTAGCGGGCGGCCAGGTCCCGGAGCGCCGCGTGGAGGACGTAGGTCTTCGCCAGGCGCGGCAGCAGGCGCCGCTGGTGGGCCAGGTAGTCGAGGAGCCGTACCTCGGCCGCCCCCTCCGGGCCGAACTGGCGCCGCCGCTCGGCGTACCGGATGGCGATCGCGAGCGCGTTCTTGGTCGCCGAGAGCCCGCCCAGGGCGACGCTCACCCGGCCGCCGACAAGGGTCCCCAGCATGGTGAAAAAGCGCTTGGCGGGGCTCGCGATCGGGCTCTCGTAGCGGCCGTCGTCGTCGATCGAGCCGAAGCGGTCGAGGAGGCTCGATCGCGGTACCCGGACCTGGTCGAAGGAGAGCCGCCCGTTGTCGACCCCCTGGAGACCCATCTTCGGACCGTCGTCCTCGATCGTGACCCCCGGCAGGGCCTGTCCCGCCTCGTCCCGGATCGGCACCAGCACCGCGTGGACACCGTGGCGGTGGCCACCCACCTCGAGCTGGGCGAAGACGGTGGCCAGGCGGCCGTGGCAGGCGGCGTTGCCGATGTAGTCCTTGCGGGCGCCGGGCTCCGGAGTGTGGACCACGATCTCGTCGCTCGCCGGGTCGTAGGTCGCCGTCGTGGCGAGGTCCGCCACGTTCGAGCCGTGGCCGGTCTCGGTCATGGCGAAGCAGCCGGGCAGCTCGAGCGAGCCGACCGCCGGCAGCAGCTCCCGATGGTGCCGTGCGGTCCCCAGGTGGAGGATGCTGCCGCCGAACAGGCCGAACTGGACCCCCAGCTTGACCAGGGTCGAGAGGTCGCCGTGGGCCAGGGTTTCGAACGCGGTGACGAATGCCGCCACGTCTCCCTCGCCGCCGACCTCCTGCGGAAACGACAGAGCGCCCCAACCACGGCCGGCGAGCGCACGGCAACGCTCGAGGACCAGCTCCCGGTACTCCGGGCGCTCGAGCTCCACGGGCCGCTCGAAGTCCGGCGAGGCGAGGAGCTCGAGGATCTCGCGCCGGAGAGGCGCATTGGGCTGGGCCAGGTAGTCCCGAAGCGCGTCGACGTCGAAGCCCGCGGGGGCGGGAGCCTGGGCTGCGCTCGGGCGCTCGACGGTCAGGAGCCGGGCGCTCGTCTCTTCGGGCACGAGGCCGAGGGCCCGCTCGATCTCGGCCACGGCCAAGACCTCCGCGGCGCTCGGCTCGTGCCCCGCACGCCGCGCGAGGGCGAGCCCCAAGGTCGACAGCTTCTCCCGGTCGACCGGCTCGAGCGCCTCGGCCTTCGCCCGGATCGCCTCCAGCAGCCCGGCAAGCTCCTCGGCCGACGGCGGACGCCCCGGGTCGAGCCACTGGCCGAGCAGTTGGTGGCAGGTCTGATCGGGAGCCTCCTTCTGGATACGGCTACAGACGGCGCGGATCTCGTCCGGTTCGAGCTCGCTGTCGGCCCAGGCCACGTAGACGAGCGGCAGGAAGGCGTGGAGCCGGGGATCGTCCGGCAGCGAACGCAGGGTGGGGCGGTCGGTCATGGTCGGACCTCGCTATTGGCTTGGAGGGACTGGATGTAGGGACGTCTCTTCCCTGCCGCTCCTTTACGCGGCGAACCATCGATCGGTTCTGAGCATCGGCCTGCCCGACCCGTGAGGGTTCTCCACCGCTCGCTTCGTTCTTCCAGGGAGGGGATCCGGCGCACGCCGGACCGCTACCGGGGGCGCACAGATCCCCGAAACCCTGACAAGGAGGTCCGATCATGGGAGTCGGACGACTGAACGTGTGGATCAGCGAGGTCGCTGACGCCTGCGGTACATGGCGTGGCAGCGGCCGGCTGACAATCTTCGACTGCAATGGCATCCTCCAGTGGCCCTGCGGCCAATGGCGGACCGAGCGCATGGACTGGCAGCCCGTGCCCCACGGTGTCTATCGCAACCTGCCCTTCCGCTGCGGTCATCTGGAGGCGAAGCTTCCGCCCGGCTGCTACTGGGTGATCGCGGGCTCGGTGACGCCGGGCCACGGCTACATCCACCTGAACTACACGACCCACGTGGGCATCGTGCAGGTGCGGTGTGACGAGACCGCGTGCGTCAAGCTCTACAACCCGAGCGTGCGCCTGTGCTGGAACTGGTTCCGGGTCGGCATGCGCGCCCTCGCGGACCAGGGGCACTTCGACCCCGCGGTGGTCGAGCGCGTCGAAGCGACGGTCGAGAAGGAGCTTCTCGCCGAGGTGCCACCGGCTCCGGGTGACGAGATCCTCGCCGAGGTCTACGAGGACTTCCTCGAGACCGCCCGGGGCGGAGAGAACATTCCGGAGTAGCTCCGGACGATCGGGGAGGCGCCACGGCGCCTCCCCGCCTCCCCACCTCCATTGCCGGCCGAGCCGCTTCGACACCACCACCGGGCTCACCGGTCGAGAGGACGGAGCCCTCAGACCTGCCGCCGGGGGTAGCCGAGCGCCTGGAGCTCGTTCGCGATCTCGTCGAGGATCGCCGGGTCGTCGATGGTCGACGGCAGCCGGTACTCCTTGCCATCGGCGATTTGGCGCATGGTGGCGCGGAGGATCTTGCCGGAGCGGGTCTTGGGCAGCCGCCGGACGACGCCCACGTCCTGGAAGCAAGCGATCGCTCCGATCTCGTCGCGCACCATCTTCTTGAGCTCCGGCCCGATCTCTTCCGGGTCGCGGTCGGCCCCGTCCTTGAGCACCACGAAGCCGACCGGGAGCTGCCCCTTGAGCGAGTCGGCGGCGCCGATCACCGCGCACTCGGCGACGTCCGGGTGCTTGGCCACCACCTCTTCGATGGCGCCGGTCGACAGCCGATGGCCGGAGACGTTGATCACGTCGTCGATCCGGCCCATGACGTAGAGGTAGCCGTCCTCGTCCTTGTAGCCGCCGTCGCTCGTCAGGTAGTAGCCGGGGAAGCGCTCCATGTACGACTCGACGAAGCGCTCGTCGTCGTTCCACAGGGTCGGTAGACACCCCGGCGGCAGGGGCAGCTTGATCACCACCGCCCCCTCCTCGTGGGGCTCGAGCTCCCGACCCCGCGGGCCGAGGATGCGCACGTCGTAGCCGGGCACCGGCACGGTGGGCGAGCCCGGCTTGATCACCATCTGCTCGATCCCCATGCAGTTCGCAGCGATCGCCCAGCCGGTCTCGGTCTGCCACCAGTGGTCGATCACCGGGCGCTTCAAGATCTTCCGTGCCCAGTGGTAGGTGTCCGGATCGAGGCGCTCGCCGGCCAGGAACAGGTACTTGAAGTCGAGGAGGTCGTGTTGGGCCACGTGCTCGCCGTCGGGGTCCTCCTTCTTGATCGCCCGGATCGCGGTCGGCGCGGTGAACAGAACGCGCACCCCGTGCTGGGAAACCACCCGCCAGAAGGCGCCGGGATCTGGGGTGCCCACCGGCTTGCCCTCGTAGATCACCGTGGTGCACCCCATGAGCAGGGGTCCGTAGACGATGTAGGAGTGGCCCACCACCCAGCCGACGTCCGAGGCCGCCCAGAAGACGTCCCGGGGCCGCACGTCGTACACCGCCTCCATGCTCAGGTGGAGCGCCACCGCGTGGCCGCCGTTGTCCCGCACCACCCCCTTGGGCCGACCGGTGGTGCCCGAGGTGTAGAGGATGTAGAGCGGGTCGGTGGACTGGACCGGCACGCAGTCGGCAGGCTTCGCCCGCGCCACCAGCTCGTTCCAGTCGAGGTCGCGCCCGGCCGCCATCGAGGCGCGCACCTGCGGGCGCTGGAACACCACTACACGCTCCGGCGGATGCTCCGCAAGCTCGAGCGCCCGGTCGACCAGCGGCTTGTACTCGAGGAGCTTCTTGCCCTCGATGGCGCCGGAGGCGGTGAGCAGGACCTTCGGCCTGGCGTCGTCGATCCGGATCGCCAGCTCGTTCGGGGCGAAGCCGCCGAAGACCACCGAATGGATGGCCCCCAACCGGGCGCAGGCGAGCATGGCGACGACCGCCTCCGGGACCATCGGCATGTAGACGATCACCGTGTCGCCCTTGCGCACCCCGAGGTCGGCGAGCGCGCCGGCGAAGGTCGCCACGCGCTCGAGGAGCTCACGGTAGGTGAAGCGCTCGATGGTGCTGGTGACCGGGCTGTCGTAGATCAGCGCGGTGACGTCCCCCCGGCCGTTGGCGATGTGGCGGTCGAGGCAGTTGTAGCAGGTGTTCAGGCCGCCGCCGGGGAACCACCGGTAGAAGGGTGGGTTCGAATCGTCGAGCACCCGGTCCCACCGCTTGGTCCAGTCGATCCGCTCGGCCGCCCGACCCCAGAACTCCTCCGGCGCCTCGATGCTGCGGGTGAAGACGTCTTCGTAGCGTCCCATCCACCTCTCCTCTCGATCGGCGGAAACCGAGAACCTGAGATTTGCCGAAGTGTCCGCCCTGGCCCTCCGCCATCGCTCCCGGCGCGACGTCGAAGGGGAGGAGCCCGGCTTGGAGGGCGACGAGCGGCCCGTGCTGGATTGCCGAGAATATTCTAGTGCGACTCGACCCAGAACGACTCGGAGAGGCAGCGGAGTGCAGGACAGAGCGTGGCGGCAGGTCCTGCGCCCGTCCCCGCCACCGAAAGGAGACCGCCAGGTCCCTCAGTTCAGCAGCGACCGCGCGGGACGCGGTTCCTTTCCCGCTCCTCGTTCGGCCTCGGGACCGGCAGCTACTCCTGCGGCGGGCTCATCGCCAGGAGCAAGTCGCTGCACTCCCCCGCGAAGCCACCGTCAGCCCGGGGCTCGAGGCGGCAGTCCATGGTCACGTCGCCAGACCTCCAGGAGAAGACCAGGTCGCCGCCCTCCTCCAGGCGGACGTCCGTGAACTGGACGCGCCCTCCGTCCTCGACCATCTCGAGCCGGAGCTCGCCCTGGTCCTTGCTCACCTCGAAGAGCACCGGCTCCACGGTGCCCTCGGGCTCGGTGACGGAGCCTTCCCAGGCTCCCAACGTCAGGGGTGAGCTCGCAGCCGCCACGGGCGCTGCCCACAGGACCACGAGCACAATCAGCGTCAGCCAACAGGAGAGAGCTTGTCGAGCCATCGTCCATCTCCTTCGGAGCCGCGAGAGGCGGCGCCGACCGTCACGCTCTCCTCCCGCTCGTCGTTGCGTTCATCGATCGCGATCCTGTACACGGTCCCGGCGGCGCCGTTCTGATACGCGTAGCCGTCGCCCGACGTCACGAACAGGTAGCCGTCGTGGACCAGCAGGTTCTCGCTCTTCATCCGCGGGTTCCCCGTCACCTCGGCGAGGTCGAGCCATGCCTCGGCCCGGCCCGAGCGCCCGTCGAAGACCTGTTGGGGATCCGGCTGGAAGCGGTAGACGCTCGCCGGCTTGGCGGAGACCACGTAGAGCCGCCCCGTCTCGTCGAACACCATGTCCGTGATGTTGGCGGAGTGACCGGTGAGCGGGTCGTAGGGGTCGAACCGGGCGACGAGCTGCGCCCGGATCGGCTCCACCGGCTCGAAGCGCTCGTCGAGCGGGAACCGCAGGATCACCGAAGACGTGCGGTACCCCACGTAGAGCCAGCCGTCGCGGTAGGCGAGGGCGCTCTGGCCCGCCAGCAGGCGCACGCCCAGGCCCTCGACGTCGACGCGGCTCTCGAGGACCACGCGGCTGGGCGGATAGCCCGCCTCCGGGTCGTTCTCGAGCGCCGAGAGGTCGTACTGGACGAGCCGGTTGTTGTCCTTGGCCACCGCATAGAGCCACTTCCCCACCGGAAGGCAGTTGTCGGGCCCGTTGAGCCAGCCGTGGGGCGCACCGTGATGCGCCGGGTCGTGGTGCGGGTAGGTGCCGCCCGCCTCGATGTCGTGCCGCTCCACCTCGTACCACCGGTGGGTGCGCAGATCGAAGCGCAGCAGCCCATCGGTCAGGTTCTTGCTGAACGAAGTCTCCCTGGGCTTGCGGGGCTTGTCGATGCCGCTGAAGGCGCACACATAGAAGCTCTTGGTGCCGCCGTGGTAGCGCAGCGTGCAGTACGGCCGGTCGGTCCACCGGTCCCGCTCCGGCGGTCGTGCCGCGCGGTTCCAGAGCCGGAACGGCGGATCCTGGGGAGCGGCGAAGACGGAGCCGTTGCCCCGGACCGGCCCACCGACCTCTCCCGGCCGGAACGGCTCGGCAACGTCGAGGGCCACCCGGAAGATCGTGCCGGCCAGGTCCTCCACCTTCGCGCTCACGCCGCCCGCGCCACGGACCCGTCCCCGCGCGAGCACGTACAGGTCACCGTCGACCACCGAAAGGCCGCGCGGGAACGGCACCACCGTGGTCACCCGCTCGAGCTCCGCGCCGACCTGATCGATTCCTTCTCTCCCGTCGGCCCGGCCCGGCCCCGCGCCCGGCCCGAGAGCGAGCGCGCAGCCGGCCGCCAAGACCACCAGGGCGAGCCACCGTCCGTTGCTGAGTCTGTTCACCGTCACCTTCCGAAGTCCGAGGCCTGGAGCGCCCTTGGGTCCTCTCCAGCGCAGCCGTAGTCTCCTGGGGCTTCAGCCCTGATCTAGTCGAACCGAGAGCCCTTCACGACGCAGATTACTGAAACGATGCGTCGGGGAGAATACAGGCTGAGTTGCCACCTGTCCAATGGCCTACCTGCTGCGCAGCCGGCGCCACGGGCGCCAGCGATCCGGACCCTGGTGCTCCGGCCGATCCGCGACGGGGCGCCATAAACCAGGACAAGTTTCTGCCAAGTCTGTACTTAGCCCTCTTCGAGAGGGTGTTTCCCCCGGCTCTCCGACCCCTGCTCGACAGCAAGCGTCAGCTTGACAGTCAAGTTGATGCTGTTTAGGGTGATTACGTAAAATCTCCAAACGACGTCCCCCGAACGGAGACGAGCCATGATTGCGAGCGACGCACACACCGGGAAGCGTGTATTCCTCCTGACCCTGTTTGCCGTCCTTCTCCTCGCCGGAGCCCAGGTTGCCTCGGCGCACCCCAACGACGTTTGCATCAGCGTCCTCGGGGTCGAGCAGCAGGACGACACGACCCTCATCGCCGCCGTCGCGATCGAGAAGACCCCACAGCTGCGTAACCTGGAGCAGGGGATCGACGAGGCCAAGCGGTTCTTCCTCCAGTGGGAGCTCCAGATCACCGATGAGATCGGCAACGAGATCATCGTCATCCCGCAAGAGGTGGAGCTGATCCCTCCGTTCACGACCCTCCTGCTCCCCCACTGCGAGCACCCCGGGCTCGGGAACGGCGTGGGTGGTGCGCCGGAGATCGAGTACATCCGGGTGGACTTCGCGACCACCTGGGACGGTACCGACGCGGCCGGCAACCCGGTCGAGCCGGGGGACTACCCGTTCAACCTCACGGGCGACCTGCTGCGCGCGATCGAGACCGGCAACACCCGCGACGACCATGTCAACGGCAAGGTCATCGGAGAGTTCGGCCCGGCGAGCGGCATCTTCACGGTCCCGGGCGCCGGCCTGACCGTCGACATCGTGGCCAACCCGACCTCGGGCGTGCGTCCGCTACGCGTGCGGTTCACGCCGCAGGCCGAGAGCACCGGCACCTCGATCACGGGCTACCGCTGGGACTTCAACGGCGACGGCATCTTCGACACGGGTTACGATCCGCGGCCGAGCACGCGGATCTACACCTACAACCAGGCAGGGGTCTACGACGCCCGGCTCGAGGTCCGGACCCAGGACGGCCAGACAGCCGAAGCGGTCGAGCGGATCATCGTCTCGAACCCTCCGCCGACGGTGAGCGTCGAGGTCATCCCGAGCAACGGCCCAGCGCCGCTCGACGTGACCTTCTCGGTGTCGGCGAGCAGCCCGAACGGCTCGATCACCTCGGTTCAGATCGATCCGGGGGACGGCTCGCCGGTGATCGAGCTGCCGGCGCCGGGGAACGCCTCCCACACCTACCAGTCGCCCGGTAGCTACTCTGCCTCGGTGACGGTGACCGACTCGGCGGGTGAGACCGCGACGGTGCGCGACCTGGCGCTCGATATCCGCATCGGCGAGGCCGGCTCCCCCGTCGCCGTCGCCGCCGCGAGCCCGACCTCGGGCCAGGCGCCGCTCGCCGTGTCGTTCTCCTCGAGCGGCTCCTACGACGCGGACGGCACGATCGTTCTCTACGAGTGGGACTTCGACTTCGACGGCTTCGCCTTCACGGCCGACGCCTCCTCGGCGACGCCGGGCACGACCACTCACACCTACACGGTCTCCGGCGACCACTTCGCGGCCCTCCGGGTGACCGACGACAGCGGCCTCCAGGGCCTCGACGTGGTCAAGGTGTTCGCCGACCTCGACGTGACCGTCACCGTGCCCGACGACACCGTCAACCCCTACGTGGGCGAGACGGTGGACGTGGTCACCAGGCTCACCGGCGGCGCCGAGATCACGATCTACCTGCGCGATCGGTTCGGCCGGCGCGCGCGGACCCTCTTCTCCGGCTTCCGCGACGCCGGGACCTACCACGACGGGTGGAACGGCGCCGACGACGACGGGACGGTGCTCCTCGACGGCGACTACTACGCCGAGGCCGAGTTCGACCTCGCCGGCACGACGCACGTCGAGCCCGACACCCTGTCGGGCGGCGCCTTCCGGTTCGTGAGCTGGTCCCAGAACTACAGCAA
>Ga0210123_1000386_pt1 | contig 28141 bp, 27 predicted proteins | sample Muzzi_PWB_D2_FD_185535 | JGI IMG/M metagenome (GOLD analysis project Ga0210123, IMG submission 185535) | Wetland microbial communities from San Francisco Bay, California, USA, that impact long-term carbon sequestration - Muzzi_PWB_D2 (SPAdes) | ecosystem: Environmental > Aquatic > Marine >... | reverse complement strand
CGGAGGCACGCACTGTGGGAGTGTGTTCGGTTTGAGGTGGCAGAGGCCGGCCATATATATGAGGAATGGGCAACGTGCGGGTTCGCTGTGACTTGGTCCGGCGCCTGGGCTAAGATTAGCGCCCATGGACATTCTCTACTTCACTCTCGTGGCTGCTTTTTTGTACGTGGGCGCTGACTGGATACTGAACCGCATAGAAGTTGCTGCCGGTCAGCGGCTCAAATACCGCAATATCGTCTTCTTTGCCATGTTGCTTGTCATGGCGCTGTCATCCTTTGCCCTGATCAGCCACTTCTCCAGTCAGCTGCCATCTTCTGGACTTGTTCCAGAGGGCGCCGAGGTTTCCCGGGGCGCCGACGGATAGTTTTTCCCAGTTGAACATGACTTGACATAGATCAAGAATATTTTCATCAATTCGTAGTTTGATACGCATAATCTGTGTTTATACTTACAGAGATAAAACTGAACACAAATCTGCCAAGGGAGAGAAAAAATGAGCGAATCAGACGTCAACAAGCCTGATAGCGAGGAGGGCGCGTTGGAACGCATCCCGACAATGCAGAAGTTGCTGGATAATCCGTTCCTCCTGCTTTTCCTTGGCGTCGTTACGCCAACGGTCCTCTACCTGATCTGGGGGATCATGGAAATCATCTCTATTCCAATAGCAAAATAACCAAGGGAGCACCACACCATGGCCTTTTCTCCGCCCCCCGAGCGCATCTGGTGGAATATCCCGATCGCGCGTACCGAAATTATCTGGATCATCCTTGCCTTTGTCTGGGGACTGATTATGTTCTCGGCCATGGTCTACTGGCATCTCGAGGGTGAACAAAATCTCTCCAATGAGGCCTACCGTACAACCCCGGAGGCATTTTCCGAAAAGGCCAACGCCATGGTGAAGGAATACCAGGTGCGCGAGGAATCGGGATTCCCGGTGGTGCATCCGCCACCCGGCAGTGATGTCTACCTGATTGCACGGCTTTGGCAGTGGTGGCCGATTATTGAGTTCGAGAAAGACCAGAGCTACCGGCTGCATCTCTCGTCCATGGACTGGATGCACGGTTTCTCGCTGCAACCGGTCAATATCAACCTGGAGGTGCACCCCAACTATGACATGGTGATCACGCTGACACCCAATCAGTCCGGGGAATTCGGCGTGGTCTGCAACGAGTTCTGCGGCATTGGTCATCACACGATGATCGGCAAGATCTACGTGACGGAATAACAGGGAGACACGGAATGGAAGAATTCAATCATCGCGTTTGTCCGGCCACCGGGTTGCGCATTCACAAGTCGGCGGAGAACCTGATCAAGGCCAATGCCGTCACCGCCATTGTGTTTCTTGCCGTTGGCGGTTTTTTCGGCCTGATGGTCGCCCTCACCCGCTGGCCCGGGGTGCACCTGCTGCCGGCCGACTGGTTCTACCTGGTACTGACCGGCCACGGCCTGGACGTACTGCTGGTGTGGATCATCTTTTTCGAAATCGCGGTACTGTATTTCGCCTCGGCGGTATTGCTGAATTCACGGCTCGCCGCGCCACGCTGGGCCTGGACCGCATTTGCACTGATGCTGATCGGAGCCCTGATGGTCAATGTGGCGGTTTTGCAGGGTAACTCCAGCGTCATGTTCACCTCCTACGTGCCGATGCAGGCCGCCCCGCATTTCTACCTCGGCCTGATCCTGTTCGCGGTCGGTGCGCTGATCGGCTGTTTTGTATTTTTCGGCACACTGGTGGTCGCCAAGGCGGAAAAGACCTACAAGGGCTCCGTGCCGCTGGTGACCTTCGGCGCAATCGTGGCTGCCATCATTGCCGTATTCACCATCGCCTCGGGGGCGATCATCCTGATCCCGACCTTTCTCTGGTCGGTCGGGCTGATCGGCAATGTCGATACCCTGATGTACAGGACCATCTGGTGGGCCATGGGCCATTCCTCGCAGCAAATCAATGTCGCGGCCCATGTCTCGATCTGGTACCTGATCGCGGCCGTCGTGCTTGGCGCCAAGCCGCTGTCCGAGAGGGTCAGCCGCATGGCCTTCCTGATGTACATCCTGTTCCTGCAGCTCGCCAGCGCGCACCACCTGCTGGTGGACCCGGGCATCAGCTCTTCGTGGAAAATCTTCAACACCAGTTACGCCATGTACCTGGCCGTACTCGGCAGCATGATCCATGGCATGACCGTACCCGGTTCCATAGAAGCCGCACAGCGCGCCCGCGGTTATACCAATGGCCTGTTCGAATGGCTGCGCAAGGCGCCGTGGGGCAACCCGGCCTTTTCCGGCATGTTCATGTCACTGGTGATGTTCGGGTTCCTTGGTGGCATCTCGGGCGTGGTCATGGGTACCGAGCAGATCAACCTCATCATTCACAACACCCTGTATGTGCCCGGTCACTTCCATGCCACCGTGGTTGCCGGTACCACGCTGGCGTTCATGGCGGCCACCTACCTGCTGGTGCCGCTGATCTTCCAGCGCGAACTGATCATGAAGGGACTGGCAAGATGGCAACCCTACCTGTTTGGCCTCGGGGTCATGGGTATCTCGGTGTTCATGATGGGTGCAGGCACACTCGGCGTACCGCGGCGGGTATGGGATATCACGGGTGCCGATGCCGTGCTCAAGTATGACTACTCCGGTGCGGCCTACCTGATGATGGGGATGAATGGCATCAGTGCCGTTATAGCGGCAATCGGTGGCTTCTCCTTTATTGCCATTATCGTCGGCTCGGTGCTGTTCGGAAAACGCACCGGCGACAAGCCGCTGGAAGGACTGACCATGACGACGGCCACGAAGTACGGCAGTGCCGAGCACATCCGGATTCCGGGGACCGTGGTACTGGTGGCCGTATTCTTTACGTCATTCGTGCTGTACTACTTCGTCAACTGGAAGTACCTGGCGGAAGTATGGCCGCTGCGCTGATCAGCAGGGCAGGCGGCATTCCGGTGAAGGAGACCCTGGCACTCGTCTACTCGGTTTTCAAGGTCCGCATAGGATTGGCCATCATGCTGACGGCGCTGGCGGGTATTGCCGTGGCGCCCGGGCCGGCACCGCAGTCCTGGCAGATCATGGTGTTGGCACTTGCCGTATTGCTGTCATCGGCAAGTGCCGGCGCCTTCAATATGTACATGGAGCGCGACCTGGACGTGCGCATGAACCGCACCCGCAACCGGCCGTTCGTGACCGGGCGGTTCAATGCCAACGGTTACTGGCTGAGCGGGATTGTGCTGCTGCTGGTGTTTGCCATTGCCGCGGCAACACTCGCAACCAATGCAATTGCTGCCCTGTATGTCTTCCTCGGTGCATTTGTCTATGGCGTGGTGTATACCGTCTGGCTGAAACGCCGCACCTGGATGAATATTGTCGTCGGTGGGCTGGCCGGCAGTTTTGCCGTCCTGGCCGGGGCTGCTGCGGTTGACCCCGGACTGGCGCCTGCCCCGGCGATACTGGCGGTTGTACTGTTTCTGTGGACACCGCCCCATTTCTGGAGTCTGGCGTTCAAGTACAAGGATGAATATGCGGCCGCCGATGTGCCCATGTTGCCTGTTGTAGTGAATGAAAAGACTGCGGCACGTATTATTCTTGCGCACACCGTGCTACTGGTGGCCCTGTCTCTGACGCCGGTATTCTACGGACTGGGCTGGATCTATCTGCTCGGCGCCGCTGCCGGTGGAGGTCTGTTTGTCTGGACCAGTATCGGGCTGGTGCGCAGTCCTTCAGCCAAAACGGCCATGACCAACTTCCATGCCTCGCTGGTGCAACTGAGCCTGCTGCTGACTGCTGCCATCCTGGATGCCTGGTTGATCTAGTCCTGTTGCCGGGTGCGTCGCTGTACTCCTTAACACGGCCTGCAGTCAAGCCTTCAATATATTGCAGGACGGTTGAAGCGCCGCATAGCCGTCAAATAATCATTCGATCAGACCACGTCGTTACACATGCATACATACAAGAAAAGACCCGGATGCCTCCTGATACTCATGGGCCTGCTTTTCACGGGAATGTCCAGTGCCAACGTGGATGAAGGCGGTACAGCCTATGACGAGAAGGCAGCACTTGCCCTTAGCCAGGCGGCAATCGGCCAGGGTGTCGGTGATTACACCTTTCTCGATGGCCAGGGGAAACAGCTCACACTGGAATCCCTGCGCGGCAAACCGGTCGTGATCAGCCTGATTTACACCAGTTGCTATCATGTCTGCCCGACGGTAACGACCAACCTGGCACGTGTCGTCAAGATTGCGCGCGATGCACTGGGCAAGGACAGTTTCTCGGTGCTGACGATCGGTTTCGACACCAGGGTCGATACGCCGGACCGTATGCGCATGTTTGCCGCACAGCGAAATCTTGATATCAGCAACTGGCATTTCCTCAGTTCCGATGCCGAAACCATGCGGCGATTGAGCGGCGATACGGGTTTTAGTTATTTCAGCAGCCCGAAGGGCTTTGACCACATGATCCAGGCCACGGTGCTGGACGGCGAGGGCAAGGTCTATCGCCAGATTTACGGCATGGCCCCGGATGCCCCGGCACTGGTCGAACCGCTCAAGGAACTGCTGTACGGCAAGCAGGTTGCTGCTTCTCCGATCGGGAGCATGCTCAACAACATCAAGTTGTTCTGCACGGTATACGACCCGACCACCGGCATGTACCGTTTTGATTTTTCGATTTTCATCAGCCTGTTCATCGGCCTGCTGACACTGGGCGGCACGGCCTGGTTTATTGTCCGTGCCTGGCGCAGGTCAGCGCCTTTATGATTATTTACCCGGTGTCCGTTCCTGTACATCAATATTTTCTCTCGCACAGTCGCCGGGAAGGATTTTGTATGCACCTGATCATAATGAACTGTAACTTTGCGATCCTGGATTAAAGTGAACAACAAGTGAGCGGTCTGCGAAAAATTACACGAACAGCCTTTGAATCCGTCGATAAACTGTTCGACTCGGCGTTCACGCCTGCATGGAATCCCCTCTACCACCTCGGCGCGCTGGGCTGGTTCTTCTACTGGATTGTCATTGTCAGCGGCATCTACCTGTATTTATTCTTCGATACCGGCATCAACCAGGCCTACGAATCGCTTGAATACATCACCAACGTGCAATGGTATGCCGGTGGTGTCATGCGCAGCCTGCACCGCTACGCCTCGGATGCCCTGATTATCGTTATGATGCTGCACCTGCTGCGCGAGTTTGTCATGGATCGCTATCGCGGAGCCCGCTGGTTTACCTGGTTTACCGGCGTACCGCTGATATGGCTGGTGTTTGCCTGCGGCATCAGCGGCTACTGGATGGTCTGGGATGTCCTTGCCCAGTACATTGCCATCGCTTCAACCGAGTGGCTTGATTCCCTCGGTATATTCGGCCAGTCGATTGCCCGCAATTTCATGAACCCCGAGACGCTAAGCGGGCGCTTCTTCACGCTCATGGTATTTATTCATATTGCAGTGCCGCTGGTGTTGCTGCTGGCGATGTGGATTCATATCCAGCGCCAGAGGAATGCAAAGGTAAACCCGCCCGTGGGTCTTGCGGTCGGCACCCTGGGCATGTTGCTGGTGCTGTCCTTCATCGAACCGGCTGTCAGCCAGCCACCCGCAAACCTGGCCATCGTGCCTGCCGTGATTGATTTTGACTGGTTTTACCTGCTGGGCTACCCGCTGCTCGACAGCATGTCCGGCAAGGCCGTGTGGGCGATCGCCGCCGGTGGAACCCTGTTATTGCTGATCCTGCCCGTGTTGCCACCGAAACGGCGCGAGGCCGCTGCCGTGGTTGACCTCGATAATTGCAACGGTTGCGGCCGCTGCGTGGAGGACTGTCCGTTCAGTGCCGTATCCTTGCAGCCGCGCACGGACGGGCAGGGTTTTTCCCAGGAAGCCATCGTCAGCAGCAATCTGTGCACCAGTTGCGGAATCTGTGTCGGCGCCTGTCCGACTTCGACTCCTTTCCGCCGCACCTCGGACCTCGTTCCCGGTATCGATTTGCCTGAGCAGTCTATTCACGCCCTCAGGGAGAAGACCGTGGCAACGGCAGAAAAACTGACCGGCACGACACGCGTCATCGTTTACGGCTGTGAACACGGCCCCGATCTGGGCCGCTTCGAAAGCGAGCAGACCGGGGTTGTCAGGCTCCCGTGTATTGCCGCATTGCCGCCCTCATTTCTTGATTTCGTTATTACACGCCGGCATGCCGAGGGTATATTTCTGACCGGCTGTGCCGAGGGTGATTGTCACTACCGCCTTGGTCAACAGTGGCAGGAACAGCGTATGGCCGGTGAGCGTGATCCGTATCTGCGCAGCCGTGTGCCACGTGAGAGACTCGAAACATACTGGGCCGGGCTGAGTCACCATAAAAATCTGCACAGGAAACTGGCTGCATTTCATGAGCGGCTGAAGGCGCTGCCGGCACTGGAACGGCGTGCGCCGCGTAAAGGGGCTGTCAGACCCGCGACAGGGGGTGAAGATCATGGCTAGGTACATGCAGTTCCTTGGCCAGGCGATTGCCTATACCCTGTTTGCGATTGTCGTCGGCTATTTTGCGACGCGGCCTGCCTATACCTGGCTCGAGCCGGACAAGGCCGTCATCAAACTAAGCCTCAGTCATGCCGGCGCACACGTCGAGGAGTGCCGGATACTGACCCAGGAAGAACTGAACCTGTTGCCACCGAATATGCGCCGGCCAACCAGGTGCAAGCGTGCCCGGGTACCCCTGCTGGTCGAGGTGCTGCTGGATGGGGAGTTGATCTACAGCGAGTCACTGCCACCCTCGGGACTGTCTGGTGACGGGGCTTCAACGGCCTATGAAAAATTCCCGGTGGCTACCGGCGTGCATCACCTGGTCGCCCGTTTGCGGGACAGCCGGCGTCAGTCAGGTTTTGACTATGAGCAGTCTGCTGACGTCACGCTGAGGCCACAACAGAATTTTGTTATTGATTTCCGTCCTGAAATGGGCGGATTCCTGTTCCTGTGAGGGCACCATGGCACTGATAGAGTGGAAAGACGAATTTTCTGTAGGTGTGCCCGATGTCGATCACGAGCACCAGGAGCTTATTACGCTCATCAACGAGCTGTACGAGACCATGAATAGCGGTGCGGGCGATTACACCGTGATGGATTTCCTCGGCGAGATTTATGCTCACGTGTCAGCGCACTTCGCACTGGAGGAGAAAATCATGCGTGAGCGCAGGTATGACCAGTATGCAGGACACAAGGCGGATCACGAGAAGCTGCTGGATGAATTGCGTGACATCATGGATGCCTGGGAGGAAAACGATTATTTCAGCGATGATGAATTTGCAGAAGCACTCGAGCAATGGTTTACCGAGCACTTCAGGACCCGGGATGCACGTTTGCATAAACACCTGGGTTAGCGGCATACCATCAAACCATCGATTCCGGTCAGTGACTGGTGCCTTCCGAACGGTGAATCTTGTTGTAGACGTTGTATTTGCCAACCGGCTTTTTCATGGGTATGCGCTTCACTTCCTCGAGGCTGTCGGCATCGTAGACGACGATGGCGCCATCCATGTCCCAGATGCTGAGCAGGGCGTATTTGCCGTCGCGGGTGAACTCGACATGTGCGGAGGTCTTGCCGGGTGAGGGCCGCAGGGTCTTGACGATTTCCAGCGTCGACTTGTCAATGACATGCATGGCGTCACTGTCCGGCCCGGAAAACACGTCGGTCCACGCGTAGCGCGAGTTTTCATGGCTGCGCATGAAGAAACCGGGGCCGAGGGTGTTTATCTTTTTTACGGTCTTCCAGTCTTTGGTATCGATAAAAGTGACTACGCCATCCTTCAGGTTCGGGGTTGCGAGGATCGTGGTGTCCCGGTATGGCCAGGTTATGCCCGAGCCCAGGTGCGGCATGCCGGGAAGTTCCACCTCGGCGATTTTGCGGCCGACGACAAGGTTGACCACCTGGCCGTTGCTGCCGTTGCGCGCGGCGCCGATCAGGTTTTGGTAGTCCTGGTCAAAAAAGAAATCGTCCACATAGTCATCCAGCTTGATGCGCCGCACCGGGAAACGACCTTTCTCCGCGAGACCTTCTCCCATGCGGTAGTCGTGCACCAGTCCCCGGTAGACCGGCGGCGGGTCGTCGCTATAGTTGATTTCCCAGATTTCCTTCAGGTCCTTCAGCGCGACGATGAAACTCGACCGCGGTGGCGCGGTGTAGACGGCACTGACGCGTGAACTGGTGCCGTGGTCGTCGGTCACCGGGATGATCTTTACCAGGCTGAGATCACGGGCATCCAGTACGACGAGCGTGTGCGGCAGGTAGTTGCCGACCATGACATAGCGGTCATCGGCGGAGACGGCCGCATTGCGCGTGTTGATCCCGGCACGAATTTCGGCGATGGTCTCCAGCCGGTACATATCGAACTTGCTGATCCAGCCATCGCGCGAGGCAAAATAGACATAGCGGCCGGTGGAGGAATACTTCGGCCCGCCATGCAGGGCGAAGCGTGACTTGAAACGGTGGATGGGTTCCAGCCGGTCGCCGTCCAGCACCGTCACATGGTGGTCGCCGGCCTCGACGACCAGGAACAGGTTGAGCGGATCGGCATCGTAAACAGGCTTGAGATCGGCGGCATCCGCCTGCAGCAGTTCCGGCTTGTGAATGATGTGGCTGGCGCGGATTTCAGCCTCACCCCATGTGGGTGCCTGCGCGGGGTTGGTGTAGATATATTCGACCAGTGCATCGATCTGTTGCGCGTCGAGGGTCGTGCTGAAGGCCGGCATTTGCGTCGCCGGCAGGCCGTTTGCGATCGTCGTTGCAGCCTGGCCGCGGCGCAGCCGCTGCAGGTTCTCGGGCAGCAGGGCCGGGCCCATGCTGCCCAGGCGCTCGACGCCATGGCAGCTGGCGCAGTGTTGCTGGAAGAGGGCGGCGGCGTCTGGTGTTGTGGCGGCGGTGGCGCTGTTTATGCCAATGAAGCTGACAGTGAGCCGGAGCAGGAGCTGGAAGGTGTTGCGTTTGATCATGGGTGTATAAACTCTCACTGCCGTTCCGTAAAGTTTGATTAAGATCATGTACCGTAAATTTACGCAAGGCTGGTTATGATAGTAATGGAACTCAAGACATAAGAGATTAATGCCTGGAGCAAGAAGAGAGTCCCCTCTCCCACCGGGAGAGGGCCAGGGAGAGGGTGTGTACGGGGTGCGCCGCCGTTAACTCGCATGCCTGATGGTGCGCACATTCAGCGCCAGCGGTTCCGGCCGGGCATTGTCGTAGTCGGCCTTGCGCATGTTCAATTCAGCATCGCTCAAATAGCAGGCCGGGTCTTCCCACCACGGGTCACCGGTCATCTGGTAGGCACGCACGCGGGTATTGCCGCCACAGACATCACGAAAACCACAGGCGGCGCAACGTCCCCGTAGTGGTCGCGGCGAGGCCTTCAGGCCGGCCATCAGCGGGTCGCGGGTGTCGACCCATATGTCGGAGAAGGGCCGCTCCTTGACGTTACCGAGGTTGTAGTTCCACCAGAAGGTGTCCGGGTGCACATTGCCGAGGTTGTCGATGTTGGCGATGTTGACGCCGGAGGAATTGCCACCCCAGCCTGTCAGCCGCGCGTGCATCTCCGCATAACGCCCCGGCATGTTGCGCTCCACCCACTTCAGCAGGTAAACCCCGTCGGCATCATTGTTGCCGGTGACGAACTCGCGCCCGCGCCCGGCCTGGACATCGGCCCAGCAGGCGTCGAACAGCAGATCCATCACCTGCCGGGTGGTGGTATGGATGACGTCGGAATCACGGTGACGGTTGCCGCGACCCCCGTAGTTCAGGTGCGAGACGTACAGCTTGTCGACCCGTTCAGTGTCCATCAGCTTCAGGATATCCGGCAGTTCATGGGCGGTATCCTGCGTCGGGGTGAAACGCATGCCGACCTTGATGCCGGCATCACGGCACAGGCGGATGGCGTTCAGCGAGGCGTCGAAGGCCCCGGACTTTTGCCGAAACGTGTCATGCGTATCGCGCAGGCCGTCGAGACTGATACCGACATAGTCATAGCCGATAGCGGCGATACGCTCGATGTTACCGGCGTTGATCAGCGTGCCGTTGGTGGACAGGCCGACATAGAACCCCATGCCTTTGGCGCGGGCCGAGATCTCGTAGATATCCGGTCGCAGCAGGGGTTCACCCCCGGACAGGATCAATACCGGTACACCGAAGCCTTTCAGATCATCCATGACCGTGAAGACCTGTGCGGTGTCCAGTTCGCCGGGGAAGTCGATATCCGCGGAGATCGAGTAACAGTGTTTGCAGGTCAGGTTGCAGCGGCGGATCAGGTTCCAGATCACCACCGGGCCGGACGGTTTGCGTGCCGGCGGGATGTCGTCAGGTGCCGCTTGTGCCAGCGCTTGCATGTAGTGTGAAATACGAAACATATCAGGCCCCCAGTCGCAGCCCGGTTTTTTTCAGGATCCGGCTGCTGTACAGAATATCATGCTGGCGCTGCCGCTTGCCGAGGATATCGGCGATGCGCGCCACCAGTGACGCCACTTCATCGCGGCTGTGGCCGTGCACCATGGCAAACAGGTTGTAGGGCCACGACGGCAATGCCCGCGGGCGGTGGTAGCAGTGGCTGACGAAATCCAGTGCACCGACCTCCTGACCTGCGACATGGATGAACGCGTCAGGGATATCCCAGACCGACATGCCATTGGCCATATAGCCAAGACGGTAATGGTTCGGTACCGCCGCGATGCGGCGGATGCGGCCATCGGCAAGCATGGCGTTGATGCGTTCCATCACCTGTTCGGGGCTGACGCCGAGCCTCTCAGCCAGCCGGTGATAGGGCCGCGCATCCAGCGGCAGGCCGGCCTGTGTGGCCAGTACCAGCTGCCGGTCCAGCTCCGGCACGGGATCATATTGACACGCCTGGCGGGTCGATTTCATGCGCTATACCTCGAGATGCAGGCCGACATGAAATTCCTCCAGCTTGGGCATGTTGTGGACCTGCAGGCCGGTGCTGGCCTCGATGCCGTCGATGGCACGCTGCAGGGCTTCGGCTGTTTCGGTCGCCAGCACGAACCACATATTCATGTCGTGCTCACGCTGGTAATTGTGGGCAACCTCGGGAAAGGCATTCACCGTTTCCGCCACGTCCTCGAAGCGCGCTTCCGGGACAGACATCGCGCACAGGCTGAGCGCGCCCCCCATGTGTTCGGCATTGAACATCGGTCCGAAACGCGTCAGCAGGCCGTCATCCAGCAGGGTGCCGAGGCGCGTGATCAGTTCATGCTCAGTCGTGTCGAGGCGTTCGGCGACCACGCGGTAGGGGTAATCGCACACGGGAAAGCCCGTCTGCAGTTCGTTGATGATGCTGCGATCGAGGGCATCCATCAGTCCTGCATCCGGTAGCGCGCCCCGCGTTGCTTGAAGCGACGGCCACTGAACAACACCTCGTGCGGGATGGTGTCTATAGCCAGTGCCGCGGTAATGCGATCGATGCACGCCAGCACCTCGCCGCGGTCGCGGCCATGGACCATGCAGAACAGGTTGTAGGACCAGTCGGGCAGACGGCGTGGCCGCTGGTAGCAGAGTGTCACGCAGTCCTGGTCGCCCAGTTGCAGGCCGATCTGCTCGACCTGTTCATCCGGCACGTCCCAGACAACCATTGCATTGGCACGGTAGCCGAGTTCGTGATGGCGCACAACGACCCCGAGGCGCTTGATGACGCCGTTATCGAGCAGTGCGCGCAGGTGTTCGATGACCTCGGTCTCCGTGCAGCCGAGACGCCCGGCGATGGCAAGATACGGGCGCGGTACCAGCGGCAGGCCGTTCTGGATGGCCTCGATCAGGTCTTCGGCATAGCCGACAGGCGGAGCGGCCGGTGATGGCTGCCTTGAGGGTTGCGCGTCGTTCATGACGGCAGCCGCGTAATCAAGGCGCATGTGGAACCCCAGATCGATGTGGTAGTCCTTCAGCAACGGCAGCGACATCACCTCATAACCGGTTTGCTGCCGGATCGCTTCCAGTGTCGCCTCGATTGCCCGGGCATCCCTGGCCGTGAGAACGAACCATAAATTGAAGCGGTGCTCACGTTCGTAATTGTGGTTGACTTGTGGAAAGCGGTTGATGATGGCCGCGACCTGCTCCAGTTGTGCGGGGGGTACGGCGATGGCGGCCAGTGTGCTGGCACCGATTGTGTTGGGCCGAAATACCGGTCCGACACGGCTGACGACGCCGCTGACCTGCAATTCCCGCAGGTGCTCGAGCAGGGTGTCGGCACGTGTATCCAGTTCCCGGGCGATGCACTCAAACGGTTCAGGGTTCAGCGGGAATGCTCTCTGGAAGTCGTTCAGCAGGCGCCGGGTCAGGCTCTTCATGGTCAGAGTCCGATGCGGTGTGCGCGGTGGCTGAAGAAGATGCCGCTGGGTTTGTCGGCCGGTAAGCGGGCGGTTCTTTCCAGGCTGGCGGTGTCGTAGATGTCGATACGGTCCTCGTCACGCACGGACAGCCAGAGCTTTTCGCCGCGCGCAGTGAATTCCATATGCAGGACCGCCTTGCCGGGCTTAAGGGTCTTGATGATGGCCTGTGTCTCGACGTCGATGACCTGCACGGTGTCGTTGTCGGGGTGTGCGAAATTGACCCAGACCTGGCGGCCATCGGGGCGGGCCATGACGAATACCGGCTGTCCGTGGACATCGATTGCGGCCTGTTGTTTCCAGCTGTCGGTATCGATCACCAGTACCTTATGCTGGCCGACGGCAGGTACGAAGGCGAGCCGGCCGGCCATGGCCCAGCCTTCAAGGTGCGGCATCTTGTAGACCGGCAGTTTTTCATCATGCTGCGCATAGCCCTCGAGGATTTTGCGCACACCCCGTTCCGGGTGCCACAGGTCGAGCAGTGCCATGCTGTCGTCACCGAACAGGCCGGCTATGTAATAGTGACCGTCCGGTGTGATCAGCGCGTCATAGGGCGCCCGGCCGATGTCCTTGAAGCGGGTAATGTCCGGTTTGTGCGGGTCAGTCATGTCGGCGATCCAGATCTGGTCCGCGTCGTACAGGCTGAAGACGAAGCGGTTGCCCGGCGCGTCGACCAGGCCGACGACCTTGGAGGTTTTACCGGGGGCGTATTCGGCCGGTATGTCGGCGACCGGTTCCAGTGTCGCGGCATCGAAGACGCGCACGCCGCCCGGTACGTAATTCGAGACGGCGACCAGGCGGCCGTCCTGCGAGATCGCGCCGCCGATGCTGTTGCCGGCCTGCAGGATGCGTTTGCTGATGGTGGCGGTGAGCAGGTCGACCTTGGTCAAGCCGCCATCCCGGCCGAACACATAGGCGTAGCGGGCGTCGCGGGAAAACACCACGGAGGCGTGCGACAGGTCACCGAGACCGTCGATTTCGGCGAGGCGTGTGTCGGTGCTGTTTTCAACCACCAATACCTGGCCCGTGGCGCGCTCGATGACCACGCCGAGGTCGCCGGTGCCGCGCAGACCGGCCAGGGCCGACAGGCTGAGAACACACGCGCCGATCAGCAGCAATTTTCTCACGGTGCAGGTTCCGTCTGTGTCATGTAGTCCACCAGCCAGGCGATGTCTTCCGCGGTGAGCAGGTTTTTCCAGGGCGGCATGGGCGTACCCGCGCGGCCTTCGGTAATGGCGGCGACCAGCAGTGCCCGTGGCTTGCCGGCCAGCGCCTGCGAAGTCAGGGCCGGTCCGAGCCCGCCGGTCAGGCGCATGCCATGACAGGAACCACAGTCCTGGAGCAGCAGATACTGCAGTTCCTGCTGGCGTTGCGGAGAGGGCAGATCGGCACAGACGGCCAGACAGGGCAGGGTGGCAAGCAGCAGGATTAACAGGCTAGGCATAGCGCAGCTCGTCTCGTCCGGTTGCCGGCAGGGCCTCGCCCAGTTCAGCGGCCAGGGAGACGACATCACCGACTACCAGCAGGGCCGGTGATTCGATATGTTCAGCAGCGGATCTTGCCTCCAGCTGGCCGATGGTCGTAACAAGGCTGCGTTGCCGCGCGGTGGTGCCGCGCTCGATGATGGCCGCGGGTGTGTGTGGATCCCGTCCGGCCTGCAGCAGTTTTTCCACGATGAGCCCGAGGTTGGCCAGTCCCATGTAGATGACGAGTGTCTGGTCACGGTCAGCCAGCGTCCGGGTGTCGATAATGAGTTCGTCGTTGTTGCGGCGATGCCCGGTAATGAAGCGCACGCCGTTCGCCAGTCCACGATGGGTCAGTGGAATACCGGCATAGGCCGCACAGGCCTGACCGGCGGTAATGCCGGGAACAACCTCGAAGTCCACCCCCGCGCGTACCAGTGCCAGTGCCTCTTCGCCGCCACGGCCGAAGATGTACGGGTCGCCGCCCTTGAGACGGATGATCGTCTTGCGGCTGTGGGCCTGTTCGACCAGCAGGGTATTGATTTCCGACTGGCTGAGCGTGTGACGGCAGGTCGCCTTGCCGACGTAGATACGGTCAGCGTGTTCCGGGATCAGCCGAAGAATTTCAGCCGATATCAGCCGGTCGTATATCACGGTGTCGGCCTGCTGTATCAGGCGCAGGGCCTTGACGGTCAGCAGGTCTGGGTCGCCGGGTCCGGCACCAACGAGGTAGATCCGGGCTTGTTGTGGCATGGTTCTCAGACTCCGCACTATCAGGCACCGGTCACGGGAGCGTGTGCAGCACTCCCGTGACCGGCATCCTCACTAGTAGATATCGTGCGTGGTGTTGAAGGCGTTGAACTTGCCGGTCGGGGTCACCAGGCGCTTGTCCTTGATCACCTTCTTCAGCGTGCGGGTCTTGTCATCCACGATCACGATCGCGGATTCCTCATCCTTGCCGCTCCACACCGAGAACCAGACTTCATCACCGGCCTTGTTGAACTCGGGCTGGACGACGCGCTTCGGTCCGTCACCCTCGATACCGGCCCACTCGGCAATCGGCAATACTTCAAAGCCCTTGTCGAGGTTGTCGATGTCATAGACGGCGACGCTCTGGCTGATCTTGGTGTCCGGGTTCAGCGGTGAATCCACCCACAGGTTCCTCGATTCCGGGTGGGTCTTGACGAACAGCGAGCCACCACCCTGACCCTTCAGGGTACGCACCACCTTCCAGGCATGCTCGGGGTTTTCCGCCGGATCGGTCCCGATGGCCGTGACGTTCTCATTTCCGAGCGCACTGGTAATCCAGACAGGACCAAATTCCGGATCCATCAGGTTGGCGCCGCGACCGGGATGCGGGATCTTCTCCACATCGACCAGTGCCGTCAGGGTGTCCAGCTTGGAGTCGATTACCGCTATCTTGTTGGACTTGTTCGCGGCCGTCATGAAATAGCGGTGCGTGGAATCCCAGCCGCCATCATGCAGGAAACGGGCAGCGCCAATGGTGGTCACCTTGAGGTTGTCGACATCCTCGTAGTTGACCATCAGGACCTTGCCGGTCTCCTTGACGTTGACGATGAACTCGGGGTGTTCATGCGAGGCAACAATCGCGGCCACGCGTGGTTCCGGGTGATATTCCTGGGTATCCACGGTATAGCCACGGGTCGACACGATCTTCAGCGGTTCCAGCGTGGCGCCATCCATGATGACGTACTGCGGCGGCCAGTAGGCGCCTGCGATGGCATATTTGTCCTCGTAACCGGGGTACTTGGAGGTCTCCACCGAACGCGCCTCCATACCGATCTTGATCTCGGCGACGTTGTCGGGCTTCTTCATCCACAGGTCGATCATGTTGACCCTGGCATCACGCCCGATCACGAACAGGTAACGACCCGAAGTGGAAAAACGCGAAATGTGCACCGCATAGCCGGTGTTGATGACATTGATGATTTCCTTGGTATCACCATCGATCAGGGCAACCTGCCCCGCATCACGCAGGGTCACCGACATGATGTTCTCGATGTTGTACTTGTTCTGCTTCTTGGTAGGGCGCTTCTCCGGCGGTACCAGCAACTTCCAGGTGGCCTTCATCTCCTCCATGCCGAATTCAGGCGGGATCGGTGGTTCATGCTGCAGGTACTTGGCCATCAGTGTCACTTCATCGGCAGTGAGTGCGCCGGAAGTGCCCCAGTTAGGCATGCCGGCCGGGGAACCGAAGTCAATGAACACCTTCAGGTAATCGGTTCCCTTTCCAAGGGTAATATCCGGCGTCAGCGGCTTGCCGGTTGCGCCCTTGCGCAATACACCATGACAACCGGCACAGCGTTCAAAGTAGATCTGTTTGGCCTTTGCGAATTCGGCCTCGCTCAGGGCCGGGGCACCGGGTGTGAGCACATCTTTTGATTCCTGCATGGGGACAGGTGACCCCTTGTAACGCATCTCCCCCGGCGTCGTTCCCGGATGTTCGGAGTCACTGGCGGCGTTAGCGCCAACTGCGACCAGTGAAAGTGCGCCCAATGCTGCCAGACGCATGCCCCGGGTAATTGCTGATTTCTTCATCGTATTCTCCTCAGTTAGGCATAGACCTGCATGGATATTACCTAGGAAGTTGGCGCCAAACTTGATCTATATCAATTCAGGCGTGACAAACTGCACAATTTTTCCAATACATTATCTATCAGGGGGATTTGTACCCACGCCTGCGGCCTTTATCCTGTCCAGGGCGGCCTGGCTCTTTTCCCGCCGGATGCGTTTTTCCGACAGTGGCGGACAGTTGTGGTCGTCCCAGTAGGTAACCTGACAATCCAGGCAATAGTGACATTCATTCGGGTTGATCTCGCCGGTCGGTCGTATGGCCTGTACCTCGCACTGCCTGGCACAGATCTGGCAGGGACGCCCGCATTCCTTGCGCCGCCGCAGCCAGTGGAAGATGCTCAGAGGGGCCGGTATGGCCAGTGCCGCACCCAGCGGGCACAGGTACTTGCAGAAAAACTTGCGGATGAAAACCCCGATCACCAGCAGGGCAAGGGCGTAGGCAAGGAATACGCCGCCACGGTTGAAGTGCAGCACGATCGCGGTCTTGAAGGGTTCCACCTCGGCGGCCTTTGCCGCATAACCGATGGACTGCAGGGCCAGGCCAAACAGGGCGATAAAGATCACATATTTCAATGCCGTCAGCCGCTCATGCACGACATCCGGGAATTCATAAGCCGGGATCTTCAGGCGCTGGGCAAGCTGATGGATGAGTTCCTGCAGGGCGCCGAAGGGACACAGCCAGCCGCAATACACACCCCGGCCCCAGAGCAGCAGCGTCAGGGCCACGTAGCCCCAGAGGATAAATATCAGCGGGTCGACCAGGAATGATTCCCAGGTGAACTGGTGCAGGATGGCGTTGATAAAGGTCAGGACGTGAATGACTGACAACTGGGCCAGGGTATACCAGCCGATGAAGAACAGGGTGAACAGCAGGTAGCCGGTGCGAACGATCTTCAACAGTCGCGGGCGGCGGGTCAGCCAGTCCTGAAACAGCAGGATAAGGGTCAACACGCCAAGGGCAATACAGAGGACGGTGATCTGCCACCAGCGCGTGCGCCAGACCATCACCCAGAAGGGCTCCGTCGTCTCGCCCATCCACCAGGCCGGTGGCTCCGTTGTCCGATCTGCCGGCTGCCCGGCAGGCGGCTTGGGAGCTTCCATATCGTCCGGTGCCGGTATGCCGCGTGTTTCAGCCACTTTTGTGATGGATTTCATAACCGTGGCATTCATCACCATCGCGGTAATGGTGGCACCGGTGATACCATCGAAAGTCGCATAGCCCTCGCGCTCCGCTCCGCCGAGCTTGACGCGTTCCAGCACCGATACCCCCTGGTACTGGTCGATATAGTGTTTCAGGTCCTGCTCGGATATGCCCACGACAAGTATGGGCTCGGAGTGCTTGAGGATGTCCAGGCCGGCGATTCGGCCCTCCAGATCCAGGCCGACCAGCAGGGTAATCGGCTCCCCGGAATAGGCCGGTATCGGTGCGATATCCGTGGTGCGGATGACATAGCCCAGCAGGCGCTCACCCTGATGCACCGGCGCGGCCAGCGGGTCCCCCTCGAACGCCCCGACGCTATCCGCCTGTGGAAAATAGCGCTCCGCCATATCAAAAACCGGGTCGGCCCGGACAGCACCTGACACAACGGCCAGCAGCACCCCTGCGGCAAACCAGCACACGAGCCGACCCGGGTGTAATTTGTCCTTCACCGTCAAGTGTATCTCCATGCAGGCATTATCACTGCAAGCGTGCGCCATACCTTGATCTTTATCAATCAATGAGCCTGTAGCCCTTGTTGCCGGCCCGGGTGGCAAGACCGCAGACGGTGTTATTATTGACCTCGGTCAGGGCCGCAAGGCGTGACAGTGACGGCAATCATTGCATTGCCAGTGAGATTACAGGCCGTTGCTTATACGGGTTCGCATTTCCAGTAAGATGACAGCCTCCAACAGCTGATTTTTGTTGTACCACGCCGCAATCAATAACTGACTGGAAGAGAGAGTTTATGGCACGACGCCGCAAGCAGCGCGGGCGCAGGAAAGCCCGTCGGAAAACAGCACACCGTTCGATCTGGCTCTGGCTATTTGCTGGCCTGGCGGTCCTCCTGACGGGCTATATCGCCTATCTGGATTTCCAGGTGCGGCACCAGTTTACGGGCAAGCGCTGGTCGCTGCCGGCGCGGGTCTATGCCCGTCCGCTGGAGCTGTATGCCGGCCAGTCACTGAGCGCAGATCAATTTGCGGCAGAACTGCAGGCCTTGCATTACCACCCGGTACGATCACCGCGCAAGCCGGGTGAATACTCCAGGAACGCCGGTAAATTCCACCTGCTATCAAGACCATTCGATTTCTGGGATGGCAGCGAGGCGGCGCAGAACCTGCGGGTGACCTTTGCGGGAGGCAGTATTTCCCGGCTGGAAGATGGCAGCAGCGGCACTGCAAGCAGCCTTGCCCGCCTGGACCCCGTGCTGGTGGGCAGTTTTTACCCTTCCCACAACGAGGACCGGGTGCTGCTGCAACTGAATGAGGTACCGGTGGCGTTGACGGATGCATTGATTGCCGTCGAGGACCGGGGTTTCTACCAGCACCATGGCATAGCGCCACTGGCCATTGCACGTGCCATGTGGGCGAATATTCGAGCCGGCGGGGTGGTGCAGGGGGGCAGCACCCTGACCCAGCAGCTGGTGAAGAACTTCTTCCTCAGCAGCGAACGCTCACTGCTGCGCAAGGTCAACGAGGCGATCATGGCGCTGCTGCTGGAGTGGCATTACGACAAGGATGAGATCCTTGAGGCCTATGTCAACGAGGTCTACCTGGGCCAGGATGGCAAGCGCTCCATTAACGGTTTTGGCCTGGCCAGTTATTTTTATTTTGAACGCCCCCTGTCCGAGCTCTCGGTCGAGCAATATGCACTGCTCGTGGGTCTGGTTAAAGGTCCTTCCTACTACAATCCGCGCCGCCATCCGGAACGTGCCCTCGATCGCCGCAACCTGGTGCTGGATATGATGGTGCAACTGGAACTGCTGGATGTGCAGGAGGCCGAAAGGGCGAAACAGCGCGGGCTGGGGGTCAGCCATCCTGGGCGCAAGGCCATCAATACATTCCCGGCCTTTCTTGAGCTGGTGCGTCACCAGCTGCAGCGGGACTACCGCGACGAGGATATTACCTCGGAAGGACTGAGTATCTTTACCACGCTGGATCCGCAGGTGCAGTGGCAACTCGAGCAGGTGCTCGCCTCCCGTATAAAGACACTGGAAAGCGGCCGTGCTATCAAGGCCGGCAAGCTCGAGGGTGCCGCGGTAATTACCTCGGTACAGGGTGGCGAGGTGCTGGCACTCGCCGGGGGGCGTGACCCGGGATTTGCAGGGTTCAACCGGGCACTGAATGCCCGGCGCCAGGTAGGCTCCCTGTTGAAGCCGGCCGTGTACCTGACGGCACTGGAGCAGCCACGGCGTTATACGCTTGCCACCTTGCTGGACGACAGTCCGCTGATCTTTACCGCGCGCAATGGCGATACCTGGGAGCCGCGCAACTACGACAAGGAATTCCACGGCCAGGTGCCGCTCTACCAGGCGCTGGCCCATTCCTATAATGTTGCGACGGCTCGCCTTGGCCTGGCGCTGGGTATCGACGCGGTGATCGGTACCTTGCGGCGTCTCGGTATTGCACAGCACCTGAATCCGTATCCCTCGCTGGTGCTGGGTGCGGTCGAATTGTCACCCCTGCAGGTCACACAGATGTACCAGACCTTTGCCAGCGGTGGTTTCCGCATGCCCCTGCGCGCCATCACTGCGGTACTGGCGGCTGACAAGTCGCCCTTGCAGCGTTATCCGCTCAGCGTACAGTCCGTCATCGCACCCGCGGCGAATCTCCTGGTTACCAGCGCCATGCAGTTTGCAGTGCGCGAGGGGACCGGCCGGGCAATTCTCCAGTCCTTCCCGGCAGAGCGCTTTGTGGCGGGCAAGACGGGAACCACGGACGACCTGCGTGACAGCTGGTTTGCAGGCTTTACCGATGAACGCCTGGGCGTGGTCTGGATCGGCCGTGATGATAACCAGGCAACCGGCCTGACGGGATCGAGTGGGGCCTTGCTGGTGTGGCGCGACCTGTTTTCGCAATTCAAGCCGGCAGGCTGGTCGCAGCCGGCGGCAGAAGGTATCGAGTATCAATGGATCGACCCGGTCAATGGCCTGCTGGCGGATGCCGGCTGTGCGGATGCCGTACAATTGCCATTTATTAATGGAAGTGCTCCGCTGGATACTGCGCCCTGTAAAAGAGGCGAGTCTGCCGCGCCGGGCACGGTTGAGTGGTTCAAGGGGCTGTTTAAGTGAAAACGTTGGCGGGACTGATTCTTTGTTGTGTCGTAATGCTGCTGGCCGTCCAGGGTTGCAGCACGACCCCGTCGACAGGGGGCTCACGTCCGGTGATTGAGAAAGGCAGCCCGGCGCCTGTCACAAGCGGCAGGCCGGCGCCGGTTGCGCCGCCCCGCGAACAGCTTGAGTCGCCGGTGGTTGCTCCCCAACCGCCTGCCGTGCTTGCATTGCTGGAACAGGCAGAGCAACAGGCCAATGCCGGCGACCTGGGATCATCCGCGGCATCACTGGAGCGGGCCATACGGATTAATCCCGGCAGCGCGGTGCTCTGGTATCACCTGGCAACGGTGCGACTGGCGCAGGGTGAGGCACTGCAGGCGGAGCAGCTGGCGGTGAAATCCAGTAGCCTGGCCCCGGGCAACAGGATACAGCAGGCACGCAACTGGAAATTGATTGCTGATGCGCGGCGCCAGAGGGGGGACATGAAAGGTGCCGGCGCGGCTGAACAACGGGCCCGTGAACTGGAGCACCGTTAGGCTCTGGAATGTGTATAGTTCGTTCTTCTGAAAAAACACCCTAAGGCATTACTCTCGCAAAGGCGCAAAGGCGCAAAGGCGCAAAGGCGCAAAGATGCCAAGAAAGAATTAACCAGGAATCTCCTGAACATAATGAGTTTTAACCTTGCGATCTTTGCGGCTTTGCGAGAGTAATATAGACGTTTAGGAACGGACACTATCCGGACCCCGCGGCCAACCTGCAGACCTGATGACTGATTTTACCGAATTACTGGGTAGTAATGGCCCGCTAGCGGATTGTTTGCCGGGGTATTCGCCACGTACAGAACAACAGCGCATGGCCGAGGCGATCGCCGCTGCGATTTCCCTGCAGGAGACCTTGATCGTCGAGGCGGGCACCGGCACCGGCAAGACCTTTGCCTACCTGATGCCGGCCCTGCTGTCCGGGAAGAAAGTCATTATTTCAACCGGGACGCGACATTTGCAGGACCAGTTGTATGGCAAGGACCTGCCCATCGTGCGTGCAGCCCTTGACGCACCGGTGAAGACGGCCTTGCTGAAAGGCCGCAGCAATTACCTGTGCTGGCACCGGCTGGAAACAGCGAACAGTGAAGGGCGGCGCCTGTCCCGGCCGCAGTTGCACGAACTCGGTGAAATCCAGGCCTGGTCGAAACGCACGCGCAGTGGTGACACCGCGGAGCTGGGCGTCGTTCCCGAGGATTCGACGCTATGGCCGCGGGTTACTTCGTCGGCCGAGAATTGTCTCGGGCTGGAATGCGAATTTTTCCAGGAATGTTTTGTCGTCAAGGCGCGGCGGAATGCACTTGAGGCCGATATCCTGGTGATCAACCACCACCTGCTGTTTGCGGATATGGTGCTTCGGGAAGAAGGCTTTGGCGAATTACTGCCCGGGGCCGATGCCTTTATTATCGATGAGGCGCACCAGTTGCCGGATGTGGCCTCGGCATTTTTCGGTACGACACTGAGCAGCCACCAGCTGCGTGAGCTGGCACGCGATATCCAGGTAGAACACCTGCGCGAAGCCGGTGATATGCAGGACCTGCCCGAGGCGGCGCAGCAGCTGGAAGGACTGTTGCAGCGGCTCAGGCTGGAGCTTGGAACGGCAGAGCGGCGCGCGGCCTGGTCCGAGGTGTCCGGCAATAGGAATTTTCAGGAATTGCTTGCTGAACTGGCGGCCTGCCTGCGTACCCTGGTGGACTGGCTGGTACTGGCGGCGCAGCGAGGCAAGGGCCTGGAAAGCTGCTGGCAGCGTGCCGTGTTGCTGGGTGAACGATTGACGCTGCTGCTGGAGCAGTCACCCGGTGAGTATATCCACTGGTTTGAAACACACCGTAATTCATTCCGCCTGAACCTGACGCCGCTGAATATCGCGGGGGTATTCAGGGGCTGCCTGGACAAGCTGCCGAGCGCATGGGTGTTTACGTCGGCAACCCTGGCCGTTGGCGACAGCTTCAGGCATTTTTCCACGCAACTGGGCCTTGATGATGCCCGGCAGCTGAAACTGGATAGTCCGTTTGACTATCAGCGCAATGCGCTGTTGTATCTGCCGGATGGAATGCCGGAACCGAATCATCCCGACTATTCCGCGGCCTTTGTGGCCTGTGCACGCGAAGTTCTGGAGGCAAGCGAGGGCAGGGCCTTCCTGTTGTTTACCAGTCACAGTGCCTTGCAGTCGGCGGCCGGGCAATTGCAGGATACGCTCGACTATCCCGTGCTGGTGCAGGGTTCTGCACCACGCCGTGAATTACTCGAACGCTTTCGTTATCTCGGTAATGCGGTATTGCTGGGTACCAGCAGCTTCTGGGAGGGTGTCGATGTGCGTGGAGAGGCCCTGTCCTGTGTCATGATTGACAAGCTGCCGTTCAGCTCGCCGGGCGATCCGGTCTTGCAGGCGCGCATTGAATCACTGCGCAAACAGGGCAGGAATCCGTTTATCGAGTACCAGCTGCCTGCTGCGGTTATCAACCTGAAGCAGGGGGTTGGACGCCTGATCCGTGACCAGGGTGACCGGGGCGTGCTGGTGCTGTGTGATCCGCGCCTGCGCAGCAAATCCTACGGCCGGGTGTTCCTCAACAGTTTGCCGGAGATGCCGCGATCCAGCAGTATCGACTCCGTGCATGAATTCTTTGCCGGCATTGAATCGGCTGTCACTGAACCAGTGGTGCAATAATAAGGGGGCTTTTCCTGGTTGTAGGGTCGAATGAATTCGACCCTACAGTTCTGCCACCTGGATGGAGAGGAGGCGGGGTGTGAGACAATCTGAAAGAACTGCGGAAGATCTATAACCATTTCCTGTTATGACAACACGAATTCTTGCCATTGATACTTCATCTGCGGCCTGTTCGGCGGCACTGTCCGTGGATGGTGCAATAGAGGAGCGTTACGCGCTTGCGCCACGCCAGCATGCCGCACTGATTCTGCCCATGATCGAGTCCTTGCTGGCGGAATCCGGTAGCGGTGCCGGCGAACTTGACGCAATTGCATTCGGGCGTGGTCCCGGCTCGTTTACCGGGGTGCGTATTGCGGCAAGCATTGTGCAGGGGATAGCATTCGCGGCCGATTTGCCGGTTATCCCCGTCTCGACTCTGGCGGCGCTGGCGCTGGGCGCTATGCGGGAATCTTCCGGGTCACGGGTAATGGCAGCACTCGATGCGCGCAGGGGCGAGGTGTATTGGGGTTGCTTCGAAAAATCCGGTGACGCTGTGTTGTTGACGGGTGATGAGCGCGTTTGTCCCCCGGCTGCGGCCCCGTCGCCCGGGCCCGGCGACTGGGTTGCCGCCGGCAGCGGTTGGGCGGCCTATGCAGAGGTACTCATGCGCAGGTTCGGAGGGCAGGTGGTACGTGTGCTGCCTGATCTTGAACCCCGGGCCGGCGACGTGGTCCGGCTTGCGCTCGGTGAATTTCAACGCGGGCGCCTGATGCAGCCGGAAGAGGCGGTCCCTGTCTACCTGCGTAATAACGTTGCAGAGGTCAAGCAGTCCTGAAATTCGGCCAGTCCAGATCGGTCGAATGAATTCGATCCTACAGTTCTTTACCTCCGGATTTATTCGGCCAGTCCTGATCAGTCGAATCAATTCGACCCTGCGGTTCTTTACCTCAGTGCGCCACTGTCCTGCAGGAGTTGCTGGACCGCCACGGCAATTTGCCGGTAACCCTCGGCATTGGGATGGATACGGTCGGATTTCAGGTCCGGATCGGATTCAACCCGGGGTAAAACCTTGTCTTCATAGAGCAGCGCAAACTTTTCTGCGACTTCGTCGTAGATCTGATTGGCCTCAAGAAACAGCAATGCGAACGAAGGCACACCGATCAGCAGCACGGGAATATTGCGTTGGCTTGCACTGTCGATCATTGCCTCCAGGTTACTTCTTGTGTCAGCGGAGTTGAGCCTGCGCAGCAGGTCATTTCCGCCATGACAAAGGATCAGCAGCCCCGGTTTGTACCTGTCCAGCAGGCCGGGCAGTCGCTGCCTTCCCTGCGCACTGAGCTCACCGGGGATACCGGCATTAATAACCTCGTGGCCGCTTAAGCGAGACAGGATCGCAGGGTAACTTTGCTGTTTCTCTGCGCCGGTGCCGTAGGTAATACTGTCGCCAAAGGCGAGCAATACCGCGTCTTCCGGCAGGCTCAATTTCGGGATTTGATCGCCACATGCGCCCAGCAGCGCAGTGACAAGCAGCAGGCAGGCGGTTAAAAGTAAGGAATGTTTATCAGGAGGGGGCGTCGTCATTGCGAGGAACAAGGTGACGAAGCTTCCGTATCCTGCACAGGTCCCTCGCCAGCAGGGGCTGAGTGAACAATCAGGGTTGCCACCAGAGGGTGAGGAAAGGGACGTAGGTAACAAGCCCCAGCCAGAAAACCATCAGTACCAGAAAGGGAATCGCGGCCCGGAACAGGCTCAGTACCGGACGATTGAAGCGTTGGCTGGCAATAAAGAGATTGATGCCCACCGGTGGCGTACTGTAGCCGATTTCAAGATTTGCCAGAAAGATAATACCCAGATGGACAGGGTCGATGCCGTAGCTCCGGGCAATCGGCAATATCAGCGGGACAACGACAACGGTTGCCGAGAAGATATCCATCATGCAGCCGACGACCAGCAGGAACGCGTTCAGCAGGATCAGGAAGTGCAGTTGTGAATCAATATGTAACTGCATGTATGCCAGTATTTTTGTCGGGACCTGTGCATCGATCAGCAGGTTGGTCAGGCCCATCGCCACACTCAGGATAACAAGGATACTGCCCACCAGGATGGCGGCGTCCTTGAGCAGATCGGGCAGGTGCCTGATCAGGCGCACTTCGCGGTGAATGATGCCTTCGAGTAGCAGTACATACGCTGCAGTACAGGCAGATGCCTCGCTGATGGTGACATAACCGCCGAATATTCCAACGATGACCCCGACTGGCAGGAGCAGGTCCCAGAAGCCTTCTCGTGCCGCCCGGGCAAGAGTCATCCATGAGAATGTGTGGCGTGGGACAGCTGTTTTCCTGCCGACGTACAGGCAATACAGTGCCAGCATCAGCAACAGTAAAAATCCGGGTACCAGGCCGGCCAGGAACAGTTGATCAATGCTGACGCTCGCTACGATACCATAGAGCAGGATGGCAAGACTGGGGGGGAACAGCAGTCCGAGTGACCCGGACGTCGTCAGCAGTCCAAGGTTGAAACGCTCCCCGTAACCGGCATGTGCCAGCATGGGAAACATCAGGCCGCCGAGGGCCAGGATCGTCACCCCCGATGCGCCGGAGAACGCAGTAAAGAACGCGCATGATGCAAGTGCTACGGTCGCGATACCACCTGGCAACCAGCCTACACAGGCATTGAAAAGCTGGATCATGCGCTCCGGCGCGCCACCGGCGGCCAGTACGACGCCGGCGAAAGTGAATAGCGGGATGGCTGCCAGATACGGGGATGACGCCAGCCTGTTCAACTCAACGGCAAGCAGTGCGGGGTCCAGTCCTGCGTTGAACGTTGCCAGCAGACTGCCGGCGGCCAGTGCAATAAACAGGGGCAGCCCCAGCAGCGTCAACAGTACCAGCAGGAAGACCAGGGCGATGGTCATTTAACCTTCTCGTCCGGGGGTCGGGCAAACAGTCCGCCGAGCAGGAAATGAAGTGCCAGCAGGAAGAAGCCGAAGGGGGTGATCAGGGCCAGGATGGAGGCCCAGCGCTCATAGTCTGCAACATATTGCCAGTCGTCATACCAGAACCGTACGGCCCCCCAGGCAAGTACGCCGCAGATTACTGCGGAGAGCAGGTACAGGGGAGGTCTGAATTTCAGTATTTGTTCAGGCCGCATGATGGTGGCGACAACATCGATGCGAATGTGCTTGTGGTGTTCGATGGCAAGTGCCGCGCCGAAGAAGGAGACGTACAGGACCATGTAGCGTGTCACAATATCAGCGTGGGGAATGCTTGACTGGAACAAGTTGCGCGCGAGGACCTGGCCAAAGACCAGGGCCAGCAGGAGCATCAGGGAGGTGCCCGCCATGAACCTGTCCATGCGCAGCAAGGCATGGCGAAAGCGGGTTATCCAGTGTGGTTCAGCCAGGAACATCTACCATTTCTTTTGCTTTATTGGCGCGGTAATCATCCAGCCAGTGGTTGACCTTGTCTATGGTTGATTCAGGGATATATCCATTCTCCATCAGGCTTTCTCCGGCTCTTCTGTTGAGTGCCTTCACCTCTTCAGAGTCCAGGTCTTCTGTATCCAGAACAAATTTCATGCCTCTCTGTTTCAGTACTTCGAGACTGTCAATGTTGTCCTTGCGGGTAGCGGTAATCAGTTTTTCACCGGTAACCTGGCCGGTACGTTTTAACAGTTTCTGCAGATCTTGTGGCAGGTTCTGGAAAAAATGTCTCGATACAACCAGGGAGCCGATGCCGTTGGCCATGGGAACATTGGTGATGTATTTCGTTTTGGTAAACCATTGCAAGGCAATAGCACCCAGCGGCGGACAATACACTGTATCAATCAGGCCGGTCGAAAGGCTGGTATAGACATCAATAATCGAGAGTGGCACCGGCGCCAGGCCGCTGGCATCAAAAAAGGCCTTGCCAAGCGGGTCGCCTTTCCAGTGCCAGATGCGGCGTTCCTTCAGGTCATCAAGGGAATGGATCGGCGCATTGGAAAAGAAATAAATAAATCCGACTTCCATCCAGCCAAGCAGTTCATAGCCATTATCGCGGTAACCCTGCTCGATGTCCGGCATGAACTTTTTGCGTACGTAATCAATTTCATCGATGTCATTAAACAGGAACGGCAGTTCCAGTACGCGTACAGGAGAGTAGATATGTCCCAGTCCGTAGCCGGTAAAGGCGCCGCCGTGCAGCTGGCCAAAGCGGATTTTCCGCAGGACATCCGGTTCGTCACCCTGTACACCGCCGGGGTAGAATTTAAAAACCAGCCGTCCTCTGCTTTCCGCGCGTACCTCGTCGCCCCATTCCTGCAGCAGGTTCATCCAGGTGGTCCCTGGCGGGGCGAGCGTGGCGAATTTCAGCTCATAGACTCTTTCCGCATGCACGGGTGTACTTGCAAATGCAAGGATGCACAGGGTAATGCCGGTAAATATTCCGAGTGCTTTGATTGTCCGCGGCATCTTCAGAACCAGTCTTTTTCATGCGCCAGCAAGTATTTGGCCCTTTGTTTGCTGATGCCGTTGACCAGTGCCATTTCCGGGTACAGGTCATCGGGGGCAGTAATGACATTTTCCAGGCGGTCGTGGAATGCCTGCTGGTCCAGTTTCTGGCGATCCAGGAATTCCGCCTGCAGGACATCGACCAGCAGCAGCTTGTTGTCATTGATTTCTGCGGCGCGGCTGAAGTTTTGTTCAGAGAGTGCGAAATCGCCGCCAAACAGCGGGGAGCGGCCGCCGTAATAGACCCCGAAAAACATGTGGGCGCCCCCAAAATAGAATTCATTGTCAAGTTCCAGAACGCGTTGCATCA
>Ga0210123_1000385_pt1 | contig 28163 bp, 29 predicted proteins | sample Muzzi_PWB_D2_FD_185535 | JGI IMG/M metagenome (GOLD analysis project Ga0210123, IMG submission 185535) | Wetland microbial communities from San Francisco Bay, California, USA, that impact long-term carbon sequestration - Muzzi_PWB_D2 (SPAdes) | ecosystem: Environmental > Aquatic > Marine >... | reverse complement strand
CATCATCATAAGGATGACCGAGAAATTTTCTAAATTCTCTGACAAACGAACGCCCGTATTCTTTTTGAACCTTGTCGGAGATGTAATTCTTTTTTGACAGCCGGTTTAATAATTCTTCAGCAACCACCTCATCTGGTTGTTTAGAATATAACTCTGCTATATCCTTAAAGGCTTCTTTAAGACCAACAAAGCCAACTTTGTGTTTACCGATTTTTATCTGGGTTACATCAGATTCCGTCATGGTTTAATAATGCTCATTGTCTTAAAAAAAATACAACACTTTTGGTCATGAAAATGTATGTTGCTTGCCGGAATATCGATGGAACCATAATTTATAAAAATCGATATAAATTTAATGCGAACGGTTTAGATAGAAAACTTGAAATATAAAAGGGGTTTCTCTTGACCTCGATATATTGTGTATATCCTTTTAGGCCAGATCAGTAGTGTTGCAGCAGATCAGATGCTTCATGTTCACCCCGTTAGCAACTCAATATCAATGCAAATTACGTTTGTAAATCAAAAATCCGAATCTGCAGTGTGATTCAAAACTTGAAGATGATTAGATGGGATTCATCGGGGCGATGCTCTTTCCCCATTCGGTGCTGTCTTGTGTCACCCTGAACCGGTTGAATTTCCGCGAAAGATTCGGTTTGACCACCATGCTCCCCGTAAACCCCGTCCTTTGGGACATAGTCGAGGGGAGCTATATAAAATGAACTGAGATCCTTACCCGGGTGCGAAGCACTGCCGTAAGGAAGAACCCCCGCCCTAAAGAGCGGAGAGGCTTCACTGCACTTTCTATGTGGTGAAAAGGTCCCGCCTCTCGCTTTATTGAATGGAAAGCAGTATTTTTAATTGCCGGCATGTTCCCGCTAAGAGCAGTTTTAGAGAGACCGGTGCAGACGGTCTATTGGCCGTTAACGCAATGAACTTGTCTGATATAAAAAGGGCAAATCCCATGAAATGAATTTGCCCGGTAGAGGACGATAAAAAATACTTTGGAAAACTTTCTATTGAAGATTTTTTCCCGGCTTAAAAGTAACAGTATTTTTGCCCTTGATCTTTATTTTTTCACCTGTCTGTGGATTACGTCCCATTCGGGTTTTTCGATAGACCTTTTTGAATGTTCCAAAACCGACTAAAGTTACTCTGCTGCCTTTTTTCTTCAGGCCTTTTCCAACACCGTCAAGAAATGATTCCAGTGCCTTTTTAGCCGCAACCTTTGAAATACCCGCATCTTTAGCGATCTTTTCGACCAATTCAGCTTTTGTCATTTGTTCCCTCCCTTTGTTTGTAATTGTTCATGCCTAATAACCTTTGCTTGTTTTGAAGATGCAGCAACGAAAACAGAAAGTCAATACCTAAAACGGTTTTATGGCAGTATTTATAGCAAAAACATAAAAAAATGCTTCCATTTACGAGTAATTGAGGCATACACTGCCTAAGAATGATTATATTTTCATGAATCTTTCACAAGTCGAAGGCTTTCATAATCAAGGTGTGCAAAACGAAATCCCGCTTGTCGTAGATTCCGCTTGGGTTCGAGGGCAAGATTCGTGCATTATATTTTATGACTTGGAGTGGAAACAAAAATATAGAAGCAAACTCTTTAATAGTTCGGCCATGAAGTCATAGTTCAGTTTTTCCATAGTGTCCGAGATCCGGTGATAATGGGGGTTCCGGTAAAAGGCCGTATCTGTCACCATGACTGCCTTGTAACCTCTGTGCCAGAATGAAGAATGATCGCTGAGTCGAACAGACGGAAGCATGAATCCTCCCGCCGGAACTGTAAGTTTGACTACAGGAAGATCCGGATTCATGCCAAACGCTTTAAATAAATCATTTGTAAATTTTCTGGATTTATAATTGCCAACAATGCCGATAAAGTCTCCCTGTTTGGGGTAGCCGAAAAACATCAATGGAAACGGATACTCCTGGCATCCCTCATCATGACAGGTATAACCGACCATCTCCAGGCAGATCATGCCGTCGATCTGTTCCTTTGATTCCCATGCATGGTGGGCGTAAACACTACTCCCCATGTGCCGGGTACCGAACGTTGGTGGTTCTTCAAGAGGGAACGATACAAACTTTACTGCCAGATTCAGCTCGTGGTGATCTTTCAGTATCATCAAATGACGGGCCGTCTCCAGTTGAACTGCAATGGCACTGGCATTGTCGTCAGCACCCACGGTTCCGGCCACTGAATCGTAATGGGCACCAACAAGATAATATTTCGTGGGGTTTTCGCAAAAAGAAATTTGAGCCACGACATTTGAAACCGTGAAATTCCGATATGGATAGGGTTCACAGTGCACCGGAACACCGATATCGTGGTAGAATTTTTCGATGTAGGCTCTGGTCTTTTCAAGATTACCGGGCAATAAAACACTCCGTTCACCGATGGTGATCGTCAGCATCTTTACATGATCCTGCAATCGTTGTTTGGTTGTTTGAATATCGATCATCAATATCTCGGCTTTAACAGTGTCGATGCCGTACATGGAAAAAACCATAAAGCAGATGCAAAAAAAGATAACGCGGAAATTCATCAAACCAATAGTAACCGAAAACCGATGAAACATCAATTAGAGAAGATGACAAACCGGTATTAGTCTCGAAATGCCGTAATCGGTTCATGGATCAGGTCGTTTTCCCTAAATCGGGTCGGTCGTAAAGGATAAATATCTTCGGTTTCGGGTTTGCCGTTTGCGATGAGTTCGGCAACGACCATGCCGGCTGCTGGCGCGTGCTGGAATCCGTGGCCGGAAAACCCGGTGGCACAGATAAAATTTCGAAGTTCAGGAAACGCGCCGATGACTGCATGATGATCCGGCGTCATTTCATAATGTCCCACCCAGCCCCGTATAATTTTTGCGTGCTCAAGAGCGGGAATGCGTTGTATCGATTTTTCGGCGGTCCATTCTTTGGCATCAAAATCGATATGCTGGCTGAAGGATTTATTGCCCGTGGGACCTCCCAAAATCAACCCTTTGCCCTCCCGCTTCATGTACCATCCGGAATCAACATCAATCACCATGGGAAATATATCCGGAAGTTCATGAAAGGTATCGGTAAAAAAGAGATGGCGCTTTAAAGGGCCTATGGGCAAATCCAGTCCGGCCATGGAGGCCACTTGACCGGCCCAGGGTCCGGCGGCATTAACAACAATACCCGCTTTGATGGTATGTCCGTCTTTTGTTTGTATACCAACAGCACTTTTGTTTTTAATCGAAATGCCGGTGACCTGAACTTTTTCCATGAAAACAGTGCCACTCTGACGAGCTTTTTTGACATAGGCCTGAAGGATATCTATGGGACTATAAAAGCCGTCTTCTTTGGTATAAGATCCGCCTGAAAGATCATCGGCCCGGATAAACGGCCAGCGCCGGGAAACCTCTTGAGGTGAAAGTGATTCAACGGGAAGATCCAACACCTTCATCAGGCGAGACGTGCTTTTAAAAATCATCCACTGTTTTGGTGTTGTGGCCAGAAACAGGTAGCCGTAAGGTTTGAAGCCGGGATCAACCCCGAATTCTTCTTTGAACCGTTGATACACTTTTCGAGAAATCAATGAGAACCGGATATTCAAGGCAGTAGAAAACTGGGTTCTCAAGCCCCCCAGGCAGGCGGAGGTGGCGCCTTGAGAACCTATTTTACCCTGTTCCAGAACGAGCACATCGCTTATCCCCTTTCGGGTCAGGTAATAGGCGATGGCGGCACCGATAATTCCGCTGCCGATAATGACGACCTGTGCTTTTTCAGGACATTCAGACATGTTTAGAAAACCGATACTCCGATGAGTCCTTAATACTGTTTTCGTTTTTCAAATGATTCCTGCAGAGTATATTGACCTATTCCGGTCGGTTTGATAAAAGTAATTTTAGTTGCTCAGGAAGCATTATTGACCTGCCTTTATTTCTTGTCGTTTCACAAAATCGTTACACGATTTTATTTTTTTCAAAATTGTTGCAGTCGTATAAAAACATACTATAATTAAATTAATTTTATCAATATACAGTTTCATGTTATGGGATTTTTATGTGTGTTTATCTGCCAAATGTTTGATTGGAGAGGAAAAATTATGAAACACGCTATACTTCAAACCACCATCACCGGCAGTCTGCCCAAACCAGCCTGGCTCTGTGAACCATTGAAACTATGGGCACCGTGGACGGTCGAGGGTGAAGTTCTTGCTGAGGGTAAGCAGGACGCGGTTCGCTTGGCGCTGTACGATCAGGAAAAGGCAGGCATCGACATCGTCAGCGACGGTGAGCAGACTCGCCGACATTTCGTAACCACCTTCATCGAACATCTGGAGGGTGTCGATTTCAAAAAGACCCGGACCGTGCGTATCCGTGACCGCTACGACGCCGAGGTGCCGGTCGTCGTCAGTGAGGTGGCGCGAAAAAAACCGGTCTACGTCGATGACGCGCGTTTTCTTCGCTCCGAAACCGATCACCCGGTAAAATTCACCCTGCCTGGTCCCATGACCATGGTAGACACGCTTTACGACGATTATTACCGAAGCCGTGAAAAACTGGCGTGGGAGTTCGCTAAGATCCTTAACCAGGAAGCTCGGGGGATCGCCGCCGCAGGTGTGGATGTGATCCAGTTCGATGAGCCGGCCTTCAATGTGTTTTTCGACGAGGTTAGAGACTGGGGCGTGAAGACGCTCGAGCGCGCCGCCGAGGGTCTACCCTGTAAAACCGCAGTGCATATTTGTTACGGTTACGGCATCAAGGAAAATACCGAATGGAAGAAGACTTTGGGTTCCGAGTGGCGTCAGTACGAAGAAACCTTTCCGTTGCTCCGGACGTCGAAAATTGACCAGGTGTCGCTCGAATGCCACAACTCGAAAGTTCCCATTGCCCTGATAGAACTCCTCGAAGGCAAGGATGTTCTGGTGGGTGCCATCGATGTGACCACGGATCGGGTTGAAACACCCGAGGAAGTTGCGGAAACCGTCCGCAAGGCACTTGCCTTTGTGGCTCCGGAAAAATTGTTTCCGTGTACGAATTGCGGAATGGTGCCACTTGCCCGTACGGTTGCGCGCGGTAAGCTGAAGGCGCTGGCGGCCGGCGCGGCTATGGTAAGGAAGGAGTTGGCAAAAAGTTAAAGCGGATATAATTATATGGTGCTTGCGCCTTTCTTCTGCTTATTCAGGTACAAAATTTGAGTCCTTTACATTGGCCTGCATGCCATGGACATCCACTCTTCTTTGACTAGGATTTCAATGAGATCAAAATCCAGATCTTTCATTTTCTTTAAAACGCTATCCTTGTCTGTTTCAAGAATACCGGAACAGATCAATATGCCGTCTTGAACCAGTACCCTCTTGACATTCTCAAGAAGGATTAAAATCGTTTTGGTTGTTAGATTTGCCGCAACAAGATCAAACGATTCCGTTATCTGATCCATAAAATCGGCGGCTAAAAGTTTAAAACTCGATTCTGATATCCTGTTTTGTATTAAGTTTTTATAGGCGGTATCCACAGCAACATTATCGTTGTCTGTTCCCCAAACCTTGATTGCGCCAAGCTTTGCGGCGGCAATCATAAGAATCCCCGAACCGGTCCCTATATCCAGAAACGTACCGTTTCTTTTCAAATATTTTTCAATCAGGGCAATGCACATACGGGTCGTAGGATGGATTCCGGTTCCAAAGGCCATTCCCGGATCGATTTCAAGCACGATTTCATCATGCTCGTGAATATATTCACGCCATGTGGGTTTTACGACAAGATTTGCTGTTATTTTTTCAGGCTGAAAATATGTTTTCCATGTTTGAGTCCAATCTTCTTCATTCATATCAGAGTAGATAATTTTGGATTCAATACCGTTTGTTTTTTCCAGCCGTGACAAATTTTCTTCAACGAATTTCCGACTTTTTTCTAATGTATCGTCGCAGGGGAGATAACCGATGACCGCATATTCTTCGGGGATGACGGCATCGCCCCCCCAATCTTCCAGAGGCTCAACCTCCGGTGTTTCGATAACGACGCCTGTAAGATCAAGATCATAGAACAGATTGGATATGAGATCTACAGCCAATAGCTTGTCACTGGAATCAAAAATGACTTTTGCTTCGATCCATTTCATGAGTTAAAATTTTTCCTTTGGCGGATTGAAGTAACCGTGTTTGACATCCGGAAAAGATTCTTTCACTTGCCGGATGGCCCGATGCATTCCCACCGGCGTCCCAAGATCAGCGGCAGCAGACATAAACTTCCAATATTTTAACGGGTCAAAGTTCAGGTTTCGCCATTGGATCATATTTATGGGGTACTGGCTAATAAAATTTATCAAAGCTTTCACTTCTTCCGGTGTATCTGTGAATCCAGGGCAATTGAGATAGTTGATGGATACAAATTTATTCTTATTAAGAGCAAGCTCAATACTTTTTATGACATCGACAAATGTATACCCTATGGGTCGAAAATAGGCATCATAGCAGGTTTTTCTGACACTGTTGAGACTTATTCGAATGCCGTCGAGACCTGCGGCGAACAACGTTTTCAGAATTTCAGGCTTGCTCCCGTTGGTGTTCATGTTGATGGTGCCTTGCCTGGTTTTTGATCGGATCTCTTTTATGGCGTGTTCGATGACGTCGGCAGCCAGCAAAGGATCTCCTTCACATCCCTGACCAAAGCTCACAACGCTTTGCTTAACTCGTTTGATGTGGCAAAGGGCGATTTCAGCAATTTCTTTGGAAGTCGGTTTGAAATCGATTCTGTCCTGACTGTGGGGAATATCACTGTTTTGTTGAAGTGACAAACAACCAAGGCAGCGTGCATTACAATGTTCGGAGGTCGGAAGCGGTGCCTCGTATCTCCCCAGAAAAAAATTCTTGGCAGCCGGACAGCCGTATTCCATGGCGCATTTTTCGAGGTGCTTTGCAAGCCGGTTGTCCGGCATTTCTTTTTGAATTTTTCTGATTCCCGCAACAACATCTTCTGCTTTCATCAGGCGCAAGTCTTGCCGTCTCTCTCTATCCACACGTATGACGGCGGTTCTGAACTTATCATTGTGCCATCCTACGGCACCGTATGAAAACAGAGGAAGAAAGCCGGCATTTTTATTTTCTTTAAAAGCACTTACAAAAGAGACGACATATCCGGGGGAGTTAAATGCAGCCACCGGAAAAATCGATTCGTTGGGGGTGTAAGGATTCTCTTTTAGTATTTCTATCCGGTGCTTTTTAATGTTATACAGTAAAGGATTCCTGTCCGGCATCAACATCAGCTCTGACCCAAAAGGGATTTGGATGGTGTCATCCAATGTCAAAGGAACCAGAGAAGAACCGGCCATTCCCACAGCCGCATATCCGTCAAGATCAAAAATTTCTCCTGCTTTATTGGATACGGTTGCTGTAACAAATTTTTTTATCTTTTGCATGGACGTGTCGCCTCTTTACCAATTTAACATTTTTACCTTTTGAAAACATTACCGCTTCAGGTATGATTAAAATATTACATTATCAAATTTGGCTGGTTGTGTACATCCGAACCTAAAATTATATGAGGGGTCGGGGAGTTTTTCTAAACAACCGCTACATGGATAATCTTTTTTTAAACCGCATGAACTCGTGGCAAGAGATCGTAAAGAAAAAACAGGAAACTATCTTTGAAATATCAATAGGTTCTCTGTATCATTTTAAAATTCTTTTAAAGACACGATTTCGGTATGCGTCTGTTTTTTCTAACGATCCCTAACCATTCAGACAGCATCCGATTTATAAAAAGATCATTCATTCCGCTATATTCAAGGATTTAGGACAAAAACTCCCCGGCCTCTCAATTATATAATGTTTGCAAAGGGAAAAATAATCAATTATTTTAAAATTGATAAAAATATTTGCGGAGGAATGGGCCATGAAAACGTATCGAAAAGAATTGTGGTTTGATGTGCCGACCCGGCGAGCACTAATCAATATTACGCCTCAGGTGGATGCCTGTCTCAAAGAGAGCGGCATCAGAGAGGGGCTTGTACTGGTTAACGCCATGCACATTACGGCCTCTGTGTTCATAAATGACGATGAATCCGGTCTCCATCATGATTACGAAATATGGCTGGAAAAACTGGCGCCCCATGAGCCGGTTTCGCAGTACAGGCATAATGTGGGAGAGGACAATGCAGATGCGCACATGAAAAGACAGATCATGGGCCGTGAAGTGGTTGTGGCCATTACAGAAGGCCGACTTGATTTTGGAACCTGGGAGCAGATATTTTACGGAGAGTTCGACGGTAGACGACGAAAAAGGGTTTTGGTTAAGATCATCGGAGAATAGCCGTTCAAATAGGCTTCTTTTTAGACTCTGCCGGGGCATCCTGAGGGTATAGTAAGCGTCAACCGGCTCCGTCTGAAGAAACAGGGCAAGAGTTTGAAGTGAGCTAAAGCCTGCCCTGGTGTGAATCGTTCATGTATTAATCTGACTTTTTTAGTATATAGTATTGGTGACCGGTCTGGGCCAGGATTCTTTACTCCAAAAACCCTTCCTTAATTGTGATTTCGCTTCTGCTTTTGATTTGCGCCAGCAGTGCATCAAAAATGCTGGACTTTTTTTGCGCCAGCAGCTTATTCTTTATTTCTTCTTTTTCTTTGGCAAAATTTTCAGGATCCGATATTTTTTTGTCTTTGAATTGAATAACATAATACCCTTTTGAACCTTTTATAACGTTTTCCGGAAATTTTTCTTTGTCTGTGAGCTGAAAGGCAGCTTCAGCAATTTCACGTTCAAGACCGATTTCAGGGATTGAACCATTACGTTTGAAAAAGCCGGTGGTTTTCGGCGTCAGATTATATTTTTTGCTTTCAGCCTGAATGGTTTTGCCGCTTTTTAACGCAGCTAACAATGTTTCTGAATCCGCTTTTGCTTTTTCGTCCTGTTTTTCTTTTATTAAGTCAAGTGTCACCTTTTCCTTGACCTTGTCAAATTCGGGTATCTTGGGTTGAATTTTATCAACAAGCTGAAGAATATAATATCCGTTTTCGAATTCCTGGACATTACTGATCTCCTTGTCTAAAAGATTAAAAGCAACCGATGCAAATTCTGAGGGGTTGTTTATTCCTTTAATTGGGCCTTTGCTTGAAAAAAAATCTGTAGTTAGAATTTTCATGTTTCGTTCTTTTGCCGCATTTGTCAGGTCCTCTCCGTCTATGGCCTCATCAGAAACTGCCTCTGCTTCATCATACGCGAGGCTTTTGGCCATATCGTCGGTAAGTTTTTTTTGTATGTCCTTTTTGGCATCGTCAAAAGAAGTGACAGATGCTTCATTTACTTTTTCGACCTTTATAATATGCCATCCGAACTGGGTGCGAACCGGTTCGCTGATTTCGCCGGCTTTCATTGAAAAGGCCACATCGGCAAAGGGTTTTACCATGGCCTCTTTTTTGAATTTGCCCAGATAACCCCCCTTGTCTCGGGTTGGCCCTTCAGAATACTGTTTGGCCAATTCCGCAAAATCTTTGCCTTCTTTCGCCAATTTCAAAATGTGAAGGGCCCTATCTTTTGTTTTTTTAACTGTCTCCGGATCGGCATCTTGATTGACTCTTAACAGAATATGTCTGGCTTCAACGGTTTTCGGTATTTTGAACGTTTCCAGATTTTCATCATAATATTCACGAATCTCTTCATCGGACAAAACTACTTTGGATCGAAACGTATCCGGATTAAAGTTCAGATAACGAACTTTTACCATGGCGTCTGTTTTATAATTCTCTTTATGATTTTCAAAAAAAGTTTTTATTTCTTCATCAGAAGGATGGATATCTTTATAACGGTTGGGGCTGAAAAATACGTAATCGATATTGACCGAAGCATTGATCCAATTGAACCATTCTAAAGCTTCCTGGTCTGAAATTTTGGCACTGCTCGTAATGAGCGTTCTGAGTTTATCAATCAACATCGCATTTTTCTGGGCTTCTTCAAATGCTTCAGGTGTCATTTTCAAACGGTCCAGAACATCTCTATAAAGGCGACTGTCAAATATTCCGGCTCTCTGGAAAGCTGTAATATTTAATATTTCGTCGGCAAGTTCTTTTTTGGAGACTCTAAATTTAAGCCTTTTGGCCTCCTGAACCAAAAGTTTATTGTCGATTAACTGGTTTAAAGCCTGTCGTTTCACCTGAAGCTGTTTGAGCATATCCTCATCGAGGTTGCCCCCGAATCTTCTCCGGAGTTGTTCAATTAGGTTATTGTAGGCCTCTCTGTATTCATCCAGTGTGATTTGATCACCGTTGACAAGTGCAACCCTTCCGCCTCTTTGTGACCGGAAACTTCCAACACCCCAGAAAACAAATACTATGACAATGGCGCCCAAAAGGATCTTGATCACCCAACTCCCAGCCTGTTTTCTCATTAACCTGAGCATATAATTCCTTTCTATCGAGATTGAAAAACCGACCTATACAACGACCGTTACCGGTTTTCCCTGCCGGTCGATTTTAGAGCCAACAGACTCTGAACAAATCGCACACAAATATTCATACTTATCGCCTTCTGGAAGCACAAGCAAAAGGTGTTTGCGGACTGGAACGGGACGTTTGCACCTCGGGCAATAAAGCTCTGTGGCATCAAACTCCTTGAACATTCCATTACCTTTGACCTGTGAAGTATATGCACCCAGTGGTCCTGTAAAGTTTTTCGGATTCATTGTCTTACCTTACCAAAAATATTTAACAATTATACCTTAAAAAATCTTCCCAGCCTACTTAACCGTAATGGCGTTGCTGCACATTAATGGTGTGGAACCTGAACTATAATTTATAAGTTATAGATAATATTTATTATGTATATTTTTGTCAACACTTTCACGCCACAATTTATCCGAAATATTTATTGACATCTTTACCGCCTTTTGTTTAATTTAAACGCACCATTTGGGGCTGTAGCTCAGCTGGGAGAGCGCATGACTGGCAGTCATGAGGTCGACGGTTCGATCCCGTTCAGCTCCACCAAATATTACAGGGGGTTAGCTAACTCAGCGCCCCCTTTTTTTGTGGAATTATCATGACTGGACACTCTAAAGGAGTGTGCACTCTTTAACTATTCAAGAATCATGCAACTATCATGAAACCCCAAACCACGCCACACACAGCCGTCTCCGACATTGTTCGCGTAACATTACGTTTTTGCACGTTTAAGTGAGCATCTCCCATTTTTTTAAAAAATAACAAACAATTAGCTTGCTTTCTTTCTAAACAAAGCTTATTATATGTGTAATCAATTAAGTCTTGTTTAATCTGCAGGACGATTTTTTTCTGAAGGAACAGTTCATTTTTTTTATGCACCATCCTCCAGTTTAAGATTTTGAGAATATTTTGAAAGGAGGATGTTATCATGACCAATGGAACTGTTAAGTGGTTTAACGACCGAAAAGGGTTCGGATTCATTGAGCAGGAAGACGGAACGGATGTGTTTGTTCATCATTCAGCAATCAATTCAACCGGTTTCAAATCCCTCAATGAAGGCGACCGAGTTTCCTTTGATATAGAGCAAGGACAAAAAGGTCCTGCCGCTGCAAATGTCACTGTGATTTAATTTGTCGTTTGAGTGAAAAGGGCATTTCTTCTAATATTGAGGGGATGCCTTTTTATTTGGTTTGAATTTATACCCGCATAATTCGCTATCATCAGACCTTAAACCTCAAAAAATGTCTGCTCGCTCATCGAGATCCTTTTCTCGTTGTCATTATCAAAAATAACCGCCAGGAGATAACAAATTGGCCAGAACAAATCATCAATTTAATAAGCGTCAAAAAGAATTGGCAAGGAAGGTAAAAAAAGAGCAAAAGAGACAACGCAAGCTGGATAAGAACACTATAAAATCAGAAGAAGATCAAAATCCGTCCCAGAATGAAGGAGAGAATCTATAAGCATAAAAACCGGATGAAAAGGAGAAAAGATATGCGTCAAAAATATGTGATTTCTCGAAATGATGCCAAAAATAACCTCAAAATCAGAGAATATGCAATCATTGATAAAAATCTGAATAAAGTGGCCTCTTCAATGCTGCAAAAAGGAAGTTTTTCATTTCTTTGTGAAGAAACCTATGAAAGTGAGGTTATCGAGAGTTCCATCTCCAAAGGAATGAATGCACTGGTTGACATCCTTCGGACCCACAATATATTTCCCATTGAACCCTATTCCACCAAAATCGCCGAATCCGTCATGGCGTTATACGATTCATCCGAAGATGGTTCGGTGGAGCTGTTTTTTGACGACGTCGATTTGGTTTCTGTCATGACAGAATAACAGACCGTAGAGCCTAAACACAAAATATTCGCTTTTTGGGTGCACCTGAGATGTATTTGGCCTTTGACGGTTTCGTATCATTTGTTATGCTCCATTAGGTTAAGACCTTTGATTACAGACAACCAATTGATTTCATTATATTCATTGGCCATTCCGGCAGTCATGAGGTCGACGGTTCGATCCCGTTCAACTCCACCAATAGAAAAAAAGAGGTTGGCTTACGAGGCTGACCTTTTTTATTATGTGCTCGTTATTATGAAACCCAGATTTTTCTTCTTGTCTTGACATAATAAGCATATTGGCTTAAGAAATTCTTCATTTTATCAAAATTAAATGGTTCAGTCATGATGAATAACCACAATTTACGCAATGTATCTTTTGTCATTATTGCCGGAATCATCATATGCGTTGCTTTTTTGAATATGCCCGAAGTATCATCGGGTATGGATCAAGTTGAACAAAACACAAGAATTACAGAAACTAAACATTCAAACAAATCCGTTGTCCATTTATATTTTTCCGATAAAGACAATTCGTTTCTCAAAGCTGAGGCTAGGGATCTTTTGCATTCAGACAATTCAGCTGAATTTGGAAAAAACATTGTCGAAGCCCTGATAGAAGGTCCAAGGACTGGGCTTATGCGGACAATCCCTGCGAACACAGCGCTTAAGGCATTTTATATTACACGGGATGGCACAGCTTATGTCGATATGTCCGAGGCCATTAGAGATGCTAATCCCGGCGGGGTGAAATCGGAACTTTTTACGATATATTCGATGGTCAATTCGTTGACATTGAATATTCCCGAAATCGATGCGGTAAAGATCCTGATCGGCGGAAAAGAAGCGATGACCCTGGACGGTCATATAGACGTGCGTTTTCCGTTTAAAGCCAATATGCTTTTAATACGATGAAAAAAAAAGATCACATTAAAAATATAAGAAATATCGGTATTATCGCTCATATCGATGCCGGAAAGACTACGGTAACAGAGCGGATACTGTACTATACCGGCCGTTCTCACAAAATCGGTGAAGTTCATGACGGCGAAGCGATTATGGATTGGATGCCTGATGAACAAGAACGGGGAATTACCATTACCTCCGCTGTCACCACTTGCCTCTGGAAGGGAAGTGATATTCAGATCATAGATACACCGGGACATGTCGACTTTACCATCGAGGTTGAACGTTCTTTAAGGGTACTTGACGGGGCTGTCGGTGTCTTTTGTGCAGTTGGCGGTGTGGAACCCCAGTCGGAAACAGTATGGCGGCAGGCTGACAAGTATCATGTCCCAAAGATGGCCTTTATCAACAAACTTGATCGGATCGGTGCTGATTTTTTTGGTACCATCGAAATGATGAAAAAAAGATTGAACGCCAATCCGCTGATTTTGCAGCTGCCCGTGGGCTTAGAAGATGATTTTTCAGGCGTTATCGATCTCATTAACATGAAACAAATCATATGGGAAGATGAATCCCTGGGAGCAACTTTTAGGGAAGAAGATCTTCCTTCGCACCTGCTCGACAATGCAAAAGAGTATCGTGAAAAATTGATCGAAACCGTTGCTGAAGTTGATGATGCTATCATGGATGACTATTTATCAGAGACACCCGTTACTCCGGAAAAATTGGTTGCTGCTATCAGAAAGGCGACCATAGATCTGAAACTGATTCCAATTCTTTGCGGCAGCGCTTTGAAAAATAAAGGCATACAACCGCTTCTTGACGCCATTGTGGAATTTTTGCCAAGCCCTTTAGATGTACCCCCAATTAAAGGCGTACACCCTGAAACCGGCCAAATTGTCGAATGCAAAGCGAATAGCAGTGCTCCTCTCGCAGCCCTCATATTCAAGGTGTCGATGATAGAGGGCCGTAAACTATCCTATGTCAGAATTTACAGTGGAACCATGAACGCCAAATCCGATACCTACAATCCGTCTCGAAAAGTAAATGAAAAGCTTTCACGTATATTAAAAATACATGCCAACAAGAGAGAGCGCATCGATTCCGCCGGCGCCGGCAGCCTGGTAGGGGTTATCGGATTAAAAGAGTCTTCTACGGGGGAGACCCTCTGTTCCGTCGATCGTCCTGTTTTACTTGAAAGAATAGAGTTTTACGAGCCTGTTATATCTGTGGCTGTAGAGCCTAAAACCCATTCTGACCAGGAAAAGCTTGATCAAGTTCTCGAAAAATTTATGGCCGAAGATCCGACACTTAGACTTCAAAAGGATGAAGACACCGGACAGACAATTTTATCCGGTATGGGAGAACTTCATCTCGAAGTTATCATCAGTCGTATGCAGCGAGAATTCAAGACCAATGTCAATGTGGGAAAGCCACAGGTTATGTACAGGGAAACCATTGAAAAAGAAGGCCTTGCATCTGCGATATTCGACAAGGAGGTGGCAGGGAACCGACACTATGCCGAAGTTGCATTAAAATTGTTGCCCCTGGAACGAGGCTCTGAGAACAGATTTAGATCTGAAATTACTAACGAGACAATACCCGATATGTTCATCCCTGCTATCAAAAAAGGTATGATGGAATCCTTGGAAAGCGGGGCATTAATGGGGTATCCTGTTGTCGATGTTGAGGCTGTTCTCACCGGAGGGGTATATAAAGAATCTTTGAGCACTGAACTGGCCTATACTGTCAGTGCATCTATGGCTTGCAAAACAGCGCTGACAAAAGGAGGATCGTTTCTCCTTGATCCGATTATGAATGTGGAGGTTTTTGTTCCGGAGACTTTCATGGGAGAGGTGATAGGGGATCTCAATTCTCGAAATGGAAAAATCGAATCTATTGAGCACAAAATGGGGTTACAAGTGATAAGGGTTGTGGTTCCACTGGCTCGCATGTTCGGATATTCAACCTCATTGCGATCAGCGACTCAGGGCAGGGGGACATTCACCATGCAATTTTCTCATTTTGACCGTATCTGACGCGTATCTTCAAATTTCATACCCCAATTCTTTTGTGCTTTATTGTCGCCATCCTTTTCAGACTTACTCTTTTTCTTTCCGATTTCCTTCAACAATTCCTCTATTTTGGTCTTTTTATAGGGTTCGTTGATGCTCTCCAAAGCTTTTTTTAGATGGAAAGCGGCATTTTTAAAATCCATTTTGTTTTTGTAATGAATACCCAGGCAATAATGCGCGTCGCCTTCTTTTCCAAGCTTCCAATATGTTTCCCCGAGGGTATAAAACGCACGAGGATAGTTTGGTTGTTTAGAGGTAAGTTTTTCAAACGTTGCGACTGCATCCATGAGATGGCCGAGCTCTACCTGGGTACGCCCCAGATAAAAAAGGATATCAGGATCATTCGAGTTAATGCTGGCAGCACCATCCAGAATGCCGAGTGCTTGCTGGTAATTTCCATCGAGAAAATATAAGCGGCCAAGATCTTTTAAAATATAGGGATCAAACGCCCTTTTTCCCAGTGCCGTTTTGAGGTATTCTTCAGCAGCTTTGTGATCGCCCTTTCTATCCAGGATCAGGCCGTATCCGTAATATGCCAAAGGGTCGCCGGGGTGATTATGTACATCTGATTTAAACTGTCTTAATGCAACATCCTCATCTCCGTAAACGGCAACGAGCCGTGTATGGGCTCTTTTAAAATAATAGTCATCGATATGGTTTTCGGTTTTTTTGTGTGTCTCAAGCCAGGTATCGATATACGCCATCCGCTCCTCTGAAGCTGGATGGGTGGTCAGATAAGTCGGAATCTGGTTTGAATCGAACCAGCGTTTGTTTCGCATTTTTTTAAGTGTTGTTATCAGTCCGATGCCGTTATATCCGGCTTTTCTCAGCAGGTTAAGTCCGATCTGATCCGCTTGTCTTTCATCTTCGCGGCCGTATGCAAGTGCATAGGATTGGCCGGCTGCCACAGATCCAAGGGTGACTGCATTGGCAGCTGCCGAAGCTCCGGCGGTTCCAAGAAGCACGCCGGCAACAACCCCAGCAAGTGTGGCGATGTTTACTTTTTCAGCCCTTTCTATTTTCTGAGAAATATGGCGACACAGTACATGTGATATTTCATGGGATAGTATACATGCCAGCTCTTCCTCGCTATCCATGGCTTCCAGCAATCCGCTGTAAACAAAAATATGACCCGCCGGGGTGGCAAAGGCATTGTAGGTGTCTTCCTTTATGACATAAAAATGGTATGAAAAAGGCTGGGGAGGAAGTGTTGAGACGATTTTTTGGCCGACGTCGTTGACATAATTAACGATAAGTGGGTCTTTGATAATTTCGTAGTGCGCCAGAATAAGTGCCAGAAACTCGCGAGACAGCTCTTCCTCCTCTTGTATCGTAATTGCACCAACACCTTTAGGAGAGATGATGCCACACGTAAAAATGAGAGCAGTACCTATCAAAATACATCGTTTAACAAAATTCATGAAAGCCTCGACAAAAGAGAGTGCCGGTTTTTGTATGAATATAAAAGAAACCGAAACCATATGGTTTTGCTGCACACTCTATAATTTATTACTCAATTGGTTAATAGTCAAATCATATCCTTATATACTTTCCAAACATCATGTTTTATGGTAACGTTCGTCATCATGACTCATATCATATGCATAGCCAACCAGAAAGGTGGTGTGGGCAAAACGACGACAGCCATAAACCTGTCGGCTGCTATGGCAGTTTCGGAAAAAAGAATTCTCCTAGTGGATTGTGATCCCCAGGGAAATGCAACTACCGGTTTGGGAATAGATAAAAGTCGTATTGAAAAGTCATTATACCATGGCATGATTGGTAATGTCGATGCCGAGAATCTTATATTGGATAGCGACATAGAAACCTTGAAAATCATTCCCTCAAGAGTTGAGCTCATTGGTTTTGAAGTGGAGATGATGTCAAAACCCAAGCGTGAAATGGCTCTAAAAACACTTTTAGCCCAAATTAAAAATTCATTTGAATACATCATCATCGACTGTCCACCTTCCTTGAGCCTTTTAACGGTTAATGCACTGACTGCAGCAGATGTTATGTTAATCCCGCTTCAGTGTGAATTTTATGCATTGGAAGGTCTTGGACAGCTTCTTCAAACCATGAAGCGCATCAAGTATAATTTGAATCCTGAACTTAAGATTGCCGGCATACTTCTCACCATGTTTGATAAAAGAACAAATCTGTCTCATCAGGTTGCTGAAGATGCCGAAAAATATTTCAAGCAACTGGTATTCAAGACCATGATTCCCAGAAATGTCAGATTGGGCGAAGCCCCGAGTTTCGGAAAGCCGATTTTGTTGTATGATGCAACCTCCCAAGGGGCCCTTAGTTACTTTAATCTGGCAAAAGAGATCATGAACAATAAATCCTCCTGAACAATTCGTCGGGTAACCCATGTATTGAGGAAATTAACGCCATCACAATGAAAAAAGAAATGAAAAGTAAAAAAACCGAATCAGGTTCAAAAAAATCAAAAAAATTGGTTCTGGGAAGAGGTCTTGATGCTTTATTGCCCGATATCGAGCCCATGGCAGATATTTCAAAGGAATATTTTACGTGTGATATCGGGTTGATTCAGCCCAATCGTTACCAGCCTCGTTTGCGGTTTTCCGACAATGAACTGGAAGATATGGCCCAATCAATTCGTCAGCAAGGCATCATACAGCCCCTTTTGGTTAGAAGAGACAACAATGGATATGAGCTCATCACCGGTGAACGACGCTTGCGCGCTGCTAAAAAAGCAGGGTTGAAACAGGTACCGGTTCTTGTCAAAACCATCACAGATACAGATATGCTGGAAATGTCCATTGTTGAAAACGTACAACGGTCAGATTTAAATCCCATTGAAGAGGCTGAAGCCTATCACCGGCTCATCACAGAGTTCGGTCTTACCCAGGACCAGGCTGCTGATCGCGTCGGAAAAAGCAGATCGGCTGTTGCCAATTTTATAAGACTTCGTCAGCTGCCCGAGCAAATAAAGGGCAGCATTATGGATGGAGATCTGAGCATGGGGCATGCGCGGGCCTTGCTGGGCGCTGCCACTTCAGCCCAACAAAACTCGATATTCCGGACGATAGTTGCAAAAGGACTTTCGGTCAGGGAAACAGAACGTTTGATTAAACGTTTGAAGGCGGAAAAGGAAAAACCTAAAAATCCTATATCGAGTTCGGAACAAAGATACTTATCAGGTGTTGCCGATGATCTTGCCGGTCGCTTCGGGACCAAGGTTCAGATCAAACGGCGGGGGCAAAAGGGCAAAGTTGAAATCGAATTCTACAGTAATGACGATCTAGACCGTCTGCTCAGCTTGCTAAAGCAGATATAATGTCTATTCATATCATCATCGATGGCTACAATTTGATCCGGCAGTCCAATTCATTCAGCGATCTTGATCGGCAGGATATTCAACTCGGTCGAGAGGCTCTTCTTGATGCGCTTGCTGCATATCGGAGAATAAAACTTCATAAGATAACCGTTATTTTTGATGGCACCAACGCTCCTCCGTTTTCCCAGCACGAAAATCAATTCAAAGGCATTAAGGTCAAATTTTCTCGCAAAGGTGAGCTGGCTGATTCCCTTATTAAACGGATGGTAAATCGGGAAAGAGAAAAAGCCTTGGTTGTGAGTTCTGATCTGGATATTGTAAATTTTGCGGCTGCCAAGGGAGCCGCGACAATTGGTTCGTCTGATTTCGAAGAAAAGATCACTATGGCGATTTATATGGATACAAAGGGGCTCGAAAGAGAAGACGAAGGCGGATGGGTCCCCTCGACAATAAAGAAAGGACCTAGTAAACGACTTTCAAAAAGAAAACGTCGAAATAGGATCAAAATAAAAAAACTGTAGTGTGCAGGTATGTTTGCAGAAACTTGCGAAGGAAAAGGGTCGGAAAAAGATAAGACAAATTATAGGGCAAATGCATTTGAATCCCAATATACAAAAGAACGCGCCATGACGGCGTATAACTCTTTCCAACCGACTGAAACTTGCGCTTAAGCACCCGTAAGCCCGAGCCGTGCCTGACTTATTTAGAACCATTAATCGCTAAATCATCCCATCGATTTTTTTAGTCATCATTTCATTCGGTTCGGGCTAACGCGTGCTAAAGTCCTTCATACAGTCATTCGGTTTTCAAGAGAAACACGCCGTCGCTTCGTCACAACGATAAAAAAAGAGTTTGTCATTAGACAGACCACTGTTTTTATTGACGTTAATCCTATTGTCTGATAACTAATTTATTTTCGAAGAATTATTACCAAAAAAAAATAATACGATATGAGTTATTCAGATAAAAAGTCGGGTTTGCTGCGGATATGTGTCATCGACGGGCAGGGCGGAGGCATTGGAAGCGCGGTTATTAAAAGGCTAAAGGATCTTTTTGGAGAGGCTGTTGAAATTATTGCTCTTGGGACCAATGCCATTGCAGCGGCTCAGATGCTGAAAGCCAAAGCTAACAGGGGTGCATCTGGAGAAAATGCCATTGTTCAGACAACAGGAAAGGTTGACATTATTATCGGAACCGTTGGAATTATCGTGGCCAATGCCATGATGGGAGAAGTTACACCCAAAATGGCAGAAGCCGTGGCCAACAGTCCGGCAAAAAAACTACTGATACCCCTCACCCAAGAAAATATTGAAATTATAGGTTTGCCACCAGCTCCACTACCTCATCTTATTGAGGCACTTTTGCAGGAAAATTTAAAAAATTTCTATGATGAGGTTGATACGGACAAATTATAACACTTTTGCCTTTTGAAAACATTACCGCTTCAGGTATGATTTAATTTTTGCTGAAAGAACTCGTGAATAAGGGCTCGTAATGAAAGAACCTGCACGGGCTATCAATAAAGATTTTTGTTTTGATAGGGAAATTCATCCATAACGTTAAATCGCACATGGTTCTTTCAAAACAATCCCTAATCCACACCTGCCCGCTCGTGCCTTACGTGGCAGGCGGGTCAGACAGCTTCCAGTCAAAAATTAATTCATACCCGAAGCTCCTTTGAAATCGATTTATTGAAAAAGACTAACCGAATAAAATAAATTTTATTATTAAGAAATTATAAAGGAAAATACGATGTGTGAAGCAAACGCGTACTTAATCGAAGGAGATGAGAAAATACTGGTAATGGAAGCTGTTGATACCGTCGACCCCGAAGATGGTGGGATACGATTGGTCAGTATTTTTGGTGATCAAAAATATATAGATGCACACATTCATTCATTGGCTCTCGTAGACCACCATATTTTTTTGAAAAAATAAAATCGCCGATACGATTTGTTTCGTGTGGTTTGATTGTGTAAGAAGCTCAAGTTTCGCAACCCAATATAGTTAAAAACCTTTGATGGCGCAGTCCAAAAAAAATTCCGGCCTGCTGCTCTTTATTGGCATTGCTGGAAATTGAACGTGAGAAACTTGAGTAAGAAGGTAAGGCGCAGCGCTAAGGCTGCATGGTGCAAATGAAAATATTAATAGCAAAGAACGCCGGTTTCTGCATGGGAGTGCGTAGAGCTGTTGAAATGGTTCTGGATGCTCCGAATAAACACGAAAATCCGATCTGTACGTTTGGACCTCTTATCCACAATCCGCAGGTTTTAAGTCTGTTAAGGGAGAAAGAAATAACCACATTAGAGCATATTCCGGAGTGCGGAACAGGTACTGTTCTGATTCGTGCCCACGGTGTTCCCCCCCAAACCAAACAGAATCTTAAAAAAGCGGGCTACAAAATAATTGATGCCACCTGTCCTCGTGTGATTAAAGTTCAGACCATCATTCGAATGCATGCCAAAAAAGATTATGCATCTATCATTATCGGAGACAAAGATCATCCTGAAGTTATCGGACTTTTAGGATATGCAGAGGGAAAAGGATTTGTCGTTGACAATTTAGATGATCTTGATTCACTTCCATCTTTTGAAAAGGCGATTATTGTTGCTCAGACCACTCAAAATACACTTTTTTTTGAGGAAATAAAACAATGGGCAACTCATAAATTCCCCCACTATGAAATCTTTGATACAATTTGTGATTCAACTGTAAAGCGCCAGGCTGAGATCCAAAACTTGGCGGACTCAGTAGATGCCGTCATTGTTGTTGGTGGACAAAACAGTGGAAATACGAAGCGACTTGCTGAAATTTCAAAAAAGACCGGCAAACCGACATATCATATTGAAACTGAGTCGGAAATTGATGTAGACGCTCTTTCAGAAGCCAAATGTATCGGGATTACAGCAGGAGCTTCCACGCCGAATTGGGTTATTAAAAAAATTTACAGAACACTTGAGGCCCTGCCTTATAAAAATAAACAAGGATTGCAGAGGGTTATTTTTTCCATCCAGCGTGTTCTGCTTCTAACCAACATCTTTGTATCCATCGGTGCCGGGTGCCTGTGCTACGCCTGTATCAAAATTGAGGGGATTAAAAATAATTTCAATCATGTGCTTATATCCATGCTTTATGTTCTGTCCATGCACATTCTCAACAATCTCATTGGTACAAAGGCAGACCGATACAACGATCCTGACAGATCCTCATTTTACAACAACAATAAAATATTGCTTGCTTTTCTTTCGTTTGCTGCAGGCGGCATTGGTTTGATGACAGCCTATTCCGTGGGTTGGATTCCTTTTTTAATCCTTTTCGGTATGAGTATAATGGGTCTTTCTTACAATTTAAGGCTTATTCCGAAACGTTTTGCATACGATAAATACTCGCGGCTTAGAGACATCCCCGGATCAAAAACGGTTTTGATTGCAATGGCATGGGGAATCGTGACTTCTGTTTTGCCTCAATTGTCTGTATCAGGAAATATTCAACTGAATACAGCCATCATATTCTCATGGTCATTGAGCCTGGTCTTTGTCAGAACAGCATTTTTTGATATTCTTGATATGCAGGGCGACCGCATTGTGGGTAAAGAGACGATTCCCATACTGTTAGGAGAAAAGCGAGCTTTGCGCCTTTTAAAAACCATACTGGCCATAAATTTTGGCATTTTGTTTATTTCAAGCGCATTTCAACTGATATCAAGTTTAGGTTTTGTACTTTTAATCTGTCCGGCTTTTGTTTTCATCATACTTTCAGCGCATGAGAGAGGCTATATGCTTCCCGGCATTCGGCTTGAATTTCTGGTCGAAAGTAGTTTTGTCTTGGCAGGCGTTATGACATTGGTCTGGTCGCTGCTTTAATCTGATTTGTCGTCATTTTTCCAAATGGCAGGTTCCGTACCTGTCAGAAGCCTTTTGATATTATCCGCATGGCGAAAATAGATGAATATCGTCGTTATAACGGCACATCCAAGCATGACTTCCGAGCCGGTAGCTTTCCAGATTGCAACAGGTAAGACGGCAGCGGCGGCAAGGGAGGCGAGCGAAACACGGTTCGACCAGCAAACAAACATGATAAAAACCAGAATCAAAATTACCAGTGCAACAGGTGAAATAACGCCAAAGCACCCTGCTGCGGTTGCAACCCCTTTTCCACCGTTTTTAAATTTCATATAGACAGGATAAAGGTGCCCTGTAAAAGCTGCAAAAGCTACTATTGCAATGTAGAGGTCACTCCATACTTCATTAGGAGTTGTCATCGATACAGCCAACCAAACCGGAAAGGCCCCCTTTAAGATATCGCCGGTAAGGGTCAGAGCTCCGAGTCCCGGCCCTGCCATACGCGCCACATTAGTTGCACCGATATTTCCACTTCCGACCTGCCTAATGTTTATGGAGGTAAACAACCGGGTCAGAATGAGTCCCCAGGGAATGGAACCCAACAGATAGGCGAAAATAGGCAGCACGAGATACTTGATCATTTAACATCCATTTTGCTATTAGGTGACGAATAATAATATATTATACCAGATCAACTCAAAATTTATAGTCTAAATATGAAACCTGTAAAAATACCCATAGAAGATGTTTTAGATCTTCATACCTTTAAACCCAAAGAGATCCCTGATCTTCTTGCAGATTATTTTGCGGCCTGTATTGATAAGGGAATATATTCGGTACGAATTATTCATGGAAAAGGCCAGGGAGTGCTAAAGGATCGCGTTCGAAGGCTTTTGAAAAAACATCCAATGGTGGCATCATTTAGCAATGCTCCCTTAGAAGCCGGTGGTTGGGGAGCGACCCTTGTTGAACTTAGGCATAAACGATGAAGCGAGTGATGTCTTTGGATGCAAAAGGCTAACTAGTAACACACAGTGGTATTTCCACGTCTCATGGATGGACACTAACTATATATTTTTCCTTGCGGTTTTCCTGTTACCTGAATTTCCCAATGTGTAACAAATGTAACAGAAATTATGATATTCATTTCATAATTTTTAAAGTGGTTGTTTTTTTGATATTTTCTAACTGATTGAAATATATGAAATTAATAAAAGTGATCTTTTCCTGCATGATTTTTGCATAACGACAGTAAACAATTTAAACAACACATTCATGAGCAAGCCGAATCTTTTGCTTGCTAAACATCTATATAAAGATTCAAAAATAATCTGTAGTTATCATGATTCAAATATTGCCCGATAACGGAGGCCGGCGGTTAGGTGCGGATAGGAGAGAGTTTAATTATACTTCTCACATACCCGAAAGGAGATCTGGCAAAGAAAGAAGAAGTGGTTTAGATCGAAGACAAAAACCAAGAACATACAAAGAATTAAGATAGATTAAAAATAAAATATGAATTAAAAAAGCGCCAATAATGGCGCAAACCCCTTTAAAATGCGTTAAAAGCAAATCCCGCTAAAAAATGGCGGGATTTGTTTTTTGGCTGTATAGTGATCTGTTGCAACCTCTATATGATCTTCAACTTAAATCAACCACAGTTTCCGATGCTTGATGCGGGTTGTTAAACCAAGATCGTCTATCGTTCGATCCCGGTTCGCGCTTTAACCCCTTGGTTATAATAATGTTTGATTTCTTTTACATCACTGACCAAATCGGCCATTTCTAAAAACGCTTCAGGAGCACGACGACCGGTCAAGATGAATTCGACATTTTTCGGTCGTTCGTTAAGGAGTTCGATCACTTCTTCAGCTGAGATTAAACCAAACCAGACCGCTACGTTAATTTCATCGAGAATGATGATGTCGTATTCACGGGAATGCATTGCTTTTCGTGCTTGCTTAAGGCCTTGTTGTGCCTGGTCGATATGTTTTTGCGTTATTTCTTCCCGATGAACACACTCTATATCCCCATACTGTTCGATGGTGATACAGGGGTGGTCCCGAAGCGCCGTCAATTCGCCATAGTGCTGGCCTTTCATGAACTGACCGATATAGGTTTTCATTCCATACCCGGCAGCTCGTATGGCCAATCCTATTGCTGCGGTGGTTTTTCCCTTTCCGTCACCGGTATAGATGTGGATGTATCCCTTTTTATCTGTCTTTTTTTTCACGTTACAGAGGTTTTATGCTGACTTTTTAGTTTTCGTGACTTCTTCGAGTGGTTCATCTTCGTCCAAGCCGCCCTTCCGTTTGTCCACAAACCAAATGGGACAAGCTGATCTGAATTTACAGTATATTTCAGGATCACTGCACTTAAGACATTCTTCGCACATGTATATCGTATACTTTGTGCACACATAACTGGTTTCTTTGTTTGGATGGTTTCTGCATTTGCCCATTTTAGATGGTCTTTATATTTTTTTTAGCAACTGATTGGCTGCTGTCAATGTCGGATCCCATGTAGGGCCAAAGGGCGGGGCATATGCCAGATCGGTTTGACAGTAGTCTTTAACAGTCATTTGGTTATGAAGTGCAACAGCAATGGCATTGATCCGATGTGCGACGCCTTCCTTGCCCACCATCTGGGTCCCTAAAAGGCGTCCGGTTTTTGTATCACCAACCATATGAACATGGATGGTTGATGCGCCGGGATGTGCGTGGGCTCTTGAACGAGATTTGATCGCTACCTTTACTGGTTCGAAACCAAATTTCTTGGCTTCGCCTACGGTCAGACCGGTTCGCGCTACCTCTAAATCAAATACTTTAAAAACCGCGGTACCTGCAACTCCCGATAGCTTAGCATCCTTTCCGCAAATGTTGTCAGCTACCGCCCAACCGGCCCGATTGGCTCTTAAAGCCAGCGGTATCCAGGCTTTTTCACCGGTGACCACGTGATACGCATCCGTACAGTCTCCGGCGGCATAGATGTTTTTATTTGAAGTCTGAAGTTTTTTGTTCACGGCAATGGCGTTTTTTATGCCAAGATCAAGACCTGCCCGGGCGGCAAGTTCACTGTTTGGTTTTATTCCTATGGCTACCAACACCATGTCAGTTTCAAGGGATAGATCGGAGCAGATGACATGTAGCTTTCGATCTCTACCTACGATTTTTTCCACTTGATGCTCTAAATAGATATTTACATTATTTAACTCAACTTCCTTTTTGACAACATCTGCCAGCTCGTTTTCCATCCACGGCAGAAATGTCGGATTAGGTTTAACCATATCCACATCGATGGATCGGTCTCTGAGAGCTTCACACATTTCAAGAGCGATATACCCCATACCGATAATAACGACTTTTTTGACATGATTGGATTTAATATATGCTTTTATTTTTCTCCCGTCATCCAGACTTTTTAGGGCCATTACTCCCGGAAGATCAAAACCCTCTAAATCCGGAATGATCGGCGAAGCCCCAGTTGCAATTAGCAACTTATCGTATGAGAATTTAAAAGTTTTGCCTTGTAAGGATGTTCCGGAAACAGCCATGGTCTCCGGATCAATGAATTCAACACAATGCCCGGTCAACAGATCGATGTCTTGTTTTTCCCTGAATACATGGGCCTGTCGGACCACAAGGTCTTCGATCTCCCTTTCCGGATCCGCAATATTATACGGCATGCCGCAAGCGCTGTAGGAAACATCCATGGTCTTTTCCAGCACCGTAACATCGATATCCGGATTATTTCGCTTTGCCCTGCTGGCAGCACTCATACCGGCAGCGTCACCGCCGATAATTACAAATTTCATAAAACCCTCTTAATTGAAGATAGTTGGTCAAATGGTTGATTCGAATAAACATTGATAATTCCATTCATAATAATCATCGAGATAACAATTGTCCAACACTCTGTTCAACCCTTCATTTTCTTACCACTGGCCTTCAACATTTGCTTTGTCGGCAAAAGTCAGCTTTCCTTCATTAAATGCCTTTACGGCATCTTCAACAGTACCTTGAACATCGTTGGCCACCCGAATTTTTGCAGCTTCCAGGGTCGTAAACGCTTTTGGTCCGCAATAACCGGTCAATAGAGCATCTGCACTTTTGTCACTGACCATGGAGGCGGCCTGAATGCCGGCGCCTTTGAGTGCATTTGCATTTTCTTTGTTGTCCAGTACTTCAAATTCAAAGGTTTCCGTGTCCACAATGAGGATGTAGGCGGCCCGCCCGAAGCGGGGGTCGACCTGTGAATCAAGGTTGGTTCCCTGAGATGTAACAGCTATTTTCATTATTCCAGGTCCTCTTGTTTTTTTGTGTTATAAGCATCGACGAAAACAAAATGAATGCAACTTATTAATACCTGGTTACATTCCGCCTTGTCCGCCGCCGCATACTTGATCATCTGAAATCATCGGCAGCTTACCTGCGATAAGGTCTTCTACCACCGGTCGAATTTCAGGACGCGTTGCATCGTGATATACATCGATGCCGACCTGTTTGAATCCCATCAGAGGACGCATACCGATACCGCCGACTATTAAGGCGTTTACATTGTGATCCGCCAGCAGATTGACAGGGACCATGCATCCTCCTTGAACATGTCCATGGTTGGCAATTGTTGTAACCTGTTTGACCTTTCCGTCTTCCACATCTACCAGTGTAAACACATCGCAGTGACCAAAGTGTCCCGCCCTTTGACCATCAAGTCCGCCATTATCCACAGACGGGATAGCAATTCTTCCATTTTTCATTTCAAACATCCTCCTTATCAATAAATTTTACATTACATGTTGCGTTTAAAGCACCAGTTGATTTTTTATATTTTGCCAAATTTCACTGATGCTGCTTCGAATCTTTGAGTTGCCCACATATTCCAGGACGGTTTGCCCTTGGACCATGGATTCTGTAAAAACAGGATCAAACGGGACGCGTCCTACGATCGTCATGTAATTTTTTTTTGCCAGTTTTTCGATGGCCTCTGTTTGATCAAAATTCAGATCGAATTTGTTGATACACACCATCCCCGGGACCTTAAAATGAGCGGCCAGTTGTGCCACCCGCTCCATATCGTGTAATCCCGAGACCGTCGGCTCGGCAACGACAAGGACGGCTGAAGCGCCGCCTACAGAAGCGATCACCGGGCATCCGACACCCGGCGGTCCGTCTGTGATCAGCAGGTCCAATTTGTTTTTTTCGGCGAGTTTTTTAGCCTCCTGCCGGACAATGGTGACCAGTTTGCCGGAGTTTTCTTCGGCAATACCCAATATAGCATGAATCATTGGGCCAAAACGGGTATTGGAAATATACCATTCCCCGCAAGTTTTTACGGGAAAGTCGATGGCCTCTTCCGGACAAAAATCAACACAGACACCGCAGCCCTCACATTCAATGGGATCGACTTTAAACGCGTCGCTAATGGCATTCCATCTGCACAGATCTCTGCAAAGGCCACATTGGGTGCATTTGTTCGGGTTAATAATCGCGGTACTGCCGCCCTGAAAATCGTGGCTTTCTTTTATGTCGGGGTCCATGAGCAGATGAAGATCGGCGGCATCCACATCCGCATCACACAGGACTTTGTTTTCAGCCAATGATGCAAAGGCTGCCATCAGGCTGGTTTTGCCGGTACCACCTTTGCCGCTTATCACCACCAACTCTTTCACAGAATTTTTTCTCCTTTACAACAATTCGTTATCGTTCAGCCACTAAGCCACTCAGACAGCTTCCAGCCAAAAATTTAAACATACCTGAAGCTCCTTTGAAATAGTTTGTT
>Ga0210123_1000384_pt1 | contig 28180 bp, 27 predicted proteins | sample Muzzi_PWB_D2_FD_185535 | JGI IMG/M metagenome (GOLD analysis project Ga0210123, IMG submission 185535) | Wetland microbial communities from San Francisco Bay, California, USA, that impact long-term carbon sequestration - Muzzi_PWB_D2 (SPAdes) | ecosystem: Environmental > Aquatic > Marine >... | reverse complement strand
AAAATTCGCCGACGCGCCACAGGAGAGAGCAGCCGCGCGCGACCGACTAGACTCGTGAAAAATCCGGATCCGTCACGAGCCCTACCCGGATCCTTCGATCTACTTTAGCGTCGCTCCGGAACGCGCCGTAGATCAGGGCACAGTACCGGAACGTCACGGCTATGGTTAGGCCGCGAGTGCGAAGTTGTCGTTGGCGACTATTTGATTCCGTTGTTACGAGTGGATCACTCGGCACGCAACCTTCGGACTGCTTTGTTCCCCGTCGAATCCAGTGCGCCCCCAAGGTGCTCAGGGGCCCGACCGGCCGCGACCGGCTTCCCTGACGGGACGACCGGCCCGGCAACGACCCGGGCACGAGCCAACGACGACTCAGTGTCTAGCTCCAACTTCGGTTGAGAAAGAGCGCTGTGCACCAGGCATAACCCGGGGCGGTGCGGCCCCATTCCCGGCCCTCGCGGCACGACGGGGTCCGGCCGGCACCTCAGTGGAACTCGAGCTCCGCCTCGACCTCCGGCGCCGTGGCGACCCGCTCGACCGCCTCCAGGAACTCCTGGGCGCTCCGGTTCTCAAGCCGCGCGACCACCAGCATCCAGGCCGAAAACGCGAGCACCGCACCGAACGGAGCCACCTGCAGGAGCTTCGGCCAGAACGGCCAGAGCACCGTCATCACGCCACCGAACCCGCCGATCGCCAGGATGACCACCGCCTGGATCCAGAGGTGGTACTCGCTTTGCTCCACCAGGAACCGTACCTCGGAGCCCTTGCCGTGGGCCGCGACCTCCACGCGCCCGTCCAGCCGCCCCTGGCGCAGGCCGACGGTCACCGGCAGCCGGAGGTCGCCGCCGTCGCGCCCGGCCGACCAGAGGGCGCCCCAGTCCTCGGAGGCCAGTTCGATCGCGGGAAGGACCTCCTTGGGAGGAACGGGAATCTGGATGGTGAACAGGCTCTCGGGCTCGGACACGGGCCGGATCTTACATCCTGCCGGATGGCGGCCGCGGAGCGGGCGCCGCGCGCGGAAGAATCAGCCGGCGGCCCGGATTTCGAGGCCGGGCAGCCGCAGGCGCTCTTTGGATGCGAAGTAGGAGAGGCGCCCCCGGAAGTCCGCGACGCTGCCCCGGCAACGCTCGAGCACCTCGCGGTCGAGCAGCCGGATCAACCGGCCCTCCACCTCCGCGACGACGCAGGGCAGGGAGCCGCCCACCGCCGCCTCGAGCGCCCCGTCCACCTCGTCCCGATGGACGTACTCGACGGGCACGCCGATCTCTTCGCGGCAATCGCGCCAGGCGGAGCGCTCGCCGGTGATGCCGTGGGTGATCGAGCACAGGGCGCAGCCGCCCAGCTTCAGGGTTTTGCGGGCGCTGTCGAAGAAGGCGCTGATGGCGCCCGAGTCCGCGTCGAAGACGAAGATCAGGCGGTCGATGGTGCGTCGGTCGGTCATCGCTGGAACCCCCGAACCGGACGGTGCCGGCAGGTGTGGCGCGGAGCGGCTGCTCCGTCCCCGTTCGACCGGGAGCTACGGCGCCGGTGGGCGGCCGGATCTGCCGACGCCGGCGCGGCGGACCGGAGCCTCAGGCGGCCAGGTCCGCGGTCCGGTCGCGCCGCGCGGTCTCGTCCGGAGGGTCGGCCAGGAGGCTCGCGAAGTGCGCCTCCACCGCGTCGAGGAAGCTCTCGGGGTGGGGAAGGTCGTTGATCCGGCGGCGCAAGGCGCGCCCGCCGGGGAGGCCCTGGCTGTACCAGGAGGTGAACCGGCGGAGCTTGTCGAGCGCCGCCCCGGGCGGATCGCGCTCGATGACGGCGCGGAAGTGGCCCAGGATCAGCTCCCGCCGGTCCCTCAGCGAGGGGTCCGGCGTGGCGGCATCGCCCCCGTCTAGCCGCGCCGCGATCTGGGAGAAGATCCAGGGGTTGCGGACCGCCGCCCGCCCGATCATCACGCCGTCGCAGCCGGTCTCGGCGCGCAGGCGCACCGCGTCGTCCGGGGTTTGGACGTCGCCGTTGCCGATCACCGGAATCCCCACCGCGTCTTTGAGCTCGCCGATCCGCCACCACTCCGCACGGCCCCGGTAGCCCTGCCTGGCGGTCCGGGCGTGGAGGGTGAGCGCGTCCGCCCCCTCCGCCTCGCAGATCCGGCCGAGCTCCAGGTAGCGCAGCCGGTGCTCGTCCAGGCCGAGGCGGAACTTGACCGTCAGCGGCATCGACAGCTCCCGCCGCACGCGGCGGACGATCTCCGCGGCCAGGTCCAGGTCGCCCATCAGCGCGGCGCCGGAGCAACCCTTGAGCACCTTGTTCGCGGGGCAGCCCATGTTGATGTCACAGAGGTCCGGCTGGCGCTTCTCCACCTCCCGGGCGGCGGCGGCCATGGTCTCGGCGTCGGCGCCGTAGATCTGGATCGAGAGCGGACGCTCCTCGTCCTCGAAGCTCAGCAGATCCCGCTCCCGGCACTGGTGGGTCGGCTGCCCGTGGACCAGGTTCCGCGACGAGATGAACTCCATCGCCACCAAGCCCACCCCGCCGATGCGGCGCACGATGCGACGGAAGTCCCGGTCGGTGATCCCCGCCATCGGCGCCAGGAAGAGCGGCGGATCGACCGCCAGCGAACCGATTCTGAGAGCGCTCATCGGCGGCGCGCTCCGAGGCCGACGAGCCAGGACAGGGCGCCGCCCAGCGCCGCCCACCACAGCCCGCCCAGAACCAGGCTCGCCACCAGGAACAGGCTGCCCTGGACGCGGTAGAAGGCGAGCGACACCGGCAGGTCCATCCACACCACCCAGCCGCCCCGCACACCGGCCTCCCACCGCGCCCACACCCAGAGCACGGCGCCGGTGTGGAGCAGGAACGCGAGTACCATCGCGTTGCGCACGGCGGGCAGCGGCCCCCGTCGCCTCGGGCCCTCGAGCGGTGCGGTCACGGAGCTAGTTTAGCCCGCGCACCTGGAACCCGCTCGGGTCGTGTCCTGAGACTGTGTTGGTGCCCGCGGAGCGGGCGGGCGGCGGCGGTGTGTATCATGAGCCTTCATGGCCTGGTACCGCGAGTGGTTCGGAGAAGAGTATCTCCAGCTCTACTCTCACCGGGACCGCGCGGAGGCCGAGTGTCAGGCAGACTTCGTCGAGCGGCAGCTCGGCGACCTCCGGCCCCGGGCGGCGCTCGATCTCGCCTGTGGCGCCGGCCGCCATACGGACGTGCTCCGCGACCGGGGCTACCGGGTGCTCGGGATCGACCTGTCGATCGTGCTCCTTGCCGAGCGGCCCGACCTGCCCCGGGTGGCGGGTGACATGCGCGACCTGCCCTTCGTGCCGGAGGCCTTCGACTGGGTGCTCAACTTCTTCACCTCCTTCGGCTACTTCGAGACCGAGCGAGAGAACTTCCGCGTACTGGAGGAGGTGAACCGGATCCTGGCGCCCGGAGGCCGTTTTCTGATCGACCTCATGAACCCCGAGCCGGTGATCGAGAACCTCCAGCCGCGGGAGTCGTACACCGTCGAAGACCGCCGGGTACGGATCGAGCGGTGGTACGACCCCCAGTCCAAGAGGGTGAACAAGCGCATCAAGATCCAGACACCCGACCGGCCCGAGCGGACCTTTCTCGAAAGCGTCCGCGCCTACCGCGAAGACGAGGTCGTGATCGGCCTCCAGTGGGCCGGCCTCAGGGTCACCGGCATCTTCGGCAACTTCCACGGAGACTCCTACACCCGTGACAGCGAACGCCTCATCCTCGTCGCTCGAAAGCCGAGCTGACATCCTCACCGTCGATCTCGTGGACCAGGGCATGCTCGCCCCGCTGCCCCGGGCATACCTGGCGGGCAGCGACCGCGACCTCCTCGAGCCCTTGAAGTTCCTCGATCCCGGAAAGCTGCCGCCGGCCGGCGACCCGAGCCGCGCGCCGGACCGCGAGACCCTCGCCGCCGGCCTGCTCCGCTGCAACCGCTCCTACGGTCACCCGGCGGCCGACCGCCTCGCCGAGCGGCTCGCCGACCCGGCCGCCCAGGTCGTCGTGACGGGTCAGCAGCCGGGCCTCTTCGGGGGCCCCCTCTACACCCTGTCCAAGATGGTCGCCGCCGGCCGCTGGGCGGCGGCGCTCGAGGCCCAGGGCCAGCCGGCGGTGGCGGTCTTCTGGGTCGCGACCGAGGACCACGACTGGCACGAGGTCGCGCGCGCGAGCTTCCCGACGCCCCAGGGGCTGCTCCGCCTCGAGCTCGGGGAGGATCCGGACCCGCTCCTGCCGGTCGGCATGCGCACCCTGGGGGCGGGTGTGACGGGTGCCCTGGAGGCGCTGGGTGAGGCCCGCGTGTCGGACCGCTACGCCTCGTGGCTCGAAACGCTCCAGGCGGTCTATCGGCCCGAGGCTCGGTTCGGCGAGGCGTTCTCCCGGCTGGCGGTCGCCCTGCTCGGCGAGCGCTGCCCGTTGCTCCTCGACTCCATGGATCCGGCGGTCAAGGAGGCGGAGGCGCCCTGGCTCGAGCGCCTGGTCGAGGAACGCGCCGCCTGGGAGGACGCCTCGGCCGCCGCGGACCGGGAGATCGAGAGCCGGGGCTATCCCCTCCAGGTCAGCCCCCAGCGCGGGGTGAGCCCGCTCTTCGAGCTCCGCAATGGCGAGCGGCGCCGGATCGAGTGGGTGCCGCCCCACGGCGACGGCGGCGCCGACACCCTGGGGAGCGACGAGGACCGCTACGTGCTCCGCGGCACCGACCGGCCGCCCCGGCCGATCCGCGAGCTCCGCGAGATGCTGGCCGAGAACCCGGCGGCGGTGAGCGCCGGCGTGCTCGCCAGGCCGGCGATCCAGGATGCGATCCTCGGATCGACGCTCCTCGTCCTCGGCCCCGGCGAGATGTCCTACATGGCCCAGGCCGCGCCGAGCTACCGGGTGCTCGGGATCGAGGCGCCCTGGGTGGCGCTCCGCCCCCAGGCACTGGTGCTCGAAGGCCACCACCGGGAGAAGCTCGAGGAGATGGGCCTCGCGTTGCGCGACCTGCTCGGCACGGAGGAGGCGCTCGAGCGCACCCTCGCCGCCGGCGAGGAGGTCGGCTTCGTCGAGCGCGCCCAGGGGCGGGTGGCGGAGGCCCTCGAAGAGCTGCGGGCCCGGGCCCTGGAGCTCGATCCGAACCTCGAGCGGCCCTACGACAAGACCCACCAGAGCATGCTCCGAGCCCTCGACACCTTCGGCGGCAAGGTCACGGCCGCCGCCGCGCGGCGGGATCAGGTCCGCGCCCGACGGGTGGAACGCCTGCGCGAGGTCTGCCTGCCCGGGGGGGCCCTCCAGGAGCGGATCGTCTCGGCGAGCCACTGGCCGGGCAAGTACGGCCAACCGTTCGTCGACGCCCTGTGGGGCCAGATGGAGCTCGACGGCCGCCGCCTCCAGGTGATCGAGCCATGAGCGCCCGAGAGCAGGAAGCGACGGCCCCGCGGCGGCCCGGCGCGCTCGACGTCCTCGCGGTGGGCGCCCATCCGGACGACGTGGAGCTCGGCTGCGGCGGCACCCTGGCCTGCCTGGCCCAGGCCGGGCTCCGGGTGGGCATCCTCCACCTCACCCAGGGGGAGGCGGGCACCCGGGGCACCGCCCACGAGCGGCGCCGCGAGGCCCAGGCCGCCGCGGACGCCCTCGGCGCGGTGGAGCTCCTGTTCATGGACTGCGGCGACGGCTCGTTGCGCCACGGGGTGCGGGAGGAGGATGCGCTGATCGCCATCCTTCGCCGCCACCGGCCGGAGGTCGTCCTCGGGCCGGCGCCCTCGGACCGGCACCCGGACCACGGCCGTGCCCACCGGCTGGTGGCCGACGCCTGCTTCTACGCCGGCCTCGCGGCACGCCGGCCGGCGGGCGAAGGAGACCCGGCCGAGCCCTTCCGGCCCGCGGCGGCCCACTTCTACATGCAACACGACCAGTTCGAGCCCTCGTTCATCGTCGACGTGACCGCCGGCTGGGACGCCAAGCAGCGCTCCCTCGACGCCTACGAGAGCCAGCTCTACCAGGGAGCGGAGCAGGAGCCGGCCGGGCCCGCGACGAAGGTGGCCAGCCGCGAGTTTCGGGACGCTGTCGACGGCCGCGCCCGCCACTTCGGCCTGCTCGTCGGCGCCACCTACGGCGAGCCCTTCTGGAGCCGGCTGCCGGCCGCCGTCCCGAGGGCCGAGTTGCTGCTCGACCTGGTGCCGGGAGGTGTTCGATGAAGATCGGGATCGTCTGCTATCCGACCTTCGGCGGCTCGGGGATCGTCGCCACGGAGCTCGGCATGGCGCTCGCCGGCCGAGGCGACGAAGTCCACGTCATCAGCTACGCGCTGCCGTCGCGGCTCTCCCTTGCCTCGCCGGGGGTCTTCTTTCACGAGGTGCAGGTTCCCCACTACCCGCTGTTCGAGTACCCGCCCTACTCGCTCGCGCTGACCACCAAGATGGTCGAGGTCGCCCGGCACCACGACCTGGATGTCTTCCACGTCCACTACGCGGTGCCCAACGCGGTCTCCGCGGTGCTCGCCCGGGAGATCCTGGCGCCCAGGCCCATGCCGGTGGTCACCACCCTCCACGGCACCGACATCACCCTCGTCGGCAACGACCCGAACTACCTCGAGACCACCCGCTTCGGCATCCTCCACAGCGACGCGGTGACGGCGGTCTCCAAGGCGCTCCGGGAGCAGACTCGCGAGCAGCTCGCCATCGACAAGGCGATCGACGTGATACCCAACTTCATCGACCCGGCACGCTTCGCCGAGGCGCGCAAGGGGCCGGGCGCGCGGCGCTGGGCGCGGCCCGGGGAGAAGCTGATCGTCCACATCTCCAACTTCCGGCCGGTCAAGCGGGTGACCGACGTGGTCGCGGCCTTCCGCCGGATCCTCGAGCGGGTCAAGGCTCGGCTGCTGCTGGTGGGCGACGGTCCGGAACGGGTCAAGGCGGAGCTCATGTGCCGCGAGCACGGCACCTGCCATGCGGTCACCTTCCTCGGCAGCCTGCCGCTGATCGAGGAGGTGCTGGTGGGCGCGGACCTCTTCCTGCTGCCGTCCGAGAGCGAGTCGTTCGGCCTCGCCGCCCTCGAAGCGATGGCCTGTCACGTGCCGGTCGTCGCCAGCAGGGTCGGCGGCGTGCCGGAGGTGGTCATCGATGGTGAGACGGGACTCCTCCACCCGGTGGGCGACATCCAGGCGATGGTCGACTCCGCGGTCCGGCTGCTCGAGGACGACGAGCTCCGGGAGCGGTTCGGCCGCGCCGCCCGCCGGCGCGCGGTCGAGCACTTCGATCAGGACCGGATCGTCGGCCGCTACCGGGACATCTACGAACGGGTGCTCGCCGGGGCGGGCGTCACCGGCTCGTCCTGACGCCGTGCCGGACCCCGCCGACGGCTACCTGGCCCCCGCCCGCGAAGCGCGCGGGGAGATCCGTGACCGCGGCTCCCGTTTCCTGGCGGTGGTCGGTCCCGCGGCCGACGAGGGCGCGCTCCGGGTCCGGCTCGCCGAGCTGGCCGCCGAGATGCCCGACGCGACCCACCACTGCTGGGCCGCCCGCCTCGGAGCGCAGCCGCTCGAGCGGAGCTCCGACGCCGGTGAGCCGTCGGGGACGGCGGGAGTGCCGATCCTCCAGGTGCTCCGCGGCGCCGAGCTCTCCGACGTGGTGGCGGTGGTGGTGCGCTGGTTCGGCGGCACCAAGCTGGGCAAGGGCGGCCTGGCCCGGGCCTACGCGGCGGCCACGCGGGAAGCCTTGGAGGCCCTGCCGGTGGTCCGGAAGGTACCGACGGTGGAGGTGGAGCTGGAGCTTCCCTACGACCGGCTCGGGCCGGTCAAGCGGCTCATCCATCCGCCGGAGGTCGAGCTCGTGGAGGAGGAGTACGGAGCCCGGGTGCGACTGCGGCTCGCCGTCCACGAAGCCCAGCGACCGGCGCTCGCTGCCTCCCTCGCCGACCTGGGCCTCGAGGCGCACGATGCCTGAGCGCCCTCGGCCGATGCTCCTTGTGGAGACCTCCGCGGGTCCGTTAGAATCGGCCCAAGTTCAAGCCCTCGAACAGTTTATCTTCTCAAGGACTGTACCCTGAGCATCCGAGTCAACGCTCCACGAAAGGAGTTGCGATGAACGACGAGAACAGCCCTTCGACCCCTCCCCCGCCCGCGGAATCGTCCCAAGGTCCCGGCGGCCCTCCGCCGCCGCCCCCGGGAGGGCCGGGAGCCGGCGGAGCGCCCCCGCCGCCGGCGGGCGGGGCGGTGAGCCCGAACCGTGGCCTCATGCTGGTGCTCTCCTACCTCTGGATCCTCGCCCTGATCCCGTACCTGACCGAGCAGGAGGACGCCGAGGTCAAGTGGCATGCTCGCCACGGTCTCGTGCTGCTGATCGCCGAGGTCATTCTCGGCCTCGGCTTCTTCATTCTCGGCTTCGTGCCGGCGGTCGGGTGCATCGTGACGATTCTCTCGATCGTCGTCTGGTTCGGGATCGTGGTGATCCACGTCATCTGCCTGGTCAAGGCGCTCAACGGGGAGCGCTTCCTGATCCCGTACGTCAGCCAGTACGCGGACCAGATCTCCTGACGGCCGCGGCCGGGACGGTTGGCGGAGTTCTCCAGGAACCTCCGGGGCGGGGCCGGGCGGCCCCGCCCCGATCCCACCGGTCGCGGGCGTCGAACAGCCGATCGCGCCATGAGCGAGCAGCCCGTTTCCGAGCGTGAGAAGGGAGGGGACGGCCGGCAGAGTCGCCGCCGCCGTCTCGTGGTGGTCGCCTTGGCCGCGATCCTGCTTCTCGGCCTCGACCTGGCGCGCGCCCCGGAGCACCAGCTCTCCGCGCGGACGCTCCTGGCCGCCATCGACCTCTACCAGGCGACCCTGTCGCCGGCTCTCGGACGGGCCGGTGTCCGCTGCCGGTTCCGCCCCTCGTGCAGCCACTACGCGGAGGGGGCGATCCGCAAGCACGGCGCCCTGGGCGGAAGCCTCCGGACAGCGTGGCGGATCGCCCGCTGCGGACCGTGGACCGAGGCCGGCACCTACGACCCGCCCTGAAGCGCGCTAACGAATCCCGCCGGTCAGCCGGTTGACCACCGGGCTGAACAGCCAGAGCAGCACGCCGCCGGTCACGGTCACGGCGAAGACCCAGAAGAAGATCTCGTCCATCGGCATCGTCTCGACCTTGCCCGACACCAGCCCCGCCGACAGGTTCCCGAGGGAGAGCGAGAGGTACCACGCGCCCACCATCTGGCTCTTGAATGCGGACGGCGCGAGCTTGGTGGCCGTCGATAGCCCCACCGGCGAGAGACAGAGCTCGCCGCAGGTGTGAAGGAAGTAGGCCCCCACCAGCCAGAGCGGGCTCACCAGCACACCCTGCTCTCCCATGCGCGCGCCGAATACCAGCGCGAAGAACCCGCTGCCCAGGAGCACCAGGCCGAAGCCGAACTTGATCGGGATCGTCGGGTTGCGGTTCCGTTTCCCCAGGGCGACCCAGAGGCCACCGAAGAGCGGAGCCAGCAGGATGATGAAGACCGGGTTCACCGACTGGAACCAGCTCGCCGGGATCTCCCACGAGCCGACGGCCCGGTCGGTGAAGTCGAGGGCAAAGAGGCTCATCGACGCTCCGGCCTGCTCGAAGCCCATCCAGAACAGGACGGAAAAGAAGAAGAGGAGCCCCAGCGCGCCCACCCGCTTCTTCTCGCCCCGGTCGAGACCGCCGAGCAGCAGGACGTAGCCGAAGAACAGAAAGGCCGTCGACACGATCAGCACCACCGCGGCGGAGGCCACCTGCTGGATGGTCACCGGGATGACTCCGGTCACTGCCAGGGCCGTGAACGCCCCGATGGCGCCGAAGGCGATGGCGAGGGCCAGGTAGATCCTCCGGCGCTCGCGAGCCGCGCGCGCGGCCTGCTCCGGGGGCAGCTCGGAGGGTGCCTCGAGCAGGCCCGCGCCGCCGAGGTACCGGCGGCCGTAGGCGTACTGGATCAACCCAGCGACCATGCCGATGCCCGCGGCGCCGAAGCCGAGGTGCCAATCGATGTCCTCGCCGAGATAGCCACAGATCAGCGGGCCGACGAACGCGCCCAGGTTGACCCCCATGTAGAAGATCGAGAACCCCGCATCGCGCCGCGCGCCCCCCTCCGGATAGAGCTCGCCGACCAGTGCGGCGACGTTCGGCTTCAGCAGCCCGGTTCCCAGGACGATGAGCGCCAGGCCCAGGTAGAAGGCCGGCAGGCTCGGGATCGCGAGGCTGAAGTGGCCCAGGGCGATGACCACGCCGCCCATGAAGACCGCCCGTTGCTGGCCGAGCAAGCGGTCGGCCAGCCAGCCGCCGGGCAGGGCCAGCAGGTAGACCCCGGACACGTAGAGGCCGTAGATGGCCCCCGCCTTGCCCTCGGAGAACCCGAGACCGCCCTCGGCGGCGGCCGTGACCATGAAGAGGACCAGAAGCCCCCGCATGCCGTAGTACGAGAGCCGCTCCCAGATCTCGGTGAAGAACAGAGTGGCGAGACCGCGCGGGTGGCCGAAGAACTCGCGACTGTAGGGCGGCCGCGGCGGAGCAGGGCCGGCCGCGGCCGTGTCACCGCCCGCGGAACCGGAGTTTGGGGAGCTTGGATCATTGATCATGGCGGGCGCATCCTATCGCGGAGAAACCGGCCGCCCTTCTTGCCGAAGGGCGACGGATCGTCTCCGGAGAAAAAGGGAGTTCCGTGCTAAGGTTTCGCCGACCGGTTACCCGGAAACCCGAGGAACGGGCCTTGTTCTCCAGCCGGGCCACACGAATCATCATCGCCGCCGGCCTGTTGGTGGCCATCTCCTCCCTCTTCGCCGTACAACTGAGGGAGGCGAAGGTGCGTGCGGACAGGATGGTCGGCATCTCCCTCGACCGGGGGGACGGACCGGTCGAGGTGGTCGACACGGTGCCCGGCATGCCGGCCGACCGGGCCGGGCTCGAAGCCGGCGACCAGATCCTCGCGATCAACGGCTACCCCCTCGAGAAGGTCCTGGACTACGACCAGGCGGCCCGCGACCTGGCCCGCGACCGGCCCGCCACCTTCCGGATTCGCCGCGGCGGCCAGGTCCTGGTGCTCGAGGTTCATCCAGGGGTGGGTTTCCCCCTGATGCAACACGTGCTCGACGGAGTGGCGCTGGCGGGGTATCTGGCGCTGGCGCTCCTCGCGCTCTTTCAGGGGCCGGGAGACGTCCGGGCGCGACTTCTCTTCCTGTTCGCCGCGGCGGTCAGCCTCGAGCTCGCGCTGCCCTACGACAGCATCGGCAATCCGGAGCTGGTGCTGGCGGCGCTCTCCGTCTACTACCTGCTGACCGGCCTCGAAGTGGGGCTGGAGCTCCATCTGGCCTCGGTCATCCCCCGGCGCTACGGTTGGCTCGACCGCCGCCCGTGGCTGGTGCCGGTCTACTACGCCATCGGCATTGTGTTGGGTGGTGTGACCTGCATCACCTTCCTGGTCGAGGACGGCCTGGGAAAGGACTTCTTCCCCTGGTCGTCCCTTCAATCGGACACGGTACTGCTCGAGGTCGGCCTGCCGCTCTGGGCCCTCGCGGTACCGGCGATCCTCGCGCTCCAGGCGCTACGCGCCGAGACGCCTCGGGGCCGCCACCAGGCGGGCCTGGTCCTCGCGGGTGTCATCCCCTGGACGGTCTCCGTCCTCCTGGTCACCGCGTTCAACGTGCAGGGGAGCGAGGCCCCGGAGATCCTCCCGGCGATCGAGTCCCTCGCCCTGCTCGCATACCCCCTGGCGGTGTTCGTCGCCATCTACCGCTACCAGCTCTTCGACATCGAGCTCGTGGTGCGCAAGGGGCTGCTCTACGGCACCATGACCGGTGCCCTCGTCCTCGTCTTCTACGGCGCCCTCGGCGCGGGGAGCGCGCTGTTCTCGAACCTGGTCGAGCAGGGGGGGTCGGTCTGGTTCATCGCCGGCGTGACCCTCGTCTTGGGCCTGCTCTTCGCGCCGCTCCGCAGGTCGCTCCAGGAAATCATCGATCGCCGGTTCTTCCCGGAGCGCCACGCGTTGCGCGAGCGGCTCGTCGACCTGGCCGGCGAGCTTCCCAGTCTGGCGAAGCTCCCGTTGATGGGCGACCACCTGGTCCGGCGCCTGGTGAAGATCTTCGCCGTGCGCTCGGCGACGCTGCTGCTCGCCGACCCGGAGAGCCGGCTGATCACACCGCTGGCCACCACCCGCACCGACGACGACAGCTTCGACGGCTTGCTCCTGGAGCTCGACGACCCGGCGGTCGAGGTCCTCCGTCGGGCCGCCCGGCCGGTGACGGCGAGCTACGTGCCGTCCGACCTCTCGCACCACCTCGAGCACTGGCTCGAAGCCGCCGAGGCCGCCGTGGTGGCCCCGTTGCTGGTGCGCGCGGAGCTGACGGGCATCCTGATCCTGGGGCCGAAAGAGGGCAGCGATCGCTTCCCGGCCGAAGAGCTGGAGCTGCTCAACCTCCTCACCCACCACGTGGCGACCGTCTTCCAGAACGCCCGCCTGTTCCTGTCGGCCACCGTCGAGAGCCTCACCGGGCTGCTGCGGCGCGAGGCGATCCTCGAGGCCCTGGAGAGGGAGCTCGACCGGGCCCAGCGCTATGGACGGCCGCTCACCGTCGGCATGGCCGACCTCGATCACTTCAAAGAGGTCAACGACCGCTACGGCCACCTGGCCGGCGACAGCCTGTTGAAGCGTGTCTCCCAGGCGTTGAGCAGCGGCGTGCGCTCGTCCGACGCGGTCGGGCGCTACGGCGGGGAGGAGTTCCTGTTCGTGCTGCCCGAGACCGACCTTTCCGGCGCCCGGGTGCTCGCCGACAAGCTCCGGCGTCTGGTCGAAGAGGTCCAGGCGCCGATGGCGGACGGGGAGACGGTCCAGGTGACCGTGTCCATCGGGCTGGCCAGCCTCGGCGGCGAGGATCTGCCGGAGAGGCCGACCAGCCGGGACCTGATCGAGGTCGCCGACCGAGCCCTGTACAGGGCGAAAGAGGCCGGCCGGAACCGTATCCACCCGCCGTTCATCGTCCGCGCCGGGTGACCGGTCGCCCCCTAACCCCTCGATCCCCTTCCCCCCGCGCGGGGGGAAGGGGACGCCGGCCCCCGGCCCGTGTTCTGCGACGCGGGTTGGCTTGGTCGCCTTCGGACCCCTCGTTCCCCTTCCCCCGGCGCGGGGGGAAGGGGACGCCTGCCCCCGACCCGTCTTCTCCGGAGCAGGTCGGCGTGGTCGGACGTTCGTTCTCTCGCTTGCCGTTCCGCCCCGCGAGGGGAAGAGGGCGCCTGCCCCTCGGGCCGCCCTCTTCGCCGCGGGTCGGTCGAGTTACCAGGCGATGATCAGCCCGGCGGACGCCTCGCCCTGGAAGAGCACGTCGCCGTTGTCGCCGTAGTCGTAGTAGCGGTCGTTGTGCTCGTCCACGGCGGTCCAGAACCCCCGTCCCTCGAAGCGCACGCCCACGTGCTCCGAGAGGAAGATCTTGACCCCGCCGCCGAAGGCGATGGAGAACTTGGTCTCCTCGTCGGCGTTCGGGAAGGAGGGGTCGAGCAGGGTCGCTCCGGCGCTGCCGACGATGAACGGCCGCAGGTGGCCGGGCTGCCACTCGTAGAGCAGGCCCACGTGGCCGTAGGTCACGTCGATGTCGCCGAGGTTGAAGGAGGGCTCGAACAGACCCCCGTCGAACTGGGCCTCGCTCTGCTGCCGACTCACCAGCAGCTCCAGCTTGAACCCGCCGTTGAGGGGGATGTCGAGCGTCACGCCGAGCGCTTCGCTCTCGTCGATGTCGGTCGTATCGCCGCGGGAGAAGCCGTCGCTGTCCTCGATCTCGCCCCCGAAGCGGTAGGCGACGTAGGGGGTGAGCTCGAACCCGTCGGGTGCGGCGTACGCGGCAGGAGCTCCGGCCAGGGCCGCCAGCACGACGGCGGCCGAGAGCAGGGTGGCGAAGGAATGTCTGTCCAGTCGATGCACGATGTGTCTCCTTCTCGTGAGGGGGCGGCCTCGGGTAGCGAGGCTCGCCGCGAACCAGCGGAAGACACCCGCCACCGACCGCAAGGCGATGCTAGCATCGTCCCTCCACGACCCGCCCCGCCCCGAGCCCAAGAGATGAGCCAACCCTCTCCGACCGAGATCCGCCGACTTCCCGATGACCAGCGCCTGCGGGTGACCTGGTCCGACGGCCACGTGGGCGAGTACGACTACGACTACCTGCGCGGCTACTGCCCCTGCGCCGCCTGTCAGGGGCACACCAACGAAGAGATCAGGTTCTACCCGCCGGCGGAGCCAGCGTCGGGGCCGCTCCTCGCCGAGACCATCGAGCTGGTGGGCAACTACGCGATCTCCATCCTCTGGTCCGACGGCCACGGGACCGGCATCTACCGGTTCGACTTCCTGCGCAGGCTTTGCCCCTGCGACGAGTGTCGCGGGGACGTCGAGACCACCCCGCCGGTCGAACGCTCCGACGCCTACTGAGGGGGTCGACCAGGCTTCCCCGATCCTCTGGGTCCCCCCTCAACCCTCCCCCGACCCTCGTGCTCAAGAGCTCGGGTCGTTCGATCGCCGGAAGGCCTCCAGCTCCTCCGGCGTGTTCAGGTTGGCGAAGATCCGCTCCGGGTCGCCGAAGGCCGCGAGCGCCTCGCCTTCGAGGAGCGTGACCGCCAGATCGGGGTCCTCGAGCAGGTGGCGCAGCGCGAAGCGCCCGTCGGCCACCTGGCGCTCCAGGCTGGCCAGGGCGCGCGGACCGTAGTAGCCCACCAGCGGCTCGAGGCCCCGCGGTGTGCGGGGTAGCGCCAGGTCGGCGCCGGCGCCGCCGGCCAGCTCCACCAGGCCGGCCAGGAGCGCCGTGGGCACCGCCGGGAGATCGCATCCGAGCACCAGCAGGGGCTGGTCCGGAGCGGCCCGCGCGGCGCCCAGCAGGCCGGCGGCCGGTCCACCCCCGGGGCCGTCTTCGACCGACGCGAGCCCGGCCACCGTCGAGCGGCCCCGGTCCGCCACCAGGACCACCGGGCAGACGGCGGCCAGGCAGCGGGCGGCACGCTCCGCCAGGGTCGTGCCGTCGAGCGTGAGCAGCGCCTTGTCGGCGCCCATGCGCGAGGAGCGGCCTCCGGCGACCACCACCCCCACGGGCACGCCGGCGCGGTCTCTCCCGGAGCTCTCTCTGCGCGGCCTCATCGTTGCCATGCTACGATTTTCCGCCCCTCGTTCAGTAACCGCCTCTCAACCAATCGATCGGAGGACCCATGCAGATCGCCCTCGCTATCTTCACCCTCGGACTGTTCGCTCTCGCCGTTCCCGCCTCGGCGGGCGACGACGCACCAGCCGCCGCGAACAACCCCCGGGTCATCCTCGAAACCTCCCAGGGAGACATCGTCCTCGAGCTCTACCCGGACAAGGCCCCGAAGACCGTGGAGAACTTCCTCTCCTATGTCGAGAGCGGTTTCTACTCCGGCACCATCTTCCACCGGGTGATCGCCAACTTCATGATCCAGGGTGGCGGGTTCACGGCCAACATGGAGCAGAAGAAGACCAAGGCGCCGATCGAGAACGAGGCGGCGACCGGGCTGTCGAACGAGCGCGGCACCATCTCGATGGCGCGGACGAACGACCCGAACAGCGCCACCGCCCAGTTCTTCATCAACACGGTCAACAACGGGGGCCTCGACTATCAGGGGCCGCACAACCCCGGCTATGCCGCCTTCGGCCGCGTGGTCGAGGGGATGGACGTGGTCGACGCCATCGCCGGCGTCCAGACCACGCGCAAGGGGATGTTCGCGGACGTGCCGGCCGAAACCGTCACGATCAAGTCGGCCCGGGTCGCCGGCGCCGAGTAGCCCCGCCGCTCGCCACCCAAAGAAAAACGCCCCGCCGGCCTCCGGCGGGGCGTGACTCGAAATCCCTCGCGCGAGCTCAGCCGCGCAGGACGTTGCGGGCCTGGAGCCCTTTCGGTCCCTCCGTGGTCTCGAAGACCACCTCCTCACCCTGGCTGAGTGTGCGGAACCCATCCATCTGGATCGCCGAGTGGTGGACGAACACGTCCGGCCCCCCGACGTCCGGCTCGATGAATCCGTATCCCTTGGCATTGTTGAACCACTTCACGGTTCCACGCTGCGTCATGGGAGCCACTCCTTTCAACCGCTCTGGAACTGCTGCCGCACGCCGGAGGCAGGCGTCGACACCCGATTGAACATCCCCCTCCTCGCAGCCCTCGGTGAAGGTCAGCGCGGCCCGGGATTTCTGCCGTGCAGGCTCCTACCCTGCACTATTCATGAGCCACCTACTGCGAGCCGCCGCAATTGCATGCAATCTCAGGGCGTACTCGCTCTTTGCTCCTCGACGTACTGTCCAGTACGCCTGCGTCGCGCATCGCTGTGTGCGCCCTGATCTCACACGCACTTGCGGCTCTCGCTACGGCGTCTCATGAATAGTGCAGGCTACGGGGTCTCAGCCCCCGCAGTATCCAGCATGTCTGGAACGCGGATCGGCAAAAAGTCTCGCACGGATCGTCTCCAGGCGCAAGAAGGGCGGGGCGATCGCGGGTGGGGGCAACTCGGACACCGGCGGAGAGCACGGGGTGGCCGGGGCCGGGCGTGGCGGATCAACGTGCGGCCCCGGCAAACCGGTTGCCGGGCTCGACTCGGTCGATCGGTCGGGTTGGTTGGTGGGGGAAACGGGTGCTGCGGGAAGGTTGGTGCCGAAGGCCGGACTCGAACCGGCACGGATTGCTCCACACGCCCCTCAAACGTGCGCGTCTACCAATTCCGCCACTTCGGCACGATGCCTAGTCTATCAAACTCGACCCGCCGCTCGAAGGGATTTCGGGCGTTGGCGGCGGGTCGGATGGGGCGCTACTCGCCGCCGTCCTGCTGACCCTGGCCGGCCTCGTCGGCCGCCGTGTCGGCGCCCTGGTCCGGAGCCGTCTCGTCCGCCGGCGCCTGGGCTTCCTGCTCGGTCGCCGCACCTTCCTCGACCTGGTCGCCGAGCACGTCGCTCATCAGCGTCGCCCTCCCGGGACCGCTCTGCATGATGCCGATCCCCAGCGTCGTGAAGATGAACAGCACGAACGAGGTGACCGTCAGCTTGTGGAGCAGGGTTGTGGCGCTTCGGGCGCCGAATGCCGTCTGGGTGCTTCCACCGCCGAACACGGAGAGGTCAGCCCCTTTGCCCTGCTGGAGCAGGACGACCAGGATCAGGAAGATACAGACGACGACATGGATGGAGTACAAGACGTAGATCACGGTGCACCTCTGGGATGTCGATTCCGGCTCCGGGGCGCCGATTCCGGCCGCGCGGCCCTGCCGAGCAGATTCCTAGCAACAGGCGATGATAGTCATGAATTCCCGCGCGTCAAGGCTTGCGCCTCCGACCAGGAACCCGTCGATGTCGTCCTGGACCATCAGATCGCCCGCGTTGAAGGGCTTCACGGAGCCTCCGTAGAGGATTCGCGTGGCCTCCGCCACCTCGCGGCCGAACAGCTCCTCGACCCGGCTGCGGATGAACTCGTGGGCGTGCTGGGCGACCTCCGGCGTCGCGGTGTCGCCCGTACCGATGGCCCAGACCGGCTCGTAGGCGATGGCGAAGGGCGGCGGCGGATGGCCGGCCTCGGCCAACGGCTCGAGCGCCACGTCGAGCTGCCGGCCGAGAACCTCGAGGGTGGTGCCGGCGTCGCGCTCCGCCTTGGTTTCGCCGACGCAGATCAACGGACGCAGCCCGTTGCGCAGCGCGGCGGCCACCTTGCCGGCCACCACGGCATCGGTCTCGCCATGGTCGCGGCGCCGCTCGCTGTGGCCGGTCAGCACCCAGGTGCAGCCGGCATCGGCGAGCTGCGGCCCGGACACGTCGCCGGTGTGGGCGCCGTCGTCCTCCGGGTGGAGGTCCTGGCCGCCCCAGCCGATGCGGGTGCCGTCGAGCTCCGTGGCCACGGTGGGGATCAGGACGAAGGTGGGGAAGATCAGCACCTCGGCCGTCGCCTCCTCGAGCTCGGAGGCCACGGTTCGACAGTGCTCCTCGGCGTCGGCGCCGAGCAGGTTCATCTTCCAGTTGGCGGCGACGATCGGGATGCGGATCTTGCGCTCGCTCATCATGGGGTCTCCTTCTTTTCCAGAACCGCGATGCCGGGAAGCTCCTTGCCGGCGAGGAGCTCGAGGGAGGCGCCGCCGCCGGTCGAAACGTGGTCGATCCGCCCGGTGACGCCGGCACGCTTGGCCGCGGCCACCGTCTCGCCGCCACCGATGACGGTGAACGCGTCGACGTCGACCAGCGAGCGGGCCACCTCTTCGGTGCCGACGTCGAACGGCGGCGTCTCGAACACGCCCATGGGGCCGTTCCAGAACAGGGTGCGGGCACCCGCCATGGCCTCTGCGAATCGATAGCAGGTCTCCTGGCCGATGTCGAGAGCCATCTTGCCGGCGGGCACGCCGTCCTGCGCGAGCACCGTCTCGTAGGGCGCACCCTCGGCGATCGAGTCCGCGACCACGAGGTCGAGGGGCAGGAGGACCTCGACCCCGGCGTCCGCGGCCATCTCGAGCAGCCTGCCGGCGAGCTCGATCCGGTCGGGGTCGACCAGGGACTCGCCCATCGCGACCCCCTGGGCGGCGAGGAACGTGTTGGCGATGCCGCCGCCGACCAGCAGCCGTTCGACCCGCGGGATCAGGTTCTCGATCGTGTCCAGCTTGCCGCCGATCTTGGCGCCCCCCAGCACCGCCACGAACGGCCGCTCGGGCGCTTCCAGCAGGCGGGTGAGGGACGCTACCTCCCGCGCCATCAGCCGTCCGGCCGCCCGTCGCTCGAGGCGTTCGGCCACGCCGACGACCGACGCGTGGGCGCGATGGGCGGAGCCGAACGCGTCGCCCACGAAGACGTCGGCCAGCCGGGCCATGGCGTCGGCGATCTCGGGGTCGTTGTCGGTCTCGCCGGCGTGGAAGCGCACGTTCTCGAGCAGGCAGATCTCGCCGTTGCCGAGCTGGGCGACCACTCTCTCCGCCTCCGGGCCCACGCAGTCGGAGGCGAAGCGGGCCGGCTTGCCCATCAGCTCCACCAGCCGGTCGGCGACCGGCCGCAGGCTGTAGCGGGCGTCGCGCTGGCCCTTGGGCCGGCCGCAGTGGGAGGCGAGGACCAGCCGGGCCTTGCGCTCGACCAGCTCCTGGAGCGTCGGCAACGCCTCGACGATCCGCGTGTCGTCGACCACCGTTCCGCCCTCCAGGGGCACGTTGAAGTCGACCCGGACGAACACGCGCGTTCCGGCCAGGTCGTCCAGGTCGTCCAGGGTCCAGAGCTCGGTCATGAAGGATCTCCTCGTCGTCGGTCGGGAAGGCTCGAAGTAGGTGCCGTACAAGAGGGGCGACCAGCGGCGTCTGCCGAGGGAGCGCTCACGAAGAGGCTCGGTGCAAGAACGCGACCAGGTCGGCGAGGCGGCTGGCGTAGCCCCACTCGTTGTCGTACCAGGCGACGACCCGCGCCGTGCGCGCGCCCGTGGCTTCGACCAGGGGCAGATCGACGGTCGCCGAGTACGGGCTGCCGACGAAGTCGGTGGACACCAGCTCCTCGTCGGTCACCGCCAGGATCGGCGCCAGGTCCCCGGCGGCGGCCTCGCGGAACGTCCGGCGAAGCTCCTCCGTGTCGGCGCCCCGCCCGAGCTGGGCGGTCAGGTCGACGAGCGATCCGTCCGGCACCGGCACGCGGTAGGCGAGGCCGGCGAAGCGCCCGGCCATCTCCGGAATCACCCGCGGCAAGGCGTCCACCGCGTCGCTCGTGGTGGGGACGATGTTCAGGGCCGCCGCCCGGGCGCGCCGCGGGTCGGGGTGGGAGAGGTCGACCAGGCGCTGGCTGTTGGTGTAGCAGTGCACCGTCTGCATCTGGGCGTGCTCGAGGCCGAAGCGGTCGAGGAGCACCCGCGCCAGGGGCGCCACGCAGTTGGTGGTGCACGAGGCGTTCGACACGACAGTGTGCCGGTCGGGGTCGAAGGTCTCGTGGTTGATGCCGAAGCAGAAGGTGGCGTCGACATCCTCGGCGGTGGCGGAGACCACCACGCGCCGGACCGTCCCCCCTGGCCGGTCCAGGTGCCCCGCCGCCACGGCGCGGGAGCGGAACCGGCCGGTGGCCTCGACCACCAGCGCCGCGCCGGTCTCCTGCCAGGGAATGAGCCGCGGCTCCGCCTGGCGGAAGACCGGAACCCGCCGGCCGTCCAGAAGCAGGGCGTCCGCCTCCGCGGAGACGGTTCCCGGGTATTGGCCGTGGAGCGAATCGTGCGCCAACAGCCGGGCCAGCACCCCCGGCTCGGCCTGGTCGTTGACCGCGACGATCTCCACGTCCGGGCGCTTGCGGGCGATCCGTACGAGGGCGCGGCCCACGCGGCCGAGGCCGTTGATGGCGATCGGTGCAGTCATCGTGTTCTGTCGTGTACACGGGAAACCGCTCCTCTCCGCCGAGCGGCAGGGGGCAGTCTAACACCGCTCGGTGTGCTGAAAGAGGCCCGGGCCCGCCCGCGCCCGTCAATCGCAGTCGGCGGCGACGATGCGTCGGGTCGCGGGCTCCCAACGGAAGGGCGCGACGCCCGGGGAGCCGCAGTCCGGGGACCGCCGGCCGGCTGCCGGAGCGTCCCCGACCCGGAGCTCCACCCGCCCGTCGAGCGCCGACGGCACGAACGGCGTGCGGGCGAGCGCCTCGCCGTTGCGCAGCACCAGGGCGCCCTCCAGGTGGTCCGGCACCCCGTCGACCACGGCCCGTTGCTCCGCCGGCAGCGTGCGCGCCAACGCCACCACCTCCTGGCGGAGAGCCCGGGTCGTCCGCCCGGCCTCGACCCAGGGCGCGAGGGTCTGGGCCAGGAGCGCGGCGGCCCCGACCACGAGCAGGCCGGCAACCGCCAGGGAGGCCGTCGAGAGCCACGCCGGCCGCTCCGCCACCGACCCGCCCGGAGCCAGCACGGCGGCCACCAGAAGGGCCAACGGCGCGACCGAGAGGTAGAGGATGCGGGCGTTTTCGAGCGTCGGCTGGAGCGCCAGCACGGGGAAGTGAGGCCCCAGGGTGGCGACCAGCCAGAGCGCGGCGAAGAGCGCGCCCCGGCGCGCGGCCGGGGCGCGGCGCAAGAGCGTCGCGAGCGCCGCCGCGCCGAGGGTCGGGTAGGCCAGCAGGCAGAACGTGAGCTTCTTGGGCACCTGGTAAAGGAGCGGGTGGGGCAGGACGAGGGCCAGGACCGCGAGCAGCCGCACGGTCCAGAACTCCTTCTGCCACCACTCGAGGGGCGCGTCCCGGTAGCCGCCCACCAGCGTGCCGAGGGCCCAGAGGCGGAGCGCCAGATAGGCCGCGGCGACGGCGACGAACGGCCAGCAGGCGGCCCAGGCCCGCCGCGCCGCGCCGCGAAGGCCGGCGGCTACCTCCGCCCCGGCCGGGGCTCGTTCCCCGAGGGCTGCCCAGGCGGCGACCGCGAGTGGCAGGCCGATGGCGCTCTCCTTCGAGGCGAGCGCGGCGGCGAAGCAGACGAGCGCCAGGCCGAGGGCCGGCCACCGGGTAGTCCGGCCGGGCCGTGCTGTCCGCCGGTGGCCGCCCAGGGCGGCGATCGCCAGCCGCAGCGAGAGGAGGGTGAAGAGGGTCGCCAGCAGGTCGAACCGGCCGGAGATCCAGGCGACCGCCTCCGGTGCCAGCGGGTGGAGGGCGAACAGGGCGCCGGCCAGGGCCCCCGGGGCCGGCGCCGGGTGTCCGTCCCGCGCCAGGACCCGGGCGGCGATCGAGCCCACCAGAAGAGCGTTCGCCAGGTGGAGCAGCAGGTTGACCAGCCGGAAGCCCACGGCCCGGTCCGTGCCCCAGAGCGCGGACTCGACGGCCAGGGAAGCGAGCGGCAGAGGCCGGTAGAACGCCGTCTCCCGCGAGCCGAGGAGCGGCCCGGAAAAGGCTCGGGCCAGAGCGCCGTCCCCGACCGAAAGCATCCGGAGGTAGAACACGTCGTCCGCCAGAAAGCCGCCGGAAAGGCTCGGCGCGTAGAGGGCGACGGTCGCGGCGGCGACCAGAAGGATGACCATCCACAGGCGGACCGATCGCGCGGAGAGAGAACCCATGGTGCGAGGAATCATACGCGGAGGCCCCGCGCGCCCCCCTCGTGCCCTTGTCTTCACGACCACACGGGCCGGGCGGTGGCGCCCCTCTCCTCCCCCCGGGGTAGGAGAGGGGACGGGGGAGAGGTGGGGGACGGGATCAACTAGGATAGCCCCCCATGCCCGCGCGCCCCCTCGTCCTCGGCATCGAGACCTCCTGCGACGACACCACCTGCGCGGTGGTCGACGGCGCCGGGCGGGTGCTCTCCTCCGTCGTCTCCTCCCAGCTCGCCGTCCACCGCCCCTTCGGCGGCGTGGTACCGGAGATCGCGTCGCGCGAGCACCTGGCCAACTGGCCGCCGGTTTCGGAGCAGGCGCTGGCCGAGGCGGGCGTGGCGCTGGCCGACGTCGACGTCGTCGCCGCCACCCGGGGCCCCGGCCTCGTCGGGTCGCTCCTCGTCGGGCTCTCCCTCGGCAAGGCGATCGCCTATGCCCGGGGCTGCTCGTTCCACGCCGTCCACCACCTGGAGGGCCACCTCTACTCGCCGTTCTTGCGGCCACCGGGTACGGGAGCCGAGGCCGAGCCGGTACCCGAGCGCTTCGTCGGTCTGGTGGTCTCGGGCGGCCACACCAGCCTGTTCGCGGTCGAAGGCGACTCCGTCGAGACCCTCTCGGAGACCCGGGACGACGCCATGGGCGAGGCGTTCGACAAGGTCGGCAAGCGCCTCGGCCTGTCCTACCCCCAGGGGCCCCGGGTGGACGAGCTCGCCGAGCTGGGTGCCCCGCGACACCCGGACGGCCGCCGCCGCTTCGCGGTGCCCCTCTGTGGCGACAAGAACGGCGACAGCCTCGACTTCTCCTACTCCGGCCTCAAGAGCCAGACGCTGCTCGAGATCGAGCGGCTCGAGCGGCGCGGCGTGGTGACCTACCCGGAGCCGGCGTCCGGAGCCGGCGAGGCACCGTTCCCTCAGGAGGTCCTCGATCTGCTGGCCGGCTTTCGGGAGGCCGCGGTCGGCCAGGTGCTCGACCGCGTGGAGCGCCTGCGGCGTACGAAGGGCATCGGGACCCTCGCCGTCTCGGGCGGCGCCGCCGCCAACCGGCTGCTCCGCCGCAACCTCGAAGCGTGGGCCGAGGAGCACGCCGTCGATCTCCGCCTCGTGCCCCTCGTCTACTCCGGCGACAACGCCGCCATGATCGCCCACGCCGCCCTCATCCGGGAGCGTCGCGGCGAGCGGGACGATCCCCTCTCGGCCGAAGCGGCGAGCCGGATCCCGATCTGACTGGGTAGGGCCGCTCGCTTCGCTCGCACTTCGGCCGGCACAGGTCCGGCCGCTTCGGTCAGGAATCGGGTGCCCGAAGCACTCTCTCAAATCGAAGCGGCCGCCCTCCGCGGCGGCCGACTGGGCCCCTTGGGCCCGACCTTTCTCGGCCGCTGCCGATAGAATCGCGGCCGTCCGCACGAGAGAGCCCATCCTCCCCAGGAGGCCTCCGCGTGACCGAGCGCTCCCTACGAGCGCTCCCTAGAGGAAAGGAAAGAACCGCCATGCGATGGTCGACCGCCGAGCGCTACCGCTACTGGCCCGCGACGATCTCGAACCGGGACGAGAAGGAGGCCGTGGCCGAACGGGTGGCCCAGAGGGTCCGGGACGGCCAGGTGATCGGCGTGGGCTCCGGCTCCACGGCCTACCTGGCGGTCCTCGCTATCGGCGAGCGGGCGACCCGGGAGGGGCTCTCGATCACCTGTGTGCCGACCTCGGTCGAGGTGGCCCAGGTCTGCGCCGCCGCCGGCCTGGTCACCGCCGGCCTCGCCGAGGTCCGGCCCGAGTGGGGCTTCGACGGCGCCGACGAGGTCCACGACACCGACGACGTGGTGCGCCTGATCAAGGGGCGGGGCGGCGCCATGCTCCGGGAGAAGCTGGTGATGGCCAGCCAGGCCACGACGCTGATCCTGGTCGACCGGTCAAAGCTGGTGGAGCGCCTCGGGGAGCGTTTCCCGGTGCCGGTCGAGGTGCACCCCGCCGCGCTCCACCTGGTGGACGATCGGCTCCGGGGCCTCGGGGCCACCGACGTGACCCTGCGCCCGGCGGGAGGCAAGGACGGCCCGGTGATCACCGAGAGCGGAAACCTGATCCTCGACGCCCGCTTCGGCCCCATCCCCGACCGCCTGGAGGCGGACATCGCCGCCATCCCCGGCGTCATCGAGTCGGGCCTGTTCGTCGGGTATCCGGTCGATATCGTGACGCCCTAACCTGGACTATTCATGAGGCGCCGTAGCGAGAGCCGCAAGTGTGTGTGAGATCAGGGCGCACGTAGCGATGCGCGACGCAGGCGTACTCGGCAGTCCGTTGAGTAGCAAAGAGCGAGTACGCCCTGAGATTGCATGCAATTGCGGCTCGCAGTAGGTGACTCATGAATAGTCCAGGCTAAAGGACCGGTTGTGCGTCCGGGCAGGGCCACGTAGCGCTCGAACCGGTATACTCCCTCCCCGTCTGTCGCTGGATTCGGCGGATCTTCGAGATCTTGCCCGCGCGATCGGAGCTTCGATCGGGGCACGGTTCTTCGCCGAGGTTGCGGCCGGCAGCCTGTGGTTCGACTGTCTGACTGCTTGAAGATCGACTGAAGGACACACTCGAGGATCCCCGATGGAGTTGACCGAGTCCACGCCCCGCTCCGTGCGCCCGCTCCGCGCGCTCGCCCTGTCGGCCCTCGCCGCCGGCCTGGCGGTCGGTGCCGCCGCCCACGCCCAGAGCCTCCGTCCGACGAGCGACTCGCTCGACCGGCAGAACAACGAGGCGCGCCGGCACCGCTACACCTATCTCGAGACCGCCGAGCAGGTCCGCCGCTTCGTCGACCTCGGCTACCTGGTGCCGGTCAAGGGCAACAGCGACTTCATCATCAAGGAGAGCGTGGCCTTCCCCTACGCCCGCCCCGAGGTGAGGACCTTCCTCGATCGCTTCGGCCGCCTCTTCCACCAGGCCTGCGGCGAGCCGATGGTGGTCACCAGCCTGACCCGCCCCCGCGACCGCCAGCCGCGCAATGCGTCCTCGCGCTCCGTCCACCCCACGGGCATGGCCATGGACATCCGCCTGCCGTGGAGCCGCACCTGCCGGGGCTGGGCGGAAGGGGTGCTCTACTCCCTGGAGTCCGAGGGCCTGCTGGAGGCCAACCGGGAGCGCCGGCCGCCCCACTACCACGTGGCGCTCTTCCCGGGCCCGTACGTGGACTACGTCGCCGCCGTTGAGCGGGGCGAGCTGCCGCAGGAGGACCGGCTCCAGCCGGAGGTCCGGCCCTACCGGGTGCAGCGGGGCGACACCCTGTGGCGCATCGCCCAGCGCCACGGCATCAGCGTCGACCAGCTCAAGGCGGTCAACGCGATGGGAAACGATCGGATCCGCCCGGGCCAGGTGCTGGACATTCCGGCCGAGTAGGGAGACTCGCCGGCCGCCTTCCCTTGGGCGGCACGGGGCGGTAGGGTCGGTTCGCGCACTCGAGCCCGACCAGGGAGGCTACCCATGCACCGCTCCGCCTTCGTCACGCTGCTGCTGATCCTTCTTTCGGCCCTCCTCGCCGGGGCCGTCCCCGCTGCGAGCCAGGAGGCGCCCGACCGGCGCTGGGTCGTGCTCATCCAGGGCAACCCCGCCGGCGAGATGACCCTCCGGAAGGAGGGCGCGGACCAGATCTGGTCGGTGCGCTTCAACGATCGGGGGCGCGGGCCGGACCTCGGCAGCCGAATCTCCTACGGCGCCGACGGCACGCCGGTCAAGATCGAGACCGACGGCCACGACTACCTGAAAGCGCCGGTCCGGGAACGGTTCGTCCGCGACGGAACCTGGGCCCGGTGGGAGACCGGCGACGGCAACGGCGAGCGCTGGGTGGAGGGCTCCGCGTTCTACCTGAGCGCCGACTCCGGCGCGCCCGAGCAGGCGCTCCTCGCCCGCGCGCTCCTCGGCGCTCCCGGCCGCACCATGGCGCTCCTCCCCGAGGGCGAGGCCCACGCCGAGATCCTGGGCCGGCGGGAGGTGGGCGTCGGCGACCGGCTCCAGAACCTCATCCACGTGGCGATCACCGGCCTCGGCTTCACCCCCCAGACGCTCTGGCTCGACGACAAGGGAGCGCTGTTCGCGGTCCTCGACGGCTGGTTCACGGTGATCCCCGAGGGCTGGGAGCCGGTGGCCGAGATTCTCCGGAGCGCGGACGAGGCGGCCGAGCGAAGCTTCTTCGCCGAGCTGCCCGAGCGCCTGGCGCGCCGGCCCGGCACCTTCGCCCTGGTGGGCGCCTCGGTGGTGGACGTGGACAAGGGCCGGCTGCTGCCGAACCAGACCGTGGTGGTCGACGGCGACCGCATCCTCGCGGTCGGGCCCTCCGGCTCGTTCCCGATCCCCGAGGGGATGGAGCGGATCGACGCCAGGGGAAAGACCCTGCTTCCGGGGCTCTGGGACATGCACGTCCATCTGGGGGCCGCTGACGGAGTGCTGAACCTGGCCGCGGGGGTGACCTCGGTGCGGGACATGGCCAACGACATGGACCGGGTGACCGGCCTCGCCCACGCCTGGGACGCGGGGGAGGCGCTCGGTCCGCGGGTGATCCTGGCCGGCATCCTGGACGGCCCCGGCCCCTATGCCGGGCCCACCACGGCGCTGGTGGACACCGAGGAGGAGGTCAAGAAGTGGGTCGGCCGCTACGCGGACCGGGGCTACGAGCAGGTGAAGCTCTACAGCTCCCTCGATCCGAGGCTGGTGCCGGCGATCGTCCGCGCGGCGCGGGCTCACGGGCTCCGGGTGAGCGGCCACGTGCCGCAGGGGCTCTCGGTGCCCGAGGCGGTGGCGCTCGGCTTCCAGGAGATCCAGCACATCAACTACCTGTTCCTGAGCCTGTGGGCCGACGAGGAGGGTCTGGACACGCGGACGCCCGCCCGGTTCACGGTGGTGGCGGAGCGGGCGGCGGAGGTTGATCTGCGCTCGGAGCCGGTGCGGGCGCTGATCCAGAGGCTCGCCGACCGCGGGGTGGTGGTGGATCCGACGGTGGCGATCTTCGAGTCGATGCTGACCACGCGGCCGGGGGAGGTGCAGGCGGCGTACCGGCCGGTGGCGGACCGGTTGCCGGTGCAGGTGCGCCGCGGGATGGTGGGGGGCGGGTTGGAGGCGTCGGGGGAGCTGGCGGAGACCTACCGGCGGTCGTTCCGGAAGATGTTGGATCTGGTTCGGATGCTCCACGAGACCGGCGTCCCCTTGGTGGCGGGGACGGACGCGCTCGCGGGGTTCACGCTCCACCGGGAGCTGGAGCTCTACGTCGAGGCGGGGATTCCGGCGGCCAAGGTGCTCCGGCTGGCGACCCTGGGCGCGGCGGAGATCACCGGCCGGGCGGACCGGCTGGGGACGGTCGAGGAGGGGAAGCTGGCCGATCTGATCCTGGTGGACGGCGATCCGACCCGGGACATCTCGGCGATCCGGAACGTCGAGCTGGTGATCAAGGACGGCATGGTCCTCGACCCGGACGCGCTCTACGCGGCGGTCGGCGTGCGGGGGCGGTAACCCCCCTCACCCGCCGATGTAGGACATCTCCACCCGGGGTCGGCCCCGGGTCTCTTCGCTCCGGATCTCGGAGTAGCGGTCGTCGCGGCGGGTCCAGGTCTGGGCGATGATCTCTGCCAGCTCGTCGTCGCTTGCGCCGTCCCGGAGCGGGGTCTTGAGGTCGACCCCTTCGGCCGCGAAGAGGCAGGTGTAGAGGCTTCCCTCGGCCGAGAGCCTCGCCCGGGTGCAGCCACGGCAGAAGGGCTCGGTGACCGAGGTGATGACGCCGATCTCGCCCTCGCCGTCCCGGTAGCGGTAGCGGCTCGCCACTTCACCCGGGTAGTCGGGCGGGACCGGCTCGATCGGCAGCTCGGCGTCGATCCGGGCGAGGATCTCGCGGCCGGGGACGACCTCGTCCATGCGCCAGCCGTTGGCGGTGCCCACGTCCATGAACTCGATGAACCGGACGGTGACGCCGGTCCCCTTGAACCGGCGGGCGAGGTCGACGACGCCCTGGTCGTTGATCCCACGGCGCACCACGGCGTTGACCTTGACCGGGGCGAGGCCGGCCGCGAGCGCCGCGTCGATGCCGGCGAGCACCCGCTCCACCGGCACCCGGGTGTCGTTCATGCGCGCGAAGACCTCGGCGTCGAGGGAGTCGAGGCTGACGGTCACCCGGTCCAGGCCGGCCTCGGCCAGGGGCGCGGCCATCTGGGGCAGGAGCGCCCCGTTGGTGGTCATGGCGAGCTCGATCCCTTCCAC
>Ga0210123_1000383_pt1 | contig 28256 bp, 25 predicted proteins | sample Muzzi_PWB_D2_FD_185535 | JGI IMG/M metagenome (GOLD analysis project Ga0210123, IMG submission 185535) | Wetland microbial communities from San Francisco Bay, California, USA, that impact long-term carbon sequestration - Muzzi_PWB_D2 (SPAdes) | ecosystem: Environmental > Aquatic > Marine >... | reverse complement strand
CCCCTCCCGCCCGGCGCGCCCTCCGGGCGCGGATGATCCTGAGTGAAGAAGGACCTGATCAGGATCTTCGAGGGACTCCCCCTCCACTCCCTCGCCGAATCCGATCAGACAGCGACCTCGTGCCACCCCTTACCGTGATCAGGCTCAGGCCCGACGGAGATCTCTCCGGCCGCTCGAGCACGTAGAGAACTCGAAAGCCCAGCCCCCTCCCCGGAGGTGCAGGTTGGAATCCGACTGAGCGTTCAGCGGCGCTTGGAGTCAGTTCGGGTGTGTGGGGTGGGGACCAAGGGGACGGAGTGAGAATGATGCTGCGCCCCGGAAGGAGGGTGTCGAGGATCTCCTGGGCTTGGTGGCAGGAGGCACTGAATGCCGCGTGCTGTTCTCCGTTGAGCTTCGGCCTTCAGGTTCAACAGCTCTTGACCTCCGCCATCGCCTCGGCGATCACAGACGGATCTGCGCCGTGGTGCGCGAAGGAACCGCTGAACTCAGAGAGGCCGATGTCGCCTCACAGGACTTCGAGATTCCGGCGCAGGCCCTGCCGGAGGTAGGTCCGGAAGCGGCTGGTATCCGGAGAACACCGGCGGGGGGCGATCCCCTTCAGCTCGTCCACCACGTCCTCCGGTATGCGGAGGCTGATGGTGATCATCGGGCGGCTTTGCCGTAGGCGCTCCTTGAGATCCGCGGCTTCATCGAGCTTCCTCTCTGGTGGGCGGTTGGGCCGCCGGAGGACTTTGGCTCCCCAGCTCCGCGTCCTCGGGCACTCTCACCGGTCAACGCACCGCGTGCTCGGGGATCTGCTCGAGCTCGGCTCGGAGTTTCTCCTGAGCGTTCCACAGGTCGTGGGCGTGTTGCATGCGGAGCCAGAGGTCCGGGCCGTTGCCGCAGAACCGACCCAGGCGGAGCGCCATCTCGGGCGTCACGGCGGAGCGCCCCGAGAGGATGCGGTGCAGCGTCTGGCGCGTCACCCGGAGCTGCCGAGCGGCCTCTGCGACGGAGAGGTGCAGTGCCGGAAGGACATCCTCGCGGAGGACCTCCCCCGGATGGGTGGGCTGACGTCGGCGGACCGGCCGCGGTGTGGTCGTCTCAGGCATCGTTCGACTCCTAGTGATACTGCTCCAGGTCCACTCGCAGGGCCTCACCCTCGTGCCATTCGAAGGTGATGGCCCACGGACCGTTCACGTGCAGGCTGTACCTTCTCGGCTTGCCTCGGAGCGGGTGGAAGTTGAAACCCGGGATGTTGAGGGCTTCCAGGGTCTCGGCGTCCTCCAGGACATCGAGCCTCCGCAACGCCCGTCCTTGGAGATCCTGTCGGACCCTTCGGCTGCTCCCCGTTTCGAAGAGCTGTTGAAGGCCCTTGTGTCGGAAGCTCCGGATCATGGTTGTACCGTAACGCTAGGCAATACGGTTTGTCAATCGACGCGTTACAGGCTCGACCGCATGTTCGTCACCTCATCCCGGAGGCGATTGCCTGGGAAGGGAACGACGGCTCCCGGCGCTCCGCCGCCGACGAGCTCCTCCACTCGCCGCCCCCAGTCGGTGAGCGCCGCCTCCTTCTCCGGGTCCATCCCGTAGCGGTCGTAGACCGCGGTGATGCTCCCGTCCTTGTGGTTGAGGATCGCCTGGACCACCCGCCGGGTGACACCCATCGCCCGCATCTTGGAGGCCGCCGTCCGCCGGAGGTCGTGGGGCGTCCAGCGCCTCATCTTGGCCCGGCTGACGATGCCCCGAGCCGCGGCCGTGATCGTGGTTTGGTGGCAGCCCGGCTTGAGCTGACTCTCGAACACCCACTCCGACCCGCCCGTGTGCGGCCGGAGCCGGTCGAGAATCTCCTGCGCCTGGGGAGAGAGGGGGACGCGATTGGCCTCGCCGTTCTTGGCGACCTCGGCCGGGATCACCCACCACCGGCCGTCCTCGATGAGCGACCAGCGCATCCGGAGCACCTCGCCGGGCCGTTGCGCCGTCAGGAGGAGCATGCGGATCGCGGACGACGAGGTCGGTGCGCCTCCCTGATTGACCTCGATCTCCTCGAGCCCCTGGAGGTGCTCCCAGAGGACCCCGATCTCCTCATCGGACAGGACCCGGTCCCGGCCGCCCTTCTTGAGGTGCTCGCGCACCCGCGGGGGGAGTTTGACGCCGGCGGCGGGGTTGCCCGGGAGGAGGCCTTCATCCGCGGCCCAGTCGAACATCTTGCTCAGGCAGGCGCGGAGGCTCCGCGGGGCCACGTTCGTCGGCTTGCCCTTGGCGGCGATCTTCCCGTCCGCCAGCTCTTGGAGGAGGGCGCGCACGTCCCGCTTGGTGATCTCGTCGATGGGCCGCTTGCCCCACCGGGGCAGGACGTAGGTTTCGAGCTGCCAGCGGTCGACCGCGTAGCCCTTGGGTCGCTTGTGGACCTTGGCGTAGCACTCCAGGTACAGCTCGGCGAGGGCGCTCACCGCCTCGGCGCCGCTCCGCTCGCGGGCCGCAACCCGTTCCGCCTGCGGGTCCTCGCCGGAAGCGATCCGGCCCAGCTCGATCTCGGCGAGATCCCGGGCGTCCTTGAGGCTCAGCCCCGGATAGGTCCCGAGCTTCAGGTACCGGCGCCGGTTGTCCTCCTTGCGGCGGTAGAAGACGAACCAGCTCTTGGCCCCGCTCTTGTAGGCCCGGAGGATCAGCCCCCGGACCTGGTCGTCCCGGAGGTCGGTCTGGTTCAGGCCCTTCGAGGGCCGGGCGGTACGGATCTCACGGTCAGTCAGTCCCATGGGCGCCTCCCGATCTCGCCGGCGTCACGCGGCTCTCTGGCACTCCCCCAGGTCTGGCCGGATGCGGCTCCTTCCCTGGGTCTGGCAACGACAGGGGCCATCGTTGCTCCCGGCTGGTCTGCCCGGGTCCCCTGGCCTCTCCTGGGGGTCTCAGCCGGCCCCGGACCCCGGGGCTTGACACCCAAGGGGTCTGTCGTTGCTCTATCGTTGCCAGAATGCACGCGCTTGGACGAGGTCTCCATGGACGGCATGGTACACCATGAGATACTCTAAGTCCAACGTGGTCAGACACTTAGAGGCGACATAATGAGGCGGGATGAGATGGCGCGAGACACCCTGAGATTCCTTGAGAAATCAAGGCAAAGCGTAACTACGGATCAGAAGGTTGGGGGTTCGACTCCTCCGGGGCGCGCCACTTCATCCCCTTCCGCCCGGCCCCCGGGCACTCAAACATCCGCAGCAGCAACGACCCGCGCCGGTCGCCGCACGGCCCGCGTCCGCCTCGGCCGTTCACCCGACGCCACGGGCATCTCGTCCCAGGTACGTCCTTCAAGCAGCCGCCCGGCCTTCTTCTTGTTCCGGCCGCCCCATTGCTTGAAGAAGAAGGGCACCTCCGCGTGCCGGCACTGGTCCCGCAAGTCGGTCACCCATTCGGTCTCGAGAGGGCGGGCGCCCGGGCCGGACTCTCCGCCCACGATCACCCAATCGATGTCCGAGAGGTCGAGGCCACGGAGTGGCCCGAGAAGCGGCTCCAAGGAGAGAAACCGAACGGCGGCACCCGTCGAGCGGAGGGCGTCGATGCGGGAGCGGTAGCGACCGGTCTCCACGCTGACCCCCATCCAGATGTTCGGCAGCCACGGAAGTCGCGAGCCGAGCTCGGCGAGTCGTTCGGCGCGCTTCGTCAGCACCTGGAAGCGGTGCCAGTGGGCCCGGGCCATGACATCGAACACCTGCTGGATGTACTCGAACGGCACGCACTCATGGAACAGGTCGCTCATCGAGTTGACGAAGATCGTCTGCGGACTCTTCCACGCCAGTGGAACCTCGAGCATGTGGGGTTGCAGCGTCAGCTCGAAGCCATTGACGTAGTTGGCCTGCCCCATTGCTCGAAGGCGCTCTGCCATCCGCTTGGCGTAGCAGTGCTTGCAGCCAGGGCTGACCTTGGTGCAGCCGGTCACCGGGTTCCAGGTGGACTCGGTCCACTCGATGCCCGATCCTTTCGCCATCAGCGCACCTCTCTGAGCAGATGCTCCGCGATCCTCAGCGCGGTCGGCGCACCGCGCTCATTGGCCGCCGCGAAGCAGAGCAGGTAGAGCGGATTGTTCGACGAGTTACGCAGCACACCGGGCTCTTCCACCACCCCCGCGAAGATCTTCTTGAGCCGGTCGTTGAAGTAGCGCCCGATGGTTTCCATCGTCGCTTTGGACACGTGGTCCTGTTCTTCTCCAAAAAGCGTAGGCTCGGGCTCAACTTGGTAGAACTCATCGTACCAATCCTCTGTGCCGAGCAACAGGTTGAGACGTCGTCGCCAAGACTCGGGGATTTCACCAGACTTCGTCAGCAACCGGTTGACTCCGATGCCCAGCGGGAACAGCAACCAGAGGTCGAGCGCTCGAGTTCTCGCGATCGCCTCAATCGTTCTCCATTCGACCTGCATGCCGTAGGGGTCCAAGAAGAGCACGGCCCGGTGAGACGACCAGTCCTTGCCACAGATTTCTTGGATCTTCTGGTTGGCGTCACCCTGTTCGACTTCGATATCCCCGGCGAGATTGGGGAACTCTTCCTTGAGTTTCTCGAGCTCGGTGCAGCGAGCCGTGCTGCGCTCGATGAAGATGTACTTGTCGAATCGAGGCTCAGTCCGGAGAGCGATCCGCGCGGAACCATCCAGCAGCTTCTGAGGCTCGTCCTCGGCCAGATCTGGAAAGGCGAGCCGTTGTTGTTCCGCCTCCTCGTCTTGCTCGCGAGGGATCTCGCGATAGCCGGTACCCGCGAACGCATCGATGAAAGCCTTGCGGAACGGGTTGGCTGCCGTCGGCTTGTCCTTGAGGGCGATGGTGTAGCTGCGCAAGTATCCGGCCAGAACTTCGAGCTTGCGCTCGGTCCAGGCACCGCCGAATCGGTGGTGCGCCCGCTCCCGGAGGATTGTGCGATTCTTCTGTGTGGCGGCCATAATACCGCCACATTACCGCCGTTTGTGCCGATCGTCAAAGCCACGCTTGATGTCTACGTCAAGCCATTCTTCTGAAAAGCCCGAGGCGGCGGCCTGTCACCGCGGTCCACCGTGAAGCACTGTAGAAAGTGAGCGGCGTGGATGCTCCGCGTCGCCCTCTTTCAGGAGGGCTGCCATGCGTTTCTCGTTTCGGACTCCCGTTCTCTTCGTGGCGCTCCTCGCCCTGCTCCTGGCTCTGCCTGTCGCCGCGAGTGATGAGGCTCCGACCCAGGCATCCGCGGCCGGGATCAGTACCTCCGATTGTGCCCGGGTGAGCCCGGAGCTCGCGCCTCTGCTCGCTCCCGAGATGGCCCCGGCCTGGCTGACCGGCGCCCGGCCCGCGGGGGAGGCGATCTCCTCGGAGCCGATCGCGCAGCAGGGGCCGCCCATCCGGCGGGGCTACTGCAAGTGCGGCTGCGGCATCACGTGCGAGACCGACGCCGACTGCGGTCCGGGCGGGTCTTGCGTCGGGTTCATTACCTGCTGCTGAAACTCCGCCCGCCAGTCGCCCCGGCGCCAAGGGGGTTGCCTCGTCATAGGACAGATGATCAGCTCGGCACCCCCTGGGTGCAGCTCGTCGGCTAATTGCACGATTCATGGCTGGGTCTGGCGCCATACACCCAGCCTTCGGAGACCCTGCCTTCCAAGGAGGAAGCCATGAGACGAGTCGTCCCCCTGTCGATCCTCGCGGTTCTGTTCCTGCTGGCGAGTTGCCTGCTCCTCGCCGCTCCGGCCTCGGCCCACTGCTACGAGGTCCTGAACCGGGTCACCAACAGCTCGAACGCCTGCATCTCGATCCCGATCAAGATCTACGACGAGGGGACCGGCGCCCTCGTCTACTCCGGCTACTCGGCCAACAATTGCGACTCCCTCAACTCGAACTTCCGCATCGACCTCAACAACAACTGCACCGAGCCCAGGCTCCAGCCGGGCACCCTCTACGTCGTCCAGTTCCACTACAGCGACGCCACCCGCTCCGCCTACTTCGAGCGCCAGCAGCTCCTCTGCGGGGAGACCAGCCACGACACGTACTACGACATCGCGCCGTCGGGGATCACCCAGACCTCCGGCCAGTGCCTGGAAGAGTTCTGGGGCTACCCGAACGCCACGCTGCCGCTCTCGGTCTCGCTGACGATCTCGAACGTCAACGTCATCGGCGACAAGACCATCTACACCCTCAAGGCCACCGCCAGCAACGGCACCGGGAGCTACTCCTTCTCCTGGAGCGGCGCCACGCCCCAGGGGACCTCGACCGAGAACCCGAACTACGCTGTCCGGACGATCCTGCGGACCACCACGGTGAGCGTCACGGTGACCTCGGGGGGCGAGAGCGTGACCAAGACGAAGACCCTCTACTCCGAGTGGTTCTGAGCGCCAGGGGGCAGGCCGGGGAGGCGCCCTGACCCTCCCCGGCGCCCCAGCCGTCGTCGATCTCCCGGAGCAGCGCGCGGTGGAGCGCAAGCCCCGGGTCGAGCCGTGACGACGCCTCGGTGACCAGTTGGCAGGCCCGGTCCGGGTGCCGGCCGATCAACCTCCGAACGAGGGCGTCTCGGAGGCTCTCCGCGATCCACCGCTCCTGGCGCGGGGTTGACTCCGGGCCGGAGCGGCCAACCGACTGGGTGACGTGGATCCGCAGGCGCCGAACCTCGTCCGTGGCGTTCGCCGGCGGGAGCCGAGGCCGGCCTTCCGGGTCCTCGGGGGGAAGGCGGCCGGCCGCGAGGGCCCCCCGATCGGCGCACGAGGCGACCTCTTCGAGCCGGTTGACGGCCCCAACTGCGTCGGTCACCACGTGCGCGTCCGGGTGGCCGAACAGGTCGACCAGGGTGCGGAGCTCCTCCCGCCTGCCGTCGAGGCAGAGGCGCCCGAGGTAGAGCTCCCGGGTCGACAGCTCGCCCCGCACGAGGGTCGCTTCGCAGATCTCGAGGTCGGTGGCGTTCCAGCCCCGGACATAGCGGTCGATGGCGGCGGATGCCCGGTCGAAGGTGTCGGCGGCGAACGGGAGGCCGGTGGCGAGGAAGACCTCGCGCACCGTCTCCCGGCTGGAGTCGTTCCAGATGCTCTCGATCTCGTTCCCCGGGATCGGGCAGGGGTTGGACGGCCGGTCGACGGAGAGTGCGATCGAGGCGAGGCCGGTCACCAGCACCAGGCCTCCGGCCCACGCCCACCGCTCCCGCCGTCGCCGGGGTTCCGGGGGCAGGACCGCGCGCCGGAGTAGGCGGGCGGCCCGGTAGCGCCAGGTGCCCTGGCGGGCGCCGACCGGCCGGGCCTGGAGGTGCCGCTCGATGTCGGTGGCGAAGGCCTCGGCGGTCGGGTAGCGCTGCCCCGGCTCCTTCCGGATCGCCTTGAGGACGATGGCGTCCAGGTCGCCGCGGAGCCGGCTTCGGAGCAGCCGTGGGGTGAGGCCCCGTCGGCTCTCCGGGCTGGGCACCTCCGGCGCCTTCGGCGAGTCGGTCGGAGGCGCCCCCTCCTGTGGCTTGGCCGGCCGCCGCCACCAGCGCCGGCCCCGCCTGCTCACCCGCCGGCTGGGGGGCACCGGCTCCGTCTCGAGGATCGCTCTGCCCATGGCGGGGCCGCTGGCATCGTCCACGTCGTAGGGCGGGCGCCCACAGAGGAGCTCGTAGAGCAGCACACCGACCGAGTAGAGGTCGCTGGCGGCGGTGATCGGGCTGCCCTCGATCTGCTCCGGGCTGGCGTAGGCCGGGGTCAGCGGGCGCAGGCCGGTCGCGGTCACCGCGAGGTCGCTCCCCTCGACAGGGTCGAGCAGCTTGGCGATGCCGAAGTCCAGGAGCTTCGGCACGCCCTCCCCGGTCACCAGGATGTTGCTCGGCTTGATGTCGCAGTGCACCCGCAGGTGACGGTGGGCGTGGGCGACGGCATCCAGGACCTGGAGCACCAGCCCCAGGCGCTTCCGGAGCCCGAGCCGGTGCCCGTCGCAGAAGCGGTCGATCGGTAGACCGTCGACCCGCTCCATCACCAGGTAGGGCACCCCTTCCGGGGTGCTCCCCCCGTCGTAGAGGCGGGCGATGTTGGGGTGGGCCAGCCGGGCCAGGGCCTGGCGCTCGGTGCGGAGCCGCCGGCGGGCCTCGGGCCGGATGGCGCTCTGGCGGACGAGCTTGATCGCCACCTCCTGCCGGTAGTCGTCCTCCCGCTGGGACAGGTAGACCGTCCCCATGCCGCCGTCACCCAGGAATCGCACCAGCCGGTAGGGGCCGACGCGCGTTCCGACGAGGTCGTCCGCGGGGCCGACCGCGTGGCGCAGGCTGGAGGGGATCGCCGCGCGCGGCACGGCGGGGGTGGCGAGGAAGGTGCCGGCCTCGGCCTCCGCCGCCATCAGGCGTTCCACGGCCCGCCGCAGCTCAGGGTCGTCCTTGCATCCTCGGTCGAGGGCCGCCTCCCGCTCCTCCTCCGGCAGCTCGAGGAGGGCGTCGAAGAGGGCGTCCATCTGGCGCCAGCGGGTGTCACCCACCGAGCCGCTCTCCTCTCAGCTCCAGGTAGAGCCAGGTGCGGGCGCGTCGCCACTCCCGTTGCACGGTGGCGGTCGAGGTGGCGAGGCAGTCGGCGATCTCCTCACCGGTCAGGCCGGCGAAGAAGCGGAGCTCCACCACCTGGGCCTGGCGGGGGTGGTGGCCCTCGAGCCGGACGAGGGCCGCGTCGAGGGCTTCGAGGTCGGCTGGGCGGCCGTCGATCGCCAGGGTGGCGGCGGCTACGTCGATGGGGATGCGGACCGCGTCACCGCCCCGCTTGAGCCGCTTCTGCTCCCGGGCGTAGTCGACCAGGATCCGGCGCATCGTGCGCGCGGCCACGGCGTAGAAGTGGGTCCGGTCGCTCCAGGCGAGCACTTCGGCCTGCATCAGCCGGAGCAGGGCCTCGTGGAGAACCGCGGTGGGCTGGAGGGTGTGGCCGCGCCGCTCCCCCCAGGCCTGGCGACGGGCGATCCGGTGGAGGTGTCCGTACGCCGTCTCCATGACCGCTTCGAACGCCTGCGGCTCCCCGGCGCTCCAGCGTCGAAGAAGGTCGGTCATGGTCTCTCGTTGCGCCATGGACTCCGAGGGCGGGACCCCTGCCGAATGCCCGATCGGGCGGTCGTGATCAAAAAGATCTCTTGGTGTCGCTTTCATACGTAGATGGAAGCCATTCTGTTTCACGCATCTATTGATGGAGGCCTACGCCTCCGCAGAAAGGAGATCTCGATGAAGACCCTCCGAACCTCCGTGATCCTCGGTTTCGCTCTGCTCCTCCTGGTGGGAGCCGGCTCGGCGCAGGCGGCGTCCGACTACTTCGATCCGGTGGGAACCGACGACCGGGCGGACTGCACCCTGCTGGCCGGCTGGGCGAAGGACGGCGACACGACGCTGCCGATTCAGGTTCACGTCTACAAGGGCGGGCCCTACCCCTACGGCACCTACGTAACGGCGGTCGTGGCCAACAAGTACCGCGGTGACCTGCCGTTCGCCGACAAAAACCACGGCTACTCCATCGCCACGCCGGCCGCCTTCTTCACCGGTTGCCCGGAGACCGTCTACGTCCACGCGATCGACGTCGATACCAACGGCAACATCGTGCCGGGCGGCAACAACCCCCTGCTCAACCTGACCGGCAGGACCATCCGTTGCGGCACCCCGGATCCGTCCTGCTTCCCCAAGCCGGACCCGGACATCCAGAAGTGAGCGATCGCTCCGAGCGTCGCCCGGCGAAGCCGGTGCGGCGGGCTTCCGGGACCCTCCGGCCTCCTTGCCGGCGGGTCCCGGCTTTTTCACCCGATCTAGCCTGCACTATTCATGAGTCACCTACTGCGAGCCGCAATTGCATGCAATCTCAGGGCGTACGCGCTCTTTGCTCCTCAACGTACTGTCAGGTACGCCTGCGTCGCGCATCGCTGTGTGCGCCCGGATCTCACACCCACCTGCGGCTCTCGCTACGCCGCCTCATGAAAGGTGCAGGCTAGGAGTCCGCGCGGTTCTGCCGCGCAGACTCCTGCAGGAGCGCTGGTGAGCCGGACAACGACACGAATCCTCCTCGGGCTGGCTCTTCTGGCCGGATGGGGCCCCCTCGCCGCCGCCCGCGCTGCGGTCGCTGGTCCACCGGTCGAGGGCCTGGTGACCGCCGACGGCGTCCCCCTCCAGGGGGCCGAGGTGCGGCTGCTGCCGATCGCCGCTCTCCTGCCTCGCCTGGCGGGCGCCCCCGGCGAGGCGCCGGCGCCGGTTGCCGCCGTCAGGACCGGCTCCGACGGTACCTTCTCCCTCCCGACCCCGACCGCCGGTCCGTGGGCTGTGCGGGTCTCGAAGCCGGGCCACCTCCCCCGGGAGACCGTGGTCGAGGTGCTGGACGAATCGGTTCTTCTGGCGCCGGTCGAGCTCCCCGGGGTGCGCACGCTCGCGGTGACGGTGGTCACCCCCGACGGCCCGGCACGGCGGGGGGCGGTGGCGTCGCCGGCCAGCCTCTCCGTCGGCGACCTTCCGCTCGACCGCTGGAGGACGGGGGCGGTGGTCGCTCCGCTCGGAGACGGAGGTAGGGCGACCCTTTCGGTGTCGGTGGACGAGAGCGAGGCGATTCAGGTCCTGGTCCCCGGGCTTCCGGCGGCCCGGTTCGCCCCGGCCGGCGCCGCCACCGAGGTCGAGTTGACGGCGGCCCCGATCCGGATGATCGAGGTCGTCGACGGCGCCGGGCGGCCGCTGCCCGGGGTCGGTCTCTTCGACGACGGCGGCCCGCTGCCGGTTGCTGAGACCGACCGGAGCGGGCGGGCCCGCCTGCCGAGCGTGGTCGGCCCCTCGGACGGCGAGGCCGCTCCGGCCGACACTCTTCAGTTGACCCTCGTCACGGCGGACGGCCTCGTGCACCGGGTCGAGGTGCCGGGTGCCGCCGGGACGTGGACGGTCCGGCTCGACCCGCCGCGGACGGTCTCCGGGCGGGTGGTCGAGCGGGGGACGGGCCGACCCCTCGCCGGGGCGCTGGTCTGGTCCCGGCCGCCCGGCCCCGGCGCTCCGGTCCGCGCCGGGCGGGACGGCCGGTTCGAGCTCGCCCTACCGGCAGCCGGGCGGGCGTCCCTCGTCGCCGCGGTCGCCGGCCATCGGGCGGACTCCGTGCCTCTCCGCGCCGCGGAGAGGGTCGAGATCGCCCTGGCGGCGGCACGGAGCGCGTTCGGGGGTGTGGTCGACCAGGAGGATCGACCGGTCGCCGGGGCCGAGGTACGACTGACTGGGCGCCGGGACGGTGGGGAGACAGAGACTCTCCCGAAGAGGTTGGGCCCCTTCCGGACCGGGGCCGACGGCCTGTTCGAGGTGCCGAACCCGCCGGACGGCCGGTTCGACCTGACGGTCGAGGCGGAAGGCTACGCCCCCGTCACGGTCCCCGGGGTCGAGATCCCGGGCCGGCCCCCGGTCGTCGACCTGGGGGTCGTGGCCCTGAGCGCCGGGGTGGAGGTCGCCGGCCGGGTGGTCGACGGGGACGGGGAGCCGGTGGAGGAGGCCCGGGTCCTCCTGCTTCCCGTCCGGTCCTCGGGCTGGGAGGCGGATCTGGCGATGGGTGCGGCGTCGGTCGGCGGGTTCCGCGAGACACGCTCGGACGCCGAGGGGGGCTTCCGGTTCCCGGACCTCCAGGCCGGTGCCCCGGTCCGCCTCCAGGCCAGGAGGGAGGGGTTCGTCCCCTCCGAGCCTGAGGAGCTCCGCCTGCCGGAGGAGGGTCCGGTCGAGCTCGTCCTCCGGCGCCCGGCGTCGGTCGACGGCTGGGTGGTGGACGGTGCCGGGCGGCCGGTGGCCCGGGCTCTCGTGACCGCCGAGCGCCTCCCCGCCGAGTCGACCGACCTGGTCACGGGGCGGGCCGGCGGGCCGGCTGCCGGGACGGGCGAGGGCTCCCCCCTTTCCGCCGGGGCGAGCGCCTGGACATCCCCGGACGGAGACTTCGCCATCGCCGGCCTCCAGGCCGGCCGCTGGTCGGTCCGGGCGTCGGCGCCCGGTCTGCGGGAGGGGCGGAGCCGGCCGTTCGAGGTCGACGCCGGGGACGAGGTTCCGGCCGTCGAGGTCGTCCTCGAGGAGGGGGCAACCCTCTCCGGTCGCGTGATGGAGTCCGACGGAGCGCCAGCGGTCGGCGCCCGGGTGGACCTGGCGGACGGCGCCGGGCGGCCGGTGGCCCTGGCCCGGGTGGACGACACCGGCAGGTTTCGGCTGAGTGGCCTCCCCGACGGCGCCCACACCCTGACGGCGGTGGCCGGCGACGGCCGGGAGGTGAGCCGGCCGGTCGACCTCGGCCTCGGACCGGCGGAGGTCACCCTGGTGCTCGACCCGGGGGCGAGCCTCCGTGGCCGGGTCGTCCGGGCCGACGGGGCTCCGGTGGAGGGGGCCCGCGTCCTCCTGGTCGGGGGCGGCTCGGAGGGCGGGGCGGTGGAGACCCGGACCGACGCCCTGGGACGCTTCGGCTGGCCTGCGCTCCGGGACGGCTCGTACCACCTGCTGGCCTCGGCCGAGGGGCTGTCTCCCGGGCGGGGGAGCGTGGTGGTCGACGGCCGGCCGGTGGAGACCCCCGACATCGTCCTCGACGACGGGATCACCCTCCGCGGCCAGGTGGTGGGCGTCCCGTTCGAGGAGCTGCCCGGCGTCGTGGTCCGGGTCCGTGGGGTGGCGGGCGCGGTCGGCCGGCCGAACTACTCCGGGGGCGTCGTCCTCCGAAACCTGCCCGCCGGCGAGGTGGTGGTGGACGTGGCGCTCGAGGGAACCGGCCGCAGGGCGGTCGAGCGGCTGGAGCTGCCGGCCGGGGCTCGGGAGGTCGAGGCCACCTTCCTCCTCCCGGAAGCACCCTGACCGAAGGTCGATCCGACCCGGCGCGCCGCCGTCCCCCTCCCCGGACGACGATGCCGTAGAATTCTCTGTACCCATTCAATGTTCCCTTGGTTGCCGCGGCGCGCCGGACACCGCCGAGGCCGGAGGGCTGCCTGGCCGGTCTGCGGTGCTGTGCCGGGCCTCCCATGATCGGCGAGACCCTCTCCCACTACGAGATCCGCGAGCTTGCAGGGGGCGGGGGCATGGGCCGCGTCTACCGCGCCTGGGACCGCCGTCTGGACCGTACGGTGGCCTTGAAGCTCCTGCACCCGGAGCGCCAGGCCGACCCGCACCGTCGGCGGCGGTTACTGCGGGAGGCCCGGGCCTGCTCCCGGTTGAGCCATCCGGGGATCGTCTCCGTCCACGACATCGGTCGCGACCGGGGCCTCGACTTCATCGTCATGGAGTGGGTGCGGGGGCGGACCCTCGACGAGCTGATCCCCGAAGGTGGGCTGCCGGCTTCCGAGGCGGTGAGCTACGCCCTCCAGTTGGCGGACGCCCTGGCGGCCGCCCACGGGGCGGGTGTGATCCACCGGGATCTCAAGCCCCGGAACGTGATGGTCGGAGAGGGCGGCCGGGTGAAGCTCCTCGACCTGGGGGTCGCCCGGGTCGAACCGGTCCTCGACCAGGAGACCCTGGCCGGGGACTCGACCGACCTGACCGACGACGGAGTCTCTCCGGGGACCCTCGCCTACATGGCCCCGGAGCAGGCGCTGGGCGAGCCTGTCGACGCCCGGTCGGACGTCTTCGGCCTCGGACTCCTGCTGTACGAGATGCTCACGGGCAGCCGGCCGTTCCGGGGGGGCGGCCTGGCGGCCCAGGTCCGGCAACTGGTCCTCGCCGACCCGCCGCCGCTGGTCGGGGTGAAGCCGGACCTGGATCCGGCGCTCGAAGAGCTGGTCGACCGAGCCCTGGCGAAGCGGCCCGAGGACCGGTTCCAGGACATGACGAGCCTGGCCTCGGCGCTACGGGGGCTGGAGGTCGGCGCTGGAGAGGGGCGGGCTCCGGGAGGGGCTCCACGGCGGAGACGCAAGCCCCGGAGGTCGGTCGTCGTCCCGGCGCTCCTGGCGCTCGGCCTGGTCGTCGCGGCGAGCCACGACCGCCTGGGCGAGCTCGGGCTCGGTGTGACTCCCGGAACGATCGAGGCGGCCAGCCGGGCGGGTCTCGGGGGCGAGGGCGACCAGGCCCCCGGGGGCGAGCTCCGGACTCCGTACGAGCTCTACTCCGAGGGCAGCCGTCTGCTCGAGCGCTACGACCGGAAGGGGAACATCGAACGGGCCATCGGCCGCTTCGAGGAGGCGATCCGCCTCGACGAGACCTACGCCCCGGCCCACAGCGGGCTGGCGCGGGCCTACTGGCGCGAGTACCGCCTGCTGCGCGATCCCGTGTGGCTCGACCGGGCGTTTGCCAGTGCCCGCCGTGCCCTCGACCTCGACCCCCACCTCACCCACGCGCGGGTCAGCTTCGCCCGTGTCCGGATTTCCCGGGGCGAAGTGCGGGAGGCGCGGGGGGAGCTCGAGACTCTCCGCCGTCTGGACCCCGACGACACGGACGTGCTGGCGGCCCTCGCCGAGGTGGCCACCGTCGAAGGGCGCCGTCAGGACGCCGTCGAGCTGTATCAGGCGGCGATCCGGCTCCGTCCGAAGGACTGGTGGCTCCAGTCCGAGCTCGGGATCGCCTGGAGCCGGCTCGGTGAGATCGGCGCGGCGGAGGCCGCCTTCGAGAAGAGCATCGAGCTCGTGCCGGACAACGCCTACGCCCGACGGAACCTCGGAGGGATCTACTTCTTCCAGGGCCGGTACGGAGAGGCGATCTCTGAGCTCCAGGAGTCGATCAGCATCCGTCCCACCGGTGTCGCCTACTCGAACCTGGGCACCATCTACTACTTCCAGGGGTACTACCGGGAGGCCGCCTCCGCGTTCGAGGCCGCCCGCCGCTTGGGCGCCAACGGGTACCAGTTGTGGGCCAACCTGGGGGACGCCTACCGGCAGATCCCGGGCCGGGAGGAGGAGGCCGAGCTGAGCCTCCGGCGGGCCGTCCAACTGCTGGGCCGGGACCTGACGACGACGCCCGACGACATGGAGGCGAAGAGCCGGATGGCGCTGTTGCTGGCGAAGCTCGGCTACACAGAGCGAAGCCTCGAAGAGATCGCCGGCGTCGAGCCGCTCCAACAGCGGAGCGCCGCCACGATCTACCGGGTGGCGTTCGCCTACGAGCTGGGCGGGCGACGGGACCTGGCGCTCGATGCCCTGGAGCTGGCCCTGGAGCGGGGTTATCCCCCGGAGGAGGTCCGTAAGGAGCCGGAGCTGACCCGGCTCCGCGAGGACGTCGCCTACCACCGGATGATGACCCGGTTCGACCCTCAGCCGCCGGGCTGAGCCGGCCCGGTGTCACGCCCCGGGGGAGGCTCGGGGGGCTTCCCATCGTCTCCGGGCCCGTCGTTGCTCAGGATGATCTCGGGGTCGACCTGGAAGAGCTGGAGCTTCCGCACCACTCCCTCCGGCCATGCCGCATAGAGGGAGAGCGAGAAGTAGAAGTGCCCGGGGTGCTCGAGGACGAGCGACGTGCGAGGGATCTCCGGGTCGTCGAAGACGAGCTGGTTCCCCGGATAGGCCCGACTGCCCTCCCTCGGCCGGTGGACGTTCCAGTTGGGGAACTTCTGTTCGAAGACGGTGCTGTAGCCGGGGGAGCACGGACCCGGGAAGATCGCGAAGCGCTCGTAGACCGGCTCGGCGACCGGCGAGCTCGGGGAGGCGATCCGGGCCCTCTGAAATGCGATCCGGAAGCTCAGGGTGTCGACGGGTGACGTCTCGAGGCAGTGGTCGGTCAGGTCGTAGAGCGTGAAGAGCAGGTGGTCGTTCCTTTTCAGGCGTCGTGCGATTTCGATCGGGTTGCCCAGTTGGTCCACCTTCGTGAACCCGAGCTGGAGCGGGCACTCTCCGCTCCTCCTGGGGTTGTCCAGGCCCTCGCGGTCGAATCCGATGTCCAGGCTGATCATGCGGGCCATCCGTCCCTCCTTGTCCGTGGGTTCGCATCCTGGGGCTGGCGGGAGAAGCTCTGCCTCAGAGCTCGAGCTGGCTCATCCGCCGTTTGAGGCCCTGTTTGGAGACCATCAGGGTCTCCGAGAGTCGGTCGAGACCGGGGCCGACCCGCTCGACGGCCTGCTCGATCTCCTCCCGGGTGAGATCCGCCGCCGTGCGGAGGTGGGGGCTCTCCTCGATCAGAACGTAGAGCGAGGTGCGGGACACCCCGAGAGCCGCGGCCGTCGCCCGGAGATTCCAGCGGTGCTCCCGGAGCGCCGTCGCGAGCTCTTCGTCGCGGATGTCGGACGGATCCCGGTAGCGGCCGCGGGCGGCGCGGTCCTCCGGGTCCGACCGTTCGGCGCCGGCTACCCCCTCCGCCGCGGTGTGGCCCGGGGGGCTCTCTTCCCGGGCCGGGTGTGGGCGCGGCTGCGGGGCTCGTGGCGCCGCGGGTCTTTCGAGCCAGCCCTCGGTTCTCAACGAGTCGGTTCTCCGGTTGGAGACGACCAGTTGACGGGCGACGTTGCGGAGCTCCCGCACGTTGCCGGGCCAGGGGTAGGCCGCCATCTCCGCCAGGAGCCGGGCCGGGACGAAGGGCCGGCCGTAGGGCCCCCGGTTCGCCAGCCGCTCCTCGCCACCGATCTGGGCGAGCTCCTGGCGGAGGAACTGGAAGAAGAGCCGGCCGAGATCGTCGAGGTGCCGGCGCAGCGGAGGCAGGGTGATCTCGTAGCTCCGCAGCCGGTGATAGAGCGGCTCTTTGAAGGTGCCGCGCCGGATGGCACCGTCCAGGTCGGAGTCGGTGGCGGCGATCACGCGCACGTCGACCCGGGAGGTCTGCTCCGTGCCCACCGGCTGGATCTCGCCGCTTTCGAGGGCGCGGAGCAGGAGCGCCTGCACCTCCGCCGGCGTCTCTCCCACCTCGTCGAGGAAGAGGGTGCCGCCGTCGGCCTCCCGGAAGTACCCCCGCCGCTGCCGTTCGGCACCGCTGAACGCCCCCTTGGCGGCGCCGAACAGCTCCGCCGCGGCGAGGCTCGGCGGAACGGCACCCATGTTGACGCTCAAGAAGGGCCTACCCCGGCGAGGGCTCGATGCGAGGAGGGCCCGGGCCACCAGCTCCTTGCCGGTCCCGGACTCGCCGCGGAGAAGGACCGGCACCTCCAGGTCCCCCACGGCCTCGATCTGGCGCCGTAGTCGGACCATCGCGGCGCTCTCCCCGATCAGTCCGAAACCCGGCGGGCGCCGGACCGTGGGCTCGGCGCGGTGCAGGAGCAGGGTGACCCGGCCGCCCAGGAGCAGGGTCATGCCACGGTCGAGCTCCTGCTCCGCGACACTCCGCGGGCCGTCGAGGGGCTCGCCGTCGACCTCCACCTCGGCTCGACCCTCCCCGGGGTCGATCAGGAGCCCCTCCGGTCTCGGGGAGAGGAGGATCGGGCGGCGGCTCAGGCGCGGCTCCGCCAGCGGCCGCGGCTCCCCACCCGTCGGCGACCGGAAGAGCGGCGCGAGCCGCGAAAGCTCCGAGCTCCGGCCCTCCGGCAGCTCGTGCAGCCAGGCCTGCTCACCGACCCGGCCCGGGTCGGCGTGGCAGAGGACGGTCAGGACCGGCACCGCGGCCGCTCGATGCACGTCCTCGAGCCGGGCGGCCGGCTTGGTCTCGGTTTCCAGGTGCCTCCGCCAGTCGGAGAAGTCGTCTTGGGGCACGCCTTCGATTCTAAGGGAATACCGAAACCAAGTTCCTTCGACCCGGGTCGCTCCGGCGGACGTCACGGACGTCGCGGACATTCCAGACATCGATGTCGCGAACGTCAGGCGCGCCATGGAAACCCCTGATGCGCCCCAAATCGGGCTGTTTTTCGGTGGCACGGCAGTTGCGGAACAGCGCACCAGACAGCGCGACAGTCGGGCGGGCCGGGCGCGGTCGTCGTGACAGGCACCGGCCAGATCGTCCACCGAAGAGACTGAGACAGGAGGAAGAAGACGATGCCACTGGTGCACGACAAGATCAACCTGAACCTGATCAACCAATCGCAGGACATCAACAACAGCTCGTACGTGATCTTCCAGAAGAACGTCGCGGAGAGCTTCGAGGAGCTGGCGGTGGCGTGGCGCGTGATCGAGAACCTCGGCCACGACGACCACCACCCGTTCGTCTACCCGCTCCAGTTCATGGTGTCGGGGGGCGACGCTTACGGCAACTACACACCGCAGTTCCCGGCCGCCGACGGGGAGGCCTACGACATGGTCCGGTCGAACAGCGGCGATGTGCTGCAACGGAGCAAGCAGCCGGCGAGCAGCCCGACCGAGGTGGAGGTGCGCAACAACCTCGAGACCGGCGCGATCTCGGCCAACATCTTCCGGGACGGCAAGCTCCTCGCCACCAAGACCAACATCTCCCCCGGCCAGAAGGCGGCCTTCGAGTTCAAGCCGAGGATCTTCATCGGTGCCGTCTCCCAGATCCAGGAGGGGGAGGTGATGAACTCGGCGATCCTCCAGGGCATCAACACCGAGCTCGACCTGCTCGGGATCTTCAGCGCGGACATCGTCATCACGGGCGGCGGCGGGGGCAAGAGCGCCACGCCGTTCGAGTTCAAGCTGACCAACATCAACGGCTGAGCCCACTCCGAGCACCGGGGTGGCGGAGAGCAGATGCCGCCCCGGTGCCCCTCTTGGGCAACTCCGAGGAGAGCACCCATGGATTCGACAAGCCCGCAGAGCGTGCCGGCTCCTGACGGAAAACAGGTATGGCGTGGGGGCGGCTGGCTCGAGAAGCCGAACGACACGCCACCCTACAACGGTCTTCAGATCACGGCGACCCCGGCGTACGACCCGAAGAGCTCGGAGCTGACGTCCCTCAGCCTGGTCATCCAGGACTTCACCAAAGCCAAGGCGGGGGCCGAGCTCCCGGAGAAGTTCGTCCCGGTCCGGGACGGGGCCAAGATCGAGCTTCCCAAGCCCGAGGGCGAGCTCACGGTCAGCGGGGAGCTCAAGCTGTTCTCGTCGTCCTCGGCTCCCGGCATGGTCGTTCTGTTCGCCAATCTTCGGTGGGGGCTGCCGCACCAACGGCATCACTCGGACGGCGGAATCCTGGAGGTGGCGAAGGTGAAGGCTGGTGCCCAAGAGGACGAGCCACCGGAAGGCGCGGAGGAGGAGTAGGAGCCGTCCGGCTCCTACCGTTCCCTCGACGCGAACACTGAGCGCCGACCATGGGTCACGAGACGATCCGCCTCCGCATGATCAACCGCTCGGTCGAGGCGCCGCCGCCCGAGGTGATCGTCTGGCAGTCGAACGACGCGCCGGGTGCGGGCAGCACTCCGGTCGTCTGGCGGGTGATTCGCCGCTGCTGGCGTGACTGGACCCATCCGTTCGCCCTGCCGTCGGAGCTCTCCGTGGGGCTGCGGGACGGTTCCGGGGCCGGTGGCACGGTTCCGGTCTCGGACGGCACCCGGCTCCAGGTTGCGAGGTCGGGCTCGGGGCGGCTCCGTGTCGAGGAAGGCCTGGCTCGGAACCCGAGCCTGTTCGAGGTGTGCAACCTGGGTTGCAGGGGGCCCCTCGACGTCGAGGTTCGACGTGGTGGCCGGGTGCTCGCGGTGCAGCGGCACCTCGGTTTCGGGGCCGCGGCCCGGTTCCGCTTCCGGCCCACCCTCTGGCTGAGCGCCGTGTCGGGCCTGGAGGAAGGAACCCCCCTGGACGAGACCGTGTGGCTGGGCGTTCCCGTGGCGCTCGACCTGTTCGGTCTCCTCAGCGCAGACATCGTGATGACCGGAGGAGGACCGGGCTCCGGCTCGACGCCTCTCGTCTTTCATCTCACCCGACGCAGGACCTGGCCGCGATAGCGGCTCGGTCCGTGACGGACAAATCAATCACCCCGAGACAATCTGGAGACAAGGAGACAACCGATGAGCGCCACCAGCGCGACACCGAAGTTGATCGCCTACAGCAACGACTACGGCGTCCCGAAGCAGGGGTTCGGCCCCTACAACACGATCATCGTGGCCTTCATGTACCCGGGCACCGGTCCCGGGACGCTGAAATGGGGGCCGACCGCCACCTTCTGGAGCGGCGGCAAAGAGGTCAACAAGGTGGCCTGGTTGGTCGAGAACCAGCCCGACCTCCAGGTCGCGGTATCCCTCGGCGGTGCGGACTGGACCTCGAAGAGCTGGCAGGGCCTGATCGGGCACGAGACGGCCGTCGCCGCGAGCCTCGCGCAGCTCCTCCAGGCGGTCGGAGTGGAGCCCCGGAAGGTGGGAGTCGACCTCGATTACGAGGACGACGCCGGGGTCTTCGACAGCTACCCCTTCCCCTACGACGGCGTGACCCTCCTCGGCGAGCTGTCGAAGGCCTTCAAGGGGGCGGGCTTCGCCTTCGTCTCCCACGCTCCCCAGGCGCCCTACGTCGGCTGCGGCGTGAGCGTTTCCGGGGGCGAGTGCGCGGCCCCGCGCGTCCCGGGCTACCTGCTGCTCATGGAGAAGTATGGCGAGTGGATCGACTTCCTCAATGTCCAGTTCTACAACAACCCGCCCTTCAACGACATCTCCGCCGTCAAGCCGCTGTTCGAGAAGCTGGTGGCGGGAGGGTCGGTGCAGTTCGACGCCTCGACCGAGGTGAAATACAAGATCCCCGCGAGCAAGCTGATGCTGGGCAAGCCGGCCACCCAGGGCGACGCGGGGAGCGGGTACAGCTCTCCGAGCGACGTCGAGAGTGCGCTCGAAGGTCTGGGGCCGGCCGTCGGTGGGTTCATGAGCTGGAAGCTCGCCTCGGACGCCGAGAACGGCTTCGCCATGGGGGAGGCTGCGGCCCAGGGGCTCGGCCTTCCCGAGGTCGAGTAGGAGAGGCGCGTGGGGCTCGGGTCCGGTGCGCGTCACACCGGACCCGAGCCGGGCGGCCTCAGTTTCCGGACGCGGGCTGGGCCTTGCCGGTGTAGCCCTCCGGGAATCGGTTCGGCTCCGGCGCGTCGGGAGCGATCCGGGCGAGCGGCACCGCCGCCGACCGGCCCGACGCCCCGGCCGAGTACCCTTCGGTCTCCAGCAGGGCGACGAGATCCTCTACCCGTTGGCGCGCCTCGACGATCCGGCTCTCCGGCTCGTAGGCGGCCATGTCGTCGAACAGGGCGGCGAGACGCCGGTCGTCGGGCACGGTGAGGGCCCAGCGCAAGAGCTCGGCCTGGGCGGCCCGTGGCATGCCGAGGAGCTGGGGCACCAGGGCGGCGATCGGGTCCCGGGAGCGGAGCGCGAGGATGCGCGCCTCGTCATCATCGGTACGGCCCTTCGCCGCCGCCGTCAGCCGCTCCGAGGCGGTCCGCGCCAGGCTCCTCGCCCGGGCGGCGCCGGGGGTGTCACCCGGGCGCGCGGTGAAAGCGATTGCGTCGCCGGTCTCGGCCGGTTCGCCCTCGGTCAGCATCGGAGCGGTGACCGCCCCGTCCGATCCGCTGGCAGAGGCCGCGGTGAGCCCGGAGAGCGAGCTGAAGTCGTAGTAGTCCACCTTGTCAGAGAGCGGGCCCTCGGCGCAGTTGCTCCGGTTGTGGACGTTGTAGGCGCAGTGGCCGCTCGACAGGCGGTAGGCGGCGGGGCACTCCCAGCCGCAGAACCACTGGTAGGCACCGCTCTCGTCGGTCCAGTACTCACGGTTCGAGCCGTGGCCCACGTCGAGCTGGGTGTAGGCGTCGGAGCCGGAGACCGTCACGTAGGTGGTCTTCCACTGCTCGGGCCAGGGGCCGCCGACGTTGCGCGAGCCGGAGGGGACGTCGTAGTAGCCGTAGTAGAAGTCCCAGCTCCAGGTGTTCTGGAAGCAGTCGCAGGTGCTCAGGCAGAAGTCGTCCTGGGAGCCGGCGCAGTGGGAGGAGCCCACATCCTTGCCCGGCCAGGATCCGTGCTTGTCCTCGTCCGCCGCCACGCTCGCCCAGGAGGTGCCCAGGTCCTGGGCCTTGGACTGGAGGAAGCTGCCGGACTCGTAGTCGCTCCGCCCGTGGTGGTCGTAGTAGGCGTAGCTCAGGTACCAGGTGGTCAGGTCGTAGCTGTAGAGGTAGTAGCGGACCCGCTCCGAGTCCCCCTGGTGGCCGGCGAAGCCGAAGTTGTTGCCGCAGTCGTGGGGGTAGAGGAAGAAGAAGGAGACCGTCACCCACTTTGCGCGGCCGTCGGTCGAGGTCCAGTTCCAGACCTCCCGGTCGTGGGGGCGTACCTGGACGTAGTCCCGGCGGGCGAAGTGGTACGAGGGTTGGCCGAAGTCGTTCTCCCAGCCGCTGCAGCCTTCGTCCTCGTCGTAGAAGTACCAGGGCGAGACCGCCCAGGCGAGGCCGGTCTCGATCGAGTCGTCCAGGCAGTCGCCGTCGGCGTCGCCGGAGCAGCCGGCCTTCTTGAGGGCGCTCGAGGTGGTGTAGGAGAGGTAGGCCTCGGCCGGCAGGGCCGCGGCAAACAGAAGCGCTCCGAGGAGCAGAGTGAGGGTGAGGGCGCGGGGCGCGCCCCCGAGATCGTCGAACAATCGCATCGGGATGCCCTCCAAGAAAGAGAGATCACACGGACCGAGCGCACGGCTCCAGGCCGTCGCCAGGATCGGGCTCGAACGGAAACTGGCCCGATGCTATTCGACGATGCGCACTTGCGCAATCATTGGCAAATATGGGCCCGGCCGCCGACCGGACGGCGGCCGGGCCCACACCGGAGCAACCCAGGTTACTCCGGCGTTTCTCAGTCGTCGTCGTCGTCCCCCCAGACGAGGGTCGCCTGCTGCGGAGCCGGTGGCATCAAGGCGCGCACGCCCTGTTCGTGGACCAGCCGGCCGCCGTTGTGGGCGGTGTTTGCCAGCAGCAGGACGCCCACGGCGTAGAAGCCGAGGTAGACCACGAGGAGCGAGCTGCTGGCGGCGCGGCTGAGCTGGCGCCGGATCAGGTTGGGAAGAAAGAGCACCGTGGCGAACACGGCGGTCAGCGCCGTGAACACCAGGCGTACGCTCTCGGCCAGCTCTTCGTGGTGCTCGAGGATGACGTTGATCGTCGGGGTGCGCTCGGCCATGCGGCCGGCGGCCTCGCCGGTCTCGACCGCGACCCACGCGGCGATCGTTCCGAGAATCATCAGGACGAGGGCGGAGACGAGCAATCCGCGGCCCCGCTCCGGCTTCAACACGAGGCCGAGCAGCACGAGGACCGGTGCCACCAACAGCAGGGCGACGGGGAAGTGAACGATGAGCGGGTGGAGGGCGTCCCACGTGGGGATTGGCGGCAGCTCGATCATCTGGGGGTTCCTTTCGAGTCAGTCGAGGGGAGCTTCCGGCTCCCGAGCCCCCATTGGGAGGGCTCGGGAGGCCGGCGGCAGATGGGGTCCTCTGGCCGCGATCAGGCGACGGTCTCGTACTTCTCCTTCGGGCTGAAGCAGGAGACGCACTTCGCGAAGTCGAGGTTCGTCGTCGTGTACCCACAGACGGCGCAGACGTAGTAAGTGACCCCGGCGCCCTTCATGGAGTCGAGGTTGTCGAGAGCTTCCTGGTAGAGCCGGGCGTGCTCGGCCTCGGCGGTCTTGGCGTAGTTGAAGGTCTCGATGGCGTCGGCGTTGCGCTCCAACCGCGCGGCGGCCAGGAACTTGGGGTACATGGTGTCGCGCTCGTAGGACTCACCGGCGATCGCCGCCTGGAGGTTCTCGGCGGTGGTCTTGACGTCGGGGGTCTCGATGGTGGCCTTCGGGGTACCGCCCATCGCCTTGATCACCCGGGCGTGGTTTCCAGCGTGGATCTCCTCGGCACGGGCGGCGGCGCGGAACAGGCTGGCGGCCTTGCCGTAGCCCTCCTCGTCGGCCTTCTGGGCGAACGCCAGGTAGCGCGCGTGGGCGTTGGACTCGCCGTTGAAGGCGGCCATCAGGTTGTCGAGGGTCTTGCCCGCGGGCGGCTTGGCCGCGAAGGCGCCTGTGGGGACCACGAGCAGAACCAGCGCGAACACCAGGGCCAGGGAGACGAGGGATTTCAAGGATTGCGTCATCAGATCTACCTCCGGGGTCGTATCGTTGTTGCAGGTCGATCAGCGAACCGGCTGTCCGCCGTCGCGGGAGGTAGATCGCAAGCGGGATGCCAGTCGACTGGTATCCGCAGAAGTCGTTTCTTCCGAGTAAGTTGTAGGTTTCTTCGGAGAGCTGCGCCCCGGGGCGCGTCAAAATCCTCGAACGTGTCCGAGGGGTCCTGTCGCAAGATTCAGACGTCGTCGCCCTAGCCTGGACTATTCATGAGTCACCTACTGCGAGCCGCAATTGCATGCAATCTCAGGGCGTACTCGCTCTTTGCTCCTCAACGGACTGCCGAGTACGCCTGCGTCGCGCATCGCTACGTGCGCCCTGATCTCACACACACTTGCGGCTCTCGCTACGGCGCCTCATGAATAGTCCAGGCTAGGGGAGCTCGATGCCGAGGCGGCGCACCTTGTACGACATGTCGCTCCGGGAGATCCCGAGCCGCCGGGCGGCCTCCGCCTGGACGCCGTCCGCTTCCGCCAGGGTCCGCTCGATCAGGCGGCGCTCGATCCGGTCCAGGAGCTCGCGCAGGTCGACCCGCTCGGGAAGCCCCCCGACCAGGGCGCCGACCGGGTCGGCCTGGGCCCCGCCGCCCCCCGCCCCGCTCCCCGCCCCTCTCGTCGCCGCCGCCCCGGCCGGACGCTTCAGGGCGGGCAGGTCGTCGACGCCGATCACCTGGCCGCGGGCGAGGATGGTTGCCCGCTCGATCAGGTTCCGCAGCTCCCGGGCGTTGCCGGGCAGCGGGTAACGGGTCAGCCGGGTGAGGGCCTCCGGGGAGAGCGTCCGTGGCCGCACCTTGAGCTCCGTCGCCACCAGGCGCAGGAAGTGCTCGGCCAGGGGCTGGACGTCCTCCGGTCGCTCCCGGAGCGGCGGCACGTGGATCGGCACGACCGCCAGCCGGTAGTAGAGGTCCTGGCGGAAGGCGCCGTCGCGCACCCGCTGCTCGAGGTCCCGGTGGGTGGCGACCACGATCCGCACGTCGACCGTCCGCGACTCGGTCGAGCCCACCCGCACCACCGAGCCGTCCATCAGCACCCGCAGGAGCTTCGCCTGGAGACTGAGCGACATCTCGCCGGCCTCGTCGAGGAACAGGGTGCCCCGGTGGGCGGCCTCGAAAACGCCCGGGCGGGAGCGGTCGGCGCCGGTGAAGGCCCCCTTCTCGTGACCGAAGAGCTCGCTGTCGAGGAGCGTCTCCGCGAAGGCGGCGCAGTTGACCGCGACGAACGGCCGCTCCCGCCGCTGGCTCACGGCGTGGATCGCCCGTGCCACGAGCTCCTTGCCGGTACCGGTCTCGCCGGTCACGAGCACCGTGGCGTCGGTCGGGCCGACCCGCGCGATCAGGTCGCGGACGCGGGCGAGGGCGGCGCTCCGGCCGACCATCTCGGCGGCCTCCTGGCTCCGCACCTCGCGGCGCAGGCGGGCGTTCTCGCGCAGCAGCTCGACCCGTTCGGTCGCCCGGGCGACCACCGAGCGCACCTGGGGCGGCACGAACGGCTTGGTGATGAAGTCGAAGGCACCCCGGCGCATCGCCTCGACCGCCAGCTCCACCGTGGCGAACGCGGTCAGCAGCACCACAGGCAACACCGGGTCGTTCTCGTGGACCTGGTCGAGGAGGTCGAGCCCTTCGCCGTCGGGCATCTTCTGGTCGGTGATCACCAGATCGAAGAGGCCCGTGGCGAGGGCGCGCCGGGCCTCCGTCACGCCGCCAGCGGTCACCACGTCGTGCCCGTCCTCCTCGAGCAGGGAGGCGAGCACCCGCCGCATGGGCGCTTCGTCGTCGACGATCAGCAGGCGTGCCATGGCGGTGACCGGTCAGGGCTCACGCGGTACGGAGGCGGAGGCCGGGGCGATGGCACGCGCCACGCGGCAGCCGGGCAGGTCGATCGCCATGCACACCGCGCCGGGCTCGTTGCGCACCAGCACGAGATCGCCGCCATGGGCGCGGGCGACGTTCCGGGCGATCGTCAGCCCCAGCCCGGTACCCCGGTCCTTGGTGGTGAAGAAGGGCTCGAAGATCCGCTCGGCGACGTCTGCCGGAATCGGCGGGCCGTCGTTTTCGACCAGGAGCCGCACGCCCTCGCCCTGGCCGCCATCCTGATCGCTTCCTTCGAGCGGCTCGGCGGAGAGGGTCACCGTGGCGCCGCCGTTCGACGCTTCGATGGCGTTGAGCACGAGGTTGAGGAGCGCCTGGTGGAGCTGGAAGGCGTCGACTTCGGCGGTGAGGCCTCCGGGGCAGCAGACCGCCAGCTCCACGCCGGCCTCGGCGGCCCGGCTCCGGGCCAGGCTCTCCACGTACTCGACCACGTCCGAGAGGGCGGTTGGCTGGCGCTCCGGCGGACGCTGCCGCGCGGAGAGGAGGAAGTCGGAGGTGAGTTTTTCGAGCCGCGCCGCCTCCGAAGAGACGATCTCCTGGAGCTCGTCGGCCGAGAGCGAGCCGCGACCCTCCCGGGCCATCTCCACCGAGCTCACGATCAGGCTCACCGGGTTGCGGATCTCGTGGGCGACCGCGCTCGCCAGCCGCCCGACGGCGGCCAGCTTCTCCTCCTCCACCAGCCGGTCCCTGGTGCGCTCGAGCTCCTCCAGGTTCCGCCGGAGCGCCGCCTGCTCGCTCCGTACCTGGCGCGCCAGGAACGACACGATCACCGCCACCACCACGTAGATCAGCATCACGTTGGTGGCCTCGAAGTACTCGGAGAGATGGACCACCTCCCGGGGGCGGAAGTAGAGCCACACCTGGAGGAAGGTCAGCGTGACCGCGGCGGCGACCACCAGCGCGATCCCGGGACGGCTGTAGCGGAAGGCCGCAGCGATCACCGGGATCACCATCAGGGCCACGTAGTGGCTGTCCTCGAACTGGGCGAGCCAGGCGATCAGGAAGGCGAACGTGACGTTGAGCCAGATCGACAGGTGGGAGTAGGTCGGCAGCAGCCGCTCCGCGAGGTCGGTGCTCAGCAGGTTGAGCCCGAGCAGCTCGAGGACCTGCATCGCGAAGCGCCCGAAGACGATCGCGAAGAACACCCGCGACGGGGTACCGAGGGCGGGGGAGAAGAGGACGTGCAGCCCGGCCAGGCCGGCCAGGACGGTCAGGTTGAGCAGGATCAGCCCCGTCTCCTGGCGCCGGATCGACTCCACACGGGTGCACGCCAGAAGCGGCCTGAACGGCTGGGGCCGGACCTGCTGAGGCCGAGGCGCGGTCATCGGAGGCGCGGTCGCGGCGTTGCCCCGGACCGCGTTCCGATACTAGCGTGCTCCGGGGCCCGGCCGGAGCGGAAGACTCAGGTGGACGGGGGGCAGGCCGTGGTGGTGCCCGCCGCATCCGCCCGCCGCCGATCCGTACCGGCTTCCGCCAGCGCCTCCCCGGCGAGGAAGGCGCTGGCCTCGCGGACGACCTCTCGGTTCCTGAGGATGCGCCGGTGGCCGAGCCTCTCGGTCACGGTGAGCGCCGCTCCGGGCCAGGCGCGGGCGAGGTCTTCGACCAAATGGAGCGGAGCCTCCCGGTCGTTCCGGTCGGAGATGAGGAGGAGGGGAGCGTCCATGCTCTCGGCGATCATCACCGGCTCGATCTCCTCCCAGGGCACACCGATGATCCGTTCGATCCTCTGTTGCAAGCGGAGCCTCGTCTCCTCGCCGATCCCGAGCATGCGTGCGAACTGGTGGGAGTAGTCGAGCACGCCGGCGCCGGGCGCCACGTAGACCAACCGTTTGACCGCCAGCCCCCGTGACAGGGCGTAGGTCGCGGTCACCGCCCCGGCCGAGTGGGCGATCAGCCCGGCCGCGGGCCCCACGTGGCCGGCCACCGCCTCGAGCGCGTGGGCCATCGCCACCAGGGAGGACGAGCTCCCCGACGCTCCCCCGTGGCCCGGGGCGTCGTAGGCCACCACCCGGAACCCGGCTTCGACGAGGGCTGGCGCGAACGGCGCGAGCTGGGATCCCCGGCCCTCCCAACCGTGGACCAGGAGCACCGGTGGGCCCTCTGTTCCCCAGGTCCAGAGCGGCAGGGTGCCGACCGGGGTGTCGAGCCGCTCGGCGACGGCCTGGTCGAGGAGCGCCCGTTCACGGGGCGGCGACTCGTGCCGTCGGGTGCGCAGGAAGATCCGCGCCCCGGCCGCCGCGGCCAGGCTGGGGCTCACGCGGCTCAGGGTGCGGAACGAGAGCCGGAGCGCGTCGAAGCGAAGCGAACGACCGTTCGTGTTTTTTTGATGTGGCATCAGAGGATCTCCCCGGGCGTGGTGTCGGTCGCGTTCGGTGGCTCGCGGGTCAGGCTCTGCTGGCGGTGAGCAGGGCCTCGAACGCGGTGCGTGCCCGCCGGTCGGCGTCAGGGTCGTCGAGCAGGCGGCTCGCGTGGTGGTAGGCGAGGATCACGGCGTAGAGCTCGTAGCCGAACTGCTCGGCGTCCAGGTCGTCCCGGAAATGGCCCTCTTCGATCGCGATCCGTGCCGCGGTGGCGAGGGCCTGGAGCCAGTCCCGCTGGGTCTGGACGAGCCGCTCGCGCAGCG
>Ga0210123_1000380_pt1 | contig 28404 bp, 23 predicted proteins | sample Muzzi_PWB_D2_FD_185535 | JGI IMG/M metagenome (GOLD analysis project Ga0210123, IMG submission 185535) | Wetland microbial communities from San Francisco Bay, California, USA, that impact long-term carbon sequestration - Muzzi_PWB_D2 (SPAdes) | ecosystem: Environmental > Aquatic > Marine >... | reverse complement strand
AGGGCGGTTCCGCGGATCGCCGAGGCCGCTTCGTCACGCTGCTTCTTCGACAGCATCTTGCTGTCGTAGGCCCCTTCGATCGGATCGGAATGGGGAACCAGTACCACGGCGCCGGCCACGACGGGGCCTGCCAGCGGACCGCAACCCACCTCGTCCAGCCCCACGACGTGACGAAGCCCGCAGTCCCAAGCTTCGCGCTCGAAGTCGATGGGGGCTGTGCGGGCCATTCGTCGGTCCTTCTCTCGGGGCGCGCCAGGCACGTAGTTGGGTCAGGCCTCCGTCTTCTGGGCTTCCGCCTCGGCGCCCGCGTCGATTGGCGCGGCCTCCGGTTCGGGCATGTCGCTTGTCTCACCCTCGGCCTCCGCCTCGCGCGCTTCGACTTCGGCGGCGGCCTGTGCCACGGCCGCGGGCGAGAGGGAAGAGTCTTCCCACCAGCGGCGCTCGCGGACCCGGGCGCGCTTGCCGCGCCGGGCACGCAGATAATAGAGCTTCGCGCGCCGAACGTGACCCCGGCGAACGACCTCGATACCTGCGATGCTCGGCGAGTGTACCGGGAAGATGCGCTCGACGCCGACGCCGCCCGATACCTTCCGGACCATGAAGGTCTCATTCAGGCCGGCCCCGCGGCGGGAGATGCAGATCCCCTCGAACGCCTGGATCCGTTCCTTGGCGCCCTCCACGACGCGCACGGCCACACGCACGGTGTCTCCGGGCGCGAAGGCCGGAAGATCGACCCGCAGCTGCTTCCGCTCGATTTCTGCGATTCTGGGATCCACTGTGCCTGCTCCTTCCGTGGCCGCCTGCGCGGCCGGTCCTCGATATATCCGAATCTAACCTGGTCGTCGCTTCGTTCCTACTGATCCTGCCACAGCTCGGGCCGGCGTTGGCGCGTGAGCCGCTCCGCCTGTTCCCGGCGCCACGCCTCCACCCTCGCATGGTCCCCCGACCGCAACACGTCGGGCACCTCCATGCCCCGATACTCGGCCGGTCGCGTATACTCCGGCGGCGCCAGCCGTCCGTCATAGAACGAATCACCCGCCGCCGACTCGTGGTCGCCGAGCGCACCCGGCAGAAGACGCACGACCGCGTCGATCACCACCAGCGCCGCCGGCTCTCCGCCGGACAGCACGTAGTCACCTATCGAGAGCTCTTCGGTGGCCAGCCCTTCCGCCACACGCTCGTCGATTCCCTTGTAGTGACCGCACAGCAACGTCAATCCGCCGCCCATCGCGTAGCGCACCGCCGTGTCGTGGTCGAACCGCCGCCCCCGCGGACTGAGCAGCACGACCGGTCCCGACGGCTCCACGTCGTCCAGCGCCTCGAAGAACGGCTCGGGCTTCATCACCATGCCCGCGCCTCCGCCGTACGGCGCGTCGTCCACGGTGCGATGTCGATCATGCGTATAGTCCCGCAGATCGATCACCCGGTACGACACCAGGCCGGCTTCCGCGGCCCGGCCGACAATGCTCGTCCGGAGCGCCTCCTCGAAGAACTCCGGAAAGATCGTCACGACGTTGATCTTCACCGTTCTTACAGCTCCAGCAGACCGGTCGGCATCGTCACTTCGATGCGCCTGGCCTCACGATTCACGCGCCGGACCGTCTCCCGGCGCAGCGGCAGCAAACGTTCACGGCCGTCGATTTTCACCAACGCCAGCAATTGACCCGCCGCATCGTAGATCTCGAGAATCGGTCCGAGACTGCCGTAGCCCTCGTCCACGACCTCCAGGCCGACCAGCTCATGGAGGAAATACTCGTCGTCCTCCAGCGGCCGCAGCTCCTCGCGGTCGAGCAGCAGCTCGGCCCCCCGCAACCCCTCGGCCGACTCGCGGTCGACCACCTCACGGAACCGAAGCAGAAAGCCACCCCGGTGCGGTCGACTCTCCGTGATCGTGAGCTCGCGCAGCGCAGTCGTCGCGCCCCGCGGCGACCGCACTTCGAAGCGGCGATCCGCGCAGAATATGTCCGCGCCATCGTCCGTCTCCACCTGTACGAGCACCTCTCCGGTCAGTCCGTGGGCCCGCCGCACGTGGGCCACCGTCAATACGTCCATGACATCTGTCGCCTCGAGAGGCGAGGGCTACTTCTCGTTTTCGTCCACGTCAGCGTCCTCGGCGTCACCAGCCTCCTCGGCCGCTTCGGCCTCCGCCTCGGGAGCGTCTTCCGCCTCCGCCTCGGGTGCCTCGTCCGCCTCTGCCTCGGGTGCCTCGTCCGCCTCTGCCTCGGGTGCCTCGTCCGCCTCCGCCGCGGGAGCGCCTTCCGCCTCCACTTCCTCTTCCTCCGCTGACTCCGCTTCGGCGGCCGCCTCGGCTTCTGCGGCGGCTTCTGCTTCCGCGGCGGCCTTCGCCGCGGCCGCTTTCTCTGCCGCCGCCTTCCGGGCCGACGCCTCAGTCGCCGCTTTCTCCTCGGCGCGGCGCTGCGCGGCGAGCTTCTCGCCCTCGGCCGCGGCCTTCGCCCGACCTGACGTCTTCCGGTCGGCGCCCAGGTTCACCATCGCCTCGTCCTCGGCGATCGTGTCTGCGGTCTCTCCGGCGACGTACTTCTCCCAGACGCCCGTCTGCTTGAAGATCGACACCACCGTGTCGGTCGGGATGGCCCCCTCGTGGAGCCAGTTCAGCGCCGAGACGGCGTTGAGCTTCACGAGCGACGGCTGGGTCCGCGGGTTGTACGTGCCCAGCGTCTCGAGCGCGGGACCGCTGTTCGCCTCGGCCTTGTCGGTCACCACGATGCGAAACGAAGCCTGCTTCTTCCGGCCCGTCCGCTGCAATCGAATTCTCGTCGGCATTCCGTATTCCGTTCCCCTGTTATCGGAGCAGTGAGCCGAGTCCACCGCCGGCCGCGAGCCGGGGCGAGAGCTTGCCCATCTGCTTCATCATCTTCCGCATTTCCTTGAACTGCTTCAGCAACCGGTTCACCTCCGACACCGGCCGCCCCGATCCCCGTGCGATGCGGGCGCGCCGCGATCCGTTGAGAATCTGCGGTCGCCGGCGCTCGCCCGGCGTCATGGACAGCACGATGGCCTCCATGTGCCGGATCCGCTTCGGATCCACTTCGACCCCGTCCAGCATCTTCGGCTTCACGCCGGGGATCATCTTCAGCATGTTCTCGAGCGGGCCCATCTTCTGAATCTGCGAGATCGCCGCGAGGAAATCCTCGAGGTCGAACTCGCCCCCGCCCATGACCTTCTTTTCCAGCCGTTCCGTGGCCTCGACGTCGATCGTCTGCTGGGCCTTCTCGACCAGCCCGACGATGTCGCCCATCTGCAGGATCCGGCCGGCCATCCGTTCCGCGTCGAACGCGGTCAGATCCTCCGGCCGTTCACCCGTTCCCACGAACTTCACCGGCACGCCGAGCACACCGTGGATCGACAATGCGGCGCCACCGCGGGCGTCCCCGTCCATCTTCGTCAGGACGACGCCGTCGATACCGACGGCCTCGTGGAAGCCCTCGGCGATCCGCACGGCCTCCTGGCCGGTCATGCCGTCGGCGACAAACAGCACCTCGTGAGCGCTGGTCTTCGCCTTGAGCCGCGTGATTTCATCCATCAGCACTTCGTCGGCCTGCAGCCGCCCGGCCGTGTCGAGAATCACATGCGTCCGACCCTCGCGCCGCGCCGTATCGATGGCCGATTCGGCCAGCGAGACGACATCCTCGGCGCCCGGCTCGTGCACGACGGGCACGTCGACCTGCCCGGCCAGGGTCACGAGCTGCTCGCCCGCCGCCGGCCGATACGGATCGCACGCCACGAGGGTGGGCCGCCTGCCGTCCTGCTTCAGCCACAACGCGAGCTTCGCCGCCGTGGTCGTCTTCCCCGACCCCTGTAGGCCGACGAGCATGATCACCGTTGGCGGCACGGTGGCGGTGGCAAGCGTCGCTCCGCCGGCGCCTCCCAGCACTTCGACCAGCTCGTCGTGCACGATCTTGACGACCTGATCGCCCGGGCGGATCGACTTCAGCACGTCCTCGCCGAGCGCCCGCTCTTCGACCCGCTTCAGGAAGTCCTTCGCAACCTGGAAGTTCACGTCGGCTTCCAGGAGGGCCCGGCGCACCTCGCGCAGCCCTTCGTTCAGCATGGGCGCAGTGATGACTCCGCGGCTCTTCAGCCGACCAAATACACCGTCGAGTCTTTCACCCAGCTGTTCGAACATCACGGACTCCATCAAACAAAAGACGCGACGCCCGCAGGCAATTCGCGTCTTCCGGTTCCGCCGCGTGCGGCGGGCCGGCCAAAGAGCCGTTTATTATAGAACGGAGAACCGCTTCAGGCAACGAGTCCCGGCGCCACCGGCACGATCTGGCTGCGCGACGAACCGACGCTCACGAAGCGGATGGGAACGCCCGAGACCCGTTGCACGCGGCGCAGGTAGTGGCGGGCGCCCTCGGGCAACGACTCCCAGGTCCGGCAATCCTCCGTCGCGGCCTGCCATCCGGGCAGGGTTTCGTAGACCGGCCGGACCCGGTCGAGGTCCTGGGTTCGCGGCGGGAAGGTCCGCAGCCGCTTCCCGTCCAGCTCGTAGGCCACGCCGAGCTCGATCTCCTCGAACGTGTCGAGGACGTCGAGCTTGGTGACGGCCAACGCGGTCAGCCCGTTGACCGCCGCGGCGTGCCGGACGACGACGCCGTCGAACCAGCCCGGCCGACGCGGGCGGCCCGTCGTGGCCCCGAACTCGCCGCCGAGGTCGCGCAGGTGCTCCGCGGCCGCGCCCTCGAGCTCTGTGGGCAGCGGGCCGTTGCCGACCCGGGTCGTATAGGCCTTTACGACGCCCAGCACCTCGTCGATCAACGTCGGCCCGATACCGACGCCCACGGCAGCGCCACCTGCCGTAGTGTTGGACGATGTAACGAAGGGATACGTCCCGTGATCGACGTCGAGCAGCGAGCCCTGGGCACCCTCGAGTAGCACCCGCCCGCCGTCGGAGAGGCCGGAGCGGATCTCGTCGCCCGTATCGGTGGCCAGGGCGAGCAGATCGGCGGCGACCTGTTCGAGCCGATCCATGATCTCACCCGGTTCGGCCCTTTCGTCGGCCCCGTAGGCCTCGAGCCGACCGTTGGCCGCCTCGCAGCGCTCTTCGACGACGTCCCGCACGGTCCGCAGGTCGACGAGGTCACAGACGCGGACGCCGGAGCGCGCCACCTTGTCTCGATACGCGGGTCCGATACCCCGACGGGTCGTGCCGATCTCACTGCCCGCGCGGCTTGCCTCGCGGGCGCCGTCGAGCATCCGGTGATACGGCATCACGAGGTTCGCTCGCCACGATACGCCGAGACGTTCGCGAATGCCGATGCCGCGGGACTCGAGCATCGTGATCTCTTCCTCCAGCGTCCACGGCTCGATGACGACGCCGTTCCCCAGCAGGCAGCGCACGGTTGGATAGAGGGCACCGGACGGGATCAGATGGAGGATGAACTCCTCGCCCCCGGTGAGCACCGTATGGCCGGCATTGGCGCCGCCCTGGTAGCGCGCGACGATGCTGGCCTGCTCGGCCAGCACGTCAGTGATCTTCCCCTTGCCCTCGTCACCCCACTGGGCACCGACGAGCACGACGCAATGCGCGGTCTCGCTGAACAAGCTCCTAGCCCTCCCTGGTTTCGACGGTCTGGAGCACGCCGGCGGCGTGCAGAGCTTCGCGAACGGCGTTCCGGCCGGCCTCGTCCGGTCGCAGGAGCGGCGGCCGCGGCGCACCGCCCACGTATCCAAGCTGGTCGAGGGCGTGCTTTACGCCCGGCACTCCGGTCCCGCCGACCACCGCCCGGTGCAGCCGTCCGATGCGCTCCTGCAGCCGGCCAGCTTCGACGGCCCGACCCGCCTGGAACGCGTCGTACAACTCGGTGGCGGCGCCCACGGCCAGCAGACCGACCGCGATGATCCCACCACGCGCCCCGATCTCCAGCCCAGAGTAGAGGTGAGTACCGGCGCCGACGAGGACGTCCGCCTCGTCGCCGCAGATGTCGCACAGGGCGCCGAGATTCTGCACGTCGCCCGAGGAGTCCTTGATACCGACGACGTTGCCGTGACGAATCAGCTCGCCGACCAGGTCGGGGGCGAGGTCGACGGGAACGAACTTGGGCACGTGGTAGAGCAGCACCGGGACGGGCGAGGCGTCGGCCACCTCCCAGAAATGGACCCGCAACGCCTCGGGCGTCATCTGACTCCGGAAGTAGAAGGGAGGGAACACGAGCACCGCTTCGGCGCCCGCCTCGGCCGCCTCGCAGGCCGCCCGGATCGCCGCCCGGGTCGACTGGCGGCCCGTGCCGGCGATCAACGTGCGATCGGCCGGCAACGCCTCGCGGGTCACGCGAACGGCTTCGCATACTTCCGCGTCGTCCAGGAGGGCGGATTCCCCTGTGGAGCCGGCGACCAGCACGCCCGCGATCGGTTTCTCGCTCCAGCGGCGCACGTTGGCCGACAGCGCGGCCGCGTCGAACTCGCCGTTGGAGGCGAACGGCGTGGTGATTGGCAGATAAACGCCCGCGAAGCTCATCGCCCCTGCCCTCCCGACCTCTGCATGCCGTGGGTTCCCCAACGCTGAACTCTCAGTATGCGGACCCGGACGTCGCGCGTCACGTCAGTATCCCTGCTGCCGGTCGACGAGGTTCACAAGCGGCTCGCCGCGCAGGTAACGGGCCAAGTTGTCGGCCATCAGGTCGGATTGGCGCTCCCAGAACCGGGGCGACACGGACCCGGCGTGCGGCGTGAGGAGCACGTTGGACAACCCGAGGAGCGAGCTGTCCAACGTGAGGGGCTCGGTGGTGAACACATCGAGCGCGGCGCCCCGCAGACGGCCCTGGCTCAAGGCCTCCACGAGGGCGGGTTCGTCGACGAGGCTGCCGCGCGCGAGGTTGAGCAGGACGCAGTCGGAACGCAGCCCGGCGAGCACGCCGGCGTCGATCAGCCCCACGCTGCCCGCCGTCTCGGGCAACGCCAGCACGACATAGTGCGCATCGGCCAAGGCATCGGCCAGCTCGTCAGGTCCGAAAACCCGACCCACTTCCTCGCCCGAGGGCCGGTCCGGATGCGCCCGCACGGCCGTGACCCGCATGCCGAGGGCGTGCGCCCGCCGGCCGATCTCGGCCCCGATGCCGCCGTAGCCGATCACGGTGACTCGGCTGCCACCCAGCTCGCGCAGCGGTGTGCCCGTGGCCGCGAAGGCGTCGTACGGCCACGGGTCGTCGGTGGCCGCCGCGATGTCGAAGCCGCGGCCGAAGTAGAGCATGGCCCCGATCGCCCACTCGGCGAGCGGGGGACCGTACACCCCGGCGGAATTCGTGAACAGGACGTCCGCCTTGCCGAGCGGCCCCTCCAGCGACGTTCGCACCCCGGCGGCCGCGGAGTGCACCCAGCGGAGATTGGCGCCCCGTCGCACCACGTCGTCGGGGATCCCGAAGCCAAAGTAGATCTCGGCATTCTCGACGGCCGCGAGCACGGCTTCGGGGACCGCGCTCACCCCGTCTCCCGCGGCCGTGGCCTCGATGACGACCGAATCGACCTCCCAGCCGGGCCCGGCGATGTCACGCAGCCGACGCAGCGTATCGGCGGGGATGGACCAGGTCGGGTAGCGCGGAGAGTGGATCCATACGACGAGGCGGTGGTGGGCCATGACGGAGATTCCGGCTCAGGACGGCTGTCCGAGGCCCATCCGGGCCCGGACTTCCGCCATCGTGTCCTCCGCCACGCGGCGCGCCGTCGCAGCCCCGTCTCCCAGCACCTCGTGCACCCGCTCGGGATGGGCGCGCAGCTCCGCAGCCCGCTCCCGGATCGGGCTCAGCTCGTCAGCCAGGTTGTCGGCCAGTTTGCCCTTGCACGCCACGCAGCCGATGCCCGCCGTCTGGCAGAGGATCTCGATGTCCGCCCGCTCCGCCGGCGGCGACATGAATCCGTGCAGGGCGAACACGTTGCAGACGTGCGGGTTGCCGGGATCGTCCTTGCGGACGCGCGCCGGGTCGGTGACCGCCGTAGAGACCCGCGCCCGGATCTCGTCGGGCTCGGCGAGGAGCGGAATCACGTTGTCCATCGATTTTGACATCTTCGCGACGCCGTCGAGGCCGAGGATGCGGCGAGCCCTGGTGAACAACGGCTGCGGCTCCGGAAAGTACTCCCCGAACCGGTGGTTCCAGCGCCGGGCGAGCTCTCGCGTGAGCTCGAGGTGCTGCTGCTGGTCGGCTCCCACAGGCACCCGCTCGGCCCGGTACAGGAGGATGTCGGCCGCCTGGAGCACGGGATAGGTAAGCAGGCCGGCGTTCACCGAGCCCCACTGGCCGGATTTGTCCTTGAACTGCGTCATGCGCTGCAACTCGCCGAGCGGCGTGATCGCGCCGAGCAGCCACTGGAGCTCGGCGTGCTGCGGCACGGCCGACTGCACGAACAGTGTGCAGCGATCGGGATCCACGCCGCTCGCCAACAGGCCAACGGCGAGGTCGAACACGCGGGCCGGCATCTCGGCGGGCTCGTAGGGAACCGTCACGGCGTGCAGGTCGACCACGCAGTAGAAGCAGTCGTAGTCGTCGATCAGTCGCACCCAGTTCTGCACGGCGCCCAGGTAGTTGCCCAGGTGCAGATCGCCCGAAGGCTGGATGCCGCTCAGAATGCGGGGTTTGCGGTGGCTCATCCGGAGTTAGGTTGCGGTGGTCGGAGCCGGCGATCGAACACCGGAACCGGGATTCGCGGCAGGCCGTTCAAAGGTAGTCGCGCCAGGAGACCCGGGCAACAACAGGAAACGGGATGACGGGACCACCAGAAAAGACCTCACGCACGCCGGCCGACACGGCCCTCACACCTCCCTCCGAGTTGCTCGCCACGGCGCGGCGCGCGGCGGACGCCGCGGCCGAGGTGCATCGCGCGGCGGCCGGGCGGTTCGACCCCTCGCGCTGGGGCCAGAAGGGGCGCTCCGACTTCGTCACGGAGGTCGATGTCGAGTCGGAGCGCCGCATCCTCGAGATCATTCGGGGCGACTGGCCCGGACACGACGTGATGGCGGAGGAGAGCGCCGGCGGCGACGCGGGCTCGCGAGGACCAACCGGTTCCGGCGTCCGCTGGATCATCGATCCCCTGGACGGCACGACGAACTGGCTGCACGGCTATCCCGAATACGCCGTGTCGATCGCCGCCGAGGACCGGGACGGCCTCGTGGCGGCCGTCGTGCTCAACTCCGCGGTGGACGAGTTTTTCGAGGCCGCTCGGGGTGAGGGCGCCCGGCGCGACGGATCGCCGATCCGGGTATCGGAGCTCGATCAGTTGCGCCTCGCCCTCGTGGGAACGGGCTTTCCGTTCAAGCACCTCGACATCCTGCCCCTGTACCTCGACACCTTCACGACCGTGCTCCAATCGACGGCCGGGATCCGCCGGGCCGGCGCGGCGGCGCTCGACCTGTGCGACGTGGCCTGCGGGCGACTGGACGCGTTCTTCGAGTTCCACCTGATGCCGTGGGACGTGGCGGCGGGAGGGCTCATCGTGCGGGAGGCCGGCGGTTGGTTCGAACCGCTGCCCGTTCCGGGACTCGAAGCCGGCGGGCCGGGCGACCTGCCGGTCGGCGGGTACGTGGCGGGGGGACCGGGCGTGTGGGAGGCATTTCGCCAGATGATGCCCCACCGGGCCGGAGGCTGATCCGGCCCGGTGGGCCTGTCACGAGGAAAGTCTAGGCCGAATCGGCCTCTTCCCCCTCGTGCTCGACGGCGTCCGCTTCTTCGTCCGTTTCTTCGACCGCTTCCTCGATCTCCTCGACATCGGCGTCGACCACCCGCAGGCCGCCGTTGCCGCCCTCGAGCGCCAGCGGCTCCTCCTCTTCGGCGGGGCCCAGCAGGCCCATGTCGCGCTTGAGCGCGAGCAGGCGGTCCTCGACGTCGGCGTCGCTGTCGGTCTCGAGCACCAGGAACTCGCGGCTCAGGTCGTCGCCCTCGAGCTCCTCGGTGACCTCGGCGGCCGCGATCGCGTGGCGCTCGGTCTCCTCGATCTTCTCGACCATCTGATCGAACGCCCGGAAGGCGCTCTTGTCCTGCAGGCCGGCCATCGTGTCATGGATTCGGCGCTGCGCCTGCGCCCGCTTCTGCTTGGCGATCAGGAGATTCTTCTTGCGCTTCGCTTCCTCGATTTTCGAGTTGAGCTGGCGCAGGGAATCCTTCAGCCGCTCGGTCTCCTCGCGGTGTTTCGCCCACTGCTCCTCGAGCTCGCCGGCATTCGTGGCGTGCTCCTGGCCCCGGACCAGCGCCTGCTTGGCCAGGTCGTCGCGGCCTTCGCGCACCGCGAGGCGCGCGCGGCGCTCCCACTCCTGTGCCTGCTTCCGCTCGTCCTCGACCTGCATCCGCAGCTTCCGCTCGTCGGCGATCGCCACGGCCACTTCCTGCTTGGCCTGGGCGAGCTGCTTGCGCATGTCCTCGATGACCTGCACGAGCATCTTCTCGGGGTTTTCGGCCTTCGCGATCAGGTCGTTGATGTTCGACCGGAGAAGGCGGGATAGTCTATCGAACAGTCCCATGATGAATCAGCCCGGTATGAGTTGGTCTTTGTGCGACGACAGGGCGAGCGAGAGGCTCTCGAGCGAGGCCTGGAACTCGGAGAAATCGAGATTCTCGCATTCCAGGGCGTCGCTGAGCACGATCTCGCCGTCCTCGAGTCCGTAGGCTCCGTGAACCAGGTCCGTCGCGTTCAGCACGAGCAGCCGCTGAAACAGCGTCAGCCGGTCGGCGTCGTTGTCGGGTTCCTCTCGCACGGCCGAACGGAGCACGACGAGCGGCGGCGAATAACTCACCACGATCGAAGCGCGACCGCTGCGATCGGGATCCACGATCCACAGGTTCTCGCCGATCTCTTCGAAATCCAGGTCCATGCGGATCATGTAGCTTTCGAAGTCTTCGCGACTGATCATCCCGTTTCATCCTCGATTGCGGCGGTTCTGGGGCTCCCGGGAGCCGCTTCCAGCAGACGCGTCAGGAACTCCTGCTTATCCGCCAGTTCATGCACTTCTTCACCGAGCAGCATCAGGCGCTCTTCCAGCTGCTCGAGGCGCTCCGCATCCTCACCGTCCGTTTCCACGTTCGGGCGCGCAGCACGCGACTCGATCGCGCTGGCGATCGACTGCGCCAGCGGAGACAGAACGAACACGACGACCAGCACGATCAGAATCCAACCCGGCATCTCTCGCCCGCTCTCCGGTCATGCGTTCACCCCGTCGCGACTCCATACGCGGAGCCGCCACGGGTAGTTTCGCGCGTCGCCCGTACGGTAACGCGATGCGCGCCGGCCTCCAAGTCTCTATGCGCCGACCAGCGCCGGCAGCCGCTCGCGCAGGAACGATCCGGTATAACTACCCTCGGTGGCCGCGATTTCTTCAGGGGTCCCGGTCGCGACGACCTCTCCGCCGCCGTCACCGCCCTCGGGACCGAGGTCGATCACGTGGTCGGCGGTCTTCACCACATCGAGATGGTGCTCGATCACGATCACCGTGTTGCCGAGCTCGACCAGCCGATGCAGGACTTCCAGCAGAATACGGATGTCCTCGAAGTGAAGCCCCGTCGTCGGCTCGTCGAGAATGTAGACCGTGCTGCCGGTCTGCCGCTTCGACAGTTCGGTCGCCAGCTTCACGCGCTGCGCCTCGCCACCCGACAGCGTGGTCGACGGCTGGCCCAGCTTGATGTAGCCCAGGCCGACGTCCTCCAGTGTCTTCAGGCGCGAAGCCACTCGCGGGATCGCGTCGAAGAACTCCCGCGCCTCCTCCACGGTCATCTCGAGCACGTCCGCGATGCTCCGGCCTTTATAGAGGATCTCGAGCGTCTCCCGGTTGTAGCGCTTTCCGCGGCACAGGTCGCACGGCACGTAGACGTCGGGCAGGAAGTGCATCTCGATCTTCACGAGACCGTCCCCCCGACACGATTCGCAGCGCCCACCCTTCACGTTGAAGCTGAAGCGTCCGGGCTCGTAGCCCCGCACCCTCGACTCCGGCAGCCGGGCGTAGAGCTGACGGATGGGATCGAACAAGCCCGTGTACGTGGCGGGGTTGGACCGCGGCGTGCGGCCGATCGGGCTCTGGTCGACGTCGATCACCTTGTCGACCAGGTCGAAGCCGTCGATCTCGTCGTGCTCGCCCGGCGGTGTCTTCGCCCGGTGGAGCTCGCGGGCCAGGCTCCGCCACAGGATGTCCTCGACGAGCGTCGACTTGCCGGAGCCCGATACGCCCGTGACCGCGGTGAACGTGCCGAGCGGGAACGCCACGTCGATGTCCCGGAGGTTATGGGCCCGGGCGCCGCGGACGACCAGTTGCCGATCCTCGTCGACGGCCCGCCGCGCGTCGGGCAGCGGGATCTCGCGATCGCCGCGCAGGTAGGCGCCGGTCAGCGACTCTTCGCTCTCCAACAGATCCTCCACGTCGCCCGACACGATGATGCGGCCACCGTGGCGGCCGGCGCCGGGTCCCATATCGACCACGTGGTCCGCCGAGCGGATCGTGTCCTCGTCGTGCTCCACCACGAGCACCGTGTTGCCGAGCTCGCGCAGGGCCTCGAGGGTCCCCAGAAGACGGGCGTTGTCTCGCGGATGCAGGCCGATGCTGGGCTCGTCGAGCACGTACAGCACGCCCACCAGCCGGCTGCCGATCTGCGTGGCAAGCCGAATGCGCTGGGCCTCGCCGCCGGCCAGCGTATCGGCCGAACGACCGAGCGTCAGGTAGCCGAGGCCCACGTCGACCAGGAATCGCAGCCGTTCCCTGACCTCTTTGAGGATCGGGCCCGCGATGTCGGGGTCGAGTCCCCCGGCCTCGGGGTCATCCGCCGTGCGGCAGACGAACTCGTAGGCCTGGTCGATCGGTCGCTCGACCAGGTCGGTGATGTGTTCGCCAGCCACGGTGACGGCGCGGCTTTCCGCCTTCAGGCGGCCCCCCTCGCACTCGGGACAGACGACCTCGACCATGTAGTCCTGCAGCGAGCGGCGGACGGAGTCGCTGTCGGTCTCCTGGTATTGCCGCCGGATGTTCTCGAAGTACCCCTCCCAGTCCAGCTCCGGGTCGCCGTACAGCACGGCCTGGCGCTGTTCGTCGGTCAGCGTCCCCCAGTTGTCGTTGAGATGAAAGCCGTGCGCCTCGGCCACCTCGGGGAGGATCTTCTTGCGCAGCTTCCCTTTGGGAGGGCCCCATGCCACGAGCACGCCCTCGAGGATCGAGATCCGGTCGGAGGCCACCGCCAGCTCGAGCGTCGGCTCGAGGCGGACGCCGAGCCCGTCACACGACGGACAGGCGCCGAACGGCGAGTTGAAGCTGAACTGTCGGGGCTCGAGCTCCGGGATGCTGATCCCGCAGGAGGGACAGGCGTAGTGCTCGCTGAACAGATGCGTCTCTCCCTCGTCGCCGTCTTCCGCTTCCGCCGCATGATGAACGACCTCGACGGTGCCCTCCGCCATGCGCAGCGCCGTCTCGACGGACTCCGCGATGCGCTGCCGGTCTTCGGGGCGCAGCACGAGTCGGTCGATCACCACCGAGATGTCGTGGTTGGCACGGCGGTTCAGGGACGGGGGCTCGCTGAGGTCGATCAACTCGCCGTCGACCCGGGCCCGCACGAATCCCGCCTGGAGGCTCTCCTGGAACAGGTCCTTGAACTCGCCCTTCCGGCCGCGCACGAGCGGCGCCAGGATCTCGATCCGGCCGCCGGCCGGCCATTCGGCGATCTGCCCGGCGATCTGCGTCGGCGAGCCCCGGCGAACGGGCCGGCCGCAGTTCGGGCAGTGCGGCGTCCCGGCCCGGGCCCACAGCAGGCGCAGGAAGTCGTACACCTCGGTCACCGTGCCCACGGTGCTCCGGGGATTGCGGGCCGTACCGCGCTGTTCGATGGCGATCGCCGGCGACAGTCCCTCAATCTGATCGACGTCGGGCTTCTCCATCACCCCCAGGAACTGGCGGGCATACGCGGAGAGCGACTCCACGTAGCGGCGCTGTCCCTCGGCGTAGATCGTGTCGAACGCCAGTGACGACTTCCCGGAGCCGGACAGGCCGGTGATCACGGTGAGCGCTTCGCGGGGAATCGTCACGTCGATGTCGCGCAGGTTGTGCTCCCGCGCGCCCCGTACGATCAGGGCATCCGCTTCGTCGGTCGGTCGTGTTCCGTTGTTCGAGCTCAAACCGTCAGTTCTCCCCTCCATAAGTCTTGCAGCGTCTCACGTCCCCGCACGATCGAGTAGCTCTCCTCGAAGAGCAGGACCTCGGCCGGACGCGGCCTGGAGTTGTAGTTCGAAGCCATGACGAATCCATAGGCGCCTACGTCGCGCACGATCAGCAGGTCGCCGGGCCGCACGTCGTGCAGCATCCGGCCCGTGCCGAGCACGTCACCCGACTCGCAGGTCGGGCCAAGCACGTCGACGGTCGCGGCGCCCGAGGCGGCCGGCCCGCGCACGGGCTCGATCCGATGCTGGGCGCCGTACAGGGCGTAGCGACCGAAATCGGTGAACCCGGCGTCACAGACCACGGCCGGCGTCCCTCCGCGCTCCCGGCGATAGAGGACCCGCGTTAGCAGCACGCCGGCCCGCGCCGTGATCGAGCGGCCGGGCTCGAAGCGTGAGGCGAGCCCCGTGCCGGCGAGCCGCGCATCCACACGGCGGGCGAGGGCAGCCGGATCGGGGTCGCCGTCGGCCGCGTAGTCCACGCCGAGGCCACCACCCACGTCGAGCTCGCGAACCGGAGCTCCGGTATCCGCCAGCCGATCGACCAGCTCGAGCAACACCTCGAGGGCTCGCTCCCACGGCTCCAGTGCGTCGATGCCGGATCCCAGGTGCACCGCCAGTACTTCGGGCTCGAGGCCGTCGGTCGCGGCGAGTCGCTCCCAGATCGCCGGAACTTCCCCCGGCGCATAGCCGAATTTCGCGTCGAACCGGCCGGTTTCCAGCGACGGATGGGCCCCCGCCGTGATCCCGGGACGGACGCGGATGCCGACCCGTGTGGGAGCCTCGGGACGGGCCGCCTCGATGGCGGCATCGACCTCGTGGTCGGCCTGGAGGACGACCAGGGCGAGTTCGGCGCCGATCGCGTCCCGCACGTCGTTCGCCGCCTTCGGCACACCGCCCACCAGGATGCGCTCCGGCGGGAAGCCAGCCTCGGCGGCCCGTGCCCGCTCTCCCGGCGTCGCGACCTCGATGCCGATGCCGGTCGCCTCGAGGCACGACAAGACGCCCAGATTCGTGTTTGCCTTCGCCGCGAAGTAGACGCGGGCCGGGTCGCCGGCGGCGTCGATCCAGCGCCGTGCCGCCGCCACGAGCATGGGGGCCGCGTAGACGTAGGTCGGCGTGCCGATCTCGGCGGCAATCGACTCGAGCGTTTCGGCCGGGAACGCGGCGCCTCCCGAGGGCCCGTGCGGTGACGCGCCGTTGCCGCCACTCATCTCGGCACCAGGATCTTGCCGGCCAGCGGCCGGATTTCCGCCTCGATCGGGGTCGTGCCGCGCACCTCGCCGTCGATCTGCACGGCCACCGGGGGGTCCGACTCGATCCGTACCGACTTCGCCTGCAGAAAGAACATCCTCTCGTCTCCCGAATACTTCTTCGTCGCCATCTTCCATAGCATGCCGGCCATGTCGGGCAGGTGGCGCGGCGCGAATACACCCACGTCGAGCAGTCCGTCCTGGAAGTCCGAGCGCGGGGCGATCTGCACTTCCATGGGCAATGAGCCGGCGCCGATCAACCCGGCGTTGGCCAGCAAGACCATCGCGGCCTGCACCTCGATCTCTTCCCCGTCAGCGACGATGCGATACGTGGCGCTCTTACCGGCGATGGCGTGCTTCAGACCCCAATAGAAATAGGCCAGCACGCCGATTCGGTGCTTGAGCTCGGTCGTCGCGCTCGCCATGACCTCGGCGTCGAGCCCCGCCCCCGCGATGAGTGCGAATGTCTCGTCGCCCACGCGGCCCAGGTCGATCGCCTCGGTCCGGCCTTCGACGGCCACCCGGATCGCGTCCTCGAGGGAATCGGGGATACCGAGGTTCAACGCGAGCTGGTTTCCCGTGCCAAACGGCAGGATGGCCACCGGCATCTCGGTGCCGGCCGTGGCCCGCAGCGCCAGCGCGATCGTCCCGTCGCCGCCGGCCGCCACGACGGCCCGGTAGCCCAGCTCGGCGGCCCGGCTCACGACCCCGAGAGCCTCGGGCTCGGTCTGCGTCTCGACGATGTCGAATGCGACCCCGTGCATGGCCATCGCCCCGGCGATCCGCCGCCGCAGCAGGGCGGGCTGCACCCCGGTCGCCTTCGGGTTCAGCAGCACCAGGAAGCGCTCGGAATTGGGGATGATCGGCAGGTCAAACACCCGCGCGCGCCATCTCCTGGAGCCGCGCCACGCGGTCTTCGGTCGGCGGATGGGTGCGGAACAGCTTCGCGATACCCCCACCGCGCAACGGATTCACGATACACAGGTGCGACGCGCTCGGGTTCACCTGCATGGGGATCTGTTTCGCGCCGGCCTCGAGCCGCTGCAACGCGGTCGCCAACTCCAGCGGATTGCCGGAGATCTCGGCGCCGATCCGATCCGCCCGGAACTCGCCCGCGCGGCTGATCGCCATCTGGACGAGCATGGCGGCCAGCGGGGCGAGGATGAGCATCAGTAGCCCGCCTGCCGCACCGCCGCGCCGATCGCCGCCACCGAACCAGAATCCGATGCGCGCGAGAAACACGATGGCCGCGGAGAGCGTGGCCGCCATCGTGCCGATCAGCATGTCACGGTTCTTCACGTGGGCTAGCTCGTGGGCGAGCACGCCCTCGAGCTCCCGTTCGTCGAGGATCTTCAGGATGCCGTCCGTAACGCAGACGACCGCGTGCTTGGGATTGCGCCCGGTGGCGAACGCGTTCGGCTGCTGCGACGGCGCCAGCGCGAGCGTCGGCATCGGCAGACCCGCCTTGCGGCGCAGCCGATCGACCACCTCGGTGAGGCGCGGCGCCTCGTCAGGCTCCAGCTTTCGGGCACGGTACATTTTCAACACGAGACGGTCGCTGAACCAGTAGCTGCCGAAGTTGATCAGCGCCGCGATGCCGAGCGCCGGCAACATCATCGATCGCCCACCCAGCAGACCGGCCACGGTGACGAACAGCGCCGTCAGCAGGGCCATCAGGCCGAACGTCTTGATATAGTTCATCGGACCTCCTTCGCCGGGTCTGCCGGCGGCGTCTCGAATCAATGCGAACCCGTAAGATACGGTTTCCTCGGCCGCGGGACACGTAAGAGGAAGGCCGCGCCGCCATAGAGGGGCGCCGAACGTCGGATCAGAAATCCCACTTCCGGAACAGCATGAGGCGCCACGTGCGGTCGCTGAACGTGTTCAGACTGTTGCCGTAGGCGGAGTAGCGGCGGGCGCGGTCTTCCGTACTGAACTCGAGCCGCCAGTCGGGCAGAAACGTCCATTCGAGGGAGGCGCCCGGCAGCAGGCCGCCAAGGGGCTGCGTCGCGCTCACGAACACGTTGGAGGTCAGATAGCGGCCGATCTCTACCTCCGTTCCGTAAAGCAGGCTACCGGTCGAGTTGCGGCCGAGACCGCCCGACCCCGCGCCCGTCGATCGGATGTCGAAGTAGTCGATGAGCCCGACGCCGCTGACCAGCACCTGGGAAAACTGGCTGCCGACCTGGCCGATGAGACCTTCGCGCAGAACGGAGGCGGCGAGGTCCCGACCCTCCGTTCCGGCACCCAGGCAGGCGCTCGCGAACACCAGGTAGCAGATCCGCTCGGAGTCCGGCAGGGGCGGGCTGCTACTGGTCGTCATGGTGGGGTTCAGTGCGGTCCCACCGACGTGGACCGTGATCTCGACGGGACCGAGGTCCGAGCGCGTGCGGAACACGGCGTCGATGTCGAGGTTCGGATCCATGCCGGGAGAACCCACGAAAGTCACGGCGCCACGGCTGATCTGGAGCTGGCGCGACAGGATGTTCGCGATGTCCGTGCTCTGCCCGATACTGTAGCGGAACGTCCCGCGCGGCAGTTGCAGGGTGCCAAAGGCGACGAGGTCTCCGCTGCGCTGGTCCATGTTCACGCCGAGCGTGCCCGAGAGCTCGACCTCCAGCGCCTCGGATCGCAGCCACAGGTCGGGCCCCACTTCGATCTGCGTATCCAGCCGCAGGTTCTCAGTAAACGGATTGCGGGCCGTCTGAAACAGCTGGTGCTCCATCACGACGGTGGTGTCGATGAGCGCATAAATCGCCGGGTCCGACAGGTCGACGGCCTGCTGCTGGCGCAGGAAGCGGTCGGCGCGGACGTCGCCTTCGGAGAACCGGAAGCGGCCGCTGAGCTCGGGACGGCGGAAGCTCCCCTCCAGCTGCCCACCCCCGTCGATCCGCACGCTAGCCAGACGGCGGTCGATGCCACGGAAGCCGTCGGCCGTGAACTTGAGCTCGAAGCCCACGTCACGCACGTCGGCCAGGTCGAGCGTACCCTTCACGTCCGCGGACCCTCCGGCGGAGGAACGAATGCTCAGGGTGTCGATGCGGGCCATCGACCCCGCATAGACGACCCGTCCCTGAATTCCCTCGAAGCGCACGCCGAGCTTCGGCACGTACATGGCGGCCCGATGCACCTGCGTGTCCCCATCGAACCGGAGCGCCGACGGTTCGCCCGTGATCTGCACCCGACCCCTGGCATAGCCGCTGACGTCGCGCACCGTCGAGACGCCGAGCTCGACGGCGTTGAGCGGCATGCTGTCGACTACGACGTCGAGGTTCAGGGGATTTTCGAGCAGACGCTCTTCGACATCGCGGAAGGCCAGGTCGACCTTCACGTTTCCGTCCAGCCGGCCGAGCTCCAGGCCACCCGAACTGATCGCCGCGCCGATCGCGAGACGCTGGCTCGCGTAATTCAGGTCGGCCGTGAGCGCGTCGTAGCCGATGCCCGACACCGAGGGATCGGTGATGTCGAGGTGGGCCTCCCACAGAGGTTCGCGCGCCGTTCCCCGTACCGAGGCGCCAAATGTCAAAGCACCCGCGATCTCGTGTGGGTTGCCGGCCAGCTCGAGCAGATTCTCAAGTCGGATCCCGCGCACGGCCACATCGAGCTGCGCCTGTCCCGAGTCGGGCACCACGCCTCCGAACTCGATCAGCGCCCCGTCCTGCGAAACGAGATTGACACCGAACGCCGAGAAGCCCATCGGGTCCTGCTCGATGCGCGCGGTGTCCTGGAGTGTCAGTCGGCGGCGGCCAAATTGCAGGTCGAGACGGTCGAGGCGGACGCGCTTCGCCGAGTCCGTCCAGTCGAGCTCGGCATTGGCCTGGAGCGCCACGGTCGTGTCCCTACGGGCCTGCAGGTCGAGGCGGCTGTGCGCGGCGTCACGCCGCTCCCAACGGACGGCCAGCGTGTCCAGGGGCCGATCGAACACGCGCGCCGAGGAGGCCACCGCCCGCACCGTCATGGTATCGAGCAGCCGCGGGTTCGGGATATCGACCGTCATGCCGAGGGAGTCCGCGGCATGGGGCCCGTAGGTCAGTTCACGGGCGGTCGCCCGTCCCCCCAGCGAAAAGCGGTCGAGGTTCCCATACAGCACCCCCAGCGCCGTGGCCCGGCCGGAGATCGTGTCTGGCGTCGTCGGGGCGTCGCCAGCGGTTTCGGCCGTCTGCGGAGCGTTCACGTCTTCGAACTGGGCGAACAGATCGGTGACGTCGTCGGGCTCGCGGGACGGGTTGCGCTCCGGGACGATCCAGTCGTTCCAGCGGGAGAGATCCGGCACCGCGATGTCGAGGATCAGCGAACCGCTGCGCTCCGCCGTGAGGCCGAACGAACCCCGCCCGTCGACCGAGCCGATCTCGGTTCGCAGGGCGAACGTGTCGGCCACGGCCAGGCCCTCGGAGAGCGTGAAGCGCACGAGGCTGCTGTCCACGCGAGCGCCCTCGAATCGCGACGGCAGCACCGTCAGGTCGAAATTCGCCCGCAAGGTGGCCGGGTCGGTGCCCTCGCCGACGACGCGCCCCTCGACGGCGAGCTGCGTCTCCGGGCCTCCGTCGATCCACTGGTCGAGCTGCAGATCCCGCGCCAGCAGCCGGGCGTCGTAGGTCCTCTCTTCGCCCGTCAGCCCGAAGCGGCCGTCGAAGTTCACGAGACCACGCGGTGTGCGGAAATCGGCCACGATCCGTAGATCGTCGAGGCGGCCGCGCGCCGACATCGGACCCCGAACCTCGCCACGAAGCTCACCGGACAGCTCGGGGTTCGGTACCCACGGCGCGACGGCCCGCACCGCCAGTGGCGCAAACGCGAACTGTACGTCGAGCATCGAGCGATCCGTGTCGGACAGGTCGACCGTCCCATTCCCGGTGACCGACGAGGCCTCGCCCGTCGCGAGTACGTGGTCGGTGTCGAGCGTGAAGTCGAACCGCCCGCCTGCCGTGCCGTCCAGGCTGGCCATCCCCGTGGCACGACCTTCGAATCGCGGCTCGATGCCGACGACCCGGATCCAGCGCGGCTCGAACGTGCGCATATCCAGTTTCAGGTCGCGCATCAGGCGCGGTTCGATGAGGGCGATGCCGCCGTCGACGCCAAGGCGTGACGGCGCGGTGGGCTCGGCCGTGCCCGGCGGATCCCGCAACGTCAGGTCGGCCTCGATGTCGAGCAGGGTGATCGGGCCGCGGCCTGTGAGCGAGCCGGACACCACGCCGTCGATCAGGGACTCCCGCTCCAGCACGTCGTCGACCAGCGCGAGGCGCAGCACCGGGATCTCCAGGTCGAGCGCGGAGAATCGTGGCGGATCTTCGAGCTGGAGGGTGAAGCTCCCGGTCAGGCGTGAGTCGTCCACCTGGATGTCCGCGTCATCGACTTCGGTCACCAGCACCCCGTCGGGTCGCATGCTCAGCCGCAACGATGCGGGGCCACTGCCGTGATCGGGCGTCGGAACGGTCAGGAACTGCAGATCCTCGAACCCGACGGGGTCTGCGGCGAGTTCGAAATCGAACCGTACAGGGTCCGACCCCCACACCTCGCCGGCCCCCGTGAACCGGCTATAGGGAGACTGGAGCTGCGCGACCTCGACGTGGACCGAGTCCCGGAACGTGGCGGATCCGTCGAACCGTTCGATGTGATGCACCTGCCGAACCGCCTCGGCCCGGCCCGACAATCCCTCGATCTCGAATCGCATCGGCCGGAGCGGATCGACGATGCGGACCAACGGGAAGCGGCCGGTGAGCGAGTCGAGCGCGATCACCCGTTCGAAGCCGCCGGCGCCGTCTGGCTCGATCCGCCAGAGCTCCTCGGGGTTCGGAGCGGCGGCCCACGGCGTCCGCATCTCGAACGTTCCGTACCGGATCGCGAGGTCGGTCAGCAGCACGCGCGACGTGCTGGGCCCACCCGTCGTGTCGCCCGGGAAGATCCGATCGTAGTTCCACGTGCCCGTTGAATCCTGCAGCAGGCGCAACCGCGCATGCTGCACGGTGACCGCGCTGAACCGGTACGTCCCCATCAGCAGGCTGACGGGATTGTACTGCAGGCGCACGCTGTCGAGCTCGACGAACGGCCGGCCGACGGAGTCACGGATCACGAACCGGTCGAGCAGAACGCGCGAGACCAGGTTTCCCCCCAGGATCGGCCCGAACTCCACGTCACCGTGGACGAGCCCGTCGAGCCGGGCCTCGACGAACGAGGCGACGGCCCGGCGCCCGACCACGGTCTGCGTGAGAAGCAACGAGCCGGCAACCAGGCTGAGGGACAGCAGGCCGATCCCGGCGAGCAGCATGCGCGCCCCGAGGCTGAGACCTCGCCGCATCCGGCCGCGGGGCGGCCGATCTTCCGCGCCGAAGTCCTCCGGGAAGATCACGTCAGAACGCCTGGCCGATCGAGAATTGGAGCTGAAGCCGGCGGAGAAACTGGGTCCCGGCCCCCGGATCGTCGTAGGTATACGGATCGTACCGGATCGTGCGGTTCGACTCCTGGATGTCGCCGCCCTCGAACAGCGCCACGACGGGTTTCTCGGAAGGTGAGGACGGGTCGTACCCGAGATCGAAGCGCAGCGGGCCGATCGGGCTGCGAAACCGGACCCCGACGCCGGGCGTGACGATGATGTCCGCCCGGTTACCGAGCGTCGCCCACACCTGTCCGGCGTCCACGAAACCGACGACGCTCCAGCGGTCGCTCAACGGGGCGCGGATCTCGAGGCTGCCTTCGATCACGGCGTTCCCGCCCGCGGGACGCTCGTCGAACGCCGTGGGCGGCAGGGCCGCGACGCACGTCTCGAGGTCCTGGTCGGGGCAGTCATCCGCGACGTCGACGACGAGGACGGTCGGCCCGAGCAGGTTCGCGCCGAAGCCGCGGACGCTCTCCGCCCCCCCGGCGAAGAAGCGTTTGCGGGGGTGCACGACCGCTTCCGCACCCACGGTCTCGAACGTCTGAGTCTCGAAAGGCTCGATGAAGCCGAATCGCAGGTGTCCGGCCAGCACACGCCCGCCGCCAACCGGGGCAAATCCGGCCAGATCGATCGTCTGGCGGAAGTACCGATAGTCGGAGCCCGTCGCGGCCCCCGCGAACTCGGCCTCGGTGGTCACGTAGTAGCCGCGGGTCGCCGACAGGCGTCCGTCGGTCCGGTCGAGCGCCCAAAGCAGGGCGATCGGCGACAGCCAGCGCTTCTCCGAGAGCACGCCGATGTCTTCAGGCGTGCAGAAGCCGAAGTTCACGCAGAAGTAGATGTCGGCCGACTGGGCGCCGAACGAGGTCAGCTCCGGACGCACCGCCGCCGTCAGCAGCATTCGGGAGCTGAAGTGGTGCGTGAACGCGAGCTCGCCGCCGGTGCTGCTCCGCACGAACAGGTCGGGAACCGTCTCCTCTTCGGTGTAAATGGTGGTGCGCAGCGAGTTGCTTCCCCCGCGGAACGCCGGCTGCTCGAACGCGGCCTCCAGGCGGTAGTTGAGCTCCTGGAAGATCGGGTCGGTAGACACGTCGGTGCACGGAAACCGGTTCTTCAGCTGCTTCGCAAGCAAGTTCGACACCCGGCCCGTGAACCGCAGGACGCGGCCCTGGCCGAGGAAGTTCCGGTTGGTGAGATCGCCCTGCACGAGGACGCATTCGTCGGTCTCGGCGCCCAGTCCGACGGCGATCGTGCGTTGCGGTGCGGGCGCAACCCGCACGCGCAGATCGATGAGCGTGTCCGTATCCGTCCGGCGTTCGGACGTGATGCTGGCGAAGCGCAGGGCCTCGAGATTGTAGAGCCGCCGCTGGCTCTCGAGGATCTCGCGGTCCCGAAAGACATCTCCGGAGTCGAACGACAGCAGGGTGCGGATGATGTCGTCACCCACCTCGCCGGAGCCTTCGATCCGCACGTCGCCGATGCGCACCCGCGGGCCCGGAACGATCCGCAGATTGACGTCGGCTTCCTGCATGCCGCGTGGAATGAAGTAGTCGCGCAACACCGTGGCGTTCACGTAACCGCGCCCCCGCAGCTCGTCGGTCAGGCGACCCTCTCCCAACGCGAGCTTCGCGAGGTTCAGCGGATCGCCCTCGCCGATATCGAGCAGGTCGGCCTGGCTCTCCGGCGTCAGGAGGCTGTCCGCCCCCTGGGCCTCGAACGTGCGGATGACGGTCGGCTGACCCTCGGTGATCTCGAAGATGATGCGTGCCGTGTGATCCTCGCGCACCACTGTCGTGTCAACCCGGGCGTCCCGGTAACCGCGCTGCCGGTAGAACACCAGCAGCCGGAGACGATCCTGCGGCAACTCGTCCTCGTCGAGGTAGTGGCGCCGATGCGCGAAACCCACGTCCGTCAGCGGACAGAGCGGCAACGGAAAGATGAACAGGAACGACCGGCAGGTCGTGGCCTCGGTCAGGATCGCCTGGTCGAGCTTGGAGGCGGGATAGGCGTCGTTCCCCCGGAATGAAATCTCGACGACCTCGGGTTCCCGTGAGAGGCCGGACGCGTCCGGCGCGCGGGCTTGCTGGGCGAGCGCGGCGGGCGGACCGCTCCCGGGCAGAAGGAGGAGCAAGAGCGCGAGGGCCGCCGATCGCCTCACGTTCGCGCTTGGGCCGTCCGGGCACCGGCAGAGCTGCGACGCATCAAGTACACCCCGAGTCCGATCAGGCAGAGACTGATGATCTGGGCCAGTGTCAGCGCGCCGAAGAACCGGTCGTCCTTGGCACGGAAAAACTCCACGATGAAGCGTTCCGTCCCCGCGAGCGCCAACCACAGCGAAAACAACCAGCCGGTAGGTCGGTCTCCGCGCAGGCGCCACAGCACGAGAAAGATGAGGAGGGACATGCCGACCTCGTACAGCTGCGTCGGATGCACCTGCAACACGGTGGAATCGGGGATGGAGGCGGGCACCGACACGCCAAAGGCGTGCCGGAGATTGCCGGCCGTGCTCGGAGGGGCTCCCTGCGGAAATGCGATCCCCACCCAGCTTTCGGTCGGCCTCCCATAGTCGTCACCCACCAGGAAGCACCCGATCCGGCCCACCGCGTAACCGAACGCCAGGGCGGGGGCGAGCGCGTCCGCCAGAAGCGGGATCGACTCCGCTCGCCGGCGAATCATCAGAATCACGCCAGTCGCTCCACCCAGAAAGCCGCCGTACCATACGAGCCCGGCGCGTGAGAACAGCATGCCGAGCGGATCGCGCACTGTCAGGTCCCAGTTCAGGAACACGTAGTAGAGTTTGGCCCCCACGATGCCGCCGATCAGCGCACCGAGAAGCAGGTCGCCGGCTAGCTCCGGGTCTTTTCCCAACCGCCCGAGCTCCGAGCGCGACACCTGGTAGGCCACCAGGAAGGCGAGAGCCATCATCACGCCGAAGGACGTGATGGTCAGTCGTCCGATCAGCGGAAGGTCGAGGGTGATCAACTCCGGGTACATACGGTCCCTCCGCGCTCGGATGGTGTCGTGGATGAGGTCGGTCCGTAGGGCTCCAGCCCCGGGAACGGATAGGCCGGATCGGCGTTCAGATCCAGCCTGGCCTGCTGGCCGAGAAGCAGGTGCCGGCGCGCGACGTGGGCGATCATCGCCGCATTGTCCGTGGCCAGTCGTGGCGGCGGCACGTGCAGGCGCGCCCCACCCAACTCGGCGGCAAACCGTTCGCGGAGCCTCCCGTTGCGAGCGACGCCTCCCCCCAAAAGAACGCGATTGCAACCGGTGAGCTCGAGAGCGCGCCGCGTCTTGGCGACCAACACGTCGAGCACCGCCGCCTGGAACTCGGCGGCGAGGTCCGGCACCGCCTCCTCCAGACCGGACGCCCCCTGTTTCGCCCGTAGATCCTCGGCCAGGAGGGCCGCCGCAGTCTTCAGCCCGCTGAACGAAAAGTCGAGCCATGCGGCGTCGCCGGGCGCGTCCGTCGAGGACAGCATCGGTCGCGGGAGGTGGTGCACGCCGGCCCGACCCTCACGCGCCGCCCGTTCGATCTCGGGCCCACCCGGAAACCCCAGGCCGAACGTCCGTGCGACCTTGTCGAACGCCTCTCCGACCGCGTCGTCGCGCGTCTCACCCAGGAGGTGGTAACGTCCCCACTCGGGCACGTGCAGGAGCAGCGTGTGGCCACCGGAGATGAGGAGTGCGACGAACGGCGGTTCGGCGTCGGCCGCCTCCACGGAGTTGGCATACAAGTGCGCCTCCATGTGATGAACGGCCACGAGGGGCAATGCCCGGGCATACGCGAAGCCCTTCGCCCAGTTCAGGCCGACAAGCAGCGCCCCGATCAGCCCGGGGCCGGCCGTGACTCCGACGCCGGCGACCTCATCGGGCGCGATGCCCGCCTCTCCGAGCGCGCCCGCAACAACGTCGTCGAGCTGTCGCAGATGCGCCCGCGCAGCGATCTCCGGGACGATGCCCCCGTATCGCTCGTGGGCGTCCTGCGAGAAGATGACGTGCCCTAGGAGCCCGGCGGCCGAGACGACGGCGGCCGAGGTCTCGTCGCAGGACGTCTCGATGCCGAGCACGGGACCGCCGACGTACCGCGGGAACGCGGTCACCACCGGGGCGAAATCGTCGCGGTGGGGGGCTCCAGGCCGACGGAGATCGGGCCGTCCGTCTCGACGCCCGTCTCCAACGTAACCGGGTAGTCGCTCGCCGGCCGGGAGGCCACGTCGATCCGAATCGACATCAGGCTGTCGGCCATCTGCTCCACCGCGGCCGCCACGCCTCGCAGGCTGACGGTGACAGACTCGGGCTGGACCTGCGCGAAGCCGGCCCCTCCCCCGGTGAGCTGCACTGGCACCCGGTACTGCCGGACGACGAGGGAATCCAGGCTCACGGTAACGAGCACGGAGCTTGGCTCGGCCTCCACACCGCGGATACCCGTCGGCAGATCCAGCGGAATGTCCCGGATCAAGGTGTTGGAGAGGTCCTCGAACGTCACTGACCGGGTCGACACGCGGGTCAGCCCCTCGATCCAGGAGGCCGGCCCCCGAACCGTCACGCTTTCCGGCTCCACGCCGATCGGCTGCAGCACCGCATACCCCGCGGCGGGACTGGCGTCGACATCGGGCACGACCGGCACACGGGTGCTCCGTCGGCGCTCGAACTTCAGGTCGACGGTGGCCGGCGTGATGAAGCTCGGCACAACGCCGAGATCGCGGTTGTAAGCCACGTGATCGACCGGCACGGGAACCCGCATTTCCTCGCCGGTCACCGAGTCGATCTCGACGCGCACGACCGGCTTGTCCATCAACAGGCCCAGCAACTCGCGATTACGACCCTGGAACGTCGTGCTGACTTCCTCTGGACCCTCGACCATCACCCAGGCGGTATCCCGCACCTCGACCTCGACGGTCGTCGGCACCGGCTGGGCCTGGCGCTCATCGGCCGTGACGCTGATCCAGAGGATCGCCACGACGACGAGCGCCGAAAGCTTGAAGCCGAGGTTCTCGAGGAAGATGCCTCGCCAGCTCACAGGAGATCGGACTCCGCGTCGTCGTTCAGTCGGTCGGGCTGGCCGGATACCCGGAGCTCGACGGTGTCGCCGGCCCGCAGGCTGTAGTCCGGGGGCGGATACTGCCCGACGATCCGGCCCGGTGCCTCCACGGCCGCCTCGTCGAACGAGATCGAGCCCAGCTCGAGTCCTGCCTCGGACAGGATCTCCACGGCGTCGTCGATGTGCATGCCGCGCAGGTCCGGCACCACCACGATCGGGGCGCCTTCACTGATCACGAGAACCAGGTGGCCGGGCACCTTCAGCTCGGTGCCGGCCGGCGGCTCCGTCTCAACAGCCCGGCCGGAAGGAATCGGATCCTCCCGCCGTTGCACGTCGACCGTATACCCGAGGCGCTCGAGCACGATGGTGGCCTGCCGCTCGCTGAGGCCGGCCACGTCAGGCAGCGTGTGCACCTCGGGGCCGCGGCTGAGAACGGCCTCGACCGGAGCGCCCGGCCGCGCAAACTGTCCGGGAAGTGGACTCTGCGAGAGTACGGTCCCCTCGGGGGCATCGGGATGGTGCATGCCGGTGCGGACCGTGAACTCGAGGTCGGACTCCGTGATGCGACTGCGGGCGTCGGCCTCGGTCATCGCAACCACGTCGGGGACCCGCACGACGGCCGCGTCACCCGCGTTCGCCGTGCTCGGGAACAGCCACAGGGCCGCCGCCCCGTATCCGAAGAGGAGCGCGCCGACTACCGCCGACGCGCTGATCAATGCCCGGCGCCGGCCGGTCGGCATGCCTCCTCGCTCGCCGCCGCTCCCGGAGCCCCGGTCGTGGCCCTTCCCCGTCTCGCCCGTTCCCCGGCCTCCCAGGCCACGGCGCCTCTTGTAGCTCATCCCGTCCGCCTCTTTCTCAATCGTGACGCGTACGCGCCGTCCGAATCGCTCTCCCACGGCATCACGTGCAGATCCTTCCCTTCGAGCGGCCCCTCCGGGTCCCGGTGAAACTCGGGCCGGGCAGCGAGGAACCGATCGACCTGGTGCGCGTTCTCCTCCGGCTCCAGCGAGCACGTAGCGTAGACCAGGAGGCCGCCCGGTTCCACGAGGTCGGCGGCCGCGTCCAGCAGTTCGCCCTGCCGCTCCACCAGCGCCGACATCTTCCCCGGTCGGACCCGCCAGCGCGCGTCCGGCCGGCGCCGCAGCACCCCTGTGCCCGAACACGGTGCGTCGAGCAGGACCGTGTGCGCCCCTCGCACGGCCGGTCGGCGGCCGTCCATCACCAACAGGACCGGGTCCGCTCCGGCGTCCCGTGCCAGCGCACGGACGGACCAAAGCCGATCCAGCCGTATGTCGGACGCGATCAACGGCCGAGCGTCGGACGCGAACCAGAGCCCCACCGTCTTTCCGCCCGGTGCTGCGCAGGCGTCGAGCAACGGTCCCTCCGCACCGGGGCTCACATAGTCTACCACGGCGGACGCCGCGGGATCCTGCACGATCGCCAGGCCCCGGCGAATCGCGTCAACCGGTCTGCCGTCCTGCAGCACAGCCATGCCGGACCGCGACGGCCACGGCGCGAGCCCCACCTCCGCCAGGTCGGACGCCGCCGGGTCCAGCAGGCGGAACGTCACCGGAGGCGGCCGGTTGTCAAGCTCGACGAGACGT
>Ga0210123_1000379_pt1 | contig 28427 bp, 28 predicted proteins | sample Muzzi_PWB_D2_FD_185535 | JGI IMG/M metagenome (GOLD analysis project Ga0210123, IMG submission 185535) | Wetland microbial communities from San Francisco Bay, California, USA, that impact long-term carbon sequestration - Muzzi_PWB_D2 (SPAdes) | ecosystem: Environmental > Aquatic > Marine >... | reverse complement strand
AAGATCGGCGACATCGCGCTCGACGAGGGCGGCGCCGTGCTCTGGTACCTGTTCCCCGAGCGAGCCTGGGAGGTAGCCGCTGCCTACGACGCCGCCGGCGAGCTGGTCGGCTATTACACGAACTTCGTCCGCCCGCCACGGCTCGAGCCGGGTCGCTGGCACATTACCGACCTCTACCTGGACATCTGGCAGCCGGCGCACGACCCGCCGCGCCTGCTCGACGCGGACGACCTCGCCCGAGCCGTGGAGCAAGGGGTGATCGAAGCCGACGAAGCCCGCCGGGTGGAGGACGAGGCGGCCGCCGTGATGCGGTCGGCCGAAGCCGGGCGCTGGCCGCCCCGCATCGTCCGGGAATATCCCCTGGCCGACGTGCCCTCGCTTCGGCTGCGGCGCGAGGAACCCGGCACGTACTACGCGAACCTCCTCGTCGGTCGTCTGATCGCCTTCGGGATCTATAGCCTCGGCGCGATCTCGCTTACCTCATTGGCCTTCGCAGCGCTCACGGACGCGTTCCACGGCAGTCGGGCGGCGTTGATCTCGTGGGCATCCGTCGTGGCGATCGAGCTGCTCGTGCTGTTCGGCCTGTCGATCGCCGGCCGGCTGCCCGCCACGCGGCGGCCGCGGCCGGAGGAGGTCCTCACGGAACGCATCCTGTTCCTCGGCGCCCTGATCATGGGTCTCGTCGTATTCGCCTACCACGACGTGGCGACCTGGCGCGGCGGGCTGATGGGGATCTACGGCGCGCTGGGCGTCTTCCTGGCCGTGTTCGCCGGGGCCCGGCTCCGCTGGGAGTCGCGGTTCCCGCTGATGGCCGTGGCTGGGCTACTGGTGTGTGTCGTGGCCTTCATCATCCTCTGGTAGGCCGCGCAACGGACGTCTACGCTACAGCGGTCGCGTCCGTCCTCGCGGCACCACGATGAGGTCGCCCGCCACCGTCGCCGCTTCCGGCCGGCCGACGGCGTCGGCCGCGATCTCCGATCCGGGATCCAGCACGTTGTAGCGGTCGATGATCCCGCGGTGGATCCGCGTCCCCTCGCCGATGCGGCAGTGGTCCATCACGATCGAGTCGACGATCTCGGCGCCGGGCGCCACGTGCGTGTCGCGACCGATCACCGAGCGGACGATGCGGGCCGCCTCGATCACGCTGCCGACCCCGATCGTCGCATCTTCGATCGCACCTCCGAGTACCTTGGGGCTCGCCCGGTGGTACGCCTGCGAGTGGATAGGCCAGTCCCGGTTGTTGAGGTCGAGGCGCGGCTCCGCGCCGAGCAGGTCCATGTGGGCGGACCAGTACGTCTCGAGCGTTCCGACGTCGCGCCAGTAGCCGGACTCCTCGTACGGCTTGAGGCCCGGCACGAGGTTGCGGTGGAAGTCGTAGGCGCACACCCGGTGTTTCGGATCCTCGACCATTCGTGGCACGATCGTTTTCCCGAAATCCGGCTCCAGGCCTTCTTCGGTCACCTCCCGCAGCACCTCCACCAGCGCATCCGGCTGGAAGATGTAGTTGCCCATCGAGGCATATGCGAAATCGGGGCGGCCGGGCATCGCCGGCGGATCGTCGGGCTTCTCCAGCCAGTTGACGATCGTGTCGTCGGCCGACGCCTCGGCTACGCCGAAGCCCGACGCCTCCGTGCGCGGCACAGGCAGCATCGCTACCGACAGTGACGCTTCCTTCTTCCGATGGAAGCGGATCATGTGACCGATATTCATCCGATAGACGTGATCGGCCCCGAACACCGCGATCAGGTCGGGCCGATAGTCGGAGATCAGGTTGAAGTTCTGGAACACCGCGTCGGCCGTTCCCCGGTACCAGGTCTTGCCCACCCGCATCTGCGGTGGCACGACGGTGAGGAAGTCGTCCGGGTGCGGCGTGCTCAGGCGCCAGCCCTCGCGCAGATGGTGGATCAGCGACTGCGACCGGTACTGTACAAGCACGAAGATCGAGTAGACGCCGGAGTTGAGGAGATTGGACAGGACGAAGTCAACGATCCGGTAGCTTCCGCCGAACGGCACCGACGGCTTGCTACGCTCGCGGGTGAGCGGCCGCAGTCGGCTGCCCTCGCCGCCCGCCATCACCAGTCCGAGGACCCGCAAATTGGTTCGCATGGATTTCCGGTCAGCAGGAGGAGGGCTCGCCAACGGCGGAGCGCGTCCTGCGCCGCGTCCGCACCCGCTCGTACACCGCTTCGTACTCCGGCAGTCGTCCGTCCCACGAATGGTCGAGCCGCATGCCGGCGGCCTGCACTCGCCGATACGTCGGCGGATCCTCATAAAGCCGCATCGCTTCGCCGATCGCCCACTCGAGGCCCGCAGCGTCGAAGTGCTCGAACACGATCCCGGTCGCGGTTCCGGCGGCCAGCGTTTCCAAATTCACCGGCGTGACGCTGTCCGCCAGGCCGCCCGTGCGGTGAACGATCGGCACCGTACCGTAGCGCTGGCTGATCATCTGGTTGAGACCGCAGGGCTCGAACGCCGACGGCATGAGGAAGAAGTCGGATCCGCCCTCCACAAGGTGCGCCAGGCGTTCGTCGAACGCGACCCGGACGGCCACGTGGGGCAGCTCGGCGAGCTCGGTCAGCAGCCGCTCGTAGCGGGCCTCGCCCGTGCCAAGCAAGACGAAGCGCGCACCACCCCAATCGGCGATGCGCGAACGCAGCTCGTCCAGCAGGCCGATGCCCTTCTGGTCCACGAGCCGCGACACGAGCCCGAACACGGGGACACCCTCCGGCGCGCCGAGCCCGAACTCGACGGCCAGCGCCCGGCGCGCCTCGCGCTTTCCCGCTAGATCGTCGGCCGACCAGCCGGCGGGCAGGTGCGGATCGTCGGCCGGGTTCCAGACGTCGATGTCGATGCCGTTGAGGATACCGCACACGGGGGGATCGAGGTCGCGCAGCAGGGCGGCGAGCCCGCACCCGAATTCGGGCCGGACGATCTCGGCGGCATAGGTGGGGCTGACGGTGGTCACCTGGTCGGCCGCCTCGATGCCTAGACGCAGCAGATTGAGATCAGCCGCGCCCGGCAGCCGCGGGCCGGCTCCGACGGCGGCGTCGGCATCCAGGCGATCGGCGGCCGGGAACCAGCCCTGGTAGGCGAGGTTGTGGATCGTCAGCACGGTTGGTGTCTCCGACAGCCACACCGGGGCGAGCCCGGTCTGCCAATCGTGACAGTGAACGACGTCGGGTGCCCACTTGAGCTCTTCCGTCGCCAGCATGGCGGCCCGAACGAAGGCCGCGAACCTCAGGAGGTTGTCCGGATGGTCCGCCCCGTCGATCCCGTACAGTCCCTCTCGGTCGAACAGCTCGGGCACCGCGACGAACCAGGTGCGCGCCGCCCCGAGCGGCGGCCCCGAAACCAGCCACCCCCCTTCCACCGTACCGAGTTGCGACGGAGAGAACCGGAGGGCCGGGCGCGCTTCGTCCCCGACACCCGACGCGGCGATCGACCCATAGTACGGCAGCACCAGGTCGATCTCGTGGCCAGCTGCAGCAAGGCGGCCGGCCAGCGCTCCGACCACGTCTCCGAGCCCGCCGGTCTTGGCGAACGGGACGGCTTCGCTGGCGAGTTGGAGTATCCGCATTCAGGTTCCGGGCGTCAGTCGGATGAGCATCATGAAGAAAGATACGTGATGGCGAGGAAGAAACCGAAGGGACGGGCAGGCCGCGGCAACTGGTCTCGCCAGCCGACGCAGTCGTGGACGCCGGCAGCGCTGGCCGGCTTCGCGGCGTTCTTCGTCGTGCTGTGGGTAGCCTGGAATACGCCCTACGTACTGCCGCTGAAGCTGTTCGTCGTGTTTCTGCACGAGATCAGCCACGGGATCGCCGCCATCGCGACGGGCGGCCGTATCGACCGCATCGTCATCAACATGAACGAGGGCGGTGCCTGCTACTGCGGGGGCGGGAGTCCGTTCGTCACGCTGTCGGCGGGATACCTGGGGAGTCTCGCGTGGGGTCTCCTGCTGGTATGGCTAGCCCGGTTCGACCGCCGCGCCCACTGGACGGCGGCGGCAGTCGGCGCCGCGACCGGGCTCATCACCCTGTTCTTCGTCCGGAGCTTGTTCGGCTTCGTCTTCGGCCTGGCGTTCGCCGGAGCGCTGCTGATCGCCGCACGCTTCCTCTCCGGCCGCTGGAACGCCCGGATACTCTATGCCCTCGGCCTGACCAGCGCCCTGTACGCCATTCTCGACATCAAGAGCGACGTGCTCGAGCGCTCGGGGCTGCAGTCAGATGCCCGCATGCTGGCCGACCTGACCGGCGTGCCCACGCTGGTGTGGGGCGTGCTGTGGATCGGAATCGCGCTCGGTGTCGTCTATCTGGTGAGTCGGAGAGCACTGCGGCGAGCCCCACCATGAGGCGCCAGGCAACGAATGTCAGTACGGGATCGGCGTCCCCAGCGGAGTAGACGGCGCGCTCGGGCCCTTCACCCGGTTCCGTCCGTCGAGCTTCGCCTCGTACATCCGATCGTCCGCCCGGTCTAGCAGGCGGGTGATCTCCTCCCCGTGGTCCGGCCAGCTCGCGATGCCCACGCTGATCGTCACGTTGGCGGGAACACGGCTGCCCGCAATGATCACGGCAGTCTCAGCCACGGCGTGCCGCAGGCCCTCGGCCAGGGCCAGGGCCGCGGACGAACTCGTCTCCGGGAGCGCGACGGCGAATTCCTCGCCGCCCATTCGCCCCACGAAGTCCGTCGCCCGGACCCGACCCTTCAGGGCGCGAGCCACGGCGACCAGAGCGGCGTCCCCGGCCGTGTGCCCGTGCCGATCGTTGAACTGCTTGAAGTAGTCGATGTCAAGAACGGCGATCGAGATCGGACGACCATACCGCCGGGCGCGGGCCAGCTCGCTCCCCCAGCGCTCCTCGAACGAGCGCCGATTGAGCACGGCGGTCAGGCTGTCGTTGGCGGACAGGACGTGCGGCGCCTGCATCCGGCGATTCACGATGACTCCGAGGACGGCCATGCCGATCAGCAGCGCCATCCGGCCCAGCTGCGCCTCGAGATTCAGGAACGGGACCGCCCAACCGTAGTGGAATCCGGCGAACACGACGATCAGCATGTACTCGACCGCGGCCGTCATGCCGGCCACGAAGCACGCTCGGTGATCGAGCCGGATCGTCGTGGCGGCGAGCGCGAAGAAGTAGACGACGAACAGAGCGCTGCTGTTCAGGGCCTCGGTCGGAACGCCGCTGAGCATGAGGGCGAGCAGGCCGCCGCTCACGAGCGTCACGTCTATGGTGCTGGCCAGGAAGCCCAGCCACCAACCGTAGGCCACCCGATTCACGGTCAGGTGCAGGCCGAGGCTGGCCGCCGCGGCCACGGTGGTGAACAGCTGGTAAACCCGGGCCGTGTCCGAGAAGGGATCCCGGTAAGCGGCGAAGAGCGCGGCGCCCCAGGCGATGATCGCGATCGTCGCGCGCAGGCGCGAGATGATCAGCTCGCCCTCGCTTCCGGGCTGGACCAACGAGCCGTCAGGCGGGGCCCAGATGTCTCGCCGTCGGGGATCGGCTGTCCGGTCCATTCGACCTCGTAGCTGCCGAGTCGTGGTGTTTACGCGCGCGTTGGCCGTCATGTAAGCAAAGCGCGTGCCCTGCGGGAAGCCCATGTTTCCGCTACGATTCCGTCACGCAGACGCCGTCGGCGCCGCGAGACGCCACGCGGCGGGGTATCCCGCCATTAAAGAGTGGCCGAACGTCGCGGCCAGCTTTCAGATGACCGGCTTTCAAGGGAGAAACCAGATGAGCCTCACGATTCGCCCGGCAACGCCCGATGATAGCGATCGCATCGTCCTGTTCAACCAGGCTTTAGCCCGGGAAACGGAGGGCCGGCTGCTGGACCGTGACGTACTGGGCGCCGGTGTCGCCCAGATATTGGCCGATCCGAGCCATGGCCAGTACTTCGTGGCCGAAGACGGCGACGAAGTGGTCGGGCAGCTCGCGGTGACGAGGGAATGGTCCGACTGGCGCAACGGCGACATCTGGTGGATCCAGAGCGTCTACATTGCGAAGGAGCACCGCCGTCGGGGAATTTACCAGGCCCTGCACGCGCATGTCCGCGAGACGGCCCAGTCGGCCGGGGTGGCCGGACTCCGACTCTACGTCGAGCGCGACAACGAGGCGGCCCAGTCGACCTACGCGGCACTCGGGATGCACGAGTCGCCGTATGTCATGTACGAAGAGTTCTGGCTGGCCGGCTGAGGGCCCGTCGCTCCCGCGCAACGCGGGCCCGGCTACCCGTTGCATCCGCGCAACATCCATCCCTAACAGCGCGCCTCCGTCGACCGTGACGCCCGGCCGGAATTCCATCGCTTCCAGGTCGGTGTGGCCTCCACCTGGCCAGTCGCGCGGCGAGGCGGAGCATGTATCATAACTAGCTGATGTACAATGTTTTATGTATGTCGCGGCGAACTGATGTTATCGCGCGCGACGTGGTGGCGCCCTGCCTCTTCCCGCACCTTCGATCCCTCCGAAGACGTGCGCCGGCATCGGGGGTCCCGGATCTTGCTTCTACTCCATGCGGGACCGCGACCAATCGACCCATCGAGCGGAGCGGTTTCCCGGAATCGAAGGAGGTCGGAGGTGTGGACAGCCCTGCTCGTCATATTGCTCGTCGCCAACCTGCTCATTTTCGTTCACGAGCTGGGGCACCTGCTCGCGGCGAAATGGGCCGGGATGCCGGTGACGCGCTTCTCGGTGGGCTTCGGGCCACGCCTGGTGTCGAAGCAGATCGGCCGGACCCGATACCAGATCGCCCTGATCCCCCTGGGTGGGTACGTCCGCATCGAAGGCATGCGCGCCACCGACGAGGAGCGTCGGGCATGGCCGACGGGCTTTGCGTTCCAGCCCCTTCACGCCCGCATGGTCGTCATCGCCGCGGGCTGTGCCGCGAACGTGATCCTGGCCGGCCTCCTGTACGCAATACTTGCCCTGGATGGAAGCGGTGGCCCGCTCGAGCCGAAGCTGCTGGCGGTGGACGCCTCCGCCGTCGAGCACCTCGCCGGCTGGCAGGAGATTCCGCTCGACAAGCGCATCGTCTCGATCGATGACGAACCCCTGGAGGACTGGGCGGCCTTCGGGCTGCAGCTGATCGCGGCCGACGAAGGTTTCCACCAGCTGGCGTTCGCGGACGGCACGACCCACCGCGTCTGGATACCCTCGGACGACGCATCCCGTGGCGCCATCCTCGAGGCCCTGATCCCGGTGTTGCCCGAGGCGGTCCAAACCAATCTGCGCGGCGCGCTCCGCGTGGGGGCGGCCGAGGTGAGGCGCAACTCCGAGCTGATCGCCGAGAGCGGCAAACTGCTCGCCACCGGCGACATCGGTCTGCGTCAGCTCAGCGGACCCGTCGAGATCGCCCGCATCGGCAGCAGAACGCTCAAGCTCAGCCGCCGCGGTTTTCTGGCATTCATCGCCTTCCTGTCGCTGAACCTGGCGATCCTGAACTTCCTCCCCATCCCCGTGCTCGACGGGGGGCACTTCTTCCTGCTCGTGCTGGAAGGCATCAAGGGCTCGGCCCTGCCCGAGCCGGTCTACCGCTACAGCACGCTCGCCGGCGCGACGATCGTGGGCTTCTTCATGCTATTCGCGTTCTTGAACGACATTCTGCGGGTCCTCGGCATCTAGCCAGAAGCACCCCTCTCCTTCTCAAGCCCCACGAGGTAGGAAGCCCCCGTCCCTTCGCTCGCCGCAATCCCTGGACGTCGGGATTGGATGCTCGCTCCGGGACGGGGGCTCTCTACCTCGTGGGACATCTGAATATGGATTTTCGGAGGGGCCGGAGGGGTTTCCTCCGGCGGATGTCCGCCATGCCTCCAGGGGTTAGATTTTCCGCGTTTCAGGGCCTGACGGCGCGCCGACGCGCGGCGGGCATATCAATGTGACATCAACGGCAGGGTTGATTCGATGTTGAGATCAGTGGGTGGTTGGTCGCGCGGAATCGTGGTGGTTCTCGTGGCGGGGATGCTGGTCGGCGGCTTGCCGGGCACCGGCGGTTTGGCCGTGGCCGTCGCGCAGGAAGCGGCCGAGGCCCAGGACGCGGCCCCGCAGCAGGCGATGGGCGAGGTCACGCTCGAGCGTTTGTTCGGCGGCGACTTTACAGGGCAATTCCTGGGCGAGACCCGCTGGCTCGACGGCGGCGAGGCCTACACGACGCTCGAGACCGCCGAGAGCGGGACCGGCACCGACCTGATCCGCTATCAGACGAGCTCGGGGGAGCGGCGCCTCCTGGTCGCGGCCACGGCCCTCGTGCCCGAGGGCGCACAGCGCCCGCTGCGCGTGCAGGGCTACGACTGGTCGGCCGACGGTCGAAAGCTGCTGATCTTCACGAACTCCCGCCGCGTGTGGCGGCAGAACACGCGGGGTGACTACTGGGTGCTCGACCGGGACACCGGGCGGCTTACGCAACTCGGCGGCGACGCGGAGGAATCCTCCCTCATGTTCGCCAAGTTCTCGCCGGACGGGACCCGGGTCGCCTACCGGGCGGGGTATGACCTGTACGTCGAGAACCTCGCGACGGGCGCGATTACCCGCCTCACGAGCGACGGCTCCCGGACGATCATCAACGGCACGTTCGACTGGGTCTACGAGGAGGAATTCGGCGCGCGCGACGGATTCCGCTGGAGCCCCGACGGGACGAAGATCGCATACTGGCAGCTCGACGCCGAGGGGGTCGGCGACTTCCTGCTGATCAACGACACCGACTCCCTCTATTCGTATACGATTCCCGTACAGTATCCGAAGGCCGGGACGACGAACTCGGCAGCCCGCGTCGGCATCGTCCCCGCCGGCGGCGGAGAGACCCGCTGGGTCGAATTCCCGGGTGACACCCGGCAGCACTATATCCCGCGGATGGAGTGGGCCGGCGGCTCCGACGCCGTCATCCTACAGCGCCTGAACCGGCTGCAGAACCAGAACCAGGTGGTCCTGGCCGACGCGGAGACGGCAGCGGTCACGTCGCTGTTCACCGATCGGGACGACGCGTGGCTCGACGTGGTCGACGACTGGACGTGGCTGAACGACGGCCGGCGCTTCCTCTGGGTCAGCGAGCGTTCCGGCTGGCGCCACGTCTACTCGGTGCCGCGGGGCGGCGCGGAGTCGACGGCGGTCACGTTCGGCGACTACGACGTGATCAGCGTCGAGCTGGTCGACGCGGAAGGTGGATGGCTGTACTTCATGGCGTCGCCCGACGACGCGACCCAGCGGTACCTGTATCGGACGCGGCTCGACGGACGCAGCCCCGCCGAGCGCGTCACGCCGACCGGTCAGCCCGGCTGGCACGACTACGACATCTCGCCGGACGCCCGCTTCGCCATCCACACCTGGTCGCAATTCGGCGTGCCGCCGATCACCGAGCTGATCCGGCTGCGCGGGCATCAGAAGGTACGCTCGCTGATCGACAACGAGAAGCTCAAGGAGACCGTCGCCGCCCTGGATCGGGGCGAGTCGGAGTTCTTCACGGTGAACGTGAACGGCGTCTCGCTCGATGGCTGGATGATGCGTCCTCCAGATTTTCAGGACGGAGTCCGCTACCCGGTGCTCATGTATGGATACACGGGGCCGTTCGGCCAGACCGCCACGGATTCATGGGGTGGGTTCAACTACTTGTGGCACCTGATGCTCACGCAGCAGGGGTACATCGTCGCGACCGTCGACAATCGTGGAACGCCGGGGCCGAAGGGGCGCGACTTCCGCAAGGTGATCTACCGGCAGTTCGGCCAGGTGAGTTCCGAGGACCAGGCCGGCGCCGTGCGGGCGTTGCTGGCGGAGCACTCCTACCTGGACCCGGACCGCATCGGGGCATGGGGCTGGTCGGGCGGGGGCACGTACACGTTGAACGTGCTGTTCCGCTATCCGGACCTCTACAGCGTCGGAATGGCCGTGGCCCCGGTCACGCACGAGAAATTCTACGACACGGCCTACCAGGAGCGGTATATGGGCCTGCCGGACGAGAATGCCGACGGCTACGAGGAGAGCGCGCCCCTGACCTTCGCGGACCAGCTCCAGGGGGACCTGCTCGTCGTGCACGGCTCGGGGGACGACAACGTGCACTACCAGAACACCGAGGCCCTCGTCAACGAGCTGGTGAAGTACAACAAGCAGTTCCGGCTCATGGTCTATCCGAACCGCTCACACGGCATCTTCGAGGGTGCGGGCACGCGGCTGCACCTCTACACGCTGCTCACCAGCTACCTGGAGGAGCACCTGGCACCGGGACCGCGACGGCCGGGCGTGAGTACGTCGGACTGAAGGCGTCGGACTGAACGGGCGGCCGGGGCCGCCCGTTCAGCTGGTAACGTACCCCTCGAGCTGCTCGATCACGAAGCGCTGGTGGTCGATGATGCCCTTCACGAGGTCGCCGATCGAGACGACGCCGACGAGTTCGCCTTCGTCCATCACCGGCAGGTGCCGGATGCGCTTGTCCGTCATCAGGGCGAGGCATTCGTCGAGCTTGAGGTCCGGGCGGGCAAAGACGACCCGGCTCGTCATGATCTCGTGGACGGCGGTCTCGCGGGACGAGCGGCCCAGCAGGATGATCTTTCGAGCGTAGTCACGCTCGGAGAAAACTCCCACGACCTTGCCGTCCTTCAGGACGATCAGGGCCCCCACGTCGCGATCCGCCATCTCCTTCAGAGCATCGAACACGGTGGCGTCGGGCGTCGTCGAGTAGACGTCGTGGCCCTTGGCCTCGAGTACGCGGCGCAGCGTCTTCATCGGCGGTACTCCTCGCAGGGGCTGCGGTCGGGTGCGGCCTCGCAGGGGCCGCGGACCACCACCAACATGGGTGCCGGGCGGGGTCGAAGTCCAGCCGGCGGTGCGCCCGTGAGTCACCGGGGCCGCCGGCCGGGGCGCGAACGCCCGGGTCGACTCACAACCGGCGGACCCGCACTCCCCCATTCGTCGTCATGGCGCGAATCGTAGGTCCGCCCTCGCCGAGGTCGACGGACAGGTGCCGTGAATCCACCCTGCCCTGAACCGTAACCGGGAAGTCGATCTCATAGCCGCCGTGGACCGTCCCCGTCTCGAGACGCGCGGAGTAGTCCGCCGGCAGTTCGAGCACCACGCCGCCGTTCGTCGTCTGTAGGTCGAGCCCATCTCCCTGCCAGCGGGGCCCGTCCAGCGAAGCCCGGATACCGCCGTTCGTGCTCCGACCCCGGACGTCACCGGCCACGTCGCGGATGGAGAGGCCTCCGTTCGTCGTTCGAAGGTCGATCCGCCCGCTGACGCCCGCGAGGGCGATCCCGCCATTCACGGAGCGCAGTTCGAGATCGATTCGCTGCGGCACTTTCAGCCGATAGCTCACGCTCCAGCCGTCACCCCTCCGGTGGCTTTGCGGGCCATCCGTATCGATCCTGTCCCGCTCGACGATCACGTCGATCTCGTCGGCCAGGCGGCGGGCGTCGCCGGACCGGCGCGCCTGCGTCTCCACTTTCGCCTCGACCTGGATCTCGTCGCGATCCCAGGCCTCCACTTCGATGCCCCCGTTGGGACTCGCGTCCACCTCGAAACTCGAAGACGCGGGAATCGTGACGGTCCGGACCTCGCACCATCGATCGCGGTTGTCGTCGCCATGGCGATCACGGCGACACCATTCCGCGTCGGGCTCCCGCTGCATCTGCTGGGCGAAGACGGCCGGCGCGGACATCAAGAGGGCAGCCAGCGCGGCGAAGGTCACCGGCGGGAAGCGGCGAACGGGGAGTGTCGAGAAGGTCGAGGTTCGAATCGTAGGCACGGTCACGTCTCCCGGCATCGGGGTCGAAGGTGTGCGGACGGTCGGTCCGCGGTTCGTGTGATTCGACGCCGGAGACGGCCGGATGGTTGAGAAGGCGGACTCGGACCGCGGCGATCAGCCGCCCTTTCTCCACTTCATCCACTCGAACACGGTATGGCAGGCGCGACAGTAGTACTGGCTGACCGACAGGGCGGAGCCAAAGGCGGAAAACTGCTCGGTGTCCGGGCTGTCGCAGAACGGACAGGTCACGGAGTGCGGCATGGCCTCGGTCGTAAGCGGGCGCTCGAGGCCGGAAGAGGCCGATCGCGGAGCGGCCCGGCGGCCGGGGCCGTCCGGGCTTTCGGAGGCGAGCTCGCGGTCCTCGTTCTCGTCCGGCATCAGTCCATCAGCATCGAGCGGTTCTTGTCGCCACGCACGCGGGCCAGCGTATCTTCGTCGGCCCCCCCCGAACCGGTGCGCCGGCGGTCCTCGTCCCACCCGTTCCAGTCGAGATCGGCACCCGACGGTGAGGGACGCTTGATGGCGACTTCGTCGAGCAGTGGGCCGACGCGCTCGATCCAGCGCTCCCGTTGTGCGTCGGGATTACCGTCGATCACGCCCTCCTCGGTCAGTGCCGTCCACAGCTCGCCGTCGTTACGTCCGAACCACCGCAGGCAGGGCGCGAGCGCCGCGCGGTACGTCTCGGCGAGCGCCGCGCGGCCCGAATCGGTATCGGCCAGCCGGCCGGTCCAGCCGCGGGCATGCTCGAAGTGGAACCGCTCTTCGTCGAGCAGCTTGCCCATCTTGTAGTGGAGCGGTGTATAGCGACTCTCGCTCAACGCCTGGCACTGCACGGACAGCGCCGTGTCGAGCAACGCGTTCAGGGCGAGCAGGGCGGGCCACTCGTCGGGCGCCGTGTCCAGCAACTCGGAGGACAGGTACTCGCCGGACTCGCGATCGTGCTCCAGCTGTCCGGGGTCCCGATCGAAGTCCTTCAGCATTGCGTACAGGATGCGGCCATGACCCCATTCGTCCTGGGCCATCGCGCTGCAGGCAATGCCCGCCTCCAGCGTCGGAGCGCCGAGGATCCACTCCGAGTAGCGCATTCCCAGGAGTCGCTTGTTGTCGGCGAGGGACAGCAGCAGTCGGGCGAGTGGTGCCTGAAGCGCTTCGGGAACGGTCGCTCCCGATTTCCACCCGGCCGCGGTGTCGACGGGGCTCACGCGACCTCCGACGGATGAAGGGTGAAGGGCGATTCGTCACGGTTGACGGGCTCGAAGGCGTCGCGCGGGGCGACGATCATCTCGAACCAGTTCGCCTCGTCGTACGTCTGCCACGCATAGACACGGGCGAGCGACGCGCTCGGCGCCTGCACCGTACCGATGTGCTCGAACCGGTCCTCCCGCTTCTGGCGCGCGAAGATCTCGTATAGCTTCTCGCCACTCAGGCGTCCCATTCGTAAGCCTCTGGCCTCGGGTTGGGGTTCACACGGCCACGCCGGCGCGCTTCAGGGCCCGGCGGCCACGCTCGGTGATGCGCTCCGCGGTCCAGGGGGGATCCCACGTGACCTCCACCTCGACGGCAGAGATCCCGGGCTCCTCCAGCAGCCGGTCGCGGATATCCCACTTGATGAACTCCACGCACGGGCAGGCGGACGCGGTGAACGTCACCTCGACGCGCGCCGTGCCGTCCTCGACCGCGACCCCGTAGATGAGCCCGAGATCGGGCAGGGAAATCGGAAACTCCGGGTCGGCCACTTCGTGCAGCGCTCGCCACACCGCTTCCTCGGGCGTCGCGGCGGGCGTGTCCCACGTCGGAACCTCGAGCTCGAGGTCGGGATGGCGTCCGAGCGAGTCCGCCAGGACGGCCGCGAAGTTCATCCCGCGCTCCCGCACGGACTCGTACCCGGCGTCGGCCGCTCCCTCGGGCGCCCCGCGCCGGATCTGCACGAGCTGGTCGGTACCGCCGGACGCGGCGTTCATGCGGCCAGCAACTTCTCCGTGGCCGACCGGCTGCGGCGAATCGATTCGACGAACTCCTCGTTCATCGGGCCTCGCGCCTTCCAGCGGTCCCAGACCTCGTCCCAGGTGATCGGCTCGTCGTAGAGCCATACCCGGTCATGGGCGTCCCAGCGGCAGGGGAACTCGTACTCCAGCTCCACTTCGCCGGTCTCGGGATCCGAATGCGCCGGCACGTCGATGCCGAGCTGCTCGCAGAGCGGCACGACGGCCTTCAGCCACGTGGCCCGCAGCTGATCGTTCGTCATGCCCTTGAGCTTGAAGTCGAGCTGGGCGTTGTGGCGTTTCCGGTCGTCGGGCATGCCGAACCACTCGACGCCCATCGGGAACATCCAGTCGACGGCCCGCTGCACGAGGTCACGACCCTCGCCGCCCGCCTCGGCCAGCCGGCGCATCCACACTTCTCCGTGCCGCAGGTGGAAGTTCTCCTCCATCCCCACCTTCGTGAGCGCCCGCTTCAAGGGGCCGTACGAGGTATGGCGGTGCACGTCCGAGAGCAACGTGATGCCGGCCCGGTCGTAGAGGCCGTTCGCCGTCACCAGCTCGGCCCAGTTGGCCAGCGGCTGGTCGAAGCCGAACGGATTCTTGAACTGGTTCGGCGGTCGATCGTACAGCAGCGCCTCGGGATCCTCGCCCAGGTCCGCCAGCAGGCGGTACGCGATGTTGGCGTGCCCGAGCTCGTCCTGGATGATCGCCGTCGCCGACACCATCGTGTTCGTCGACGGGGCATCCTTGGCCGCCATGTAATAGGCCGGCGCGCTGATCAGCTCGGTGTCGCCCTGCACCGTGAGCTGGATGATCAACGCCCGCTTGTACGTATCGGTCATGTCGGCTTCGGACTCCACGATGAAGCCTTCCTGGACCTTCCGCATCAACTCTTCGTCGGTGAATCGTGCCACGGTCTAGACCTCCTCGGGCGCCGGCTGGTCCGCCTTCTGCAGCGCGCGCGCCAGCTGTTCCTTGAGCGAGCCGCTCAGTTCTCCGAGCTGCTCCCGGATATCGCCTGCCCGGTCGCCGAACTTCTCCCGCAGCTCGTCCTTCAGCTCGTCGAGCTTCCGGTCGGAGCCGAGAAACGGGTACCGGTAGTCAGTCGGCGGATCGAACGTCTCCTTGATCGTCCGCGGAGACACCCAGCGCAGGAGATTGAGATACGAACCTGCCTTGTCGTTCGTTCCGCTGGCCCGCGCACCACCGAACGGCTGCTGGCCCACGACGGCCCCGGTCGGCTTGTCGTTGATGTAGAAGTTCCCGGCCGCGTCACGCAGCCCGGCCAGGGCGTCACGCACGGCCGAGCGATCGTCGGCGAACACGGCGCCCGTCAGGGCGTAGGGCGACGTCTCGTCCACCAGCCGGACCGTCTCGTCCCAGTCGGCGGCCGGGTAGACGTAGATGGTGAGCACGGGCCCGAAGATCTCCTCGCACATCGTCCGGAACTTCGGGTCCTTCGCGAGGATCACGGTGGGCTCGACGAACCAGCCCGTCTCCTCGGAGTACTCGCCGCCAATGATCACGTCAGCGTCCGGCGACGTCTTCGCCTCGTCGATGTAGGCGGTGATCGTGCGGTAGGCCGCCTCGTCGATCACCGCACCGAGGAAGTTGCCGAAGTCGGTCGGATCGCCCATCTCCATCTCGTCGAGCTGCGCCTCCATCGTCTCGCGCACGGCCGGCCACAGGTTGTCGGGGACATAAGCCCGCGACGCCGCGCTGCACTTCTGGCCCTGGTACTCGAAAGCGCCGCGCACCAGCGCCGTCGCGACCTGCTTCGGCCTGGCGCTCTCGTGGGCCAGCACGAAGTCCTTGCCGCCCGTCTCGCCGACCAGTCGCGGATACGTCTTGTAGGTCTCGAGGTTCTCCGCCACCTGCTTCCACAGGTGCTGGAACGTGCCTGTAGAGCCCGTGAAGTGGATGCCCGCCAGGTGCGGGTTCGGCACCACCACGGCGCTAAGCTTGCGGGCGTCGGCCGGGACGAAGTTGATCACGCCGTCGGGCAACCCGGCCGCCTGCAGCAGCCGCATGTTGTGGTACGTGGCGAGCAGCGAGGTGTGGGCCGGCTTCCAGATGGCGACGTTGCCCATGAGCGCGGGCGCGGTGCAGAGGTTGCCGCCGATGGAGGTGAAGTTGAAGGGGGAGATCGCATAGATGAAGCCCTCGAGGGGGCGGTAGTCCATCATGTTCCAGACGCCGGGCGAGCTCTGCGGCTGCTCACCATAGATGCGTCGGGCGTAATGGACGTTGAAGCGCCAGAAGTCGATGAGTTCGCAGGCGGCGTCGATCTCGGCCTGGTGGCAGGTCTTGCTCTGCCCGAGCATCGTGGCCGCGTTCAGGGTCTGGCGCCATGGACCCGCGAGCAGATCCGCGGCGCGCAGGAGCACGGCGGCGCGGTCCTGCCAGTTCCAGCTCGCCCACTCGGCCCGCGCGTCCATCGCGGTCTCAATCGCCCGTTTCGCTTCCTCGGGCCCCGCCTTGTGGTAGCGTGCGATGACGTGCCCGTGATCGTGGGGCATCGTGATCTCCGCTACGTCGCCCGTGAACACGTCTTCGCCGCCGATGATCGCCGGGATCTCGACGACTTCGTCCTGCATCTCGGCGAACTTCGCCTTCAGCTCGGCTCGCTCGGCGGATCCCGGCGCGTATCCGAGCACCGGCTCGTTGTGCGGATGGGGCGGACGGTGGTCACCTGTGACGGTGCGTCCCGCGGATCGATCGGCTGGCATATGATGACTCCGTGACGTTGGATTCGGCTCGGTCCGGACTGTGCTGGCCCCGCTGAAGGGCCGTGTCCGCATTCTCTGGCTGTACACCTGTACACATAGAGAGAACGCCCTGTATCCTACTCGCGTTCCGGCCGGTCAGCCACCGCCGGGCGGATGCCGCGCCCGCGATTTCCGGCCGATCTTCGGCGCGTGACGTCGCGCCCCGCGGCATGGGGAACGGTCGGGGCCGGCCGCAACGTTACGATGGTGCGGGGGTGCCGAAGAGACACGACTCGGAACCGCCCGCCGAGCTTGTGTAACCGCCGGTTGTGGGACACCTTGCGACTCTGCGGGTGCCGTACCCAGGCACCGGTGGTCCGGATGACGTTTTCACGCCTATGAAGGAGATAGAGATGGCCTACCCATTCAAGCTTCCCGACCTCGGATACGACTACGACGCGCTCGAGCCCAACATCGACGCGCGGACGATGGAAATTCACTACTCGAAGCATCATCAGGGCTACACGAACAAGCTGAACGCGGCCCTCGAAGGGCACGACGAGCTCCACGGCAAATCGGCCGAAGAACTGCTCGCGGGGATCGACGCCGTGCCTGCCGACATCAAGACCGCGGTCCGCAACAACGGTGGCGGCTACGTGAACCACCGGCTGTTCTGGAAGATCATGACCCCGGGCGGCGCGTCCGCGCCGAGCGGCGACCTCGCGGCCGCGATCGATGAAAAATTCGGCTCGTTCGACGCCTTCAAGCAGAAGTTCTCCAGCACGGCGGCCGGCCAGTTCGGTTCGGGCTGGGGCTGGCTGAAAGTCTCGAGCGGCGGCGACCTCAAGGTCGCCTCGACGCCCAACCAGGACAGCCCGATCATGAAGGGCTACATGCCGATCCTCGGCGTCGACGTGTGGGAGCACGCCTACTATCTGCATTATCAGAATCGGCGAGGCGACTACATCGACCACTGGTGGAACGTCGTGAACTGGGACGAAGTCGCGAAGCTGTATGACGCGACCGTCTGAGTCACGCCGCATGCGGCTCATCCCCGCACTCCTCGCCCTCGGGGCCGCCGGGTGCGGTGGCTACGGGGGCGCTGGTGCGTCCGGGGGGACGGCCGACCCGGCCACCCGCCCCCGTCCAACCCCGGTGTTCGAACTCCAGGTCAGCGGGACGACGGCCCTGCTCCAGGCCGTCAGCCCGGTCAGCGACGACATCGCCTGGGTGAGCGGGCACCGGGGCACGTGGGCCCGAACGCTGGACGGCGGGCGGACGTGGACGACGGGCCGGGTGCCGAACGCCGATACGCTGCAGTTCCGGGACGTGCATGCCGCCTCGGCCGACGAAGCCTGGCTCCTGTCCGCCGGGTCCGGCGACCAGTCGCGCATCTACCACACGGTGAACGGCGGTGCGACGTGGGCGTTGCAGTGGACGAACGACGAGCCCGCCGGCTTCTACGACTGCCTGGACTTCTGGACCCCCGAGCGGGGCGCCGTCTACGGAGACGCCGTGGAGGGTGACCTTCGGATTCTCCGCACGGTCGACGGCGGCGAGAACTGGACGCGGCTGGCGGGCGGCACCCTGCCCGACGGCCAGCTGGAGGAGGGCGGGTTCGCGGCCAGCGGTACCTGCCTGGTCACCGGAAGCGAAGGACGCGCCTGGGTGGCCACCGGCAACGCCCGCTTCGCCCGCGTGCTGCGAACGGACGACTGGGGCGCGAGTTGGACGGTGTTCAATACGCCAATCCCCGGCGGCTCCGGGGCCGGGTTGTTCTCCGTCGCGTTCCGTGATTCGCTGCATGGGGTGGTCTTCGGGGGCGATCTGAGCCCACCGGATACCACCGGCGCGCCGGTCGAATCCCCCGTCCGTGTCGCCACGTCGAACGACGGCGGCGCCTCCTGGAACCGCGCCGGGCAGCCGAGCTTCCCGGGCGCGGTGTTCGGCGGCGCCTGGGTGCCCGACACCGAGCCACCCGCCATGGTGGCCGTCGCGCCGACCGGCGCGTCATGGTCTCTGGACGGAGGCGAGAGCTGGATGCCGCTGGACTCCGCGTCCTACTGGGGCCTGGGCCTTGCCTCGGACCGAGCCGGATGGCTCGTGGGACCGGGCGGGCGGATCGCGAAAGTCCGGTTCGACGGACGTTAGAGATCCAGCGTCACGGCATCTTGTCGCGCAGCAGGCGACTCGCCGCCGCCGAATCGCCCCGGACCATCTCGCCCCCGGGCAGTGTGTCGAGCATGGAGTCCCGCACCTCAGGCTGAGTGAGCGCCCGATGCACCTGGGCGGTATCAGGCATGTCGGCGGTGTCCGCCATGTCGCGGTCTCGATCACAGGCCATGAGCCCCGCCGCGAGCAGGCCTACCACCGCCGCGAGCGCTCCCCGGCTCAGACGCCGCCGAACCACGGGTATCCCTGGTCTTCCCAGTAGCCGCCCGGGCGTTCGGCCGTGAACGTCACCGCGGTCAGGTACTTCGTCAGCTTGTACCCGAGCTTGTGGGGGGCGTACAGACGGAGCGGAGCGCCGTGATCGGGCCCTAGCGTCTGGTCGTTGAACTCCCACGCCAAGATGGTCTCCGGGTGCAGGGCCGACTTCATATCCCATCCGTTGTAATATCCCCGGTCGAACGAGTCGAACCGCACGTAGCGGGCCTCGGGACGGACCCCGACCTGCACAGCCAGCGCCTGGACGGGCGTTCCTGTCCAGGTGGCGATCGCCGACCATCCCTCGACGCAGTGGTGCTCCACCGTGTAGCGGAGCCGCCCGAGCCCCCGGACGTCGTCGATCGTGAGTTTCGCCGGCCGGTCGACGAGGCCGCCAACCTCCAACCGCCACGCCGCCGGATCCTCGAGCCGCGGCGTCATCGCGCTAATGTGGTAATTGGGAAACTCCGCCGAGCGTTCACTCTCGGGGTACTTCGGAGCGAGACGGTCGTGGGAGAGCAGCCACTCACCAAGACGGTCGTTGAAGCGACTGACCCGCCGCTGCACGGGCTCGAGCGTCTCGCCGCCGTCCCAGCCGCAGGCGGCGAGCAGCCCGGCCGCCCCCGCCGCGAGAAAGGCGCGGCGGTCGATACGCCCGGTCCGCCAGTCGCGTTCGCGCTCAATGTGCGGCTCGTCGGCGTGGCTTCCGGTCCGGTCAGGGCTCGTCACTGGTGAACCTCCCCCGGTAACGCCCGGTCAGCATCGCGCGGAGGCTGGCCGGATCAGCGATGAATACGAGGGCCACGTGGACGACCGCGAAGGCGACGAACAGCCACACGGCCCAGAAGTGCCAGTAGCGCGCCGCCTGGAAGCCGCCGAACAGTCCGGTCAGCCAGGCCAGCTGCACCGGCTTGTAGATGGCGACCCCGGTCAAGATCGACAGGCCGGCCAGCAGGATCACGCCCGAGTACGCGAGCTTCTGCAGGGCGTTGTGCTTCCCCTGCGGCGGGTGATCCTTCCGCAGGCGCAGATAGTATTTCTGCATCTCGAGCGCCGACCCGACGTCGCGGGGACGGAAGGCGAGCTTCCGCCACTCTCCGGAGGCCAGCAGGTAGCCGACGTAAAGCAGGCCGACACCGAAGAGCGGCCACATCAGCAGGAAGTGCCAGTTGATTCCCCCGGCGAGCCATCCTCCCAGGCGCACTGTCTCGGGAAATGTCCGGCCCTGGAACGGATTCGGATAGTAGGGACCGCCTCTCTCCCCGAAGCGCGTGTAGGCCCCATAGATTTGCAGCCCGCTCGTCACCATGCCCGCGAGTAGGATGGCCGCCGCCCAGTGCGTGAAGCGAACGATCCAGTGGTGCCGCTTCACGTCCGGGGCGGCGGGTGGCTCCGGGATCTTCGGGACTTTCGGGAGTTCGGGAGGTTCTTCGACGTCCTGGGATGCCTCGACGGGCGACTCGGCCCGGTCGGGACGGAAACCGGCGGCCGCGTGGTCGTTCACAGCAAGCCTCCGGCCGCGTACCAGAGGCCGAACAGCATGCTCGCCACGCCGATGACCGGGATCAGCGGCTCGAGCCGCCGTCCGACGACTCCGGTCGCCAGGCCGTGTCCCACGAAGGCGGACACCAGGCCCATCGACGCCGCCGTGCCGGCCGCGTAGACGACCAGGGCCAGCGTGCCGACGGCCGGGCTCGAGGCGGCCGCGATGAGCAGGACCCCGGCGCCCGCCGAGCCGCCGATGCCGTGGACGAGGCCGATCCCGAACGCTTCACGCGGCGACCGTCCGAGGGCGGCCGGATGCCGATGCGCGTGGGCGGAGCGCTCGGGGTGCTCGCGCTTCGGGGCGTGCTCGTGCATGTGGGGATGGGAGTGGCGGACGTCGCCGTGCTCGTGCACGTGAACGTGCAGATACCCACGACGCCAGCGGATCAGCAGGCGCACGGCAAGCGCCACGATCAGTACGCCGACGGCGAACTCCGCGCCACGGGCCACGACCTCCGGCAGCCACTGGCCGAAGAACACGACCGGCAGCCCGAACAGGAACAGCGTGGCGGCGTGACCGAATCCCCAGGCAAGTCCCAGGCGCCCGGCGCGCCGGCGCGCGTCCACCCGGTCGGCGAACACCAGTGTGGAGAGCGCGGTCACGTGATCCGGGTCGGAGGCGTGCCGGATCCCCAGCAGGAGGGCCGCCGCGAGCCCGAGCACGACGCTCCCGCCCCCCAGGCCAGACACCCACGATTCCAGCCAGTGCGCACCCATCTAGGCCGTCCCCCTCTCGACGAGTTCGCGCAGCACGTGGTAGGCGCTCGCCTGCGCCTCCTGGATCCGCGGGATGTGCTCGGAGCGGGTGACGACGACGTGGTCGGCGAGGCGTTCGGCCGCCACGCGACCGCCGTCGTAGCCGACCATGGCGACCGTGAGGAGGTCCCGGCGCCTGGCCTCGGCCAGCGCCTCGATCACGTTGCGCGAGTTGCCGCTGGTCGAGAGCGCGAGCGCCATGTCGCCCGGATGACCGTACGCGATGATCTGCCGTGAGAAGATCGCGTCGGTGCCGATGTCGTTGGCGATCGCCGTGAGAATCGCCGGATCGGCCGTGAGGTCGAGCGCCGGCCGCGCCGGCCAGCCGGCCGGCGGCAGCCGGAAGTCCGCCACCGCATCCATGGCATCGGTGGCCGAGCCGCCGTTTCCGAGCACGAGCAGCGTTCCGCCCGCCTCGAACCTGCGGCGCATCGCTCCAGCCGCGGCCGAGAGCGCGCCCGCGCCCTCGAGCAGGGTCTGCCGACGCAGTTCCGCGACCTCGTCGGCCTTCATGCGCACCGACGCCCGTACGTCGGCGAGCACGGACTCGACGTCCGTTTCCTGCTCGCCGAGGAAGGGGTAGAGGAAGCTCGAGTCGCCCGGATCATGCACCTGGCGCGCCTTCCGACCCTCCAGGAGTCCACGGTGCTCGAAGAACACGTGGACGAGCTCCCACAGCACGTGGTAGTGGGTCTCCGCGAGTTCCTGGTGGACGAACGGATCGGCGCCCGACACCGCGAAGTCCCACTCGGCGCCCGCCCCCGTCACCTCGCGCCGAGCATTCTCGCCCCGGTAGCTGATGGTCAGGCAACCGCGCCCGCGGGCCAGCGCGAGTGCTTCCCGGGTCTCGGGTCCCTCGTCCTCGTCCAGCCCGAACGCGATCGTGATGTCGTCAGGCTTGAGGACGAGGTCGGCCTGGCGCGGCAGCGGCCCCCCTTCGGCGGCCAGTCCGAGCGCCGGCAGGGCGCGCTTGCCGACGATTACCGGGTGGACGAACTCGACCGCCACGTGGCGAGCGTCGGAACGAGACGCGGGAGAGCAGCCGAGCGCCACGAGTCGACCGCCGCGTGCGAACCGCTCGGCCATCCGGTGGCAGAGCTCGGCCGTGCGTCCGGCTTCCGCCTCGAAGAACTGGGCGTTCGCCTCGGTCCGGCGGGCGAGGGCTGCGCGGATACGGTCGAGAGCCGCGGGGCTACCGGAGTCTTCTTCCGCGCGCTCACCCGGCTCGCCGCGGACCCACGCGAGAGCAGTCACGCCGCTTCCCGTCCCCGCTGCGCCACGTCCCGCAGCCAGTCGAACCACGCCTCCAGTCCCTCCCCGGTACGCGCGCTCACCAGGGCGTAGGGCACGCCCGGATGCACGGCGTCAAGGTTGGCCAGGAATGCCTCGAGGTCGAAGTCGAGGTGCGGCAGCAGGTCGATCTTGTTCACAAGCACGAAATCGCAGGCGCGGAACATCAGTGGATACTTGAGGGGCTTGTCTTCACCTTCGGTGACGGAGGAAGCCATCACGCGCGCGTCCTCCCCGATCTTGAATTCGGCCGGACAGACGAGGTTGCCGACGTTCTCGACGATGAGCAGCTCGATGTCGTCCAGGGGCAGGGACGACAACGCGGAGCGCACCATATTGGCGTCGAGGTGGCACTCTCCGCCGAAGCCCGCGTCCGTGTTGATCTGCACGACCGGGGCGTGATGGTGGGCGAGCCGGTCCGCGTCGAGGCTTCCCTGCACGTCCCCCTCGAGCACGCCGATCCGCAGCTCGTGGTCGAGGGCCTCGAGCGCCCGCTCGAGCAGCGTGGTCTTCCCGGCGCCCGGGGAGCTCATGAAGTTCACCACCCTCACGCCAGCCCGGTCGAAGTCGTCCCGGTTGGCGCGCGCGATCGTGTTGTTCGCGTCGAGCGCGTCCTCGACGACCCGGATCTTTTTTATGTGCATTTCTGTTTCTCCCGGGCCGGCCGCGGCCGGCCCACGGCCCGATGTGCGCCGGCGCCTTCAGGCGGCGGCCGAGTCATCATCCACCTCGAGCCAGTCGATCAGCAGCTCATTTCCTCGAACGATCTCGAGTCCGTAGTCGCCGCACTCTCCGCACTTGAATGGAAACCCGGACTGCGGCGTCTCTCGTTTGCACGCCCGACATGCGCCCACGGCCTCCACTCGCTCGATGCCCAGCACGGCGCCCTCGGCCGTCGTGCCCTTCGTGACGAGCTCCCAGCTGAACTCGAGCGAGGAAGGCACCACCTGGCGCAGGTGGCCGACCTTGAGCTGAACGTGCGTCACACGCCGCCCCTCGGCATGACGCAGCGCACCGTCCAGAACGGAGCCCGCGATCGCCATCTCGTGCATCGGACGGCCTCTAGCAGATGCGAGGGAGAGGGTCCCCGACGAGCAGATCCATCACGCGCTTGCCGCCGAACGCGGTCTGCACGAGGACCATGCCCGTCGGTTCGGTCTTCACCCGACCGATGTCGGCCGCGGCCTCGCAGCCCGGGACCTCGCGCAGCGCCGCCAGGGCGGCCTTCGCCCCCTCCTCCGCCACGACCGCCACGAGGACGCCCTCGTTGGCCACGTACATGGGATCGATGCCGAGGATCTCGCACGCACCGGCAACGGCCGGGTGCACGGGGATCCTCTCCTCGTCGATCAGCACGGCCACGCCCGAGGCGGACGCGAGCTCGTTTAGCACGGAAGCCACGCCGCCGCGTGTCGCATCCCGGGCGCAGCGCAGGTGCTCGCCGGCGGCGCCGAGCAAGGCGTCCATCGCGGGCCACAGGGACCGCGTGTCGGACTCGATATCGGCGCCGAGCTCAAACTCGCCGCGTGCCAGCATGATCGCTGTGCCGTGGTCGCCCACCCGCCCCGAGACGAAGATATGATCGCCGGGTCGCAGCGCGGTCGGCGCCAGGTTGGCCCGGGGATCGCGCCGTCCGAGACCCGTCGTGCAGATGTACATCGAATCGGCGTGTCCACGCTCGACGACCTTGGTATCACCGGCCACGATGCGCACGCCAGCCTCCGCCGCCGCCTTCGCGATCGCGTCCACTTCGGCCCTGAGGTCGTCGGCCGACAGGCCCTCCTCGAGAATCATCGACAGCGTCAGCGCGACCGGCCGCGCGCCGGACACGGCGAGGTCGTTGACCGTGCCGTTCACCGCCAGCTCGCCGATGGAACCGCCGGGGAACCGGACCGGAGTCACGACGAAGCTGTCGGTGGTCATGGCGAGTTCGGTGCCGTCGACGATGATCGAGGCGGCGTCGTTCAGCGCCTCGAGCTCGCCCGAGCCGAAGGCCGGCACGAACAGTCCTTCGATCAGCGTGCCCATCGCCTTGCCACCGGCGCCGTGGGCCATCGTGATGCGGTCGTCCCGGAACCGGGCGGGCATCGAACGGACCTTCTCGATCTTGGCGAGCGCCTCGAGTTCCCGGCGATCCCGCTCGGACACGTCGGTGTCCGTCGGCTCGCCCGTCGGGACGTCCACGGAGTCGAGGGGCCTCACACGACCTCCCGTTCCCGCGCGAAGCGGCCGAAGTTGTAGTACGCCGCGCAGGCGCCCTCGCTGGAAACCATGCAGGTGCCGATCGGGTTTTCCGGCGTGCAGGCCGTGCCGAACACTTTGCACTCCCAGGGATTGATGACGCCCTTCAGCACCTCGCCGCACTGGCAGGCCTTGGGGTCGGCCACGCGCACGCCCGGCACGTCGAAGCGCAGCTCGGCGTCGAAGTCCGCGTAGGCATCGCTCAGGCGGAGGCCGCTCTGCGAGATGAAGCCCAGGCCGCGCCACTCGAAGTGCGGGCGCAACTCGAACACCTCCAACAGCACCTTGAGGGCCATAGGATTGCCCTCATACGGCACGACGCGCTTGTACTGATTCTCGACCTCGCACCGGCCGTCGGCCATCTGCTGCACGAGCATGTAGACGCTCTGCAGGACGTCGAGCGGCTCGAACCCGGACACGACGATCGGCTTGCCGTATTCCGCCGGGATGAACTCGTAGGGCCGGGCCCCGATCACCGTGGACACGTGACCCGGGCCGACGAAACCGTCGAGCCGCAGGTCGGGCGATTCCAGCAGGGCCCGCAGGGGCGGGACGATCGTGACGTGATTGCAGTAGCAGGAAAAGTTCTCGACGCCCTCGGCCTTCGCCCGCATGAGCGTGAGCGCCGTGGACGGCGCCGTGGTCTCGAAGCCCACTGCGAAGAACACGACCTCGCGGTCCGGGTTCTCCTTCGCGATCCGCAGGGCGTCAAGCGGTGAGTAGACCATCCGGATGTCGGCGCCCGCGGCCTTCGCCTCGAGCAGCGAGCCGTCGCCGCCGGGCACCCGCATCATGTCGCCGAAGCAGGTGAAGATGACCTCAGGGCGGCGGGCGACGGTGATCCCGTCGTCGACCCGGCCCATCGGGATCACGCAGACCGGACATCCCGGACCGTGGACCAGCTCGATGTTGCCCGGCAGAAGGTCATCGATGGCGTATCGGTAGATCGTGTGGGTGTGGCCGCCGCAGACCTCCATGATCTTGTAGTGACGGTCCCGGTCGACCGTCCGGGCGATCTTCTCGGAGAGCGCGCGCCCCAGGGCGGGATCGCGGAATTCGTCGACGAACTTCATGCGGTCGCCTCCGTGGGGGATTCGACGCGAATCAAGGCGGTCCCGGCGTGCACCAGCAGCAGGTCACCCGGCCGTACATCAAGCACGAGAGCGGTCAGCACGTCCGCCCGGTGGCCGTCGTCGTCCACGCAAACGGCCAATCCCGCATCGGCATCGAGCGTTTCGACGCGCATCGCGACCCCCTCGTCGGAGCACGTGATGCAGTGACCTTCGCTCATGCAGCGCTCGGCGGATGGGTGGGAGGCGCTCATTGGATGATGCTTCCCATGAAGTCCTCGAGCTCCTGCTCGTAGTCCCCTCCCATCGCTTCCAGCAACTTCAGGGTGGCCTTGGCTTCCTTCTCGTCAACGATGGACAGGGCGAATCCGACGTGTATGAGCACCCAGTCGCCGGGTCCGGCTCCTCCTTCGTCGTCGAGCAACCCGATGTTCACGTTGCGGTGAACGCCCGCCACGTCGACGGTGGCGATGCGGTTTTCCTCATCCACCAGCTTGACGACCTGCCCTGGAATCGCGAGGCACACGGTCGGCCTCCATAAGAGTGCGGGTGGCGGAACACAGTTCCGCGTCGTCGTTGAGCCCGGTGAGCGCCCGGTGGGGGTTCGGCGCCAGATCGAGCCCAAAGGCGAGATTATTTCGTACGATTCTACTGCTTGATTCTGCCCCTGAATGGCGTTCGATGTCAAGTTGTTCCGGCGACTTCCGGCGCCTGCCACGCGGCCGCGAAAACGGCCGCCTGGCCGAACGAGATGCCGCCGTCGTTCGGGGGCAACCGCTGCGGCACCAGCGGTCGCACGCCGAGTTCCGCCAGGCGGCCTGCGACACGCTCCAGAAGCAGCACGTTCTGGAAGACACCGCCGGACAGGACCGCGGCGTCAAAGCCGCGGCGCTTCGCCTCCTCCGCACAGGCTTCGGCGGTCCCGTCGGCAAAGCCGAGATGAAAGCGTCGGGCCACCCGGGCCGGTTCGACGCCGGCGGCGAGATCGCCGACGACCGCCCGGACGGTTTCGCGCGCGTCGAGAATGGCCGGACCGTCGTCCGGGCGCCGGAGCGGCAGGGGATGCCCGGCATCGTCTCGATCCGCCTCACTCGCCGCCATCTCGAGCTCGATCGCCGCCTGGCCCTCGTACGTCACCTCGAGCCGCACGCCGCACAGGGCGCTGACGGCATCGAACAGCCGGCCGGCGCTGGTCGTGACCGGGGACGCGACCCCCGACCGCACGAGCTGCACGACCGCCCGCCAGCGCTCGGGCTCGACGACCCCGGCCCACCACGACGGCGGCTCGGGATCCCCCCCGGCGCCGTCTAGATCCCGGAGCGCACACAGCCACGCGCACGCCATGCGCCACGGCTGGCGGATTGCCGCTTCGCCGCCAGGCAGTCGGACGGGCCACAGGTGCGCGGCCCGCTCGAACGCCGCGGCATCCCCCGCCAGGAGCTCGCCGCCCCACACCGTTCCGTCCGTCCCGAGGCCGGTCCCGTCGTAGATCACGCCGAGCGCCGGCCCGTCCAGGCCATGCTCGGCCAGGCAGGCCGCCAGGTGCGCGTGATGGTGCTGGACGCCGAACGTCGTCAGTCCGTCGGCCACCGCTCGCTCGCGAGCGTACTTCGTCGACAGGTACTCGGGGTGCAGGTCGTGGACGAGCACTTCGGGCTGGACCTCGAACAGGCGCTCGAAGTGCGCGACGCCCTCCTCGAACGATCGCAGCGTTTCGTAGTTCTCTAGGTCGCCGATGTGGTGCCCGACCCAGGCCCGCCGGTCTTCGAGGAGTGTGAAAGTGTTCTTCAGGTGCGCGCCGCAGGCGACGAGCGGCCGCGACGAGGGCCCGGGCAGGAGTACCGGCTCGGGCACGTAGCCGCGTGATCGCCGCAGCATGAGCGGGCGGCGCTCACCGCCCACGTCCACGACGCGCACGACCGAGTCGTCGGTGCGGATGTGGATGGGCCGGTCGTGCAGAAGGAACAGGTCCGCGATGTCCGCGAGTCGTTCCAGCGCCTCGTCGTCCCGGTAGGCGATCGGCTCGTCGGACACGTTGCCGCTGGTCATCACCAGCGGGACAGCGGCATCGGCCAGCAGCAGGTGGTGGAGCGGCGTGTACGGAAGCATCAGACCGAGATCCCGGTGGCCGGGAGCGACGGCGTCGGCGATGGCGGCGTCGACGAGGCGTCGCGCCAGCACGATCGGACGGGTACGGTCCGTGAGCAGCGCCTGCTCTATATCGTCCAGCTCGACCAGCCGCCGCGCCTCGTCGAGATCCGGCACCATGACCGCGAACGGCTTGTCCTCGCGGTGCTTTCGGTTCCGCAGCCGGCGTACCGCCTCCTCGTCCGGCGCCGTGCAGGCCAGGTGATAGCCGCCCAGCCCCTTCACGGCCACGATGGCGCCGTCGCGGAGTGCCACCGCGGTGCGGGCGACGAGATCGGCGACGCCAGCCTCCCCGGCATCTTCGACCGGGCGGCCGTCTCGATCGACGAGCCGAACCGACGGACCGCAGTCCGGACAGGCGTTGGGCTGGGCGTGGAAGCGTCGATCGAGCGGATCTTCATATTCTTCCCGGCACGGCCCGCACATCTCGAAGCCCGCCATCGTCGTGTACGGCCGATCGTAGGGAATGCCCCGGATGATCGTGAAGCGGGGGCCGCAGTTCGTGCAGTTGATGAACGGGTAGCGATATCGGCGGTCCGCCG
>Ga0210123_1000378_pt1 | contig 28446 bp, 30 predicted proteins | sample Muzzi_PWB_D2_FD_185535 | JGI IMG/M metagenome (GOLD analysis project Ga0210123, IMG submission 185535) | Wetland microbial communities from San Francisco Bay, California, USA, that impact long-term carbon sequestration - Muzzi_PWB_D2 (SPAdes) | ecosystem: Environmental > Aquatic > Marine >... | reverse complement strand
TGCCTCAATGAATGCTTCATCACTGGCATTGCCGGCAACCACCGGTGTCCGTGTGAAGCCGAGTTCTTCCGCCAGTTCAAGCTGCCGCTGGCCGGGCACCAGCAGGAGTTTTTCTCGCAATACGGGAAGGCCGCGTGGGCCCGCCATATGGCAGAGGTTCTGGAGGGTCTCGTTGCTCGCGGCAATCACGACATCCAGTCCTTCCTGCTGCAGCAGGTCAACCACTGTCTGAAAGTCGATCACCGGGCAGGTGCGGCTGTAGACCTCGGCATACACGACCTCCGCACCGCGCGCCGTCAGGCTGTCATAGAGTTTTGAACGGCCGCCATTGCCGCGGAATATAATGACCCTTTTTCCGCGCATATCCTGCAGCTCATCCAGTGCCAGCAGGCCTTCGCTGCTGAACTCGTGCTCGGGTACATAGTCAACGGACAGGCCGTAGTGCTCGATGGCGCGCGACGAGGTGGGACCGACCGAGGCCAGCCTGACCCCGGCCGGCCACTGGCGCCGGGCAAGAATAAATTCCAGGCCCTTGTGTACCGCGTTGGCGCTGACAAAAACCGCCAGGTCGAAGCGATCCAGTTCAGCGACCATGGATTGCAGCAACGGGAGGTCTTCAGGTTCATGGATTTCGATCGCGGGCAGACGGACCGCCTCGAATCCCGCGGCCTCGATCATGGCACACAGCCGGTCTGCCTGGCCGGCGGGGCGTGTGACCAGTATGCGTTTATTCACCGGAGAGCAACTCATCCAGGATCGGTCGGGCACCCCGTGCCAGCAGGTCCCCGGCCAGCTGCCGGCCCAGGGATTCCGCCTCCGCGGGCGGCCCGCTGATTTCGGCACGGATAATTTCGCGGCCGTCCGGCCAGCCCACCAGGCCGCGCAGTTCGATCACGCCTTCCCGCAACTCGGAGTAACCGGCCACCGGCGCCTGGCAGCCGCCGGCCAGGGCCGCATTCATGGAGCGCTCGGCCCGGGTGCGCAGGCTGGTATCAAAGTGCGCCAGTGGCCTGATCAGGTCTGCCACACGCACATCCTCGAGCCGGCACTCAATGCCGACCACGCCCTGGGCAATGGCCGGCAGCATTTCACCCGGCGGGATGGCACGGGTAATCCGCTCTTCCATGCCCAGCCGCTTCAGTCCTGCACAGGCCAGCACGATGGCATCGTAGTCGCCGCCATCCAGCTTCGACAGGCGGGTGCCGACATTGCCGCGCAGATCGAGGATCTGCAGGTCCGGCCGTGCCGCGCGCAGCTGGCACTGGCGCCGCAGGCTGGACGTCCCGACGCGCGCACCCTGCGGCAGGTCCCCGATGGAGGCGTATCGACTGGATACAAAGGCATCGCGCGGGTCTTCCCGCTCGAGAATGGCGCCGATACCCAGGCCTTCGGGCAGCTCGGCCGGCACATCCTTCATGGAGTGCACGGCAATATCGGCACGAGCCTCCAGCAGCGCCTGTTCCAGCTCCTTGACGAACAGGCCCTTGCCGCCGATTTTGGCCAACGGGCTGTCGAGCACACGGTCGCCCTGGGTACTCATCGTCACCAGTTCAACCTGCAGGCCCGGATGCGCTGCCTGCAAACGTTCACGTACATGTTCCGCCTGCCAGAGGGCCAGCGGGCTTTTTCGGGTCGCAATTCGCAGCAGATCTGTTGACATGGCCCTGTTTCTATATGATTAATGGGATTCAATGAAACGATTATACAAGCCTGCTGTTTTCGGATGTATCTTATTGTGGCTGTTCACTACAGCCCTGCGGGCCGAGGTGGAGGTACCGGTCGCCCGTAATCTGCAGTCCGATAGCCTGCTCGCGCATGCAAGACAATTGCCGATCCTGCTCGCCTTCTCGGCAAACGATTGCAGCTACTGTGAGTTACTGGAGGAGGAGTTCCTGCGGCCCATGCTGCTGGGCGGGGGCTACCGGGACAGGATCATTATCCGCAAGCTGGTGCTCGACAACGGCTCGCGGCTTGCCGATTTTTCCGGGCAACGGATCAATGCAACCCGGCTGTCCGACCGCTACCGGGTAACGGTCACGCCGACCCTGTTGTTTGTCGATGAAAACGGTATGGAGCTTGCGGAACGCATGGTGGGGATCAACACACCGGAGTTGTTTGGCGGCTATCTGGATGACTGTATCGAAACGGCCTGGCTGATGCTCCGGAATCCTGCCGGGCTGGCGAAGCGGACGGGTTGCCGGCTGCAGCAGCCGGCACGGTAATCAGTCCTGCAGGGCCCGGACCAGCTTGCGAATGTCTGCAAGATGCCTGCGGCTGACTTCCAGGGATTCATCCACGGCATCGAGCCTGATGCGCGCCTGCCCTTCAGTGTCCTTCTCCAGGCCACAGAGATAGGCCTTGGCGATCAAGGCATTACGGTGAATGCGGACAAACTGGCCGGCGAATTCCTGCTCCAGTGACTTCAATGTCTCCTCGATCAGCACTTCCCCGTCCGCGGTACACACCGTTACGTACTTCTGGTCTGCAAGAAAATAACGTATCTCACAAACCGGTATCAATTGCAGCGCACCGCGCACGCGCGCACATATACGCTGCCGGGCTGATGTTGTTTCATCGGCCTCCTGCAGTGATACCGCCTGGATACGCGTAAGACGCCGTGCATTCTGCAATGCCTCCGCAAGGCGCTCCTGGCGCACCGGCTTCAGCAGGTAGTCCACCGCATGGGTATCAAAGGCCTGCAATGCATAATCGTTATAGGCCGTCGTAAAGATAATGGCCGGTGGCTGCTCCAGCGCCAGCAGGTGTCTTGCGGCCTCGATGCCGTCCATACCCGGCATGCGTATATCCATCAACAGGACGTCCGGCTGACATGCCTCCGCCTGCGCAAGTGCCTCCTGGCCGTTGGCCGCCTCGCCACAAACCGTATAACCCTGCAGCGCCTCTAGCATGCTGCAAAGACGGGTGCGTGCCAGCGATTCATCATCAACGATCAGTACTTTCATGAAACCCTCATCTCCGGGAAACGCAGTGTTACCCGGTATATTCCCTCCGACAGGGAAGCATCCAGTCCGGCCTTGTCGCCAAAGGCAATCTGTAAACGCTGCCTTATATTTTCCTGGGCAATATGATGTCCGTCCAGTTGTCTGCGCGGCCCGGTCTCCGGCACCGGGTTGGTGATACTGATATAGAGCACTCCCTTGTCACTCTCGCCGGCAATGCGAATGGTCCCGCCCTGCGGCAGCATTTCAATGCCGTGATAAATGGAATTCTCCAGCAGCGGCTGCAGTATTAGCGGCGGCACCCGCACTTCCTGCGGCAGCCCCTCCATGTCCCATTCCACCACCAGGCGCTCGCCAAGCCGTAGCCTCTCGATATGCAGATAGCGGCGTGCCAGGGTTATTTCATCGCCCAGGCTTGCCTGCCCATGCGAATGATTCAGTGCTGCCCGGAACAGGTCAGACAGATCCTCGATCGCTGTTTCAGCAGCCCTCGGTTCGGAGCGTGTCAATGCAGCAATGGTATTCATGCTGTTAAAGAGGAAATGCGGACGGATACGTGCCTGCAGCGCCTGGATGCGCGCACGGGCCTCCGCCTGCAGTTGCTGGCGCCACTGGAACTGTACATAAAGATGGCGCAATACAATCGCCGCCACCACGGTGCAGATCGTCAGGTTGCGGAATAAAAACAGTGCGCGCCCGTCAATTGTCACCGAGGGAAACAGGGTGCTCTTCATCATCAGCCAGAAAGCCGCCTCGCTGACGACGCCCGTCACCAGCAGCACCAGCAGGTAACTGACCATGGCCGCGGCCGTATTGCCCAGCCTCGACAACAGCGGCCTGGATATACAGAGGACCGCCGCGCTGGTGAGCGCAATCCATTGCATGAACAGCGAGATCAGCCCCAGGTCACTCCACGAATCACCCAGCAGGCCCGGACTGACAAGCGCCAGGATAAAGGCCAGCAGCTCGGTAATCACCACCACGGCAAAGACGATGCGTGCCGCGCAGAAGCTGGGCAGGAAAAAATGCTCTGCCAGCTCGATGCCGCTCTGCTCACCTGAATCCGGCTTGCCCATGGCTACAGTTTCAGTCCGGCCATCACGGCATGCAAGCGAACTGTCTGCTGCAACCACCGGCTGCCGCATCCACGCGCAGAAAACGCACAACGGCGCCGGATTGGTTATACTGCGCCACTACAGACATTCCGGTTAGTGTAAACATGACGGACGAGAGCTCCTCAAGAAAACCCTGGGGCGGACGGTTCACTGAATCGACCGATGCCTTCGTTGAAGCCTTCACCGCCTCGATCGACTTTGATCACAGGCTCTACTCCCATGACATCGAGGGTTCGATTGCGCATGCCCGCATGCTTGCCCACGTCGGCATTATTACCGCTGCGGAATGCGACAGCATTATTGATGGACTGAAAGGAATCCGCGCGGATATCGAACGCGGTGATTTTGCCTGGTCGACAGCGCTCGAAGACATTCACATGAACATCGAGGCGCGCCTGATCGATCGGATCGGGGAGACCGGCAAGAAGCTGCATACCGGCCGCTCGCGCAACGACCAGGTCGCGACCGACCTGCGCCTCTACCTGCGGGATGAAATTGACAGGCTTTCCGGTGCGCTGACCCGGTTGCAAACCGCTCTGGTCGATATCGCGGATCACGAGGCCGATACCATCATGCCGGGTTTTACCCATCTGCAGGTTGCCATGCCGATCAGTTTCGGTCACCACATGCTTGCCTGGGAGGCCATGCTGGAACGTGACCATCAGCGCCTGCAGGACTGCCGCAAGCGGCTCAACATCATGCCGCTGGGCGCAGCGGCCCTGGCCGGCACCAGCTTTCCGATCGACCGGGAGTACACGGCACGCCTGCTCGGCTTCGATGCGCCGGCAGGCAATTCGCTGGATGCGGTCAGCGACCGGGATTTCGCGATCGAATTCTGTGCTGCGGCGTCCGTCATCATGATGCACCTGTCACGGTTCTCGGAGGAACTGATACTCTGGTCATCGGCACAATTCAACTTTATTGAACTGCCGGACCGCTTCTGTACCGGCTCGAGTATCATGCCGCAGAAGAAAAACCCGGATGTGCCGGAACTGGTGCGCGGCAAGAGTGGCCGGGTGGCGGGTCACCTGCTGAGCCTGTTGATGCTGATGAAGAGCCAGCCGCTGGCCTATAACAAGGACAACCAGGAGGACAAGGAACCGCTGTTCGACACCGTCGACACCCTGAAGGGTTCACTGCGGGTATTTGCCGATATGATGCCGGCCATCGAACTGCATCGCGAGCAGATGGCCGCCGCCGCGCAACAGGGCTTTTCAACCGCCACGGATCTTGCCGACTACCTGGTACGCAAGGGCATTGCCTTCAGGGATGCACACGAGATCGTCGGCCGGGCCGTGCGCCATGGCATCGACAGCGGGAAAGACCTCTCGGAGATGGCGCTGGATGAATTGCAGGGATTCTCTGCTGTCATCGGTGAGGATGTATTTGCCGTGCTGACGCTGCAAGGTTCCATGGCGGCACGCAACCATCAGGGCGGGACCGCTCCCGAACAGGTACGCAGTGCCGCCGCCGCTGCCAGGCAACGCCTGCGGGGACGCCAATGACCATCCACGGGCGCAGCAGCCGGCGTGCCGGCTGCTGCGGTAATTTTAAAGTGACGCATATCATTACAGCTATACAGGGACTATGAAAAACCTATCATTCAAAGACGCACTGGCCTTGCTGGATATCTGCCCGATGGCAATGCTTCTCATCGGACAGGACAACAACATCCATGGCTGTAACCAGGCCTTTACGGCCCTCACGGGTGAGTCTGCAGCTACACTCGACAACGATACTCAGCAGCCCCTGCTGGCGCCCTTGCTTGGAGAGGCGACGATTATCAACTGGGTCACGCCGGACGGGGACGAGCGCTGGCTTGCTGTTGAAACCGTGGCGGTTGGTGATGCCGACGTTATCGCCCGGTTTTACCTGGACGTTACTGAAAAACTGCAGCTGAAAAAGGAACGAGACGCCCTTGCCGTCGAACTCAGCGAACAAGCCCTCCATGATGAACGCCTGACCGGCCTGTTAAGCCGCTATGGAATACTGGTCACCATGGCACCATTGGTTGCTCGTTCCCGACGTTACAGCAGTCCCCTGTCCATTATCGCCATGAGTGTCGACAATGAAGAAGAACGTGACACGGTGCTGCGCAAGCTGTCCTTCCTGCTGAAAGACCAGACCCGCTGGGCTGACCTTGTGGGCTGCAACGGTGCGCGTAACTTTATACTCGTCCTGCAGGAAACCGCCCGCGACTCCGCCCTGCAGCTGGTTGAAAAACTCTCTGCCCGGCTGGCAACCATGAGCGAAACTGCGGCTGAACCGATCCTCGCCAGCTACGGCATTGCCCAGTGCGAAAAGAACGACGATGCCACCTCCCTGCTGGAGCGTGCCGAGTCCGCTCTGGACGAGGCACGCACCAGTGAAAGCCGCATCTCCATCGCCACGTAACCCATCTATCCTGTTGAGGTAATAGACGTTTTTTCAGGAAGGCCCCCTCCGGGGGGAAATATCTCGCGCAAAGACGCAAAGGCGCCAAGAAAAAAATTTATTGCCACGGAGAGCACAGAGAAGAGCAAACATTATTTTTGTGGTTCAACCTAAATTTACATTTAGTACTAATATTATCCGATAACGACAGCACTATTTCCTCTGTGCCCTCTATGGCAAATGCCTTGTGGTTTTTTGCCTGGTTATGGTTTTCTTTGCGCCTTTGCGTCTTTGCGCGAGATATCAAGCGCTTGTATATAAATAGCGGCTAATTATCTTTCAACACGCGCAATATCCACTCACGAATATCTTTAATCTCTTCGGGGCACACTGCGTGCGGCATGGGATAGGTGTGCCAGTCAACCGCATAGCCCAGTTGTTCCAGATCAGCCCGCGACTGCTCGGCCAGCGCCAGCGGCACAACGGGGTCACTCGTGCCGTGCGCCATCATCACCGGTATGGCTCGATTGGCCTCTGCTGCTTCCTGCTGCAGGGTGTCGGACAACGGCAAATAGGTTGACAGCGCCAGGATGCCCGCCAGTGGCCGCGGGTAACGCAGGCCGGTATGCAGCACGATCGCGCCGCCCTGTGAAAAACCGGCCAGCAGGATCCGCCGTGAATCGATGCCGTGTGCGATTTCACGCTCGATCAGTGCGTGCAAACGCCGCTCTGTCTCGCGGATCCCCGCGCTGTCCTGTGCCTGCCCGAAATCCGCTGCCAGCAGGATGTCATACCAGGCCGGCATCACCGCACCGTTGTTGATGGTTACCGCCCGGACCGGTGCATGCGGCAGCACCACGCGCACAGCGTACTGCTCGACGATTCGCAGCTGTGGAATCAACGGCTCAAAATCATGGCCATCGGCGCCCAGGCCATGCAGCCAGATAATGCAGGCCTCCGGTTTACCGGGCGGATTGATTTCGATGGCATCAAGCAGTGCGCTGTTCATGGTGCCAAGTATGCGCCATCGGGTTTGCGGTAATCCAGCATGGATGCCGCGCAGGCCCCTGTGCTGGTGCAAGCAGTGGGCGGACCGTATACTTGCCCGCTTCACAGGACAAACGCCATGAGACATCGAATCACGCCACTGTTGTTGCTGGTCATCACGCTTGCAGGCAGCTGCATCCTGCTGGGCGCCTGCGGACAAAAAGGGCCGCTGTATTTGCCGGAAGAACCCGAGCAAACCGAAAACTGATTTCCACAGAACGGCCGGAACCGCTTTTTCATGGACCACTTTAACTACCTGGATGGCCGCCTGCAGGCCGAGGGCGTTGATGTTGCTGACATCGCGGCACAGCTGGGCACGCCCTGCTATGTCTATTCGCGTGCAACCCTGGAACGGCACTGGCGGGTCTTCGACGAGTCACTGGGCACACATCCGCACCTGATCTGCTATGCCGTCAAGGCCAACTCAAGCCTTGCCGTGCTGCAGGTACTGGCACGCCTTGGGTCCGGCTTCGATATCGTCTCGGAGGGTGAACTGGAACGCGTATTACGCGCCGGCGGTGATCCGGCACGCATCGTGTTTTCCGGAGTCGGCAAGCGTGCCGCTGAAATGCGTGCCGCGCTGCAGGCCGGCATCCGCTGTTTTAATGTCGAGTCGGAGCCCGAGCTGCTGCGCCTGAATGAGGTGGCCGGCGAGGGCGGTGCCGTTGCACCGGTCTCGTTACGCGTCAACCCGGATGTCGATGCCGGCACACACCCCTATATCTCGACCGGCCTGCGTGACAACAAGTTCGGCATTGATGTTGATACCGTACTCGACACCTACCGGCATGCCGCCGATCTGCCAAACCTGGAGGTCACCGGCATTGATTGCCACATCGGCTCGCAACTCACCGAGGTCGCGCCGTTTATCGATGCACTTGAGCGGGTGCTGCTGCTGGTAGACCGCCTGCAGGAAGAAGGTATTACCCTGCAGCATATTGACCTCGGCGGAGGACTTGGCATTCAGTACCGGCAGCAGGACAATCCGCCGCTGCCGGATACCTATGCACGCGAATTACTCGTCCACCTTGCGGGTCGTCCCCAGGAACTGCTGCTGGAGCCTGGACGTGCGATTGCCGGCAATGCAGGCATCCTGCTGACGCGGGTTGAATACCTGAAGCACACGCAGCACAAGAACTTTGCCATCGTCGATGCCGCCATGAACGACCTGCAGCGACCGGCCCTGTACAATGCCTGGCATGAGATTATCCCGGTACAAGCGCACGCGGGTGACACGTCATACTATGACGTGGTCGGGCCCGTGTGCGAAACCGGTGACTTTCTTGGCAAGCAGCGTGAACTCGCACTTGCCGAGGGCGACCTGCTCGCGGTGCGTTCTGCCGGTGCCTATGGATTTACCATGAGTTCGAACTACAACTCACGCCCGCGCGCAGCGGAGGTCATGGTTGACGGTGGGCAGCTGCACGTGATTCGTACGCGGGAATCAATCGACGACCTGTACCGCGGTGAGCAGCTGTTACCCGGATAGCGTGCGTGCAGCAGTACTGCAAGGCGCACCCGTTAATGGACAACTGGAGTCCACCCGTAAAAAACCGTGATTTCCTTCGCAAAGGCGCGAAGAACGCCAGCTAAAAATCAATAAGCCTTTATGGCAATAGATTCCAGCTTTGCGATCTTCGCGGCTTTGCGCGAATAATCAGTTCTTGATGGATACTTACAACATAACCTGAAACGATGCGCCTCGAATTTACAAAAATGCACGGCCTTGGCAATGACTTCATTGTCATCGACGCCATCAACCAGTCCGTGTCACTGACAGCGGGGCAGGTTCGCCTGCTCGCGGACCGGCACTTCGGGATCGGCTGTGACCAGCTGCTACTGGTTGAGCAGGCCACATCAGCCGAGGCAGACTTCCGCTACCGCATCTACAATGCCGATGGTGGTGAAGTCGGGCAATGCGGAAACGGTGCGCGCTGCTTTATGCGTTTTGTGAACGAGCAGGGCCTGAGCGACAAATCCGGGCTGACTGTAGAAACGGCCGGCGGCCCGCTGCGGCTGACCCGCGAAGAGGATGGCCAGATCACCGTCAACATGGGTATCCCGCGACTGCAACCCGGCGAAGTTCCTTTCGATGCCCCCGCGTTTGCGCCGCTCTACCCGTTGTACGCTGCGGATCATGAACTGGAAATCGCCGCCATTTCCATGGGCAATCCGCACGCGGTACTGCTGGTGGATGATATTGACAGCGCACCGGTTGCGGAACTCGGACCCATTATCGAACGCCACCCGCGTTTCCCGGAGCGCGTCAATGCCGGCTTCATGCAGATCGTGGACCGGCAGGCCATCCATGTGCGCGTCTATGAACGCGGCGCCGGGGAAACGCTTGCCTGCGGCAGCGGTGCCTGTGCAGCCGTGGTCGCAGGACGGCTGTGGGAACGACTGGATAGCCGTGTAAAAGTATTCCTGAAGGGTGGAGAACTTATGGTAAGCTGGCGGGGCGAAGGCGAGCCGGTGATGATGACCGGGCCTGCAACCACAGTCTACCAGGGACACATTGAGCTATGACGACCTCTCGAAAGACCCAGTCAGAAGCGCTGCCTCTGGAAGAAAAAACCATTGCCGACTACCTGCGTAAAAATCCTGAATTCTTCCAGAACAATCCCAGCCTGCTGGCATCCCTGGAGATTCCACACAGCTGTGGACCTGCCGTTTCCCTGGTCGAGCACCAGATCAAGGTACTGCGCAACCAGAATGCACAGCTGAAACGCAAGCTGATGGACCTGGTGCATGTCGCCCGCGACAATAACCGCCTGAATGAGCGCATGCACCAGTTAACACTGGGGCTGATTAAATCAAAAACGCTGGAAGGCCTGCTTGATACCCTGCGTGACAACCTGGAGGGTGAATTCAATGCCGACACGGTTACACTGCGCCTTACCGGTTTACCGGATGCACAGGCACGCGAATGCGGCGTGGAAACCCATGATCCGGACACAGCGGACCTGATGCACTTCGAGGCCTTCCTGAAGTCATCGCGGCCACAATGCGGGCGCTTCAAAAAAGTACAACTGCAATACCTGTTCGGCGACCAGTCAGAGGCGATTGAGTCTGCCGCCCTGATCCCGCTGGGGCGTAACAGCGCACTGGGCATGCTTGCTATCGGCAGCCAGGAAGCAAGCCGCTTTCATCCGGGCATGGGCACATTGTTCCTGACCCACCTCGGTGAACTGGTGGGTCTGCTGCTGGAAGAAAACGCCAGGAATAGCACAACAGACTGATCCCACCCACCGGGCCGTGGCGCAGCAATCACAAGACTGGATCGACGCCTTTCTGCACCATCTGCGGACGGAACGGCGCCTCTCTGGCAACACCTGCAAACACTATCAACGTGACCTTGCAGAGCTGTTGAACTGGTGCAATGAAGCCGGTATCAGACACTGGAAAAAACTCGGCACTCACCACGTAAGGCAATATGCAGCACAATGCCACCGTCGCGGTCTCGGCGGACGCAGCATCCAGAGGCGCCTGTCGGCGCTGCGCAGTTTTTATAATTACCTGCTCAGGGAGCAGGCCGTCAGCCACAATCCCGGGCTGGATGTCAGGGCGCCGAAGGCGGAGCATCATCTGCCGGATACACTCACCGTAGACGACATCACACGCATGCTGACCGTGAAGACCCGGGACACCCTGGCACTACGCGACCTTGCCATACTCGAGCTCATGTACTCATCGGGACTGCGCCTTGCAGAACTCGTAGCGCTGGACTGCACGGACGTGGATTTCAATGAACGCATGGTCCGCGTCACGGGAAAGGGCTCGAAAACCCGGGTTGTCCCTGTCGGTGACAAGGCGGTTACTGCGTTGCGTGCCTGGTTGGCGCTGCGCCCGCAACAACTTGCCGGGGGCGAAACCGCGCTGTTCACCGGCCGCAACGGCACCCGCCTGGGCGCCCGCGCCATCCAAAAACGCGTCAAGGAATGGGCCCGCAAGCAGGGCATTCCCGGCGACCTTCACCCCCACACCCTGCGCCACTCCTTCGCCAGTCACCTGCTGGAATCCAGCGGCGACCTGCGCGCGGTACAGGAGTTGCTCGGGCACGCCGATATCAGCACCACCCAGATCTATACCCACCTGGATTTCCAGCACCTCGCACAGGTCTACGACAAGGCACATCCACGGGCACGCAAATCCACGCGCTAACGTGTAACAGCTAATTTCGAAACGCGGCAGACATAATCGCGGATGAGATCCGCTCCTACGGATTGATGTAACATTGTAGGAGCGTATCTCATCCGCGATTCTCTTTGTAACAGGATCGCACGTACGCATGGGCTGCCAGGTATTTTTGCAATAAACCCCTTTTAATTCAGGCTGATCTGAACGGATGGGATGGTGTACAATCGAACGCCCGATTTTTCCCAGGAGTCCGGACGTGAAGCAGTTTCGAGGTACGACCATCCTGGCCGTACGGCGCAATGACAGCGTGGTCATTGGCGGTGACGGCCAGGTAACGATGGGTGACACCGTCATGAAAGGCAATGCCCGCAAGGTGCGCCGCCTGTATAACGACAAGGTCATCGCCGGTTTTGCCGGCGGCACGGCAGATGCCTTCACCCTGTTTGAGCTGTTCGAGGCGAAACTCGAGGAGTTTGGCGGGCAACTGACCCGTGCTGCGGTAGAACTGGCGAAGGACTGGCGCACCAACAAGATGCTGCGCAATCTCGAAGCCCTGCTGGTGGTTGCCGATGCCACGACCTCGCTGATCATCAGCGGCAATGGCGATGTCATTGATCCGGAACACTCGCTGATGGCCATAGGTTCAGGCGGCCCGTTTGCCCAGGCTGCAGCACGTGCGCTGCTGGAGAATACCGACCTGGATGCACGCTCCATCACCGAAAAGGCACTGCAGATTGCGGCCGAAATCTGTGTGTACACCAACCAGAGCCTGACCATCGAGGAATTGCGGCTGGATTGATTGCCCAGGAAACCCATAAATGCAGTCAATTGCTGCTGAATATGGATAAACTAACGCTAATTTACAAGAAAACTACTAAACATGTCGGAAATGACCCCCAGAGAAATCGTCCAGGAACTGGACAAGCATATTATCGGCCAGGATGCGGCCAAGCGCGCGGTGGCCATCGCCCTGCGCAACCGCTGGCGCCGGATGCAGGTGGATGAGCCACTGCGCGCCGAGATCACCCCCAAGAACATCCTCATGATCGGGCCTACCGGGGTCGGCAAGACCGAGATCGCACGCCGCCTCGCCCGGCTCGCCGGGGCGCCGTTTATCAAGATCGAGGCCACCAAGTTCACCGAGGTCGGCTATGTCGGGCGCGACGTGGAATCCATCGTCCGCGACCTCGTTGACATGGCCGTCAAGATGGAACGAGAGATCGCCATGTCAATGGTCTCCAGCCGCGCGGAAGATGCCGCCGAGGAGCGCATCCTCGATGCCCTGCTGCCGGCGCCACGCAGCATGGGGCCGGACGATCAGGACAAGACCGGGTCGGACACACGCCAGAAGTTTCGTAAACGCCTGCGCGAAGGCACGCTGGACGACAAGGAGATCGAGATCGAGGTCTCGGCAACACCGGTGGGTATTGAAATCATGGCACCGCCCGGCATGGAAGAAATGACCAGTCAGCTACAGGGCATGTTTCAAAACATCGGCGGTAACCGCACCAGGACACGCAAGCTGCGTATCAGGGATGCACACAAACTGTTACGCGATGAAGAAGCCGCGAAGATGATCAACGAGGAAGATCTGAAACTCGGCGCGCTGGAAAATGCCGAGCAAAACGGCATCGTGTTCATCGATGAGCTCGACAAGATTACCCGGCGCAGCGATAGCAGCGGACCGGATGTGTCGCGCGAGGGCGTGCAAAGAGATCTGCTGCCGCTCGTGGAGGGCTGCACGGTTTCAACCAAGCACGGCATGGTAAAAACCGATCACATCCTGTTTATTGCATCCGGTGCCTTTCATCTTTCCAAGCCATCCGACCTGATTCCGGAATTACAGGGGCGTCTGCCGATTCGAGTAGAACTGGACTCTCTCGGTGCAAGGGAATTTGCACGCATACTGACAGAGCCGGATGCCTCGCTGACCGAGCAATATACTGCATTGATGGCTACTGAATCGGTCAAGCTGCAGTTTGAGCAGGACAGCATTGAATGCATTGCCGAAATCGCGAGCAAGATTAACGAACGCAGCGAAAACATAGGTGCGCGCCGCCTGCATACCGTGATGGAAAAACTGCTTGAAGTCATCTCCTTTGAAGCCACGGACAAGCCGGGCAGCACCATCAGCATCGATGCCGGCTATGTCAACGAGCAACTGGACGCGCTGGTAGAGGATGAAGATTTGAGCAGATATATACTGTGACCGCACTTGGCCGCTAACCGGCCCCGACAATTACTTAATGGTGTAAAACTCATGACCGACACACCCAGACCAACCGAGATCAGCCTGCACAAGAAGTCCAGGATGCTGGAGATTACCTTTGCAGACGGCGAACACTTTGAATTCAGCTGCGAGTTTCTGCGTGTACATTCGCCCTCCGCGGAAGTACAGGGCCACGGCCCCGGGCAAGGCGTATTACAGCTGGGCAAGGAGGACGTGGTCATCAACAAGATCGAGCCGGTCGGCAGCTATGCCATCCAGCCCTCCTTTGACGATGGCCACGATACCGGCATCTACTCCTGGGAAACGCTCTACGACATGGGTAAAAACAAGGACAAGTACTGGCAGGAGTACCTGCAAAAACTGGAAGCCGCCGGCCACACGCGCAAACAGACCGGCTAACAGGCGCAGACACGCTAAAATTTTGAACAATAACAGCTTACTATCCATGCATTCCCGGCGTCCATGCGGTAGATTCATGACCGCCTGACAGGTCTCATATGCCAAACAAAACCACACATTTCGGTTTTCGTGATGTGCCCGTAAATGAAAAAGCCGGGCATGTACGGGAAGTATTCGACTCCGTTGCCAACGACTATGACCTGATGAACGACCTGATGTCGTTCGGCATCCACCGGCTGTGGAAACGCTTCGCAATCAACATGGCCGGACTCAGGCCGGGGCAACAGGTACTCGACCTGGCCGGCGGCACCGGCGACATGACACGCCTGATCGCACCACGGATTGGCGACAGCGGCCATGTGGTGCTGTCTGACATCAATGCAGCAATGCTGGCTAACGGGCGTTCACGCCTGATCGACCGGGGCATAAGCGGCAACGTCAGCTTTGCACTCGCAAATGCCGAACAGCTGCCGTTTCCCGACGATCATTTCGACCTGGTAACCATTGCCTTCGGCCTGCGCAATGTCACCGACAAGCAACGCGCGCTGGATTCCATGTTTCGCACGCTGCGCCCCGGCGGCCGCCTGCTGGTGCTGGAATTCTCGAAACCCGCCAGCGCACTGAAACCGGCCTATGATTTTTATTCGTTCAATATACTGCCAAAACTGGGGCGCCTGATTGCAAAGGACGAGGACAGTTACCGCTACCTCGCCGAGTCGATCCGCATGCACCCGGATCAGATGTCGCTGCAGGGCATGATGGAACAGGCCGGCTTCGAGGACTGTGACTACCACAACCTGAGTGGTGGCATCGTCGCCATTCACAGAGGTTACAAGTTTTGATGAATGTGCACCCACCGTTCGCGCGCATCCGGCACAGGGCAGCGGCCCTGTTTTGCAGGACACCGCAGGCAGGGGAAACAACATGAAACTGCCAGCGGGCGTCATTTCCGGTCTTGGGTCCGCGATCAATCGCTACCTGCGCCTCGATCCGGATGCCGCTGCGCGCATGGCACGACTGGAAGGGCAATGTATCGCCCTCGAACTGCGTGGCCTGGATTTAAAGCTGTTTATCCTGCCGTGCGAACAGGGCATCCGCCTGGCAGACCGGTGCGAAGGCGAAGCAGACACCGTATTGCGTGGTACACCACTCGGTATGGCGCAGCTGGGCATGGGCGGCAACACAGGAAAATCGCTGTTCTCGGGTGAGGTGGTAATCGACGGCAATGTTGAAACCGGCCAGGCCTTCAAGGCGATACTCGATGAAATGGATATCGACTGGGAGGAGCAGTTATCAAAACTGACCGGCGACTTCATGGCACACCAGCTGGGCAATGCCTCGCGACACGCGCGCCAGTTCCTGCGGCACGCCCGCAAAACACTTGAACAGGACATCAGTGAATACCTGCAGGAAGAAATACGCGTCCTGCCGTCCAGGATTGAAACTGAAAATTTCAGCACCGGTGTAAGCCGGATCGGCATGGATGTGGAACGCCTGGAGGCCCGCATCAAACGCCTGCAGGGATCACCGGGCAGCAAGCCCCCGGTTACATGATCAAGCCCGCGCAAATCTTCCGCCTGGCACATATCAACTATGTACTGGTGCGTCATGGTCTTGATGAAATCATCCTGGCGACCCACCTGTTCCGGCTATTCCGGATTCTCTACTACATCGCACCCTGGAACTGGGTACCACGCACACGTGAACCACGCGGGGTACGCATTCGCAAGGCGCTCGAGGAACTCGGCCCGATATACGTAAAGTTCGGGCAAATACTGTCAACCCGCCAGGATCTGTTACCGGATGATATTGCCGAAGAACTTGAACACTTGCAGGACCGGGTACCGCCGTTCCCGGGGAGCCAGGCCAGGTCAGTCATCGAAACGGCCTATGGCAAACCGATCGAAAGTGTCTTCCTGAACTTCAATGAAACCCCGCTGGCAGCGGCCTCCATTGCGCAGGTGCATACCGCACAGCTGCTGGATGGAACCGAAGTTGTTATCAAGGTACTGCGGCCGAAGATCCGGCAATACATTACCCGCGATATCAACCTCCTGCATACCGTCGCGCGTTTGGCCGAGCGCTACTGGGAGCCGGGGCATCGGCTGCATCCGTGCGAGGTCGTCACCGAGTTCGAAAAGAACCTCTATGACGAACTGGACCTGCTGCGCGAGGCCGCCAACGCCTCACAATTGCGCCGTAATTTCAGCGGCACAAACCTCCTCTACGTGCCTGAAGTCTACTGGCACCATTGCCGCAAGGACATCATGGTAATGGAACGTATCAAGGGCATCCAGATCAGTGATGTCGACGCGCTGCGTGCCAATAACATCGATCTGAAAACCCTGTCCGAGCGCGGTGTAGAGATCTTCTTCACACAGGTCTTCTGCCATAACTTCTTTCATGCCGACATGCACCCGGGCAATCTTTTTGTCGCTCATGACGGCCGCTACATGGCGGTTGACTTCGGCATCATGGGCACACTGAATCCGGTTGACCAGCGCTACCTGGCCGAAAATTTCATGGCCTTCTTCAACCGCGACTACCGGCGCGTCGCGGAACTGCATGTCGAGTCGGAATGGGTGCCATCGGGCACCCGGGTAGATGAGTTCGAGTCTGCCATCCGGACCGTTTGTGAACCGATCTTTGAAAAACCGCTGAAGGAAATCTCGTTCGGTAATGTGTTGCTGCGCCTGTTTCAGACGGCACGCCGTTTCAACATGGAAATCCAGCCACAACTGGTGTTATTGCAGAAAACCCTGCTGAATATAGAGGGCCTGGGCCGGCGGCTATACCCTGAGCTGGACCTTTGGAAGACAGCCAAGCCGTTTCTTGAACGCACCATGAAGGAACAGCTCGGACCACGTTCCCTGCTGCGCAATATAAAGGAAAGCGTACCGGACTGGAGTAATACCTTGCCAGAAATTCCAGTACTGGCCCACCGGCTGCTGGAACAGGCGACAACCGGCAAACTGCAACTGGAATGGAAGTCCGGGGAACTCAGGCACCTGCGAAAAGAAGTCCGCCACGCCAACCGCCGCACCATCAGTGCCATCGTCGGAACCGGGCTGATTGTTTCATCTGCAATCATCTATGGCCTGGATGGCCATGCACCCGCCATGATACTGGGCGCACCACTGCTCACCTGGCTGTTGGCGGGACTGGGCGTGGCAATACTGGTGGCGTGCTGGACTGACGACGCCGACAATCCCTGACAGTCTGGCCTTTCTGTCGGATTGGTTTTCAACTAAAAACATAACTCGCGCAAAGACGCAAAGGCGCCAGGAAAATCAAAAACCTGTTTCATAATCGACATCAATCAGTGACGTAGCCCGGATGAAGCGAAGCGGTATCCGGGCTACACAACTGTGTCTTTAGCCTTGGATTTCTTGGCGCCTTTGCGCGAGAAACTACTCTATTAATGAATGCCGGCCGTCTGCATCCCGCCTATGGATCAGCCTGCCGGACGCTGCAGGCCGGCTTCAACCTCGTCCCGCACCTGTTTACCTGACAGGGTTGCAATCAGTTCAAGCGCAAAGTCCATCGCTGTGCCCGGGCCCCGCGATGTTATGACTTTTCCATCGACAACAACCGGCAGCTCGACATAATCAAGACCGGGAATACTGTCCTTGTCCAGGCTGCCAGGGTAGCTGGTCGCCCGTTTGCCTTCCAGCAGACCGGCCTCAGCGAGCACACGGGGCGCTGCACAGATGGCAGCCGTATATTTATCGGCTTCCTGCATTTGTACCAGCAAACGAATAATACGTGCATCATCCTTCAGGTGGTCAGCCCCCGGCAGGCCGCCCGGCAAAACAACCATGTCGTAATCCTTCTGCAAGGCCGCATCCAGCGTCATGTCCGGAACCAGCACCATGCCCCGCGAGGCACGCACTGGCAGATCATCCAGTCCGGCGGTTACAACCTCTATACCTGCGCGCCGCAAGAGATCGACTACAGTAACTGCTTCCAGCTCTTCGCAGCCCTGTGCTAAGGGGACAAGAACGCATGCCATGATTCGTTTCTCCTGTTTTGCAATGCAATCAAACGTGCGACCGGGATTAATTCTACGCCCTGTATTTCCAGGTTCCCGATCTCCTCCCGCAGTACCTGCAGTGTGGCCGCATGTGGATGCCCGATACCCAGGGCGGTCCCCTGTTTACGCGCTATATCCAGCAATCGCCGGAACTGCTTGCGAATGGCTTCCGGCTCCGGCTCATTATCCAGAAATACATTGCGATCAACACCCGGAACCCCGTACTCCCGTGCGAGCCTGCCGGCTACCGTCCCGTCTGTTGTACGACTGTCTACAAAAAACAACGATCCACGTTCCCTGATTGACTGCATCAGCCACGCCATATCACCGGGATGGCGGGTCAGCAGGCTCCCCATGTGATTATTAAGTCCGCTGACGTAAGGCACGGCATCAAGGTCGTGCTGCAAGGTGCTCAGGAACTCCTGCCGTGTCATATCAAGGGTCAGCACACCTTTTTCATCCAGCGCCCGCTCGTAACCGTCCGCCTGCATGGGTAAATGCAACAGCACTTCCTTGTTTTGCAGGTGCGCCTGTCTTGCCAGTGTCCCGGTAAAAGTGCCGTATGGCAGAAAGGCGCACGCAACCGGTCCAGGCAAGCGAAGCACGCGCTCGCCCGGCTCATGTTGATGGCCGAGGTCATCGATGATCAGTGCGATACCGGGCAGTCCGGTGGCGGGAACGTTTCGGGAAAGGCTATCAGCAGCTGCGGCTGTTGAAATAAAAACCAGCCATACTGCGAGACAAAGCTGCAGTATGGCTGGCCGGGGATTCATCTGTATAAAAAACCTACTGCATGCGTTGCTGCAGGATTGCGATGCCCTTGAGGAGATTCAAGGCCTCATACAGGGTGTAGTCGTCCCTGATCATTGCCTCCCTCTTTTCATCGGCGTCTGCATCCTTATCCAGCTTGTCCTCATTGTCATGGCTATCACCATTACCATTTCCCAGGTGTCCGGACAGATCGGCTTCTTTTAGCGGATTGATACTACTCTTGACAGAGGCGACCTCGAGCCGCTCGAGTTTGATATCCGGGATAATGCCTTCTGCCTGAATCGAGCGTCCTTCCGGAGTGTAATAGCGGGCAGTAGTCAGCTTCAGTGCAGAATCATTGCTCAAAGGCAAAATTGTCTGAACCGAACCCTTGCCGAATGTCTTGGAACCCAGAATAAGTGCGCGCTTGTGGTCCTGCAGTGCACCGGCAACAATTTCCGATGCAGATGCAGAGCCCTGGTTTACCAGTACCACCAGCGGCGCCCCATCCAGCACATCATCCGGTGTTGCATTGAAACGTAACCGCGAATCCTCGATGCGACCCTCGGTGTAGACAATCATTCCCTTGGTCAAAAAGGCATCCGAGACAGCCACCGCACCGCTCAGGACACCGCCGGGATTGTTGCGCAGGTCCAGCACCAGACCTTCGAGGGGACCCTCATTTTCCTTTTTAAGGTCCTCCATGGCATCAATAAGATTATCCGCCGTCTTGGACTGGAACTGTGAAATACGCAAGTAACCATAGCCCGGTTCAAGCAAGCGGGACCTGACACTCTTTACCGTGATTACATCCCGGGTAATGCTGATCTTGAGCGGCTTGTCGAGCCCCTCGCGAACGATTGTCAGTTCAATATCGGTACCCGGCTTGCCACGCATGATCTTGACGGCATCATTAAGCGTCATGCCCTTTACCGGGGTGTCATCCAGCCGGATAACCAGGTCGCCGGCCTGGATCCCGGCACGCTGTGCCGGCGTATCATCAATCGGCGCAATCACCTTGACGAATCCGTCCTCCATGCCCACCTCGATTCCGAGGCCACCAAATTCACCGCTGGTTCCAACACGGAGTTCGGTATAGTCCTCTGCATCAAGATAGGAAGAATGCGGGTCAAGTCCGGACAACATCCCACGGATAGCATTTTCAATCAGTTCCTTGTCGTCAACCTCGACAACATAGTCATTCTTGATGCGTCCAAACACATCCGTGAATGTACGCAGTTCCTCAATCGGCAATGTCGCCCTGGCAGCATCAGCTTCACGCTCGGCGAAAACCCCGTGCCCGATTGACACCAGCACTCCCGTCAGGAGACCGGTCATCAGCAGCAAATAATTCTGTAGTTTGAATTTCATGTAGTTTATCCATCCGGAGAAAACGGCTATTACCTTATATCAATGCACTATCTGTAAATAAAACAGTCACGTAACCATATCACACGTCAGGTTATAGCGGTATCGGCGCTGATATGAAAAGCTTTCACCGACTGGCCAGTGATACTGATGGAACCAGCCGTTCGACACCCGGAAAACACGATAATTCCACTATCAGCGGCTCGCCCGCCCTGCTGTCCGCGGCGCCTCGGGTTTACCCTCGAACCAGTCGCCAGGATTGAATGGCCGGCCATCCTTGCGCAGCTCAAGGTAAAGCCCGGACTCCTGCCGCCCGCCACTGTTGCCCGCCGCTGCAATCACCTCATCGCGCCCCACCCACTCACCGACCTCCCGGTACAGGCTGCGGTTCTGTCCATAGAGCGACATATAATTATCGCCATGATCGATGATCATCAGCAAGCCGAAGCCCCGCAGCCAGTCTGCGAAAATCACCCGTCCCCTGGCAATCGCATGTACATCTGCGCCGGCAGGCGACGCAATATGCACGCCCCGGGCGCGCAATTTCCCGGAAGAGTGGCGCTCACCATATTGCATGGAGACATGACCCGCCACCGGCCAGCGCAGCTTGCCCTTCAGTGAAGGCAGTGACACATATTCACCACCCACCGTGGGGATATCCCTGATTGCCTGCTGCAGCGACTCTACCAGTTTTTGCAGCCGCCGCTCATCCTCTTCCAGCGCGGCAAGCTGGGCTGTCTTGCTGCTGAGACTGTCCTGTAACTGCGCCAGTACTTCACTACGCCTGGCCTGTTCAGCAAGCAGCTGTGATGATTTTTCCTGCTGCCGTGCTATCAATCCCTGGATCTCGTTGCGTTGTAAAACCAGCTCACGTTCAATACCGGCAAGCCGCTCCAGCGTGGCTCGAATACTCTGCATCGCCTGAGTCCGTGCGCGCATGAAATACTCGTGATAAACCATCAGGCGCCCGAGTGCTGCCGGCTCTTCCTGGTTAAGGAGCAACTTGATCTGCTCCTGTTTGCCTGTCATATAGGCAACCCGCAATTCCTTCTCCAGGGTTACACGTGTCTTTTCCAGGTTCCCACGCTCGGTATCGAAATTGCGCTGCAGGTCGCGGATACTCCTGTGTGCCCGCTCGGCCTGCTTGTCGAGCCCGTGCAGTGTTGCGGCAGCAACACCGATCTCCTTCTCCACCTTTTCAAGCGCATCCTGCATGACATCACGCTGGCCACGCATCGAGGCAAGTTCGCTTTTAAGAACATTGATGCGTTCACGCAGCAGTTCGAGTTTCTCGGCATGTTCGGCTTGCTGCTTTTCATCGGCAGGTACGAACCCGCCAGGTAATAACACCAGCAACAGGACGGCGACAAAAAAACCGGCCCTGGCAGTTACACAAATCTTGCAGACCGGAGCTGTTTTCCGGGCAGTATCAAGCAGCGAAGTACTGAAAAAATGGACAGGGGCAGGGACCTCAGCCATGCAGTTCCGTTGTCGTGGCAGGCTGACTGGTCGCACCGGCAGGCAGCAAATCAATCAATGGTGTACCCGTCATTTCCCGTGGTATCTCCAGATTCATCAGGTACAACATACTCGGCGCAATATCCGAGAGTGCGCCTTTCTCTGCCATTTGCGCCGGTCTGCCAACATAAACAAGCGGTACAAGATTTGTTGTATGCGCCGTGTGCGGCTGCCCGGTCTCGCTATTCAGCATCAGCTCTGCATTACCATGGTCCGCGGTTATCAACATCTCGCCGCCAACTTTCCGCAGGGCAGCGAGGATACGCCCGAGCGCTGTATCAATCACCTCTATTGCCTTGACCGCGGCAGCAAACTGACCGGTATGCCCAACCATGTCAGGGTTGGCGTAATTACAGATTATTACGTCATAGACCCCGCCCTCGATCGCCGCCACCAGATTATCGGTCACCTCGGGGGCGCTCATCTCCGGCTGCAGATCATAGGTCGCCACCATCGGCGACTTCACCAGGATACGATCTTCTCCAACGTTTGGCGTTTCCACGCCGCCATTGAAAAAGAAGGTGACGTGTGCATATTTTTCGGTTTCGGCAAGGCGCAGCTGCCGCAGGCCAAGCTGGGCAATATATTCGCCGAACACGTTATTCAATCGCTCGGCCGGGAAGGCAACGGGGACATTGAATTCCGAGTTGTACTCGGTAAGGCTGACAAAACTGCCCAGTACGGGTTTAACTGCACGCTCGAAGCCGTCGAAATCAGGTTCGATAAACGGGCGCGTGATCTGGCGGGCCCGGTCTGAACGGAAGTTCATGAAGATCACCACATCACCATCCTCGACCTGCACCGGTTGAGCACCCTCCGGTACAATGGCCGTGGCCTTGACGAATTCATCACCTTCGCCACGTGCATAGGCTATTTTCAGCGCGGTCTCTGCATCGGCTACCTGGTACTCGGACTTGCCCCGGGTAATCAAATCATAGGCCGCCTGGATGCGCGGCCAACGGTGATCACGGTCCATGGCATAGTAACGCCCGATAATGGAGGCAAAACGCCCGCACTTCAGTTCTTTGAACTGTGCCTCCATCGATTGTATGGAAGCCAATGCACTGCGTGGCGGCGTATCCCGTCCATCCAGAAAGGCATGCAGATATACCCTGCATGCACCATATTGAACTGCGAGCTTTGCCATTGCATGTATATGGTCTTCATGACTGTGCACGCCGCCGGGAGACAATAAACCCAGTATGTGCATCGCCTTATCGTTTTCTATGGCCACATCGACCGCATCGGTCAGGGTTCGATTCGTGAAAAATGACCCGGTTTTTATGGCCCGGCTAACCCGGGTAAATTCCTGATACACCACCCGTCCCGCGCCGAGGTTTAGATGTCCTACCTCGGAGTTGCCCATCTGGTTCGCCGGCAGACCCACGGCCGCACCGGAAGTTCGAATCAGCGTCCTTGGATATTGTTCCCAGAGTTTGTCCCAGACAGGGGTGTTTGCGGCTTCAATGGCATTATTTTGCGGCGTCTCGCTGTAGCCCCAGCCATCCAGTATCAGCAGTACCATCGGCCTGGCTGCCTTTCTCTCTGTTGACGTGGATGATTGCTGCTCACTCATAAATAGACGAATTCTTGATAAAATTATGCCGCGACGCCAGACAGCGTCATGGCCCCTCCCCTGTGTTCAGGCACCGCTAATGAATCTCTGGCCCAAACGGTTTATTATTGTATAATGTTTTAGTAATGAATGCAGTAAGCTACGCATTATAACGGGATTCAGGGGGGCAGGCGGTATGATCGCAAGCAGTGAAATATTGATTACACGCGAAGAAGATATTGAACGCGCCTCGCGGTCGCTCAAGGCCATGTCGCACCCGCTTCGCCTGAAGATCCTCTGCACCCTGGGTGACCAGGAAATCAGCGTTCAGGATATTGTTGAACAGGTCGGCACCTCGCAAAGCAACATTTCACAGCACCTCGCCATCCTGCGTGACAAGGGCATACTGGCATCACGCAAGGACGCCAACCGGGTCTACTACCGTGTTGGCGACAGCCGCACCCTGCAACTGATTGGCATGATGCGTGAAGTCTTCTGTACCCGTCCGTGATTAATCCCCTGTAGTTGCCCGAGGGCTGTCATTTTCAATACTTCCGTCAAACCCGCATTCTGCGCTACAAGTAGCCTCATATGGATATCAATCAACTAAGCGAATTTTTCGGTAATCATGTCTTGCTGGTCGCGGCACTGGTCGGCATTATAATCATGCTGGTGGCGGGTGAGATACAACAGCGTATCGGCGGTGTAAAAGACGTTGGGCCGGTTGACGCAACCCGCATGCTGAATCACGAAAATGCCATTATGATTGACATGCGTAAAGACAAGGACTACCAGGAAGGCCATATTGTGAATGCCATTCACCTGCCAGAGTTCAATGACAGCACCATGGAACGTCTTGAGAAATTCCGCAAGCGGCCGCTCATTGTCTACTGCCGCAGCGGACAACAATCAGCCGGTGTTTGCAGCAAGCTGCGCAAACACGGGTTTGAGCCTGTATACAACCTGAAAGGCGGTGTACTGGCATGGCAGAATGCAAACCTGCCGCTGAGCAGAAGCTAGCTATTATTTATAACTGGCGAATGCCATTTCATACAATCAGCTTACCAGGAGGAACACATTATGGCCGATGAAGAACAGTCTGCCGCCACGGACGAAAATCAAGGCCCGGTCATTCATCCACAAAGCATTTACGTCAAGGATGTTTCCTTCGAAACTCCCAACTCACCCGAGATCTTCACAGCCCGGTGGGAACCGGAAGTAAGCATGCTGATGGATAGCACCGACAAGGACCTGGGTGATGATGTCTACGAAGTGGTCCTCTCGTTCACAGTCACCGTTAACGTGGGCGATAAAACAGCCTATCTTGCAGAAGTCCACCAGGCCGGAATATTCACCCTTAAAGGCCTGACCCCCGAACAGTTACATCGTACCCAGCATGTTTTCTGCCTGCGCTTTTTACATCCTTACGCAGTGGCGGCTGTCGCGGACCTGATATCCAAGGGAGGTTTTCCACAGTTTCTGATGCCCCCGGTCAATTTTAACAAGCGCTACACCGAGCGCTACGAAGATGCTGAAAAGACCAACGAAGCTGAAGCGTCATAATCAAAACTCTCCGGAGTGTCACAGGTCAGTGACCACAATCAATACCGGATGATTATCGCGGCCCCATGAACAACTCGTCCATCACTGTCCTCGGTGCCGGTTCCTGGGGTACGGCGCTGGCCATCAGGCTGGCGGCCGACAGTGAAACCTGCCTGTGGGGTCACGAGGCAGACTTCATGGCTACGCTTGCCAAAGACCGGGAGAACACGCAGTTTCTTCCCGGTGCCCTGTTTCCCGACAAGCTGGGCATTGAAGCCGACCTGGCGCGCGCCATTCATTCAAGCCGCGACCTGTTACTGGCCGTACCCAGCCACGCCTTTCGTGAAGTACTGGAAAAAGCGGCGCCCTTTTTCACTGAAAACACACGCATTGCCTGGGCCACCAAGGGCCTGGAACAGGGCAGCGGCAAATTCATGGGTGATATCCTGGATGAAATGCTCGACAACCGCTATCCGGCCGCTGTGATTTCAGGGCCGACCTTCGCCAGGGAGGTTGCCGCCGGGTTGCCTACCGCTCTGACGGTCGCCTCTTACAACCCCGTCTTTGCCAACGACCTGGCACTCCACCTGCACGGCCATATGATGCGCGCCTATACCAGCGATGACATGGTGGGGGTCCAGCTCGGCGGCACTGTCAAAAACGTATTGGCCATTGCCGCCGGCATCACCGATGGTCTGCAACTGGGTGCCAACAGCCGTGCTGCGCTGGTGACACGCGGACTGGCAGAAATTATCCGTCTGGGTGATGCCATGGGGGCAAGACGCGAAACCCTGATGGGTCTTGCCGGAGTGGGTGACCTCATCCTGACCTGTACCGACGACCTGTCACGCAATCGTCGGCTCGGACTGGCGCTGGGCAAGGGCGTCCCGCTGGATATCGCGGTAAAGGAAATTGGCCAGGTCGTGGAAGGCTACAACACCGCCCGTGAAGTGGTTCAACTGGCCCGTAAATACAAGGTTGACATGCCGATTGCCGAGCAGGTCTACCGCATCCTGTATGAGGACCTGCCGCCAAAAGAGGCCGTCCACAACCTGCTGGCGCGCGACATCAGGTCTGAATCCAGGATTTATTAAATCCCTGTTGCCGCCAGGCCTCGTAAACAAGCACAGCAACCGTGTTCGCCAGGTTCAGACTGCGGCTGTTGCCGGCCATCGGCAGGCGCAACACGGCCTCCGGGCCAATTATTTCCAGTACCTCTATCGGCAAACCCCGGGTTTCCGGACCAAACAGGAAGGCATCCCCCGGCTGGTAACAAACATCTGAATAGGTGTGAACGCCCCGGGTCGACAGGCCCCACAGTCGTAGCGGCCTGACCGTTTCCTGAAAATCCTGCAGGGAGGCATGTTCTTTGACGCACGCAAATTCCCGGTAGTCGAGACCGGCACGACGCAGCTTGCGATCATCGAGTTCGAAACCCAGGGGATGAATCAGGTGCAGGGCACTGCCGGTATTGGCGCAAAGGCGTATGATATTACCGGTGTTCGGTGGTATCTCGGGCTGGTAAAGAACAACATGAAACATTTGGACAATGATCTCTTTGACTGCATTAACGGAGGCTGACCGGGAAAAACTTGCCGTGGACTTTTGCGGCCTGTCGCTGGCCTCACCACTGGTACTGCTGTCCGGTTGTGTTGGATTCGGGGAAGAATATACCCGGGTGGAAGGCTTTTCCAACCGCGACGTTGGCGCGGTGTGCCTTAAGGGGACCACACTGGAACCACGACTCGGCAACCCGGCGCACCGTGTGACGGAAACCCCGGCCGGCATGCTGAACGCCATTGGCCTGCAAAACCCGGGCGCCGATCATGTCGTCAACAAAATTCTCCCGGCACTCGATTTTTCAGAAACGCGCTTCATCGCCAACGTATCCGGTTCAACGGTGGAGGAATACACCGAGGTAACCCGACGCTTCGATGATTCACCGATCGATGCGATTGAAATCAACATCTCCTGCCCGAACGTCAGGGAAGGCGGCGTGGCCTTCGGCAACGACCCGGACATGTCAGCACAGGTTGTGGCGGCCTGCCGGGCCGTCACAAAAAAACCGTTAATCACCAAGCTGTCGCCCAACCAGACCGACATTGCCGGGAATGCACGCCGCTGTATCGAGGCCGGCACCGACGCCTTTGCCGTTATCAATACGCTGATGGGGATGGCCATCGATACCGGGTCACGCACCCCGGTGATCGGTAATAACCAGGGCGGCCTGTCGGGCCCGGCCATCAAGCCGATTGCCTTGCTGATGGTTCACAAGGTTTACCAGGTCTGCAAGGCCCACAATATCCCGATCATTGGCCAGGGCGGTGTGACCACGGCCAATGATGCCCTCGAGTTTCTCATCGCCGGTGCCACTGCGGTCGGTATCGGCACCGCACTCTTCTACGACCCCTTTGTCTGCAAGGCCATCAACCACGGCATTCTGGACTACCTGCGGCAACACGATATCTCACATGTGAGCCAGTTAACCGGCAGCCTGTCGCTCCACGCCCGCTAACCCCTCAAACCGCGCTGCCGCCCGATACCCGCCACTGCATGCGCGCGGCCAATTGCCAGCAGCAGTTATTTATCCTATTGGATATATTAAAGTCTCATTGATTCAGGTCGAAAAAGTATTTATGTACGTATAACTACGTACCTGTTTAAAACATGACCTTCCTCTTTTGACAGGGACTTTTCTAATGAATTCAATGAAAAAACATATTGTCACACTCAGCCTGGTGACCGCCATCGGGATGATGCCCCTGGCCGTCAAGGCCGATTCCGATTCCGATACCGGTGCAGGCGGCCTCTCGGCTACGGCCCACCTGAACCTGCGGGTCACCATCCCGGAATTCCTGTACTTCAGCGTGGGCACGACCGGCACAACCATCGACACCATCACATTTACGCCAGGTGTTGGTGTGGTTGGTAACAGCTCACCCATCGGTGGTGCCGGCGGTGACGCCGCTGCCGGCAGTGGTGCCAATGTCAGGCTGCGCTCCAACAGTGGCCAGATCACCATTGCAGAAACCAATGATGGCGGCGGCACCGGCCTGAACGGTACCAGCACGGACATCTCCTTGACGGAAATCAGCGTCAGCAGTGACGATGCCAATCTCGCCACACCGACACTCAGTGATGTCGGCGGCAACACCTCCATACCGGTCCTGAATGGCGGCAACGTTACCGACCGCAGCGCGATATGGACGTATGCCTACGCCAATACGACCGTCCCGGAAGCCGATAACTACGATATTGAAATCACCTACACGGCAACCTCCCTGTAAGCGTAAAACTCCTTTACTACCCTGATCCCCGCCCGGTGCGGGGATTTTTTTGCCTGAAATGCTAGACTAATACCTGTATAAGCGACCGGCACTGACCACAGAGTCAGGCCCAGGCCACGCCCCCGCCATGCC